>Ga0310123_10002740_pt1 | contig 13881 bp, 12 predicted proteins | sample CB6_AW_1057_MG_FD_203505 | JGI IMG/M metagenome (GOLD analysis project Ga0310123, IMG submission 203505) | Marine microbial communities from Western Arctic Ocean, Canada - CB6_AW_1057 | ecosystem: Environmental > Aquatic > Marine > Oceanic | place: Canada: Western Arctic Ocean | collected... | reverse complement strand
CCACGACATGGACAAGGCGAGCAGTGACCTGATGCGGCTGCGGCCGGTGACCTTCCGTTACAAGAAAGCGTACGACTCCGGAGAGGGTCGTTTGCAATATGGCCTCATTGCAGAGGAAGCGGCTGAGTAAGTGCTTATTCATGTGGACTTCACGCCTGGAGGCCTTCGTTTTTGGGGTGGATAGTTCCTTGATTGACGGGTTACTAGAGAAGTTTCTTTCTACCCGTATCTTGCCCTTACGGAAGTCAGTGATGTCTGACCAATACAGGGCTAAGCACTCACCCACGCGCATCCCTGTACAAGCCAGGGTAGCGTCGCGTGGGGGTGTCGCATCTCTCATTCTTCACGAGGCGCCGCCTGGCGCTCGAACTTGGGGAACGGCTGGCCAAGGCAGGAACGCTGACGACACCCAATGATGTTTTTTTCCTTGAGACGGGAGAGCTTATAAGAGCCTACACCACACGTAAAGAGGATCGGGCATGTTCGGAGCTTGGGCAGATCGCAGGCCAGCGGCGCAAACTGCGCGAGGCGCGCAAGAGCCTACATCCTCCAGGGATGGTGCCTGAGAACAGCAGGTTCAAGATTGGCCCATTTGACTGCTCCTTTTTCGGAACTCAGAAGCGAAATGCGGACGATTCCAACAGGCTGAACGGTTTCGCCGTCAGCCCCGGCAAGGTTACCGGTTCGGCAAGCGTGATCCTCTCTCCAGACGACTTCGAGAAAATGGGGCAGGATACGATCCTCGTCTGCCCAAATACGACTCCGGCCTGAACGCCACTGTTTACGCAGGCTTTGGGGCTGGCCACGGACATCGGCGGCATTCTCGCACATGGCTCGATTGTCGCTCGAGAGTATGGCATTCCTGCGGTCATGGGAACTGGCAATGCGAACCGGCGCATCGTCAGTGGCCAGCTGATCACCGTCGATGGCGATGCCGGTACGGTCCGATTTTGGAGTAATGGCGGATACGAGAGGCCCGCTGAAGCGGGCTATGTGGACAAGCATCAATACAAATGACAAGATCACTCAGTTGACCAGTATTGCTCCAGGGAAGTTCTAATGGACGCCAAGATCGGCAGCGCACCGGATTCCTGGGGCGTGTGGTTTCCAGACGACCCCAAGCAGATCCCCTACGCTCGTTGTCTGGATGAGGTTGCCGAGGCAGGTTATGAATACATCGAACTCGGTCCCTTTGGTTACTTGCCGACCGATATCAACACCCTCAAGTACGAACTCAGCAAGCGGAACCTGCGCGTGTCCGGGACCTTCGTAATGTCGCATCTTGAGGATCCTGAGTACGCGCCAGAGATCGAGCAACAACTCAACGGTGCAGGTGAGTTGGTAGCCGGAACCGGCGGGCAGTACATTGTGCTCATCGACGACACCTATTCCAACCCCTGGATGGGCGAGGTGCTCAGGTCCAAAGAGCTCGATGAAAATGCCTGGAAACGATTAGTGGACAAGGTCGACGAGTTGGCACGCCTCTGCCAGGAAAGGTTTGCATTGCGGGCGGCTTATTACCCACACGCCGAGACACATGTGGAGTACGAGCCGCAAATCGAGCAACTGATGGACGCGACCGACCCTGAGATCCTCTCCTTCTGCTTGGATACCGGACACCACGCCTATCGAGGCGGCGAGCCAGTCAGCTTCATGCGGAAGCATCACGAGCGAATTCCCTATCTCCACTTGAAGAGCGTGGATCGTGACAAGCAAAAAGAGGTTAAAGCTAAGGAAGTCACCTTTGCTCCGGCGGTCGGCGAGGGAATTTTTTGCGAGCCCTCGGTCGGCGTTGTTGATTTTGAGGCACTGCGCGACGTGCTCCAGGAAATCGACTACAGCGGTTTCGCAATCGTCGAGCAGGACATGTATCCCTGCGAGTTCGACAAACCATTCCCGATCGCGAAGAGAACACGAGAGTATTTGAGGAAGATTGGGATTGGGTGAGAGACGTAATCCGGTTTCACGACCCAATACAAACGGGAGCACCAAACCAATGGCAGCCGATACAACAATTCGTTTGACGATGGCCCAGGCGCTTGTCAAATACCTGCAGGTCCAGTTCAGTGATCGGGACGGCCAACAGCGGCGCCTGATCGAGGGAGTGTTTGGCATCTATGGCCATGGCAACGTGGCCGGACTGGGACAAGCGCTTTATGAATACGGCCAGGATTTGCCCTACTACCAGCCGCGAAATGAGCAGTCGATGGTGCACACGGCGGCGGCTTATGCCAAAACCACCCGACGGGCCGCGACTTTCGCCTGCACCTCCTCCATCGGCCCGGGCGCGACCAACATGACCACCGGGGCGGCGGCGGCCACCATCAATCGACTTCCCGTACTGCTGTTGGCCTCTGACTACTACGCGACGCGACATCAAGGAGTCGTCTTACAGCAACTCGAACATCCAGTTTCGGCGGATGTAAGCGTAAACGACTGCCTGCGACCGGTGAGCCGATTCTTTGATCGTATCTCGAGGCCTGAACAATTGCTCACGGCACTTCCCGAAGCGATGCGGGTGCTGACCGACCCAGCCGAAACGGGTGCCGTAACGCTTTCCCTACCGCAGGATGTCCAGGCCCACGCTTACGACTATCCCCGCCACTTTTTTGAACGCCGCGTGTGGAAAATCGAAAGACGGCAACCCGACGCTGAACGGGTCCAAGCCGCCGTTGAGCTGTTGAAAGAAGCCGAGCGCCCCATGATTATCGCTGGCGGCGGCGTCCACTATTCAGACGCACAGGAGGAGCTCGAGACGTTCTCGGAGAAATTTGGCATCCCCGTGGGCGAGACCTTCGCCGGTAAGAGTGCGATCCGAAACGGCTCGGCGTTGCTTTTGGGGGGCCACGGCGTAACTGGCGCTCCTCCTTCGGGGACAATTGCCGCCCAGGCGGACCTGGTGATCTGCGTTGGCACACGAATGTCCGATTTCATCACCGGTTCCAACACCTTGTTTCAACACCCTCAGGTGAAGTTTGTCCAGATCAACGTCTGCGGTCACGACGCCTACAAGATGGGCGCGCTACCCATCACGGCCGACGCCAGGGACGCGCTTCGGGCACTTTCTGCGGCGGCCGAAGCCTCCGGCATTCAATCCAATGAAAACTATCTCGAGGAAGTAACCGGCGTCAAAAGGAAGTGGTCGGAACGACTCCAGAAGGAGACCTATTGCGCGGTCCCCGGAGAGGCCATGGGGCAGGGCGAACTGATTCACATCATCAACAGTGAAGCCCAGTCCGGAGATACGATCGTTGCCGCGGCCGGAACGCCACCAGGCGACCTGCTGCAATTGTGGGATACCAGCGGCGGCCGATTCTGTCACCTGGAATTCGGGTTTTCCTGTATGGGTTACGAATTGCCCGCTGGTCTGGGCGTGCGATTGGCCCAGCCGGGGGGCGAAATATTCGTCTTCGTGGGCGATGGTACTTACCTGCTTCAGCCAACCGAGTTGGTCACCGCTGTGCAAGAAGAGCTCAAGATCACCGTGATCGTATCGGAAAATCACGGTTTTCAATCCATTCACAACCTGCAAGACGCCCGGTCTGGACATAGTTTTGGCAACGAATTCCGGCATCGCGATGGCGACACCAATCGTCTGGAAGGGGAGTTCGTTGCGATCGATTTCGCCAAGAACGCGGAAAGCATGGGCGCAAAGGCCTGGCAGGTATCGAGCCCTGAGCAAGTAACACAGGCGCTGCGCGAGGCACGGCGAGAGACGGGTCCCTGCTTGATCGTCGCCGAGGTCGAACCTCGACGTTACTGTCCAGGGTCAGGAGTCTGGTGGGATGTGGCGGCAGCCGAGACGAGCGAAGACCCAGTCACGCAGAAGCTGCGCGCCGAATACGCCCGAGAACGGGACGAGCTGCAACGGCTATATTATTGAGTCAAGCAACGAGTTCCCTAGCCCGCATTTCTCATCGCTTGTCGTAGCGAGGCGCCGCAAGGGCCGTCCTGGCAAGGCTTGCCCGAGGCCCCCGCAGTCGTACTCGTGCAGTACGTCGAGGAGGCCGAAGGAGTGTAACGCAGCCAGGGCGGATGATTGCGGCGACACAGTAGACCAGCGATGAGAAATGCGGGCTAGAACTGAATAACACTTTCAACAAACCCCGGAAGGCACATCATGCAAATCGGATTGGTTATGGACGGCTTGGCGGAGATGGATTTCCTCGCGGCTCTCGACTGGGCAGCTGCCCGAGGTATTGAGGCCGTGGAAATCGGGACAGGAGGATTTTCGCCTGTACCGCATTGCCAGCCGCAGGAACTCGTGTCCAGCCAGCAGGCTCGTGACGCGTTCATGGGAGCAATAACCAGCCGCAATCTTACGCTCAGCGCGCTGAACTGCAATGGGAATCCACTTGATCCGGACGACGACCGCCGTGGCCAAACTCAGCACCAACTGCGTCAGACGATCGAAGTGGCCAGCCAGCTGGGTATCGATACCGTCGTAACCATGAGCGGGTGTCCGGGGACACCTGAGGGCGGCGGATATCCGAATTGGGTGACCCACCCCTGGCAGCCAGAGTTCGCCGAGTTGCTGGACTGGCAATGGGAGCAGTGTGTCACACCATATTGGCGTGAGTTGGGAGCATTCGCCGCGGACCATGGAGTCAGGATTGCCATCGAGGCGCACCCTGGCCAGGTTGTTTACAACACCCGAACCTTGTTGAGACTTCGAGAAATTGTCGGACCTAACCTGGGCGCGAATCTCGATCCAAGCCATTTCTTCTATCAGGGTATCGACGCCCATCACGCTATCCGCTACCTGGGTAGCGGTACCGTGTTTCACGTACACGCCAAGGACACCTGCATAGATCCCCATGAGACGGCACTCACGGGTACTCTCGACACTCGCCCGATGCTGGACATTCACGAACGCGCCTGGGCCTATCGCACACTGGGGTTTGGGCACGATGAACTCTGGTGGAGAAAATTCGTCAGTGCCTTGCGGCAGGTGGGCTATGACGGATCATTGAGCATTGAGCATGAGGACCCGGTGATGAGTTCGAAGGAAGGAATCGAAAAGAGTGTCGAGTTTCTGAAGCCGATTCTGTTGAGGACGCAGCCGGATGCGGCTCCGCCGTGGATGTAGCGAGCCAATGAGCAATCGCGATTCAAACATCCGTTGGGGCATTTTGAGCACCACTCGGATCAACGAGAGGCTGATCGGACCTCTTCGTGATGCGGACCGCAGCCAATTGGTGGCCGTGGCCAGGCGTAGCGAAGAAAAGGCGCGGAACTACGCCCTCCAGAGGGAAATTCCCCGCTATTACGGCAGCTATGATCAGCTGGTAGCGGACCCGGACACCGACGCAGTCTACATTTCACTGCCCAATGGTCTGCACACCGAATCGACGGTCAAATGCGCGGACGCCGGGAAACATGTGCTTTGCGAAAAGCCGTTGGCGCTGACCCTCGCAGAAATGGACCAGATTGAGCAGTCTGCCCACCGCAGTGGTGTGATCGTCCAAGAGGCGGCCATGATGTGCGCACATCCTCAAATGGACTATCTACAGCGATTGATGGCCGAGGGAGCAGTTGGCCAGGTGCGGTTGTTACGCAGTGTTTTCACATATGTGTTGAAAAACTTCCAGGATGTGCGCATGGACCCTTGTCAAGGTGGCGGCTCGCTCTGGGACTTGGGCAGCTACAGCGTGCGCCACACTCGGCGGCTGTTGTAACAGGAACCGAATCGAGGTGCTGGCGTCGCAGAATCTTAGCGATCGCGGCGTCGATCTGAGCTTTGCTGGACAGATGCAATTTCCCGACGGTGTCCAGTCCCAGTTTTTTTCCAGTCTCGAGGCGTTCGGCAATATCGAAGCCGATGTGTTAGGCACCGAAGGGAGCATCCGCATATTTTCCCCCTGGGGCAGCCAACTGGAGCGAGTCCCGCAAGTCAATTGGATTCGACACGACGGCTCCCCAGCACGAGGAGACTGGGACGATGGGATGCTCAGCCAAACACTCGACACGACCGAGTACCCCAACGACAACGCCTACGAGCATCAGGTCAATCGCATGATGGCGAGTATTCTGGATAGCGCTGAACCGGCGATCCCGTTGTCAGACAGCCGCCAGAATACAGCGGTCCTACTGGCCCTGTTCGAATCAGCCCAAGAAGGAAAAGCGGTGCGGATTTAGCCATCAAATACTTCCCTTAGGGTCTGCGCAAGAATAACTTGGCATTTTGACATCTCATCTTCACACCATCTTCGGCCGCTCCTCAATCGAAAAATCCTCAACTTAGACCCGGCTACGCCTGCGGTTTCACTCAATCGTTCGCGGCCAAATCTGAGCGCCACTTCTACCAAGTTATTCTTGCGCAGACCCTTAGGATCGTTTGTTCAGTTGCCCGCAACGACATGTTCCCAGCTTTCGCTTTCCCAAGATCGCATCATCGCTTCTTGAACTTCGGTGACCGCTAGCGCGTCACTGAAACTGGGCTCGTGCTGCGGGCCACCCCTGATCGACTTGGCGAACTGATAGGCTTCGATCATTTTAAGGTCTTCATAACTCATGCCATTCCCCGGACCTGGATAGAAATCGGCGAACTGTGGGTGCCGCGGACCGGCGCGAACGACGGTGAATCCATCATATTCCGCCCCTGCCTCGGGTAGACGAAGCTCAATTTCGTTCATCCGCTCGAAGTTCCATCTTAGCGCACCCTTCGTCCCGTTGATCTCAAAGGCCAGTTCACAATCATGTCCTTTGACGACGCGACATACTTCCAGGGTTCCGGGTGCTCCATTGCCGAACTGAACTAGCGCACCGACGTAATCTTCATTGGTTACCTCACCGCGCGGTCCGTCGCTGCCTACTGAAAAGTGAGTCCCCTCACCCGCCGTCGCCAAGGGACGGTCGGTGATGAAGGTTTTTTGGTGCGACACAACGCGGCCAATGCGACCCACCAACATGTGCGCCAGGTCGACCACGTGCGACATGATGTCGCCCAACGTCCCCGAGCCAGAAGTTTCTTTTTGGAATCTCCAGGAAAGCACGCCCTGTGGATTGCTGCCGTAGTCAACCAGAAAGCGACCGCGAAAATGCGTGATCTCACCCAGCCGCCCATCATGAATCAGCTCCCGCGCATAGCGTACCACCGGAACCCAACGATAGTTGTAGCCGACGGCCGAGAGGACGCCAGCGTCGCTGGCAGCTTGGTGAATCGCTGCCGTCTCCCCTGGATCGCGTCCGACCGGCTTTTCTCAAAACACGTGTTTTCCCGCCGCGGCGGTGGCCCGGACTATTTCCAGATGAGTGTTGTTCGAGGTAGCGACCACCACCAATTGCACCTCGGGATCCGCGACCACCTGGCGCCAATCGGTGGTCCCGCGCAGAAAATCAAAGCGGAGCCGTCCCTGTTTGGCCCGCTCCTCGACCTCATCCGCGCAGACCACCAGTCGGGCCGAAATATCGCTATCCTGAAAACGATCGGAAAGGCCACGATACGCTCGGCTATGCACCGTGCCCATCCATCCCATTCCGATTACACCGATTCCGATGGGTTGGCTCATATTTTGTATCCGTGAAAAGAGGCAGACATGGGGCTGCACTCTGACTCTCTCGGCAGGGACTCCGCCCAAACCAACATTCCCAATATCAAGTCTCGGATCGGAGCTCCTCTGGCCTCCCTGTCAGGAGTGATCCCCGGGGATCGAGGTTGGTCCGGTAACTCCTGCCCGATTCGCGTGAACGTGGTCCGTGGTTGCGGGTAATCTGGTGCCCAAGCTGCTCGCATTAGTGTTGAAGGCATTTTACAGGCAGATTCGAATCACGCACCAGAACTCATCTCAAATAAGCCCTTGTATTCGTCGTCCTACTGCCGGCCTCCCTGCAGGGTACCGAGCAAGACTCGCTTGATGTTTCGGAAGCTCCGGAGACCGGCACCACGTCGGGGTTTCAGGTCAGTGCCGCCCCCAGGAAGCCCTGGCCCCATTCGAGAAAGACATTTCTAATCAGGCCAACAGAGACCCACAGCTGGCGCTGGATCATCCAGGGAGACAACTTTGAGGGGACGTCCCCTACACCGAAGGTGTTATTGCGTGTAGCACAGGGTTGGCGAAGCGAAGCGAAGCGAGCTACCCTGGGTCCAGGTCATTCAAAGAAATACGTTACCCCAAAAGGGGTTATTGCTGACCGGCAACATCTTTGCAATAACGCTTTCAGCGTAAAGGACAGAGGGACGACAAACCCAGAGTAGCTCGCTTCGCATTGCAACCCTGGGCTACACGCAATAATACCTTCGGCGTAAGCGATGTCAGGCAAAAGCCCCCGGAGTGAGACAGCGTGGATCGGCGGCGGAGCTCGATTCTGGGAACTCAATCTACTACGACCTGGCAATGATTCGTCCTGATTGTGCTATGCTCGGTTAGCCTCCTCGCCATCACAACAGCTCGACTGCCACTGCACGAGTGGAACATTAACAATCTGGGTCAATTGGAGAAAGTCCATGCGTTTGAAACTGACACGACCCCTGGGATTCAGCCGTAGGGCCTTTCTCAAGGTGGGCGCCGCTGCCTTTGGAGGAATCGACCTCCATAGCCTGCTGGCATCTGGGAAGGAGCGAAGCGAGATTTCCTGCATCGTTCTTTTTCAGCGGGGCGGCGCCAGCCAGTTGGACACCTTCGACCCCAAACCGGAAGCGCCCCGCGACATCCGGGGGAGCTTCGGCACCATCCGCAGCAGCCTGCCAGGCATCCATCTCTCGGAATTGATGCCCCGCACGGCCCAGATGATGAAGAAATTCGCCCTGATTCGTTCCATGCACTCAGAGGAAGCAATCCACGAGCGGGCCCGGCAATACGTCTTCAGCGGTATTCGACCCCGGAACGAACTGATCCACCCCGGCTACGGTTCCGTCATCGCTCGGGAACGTGGCTCCCGGGGAGGTCTCCCTCCCTTCGTGCTGATTCCCAAGGAGCAGCTCTGGGCCAAGGCGGGGTTTCTGGGTCCGATCTACGACCCTTTCATCGCGGGCGATCCCAACCAGAAGGACTACTCGGTGAAGGATCTTACCCTTCCCCTGGGACTGGGATGGGAGGAGGCTCAATCCAGGTTCCAGCTGATGTCGATCCTGGACCGGGAGTTCAAGAAGGTAGAGGGCTCCACCCTGCTGGACGGCATGGACCAGTTCTACCAGAAGGCCTTCGATCTCATTGCCTCACCTGCCGCCAAGAAGGCTTTCGACATCGGGCAGGAGCCGGAGGGACTCCGGGAAACCTATGGCCGCACCGAGGTGGGCCAGGGTGCACTCATGGCAAGGCGTCTGGTTGAGGCCGGTGTTCGGCTGGTGAGCGTCTTCCAGGATGGCTACGATACCCACACCAACAACGACGAAAGCCATCGCAGGATCGTCCCCGAGTTCGATCAGGCTTTCTCAGGGCTCCTGGAAGACCTGGATCAGCGCGGACTGCTGGACACCACCCTGGTCCTGGTCATCGGAGACTTCGGTCGCACTCCCAAGATGAACTTCTCGGGAGGCCGAGATCACTGGCCTGGCGCTTTTTCCGTAGCTCTGGCAGGTGCCGGTGTCAGCGGTGGACAGGTCGTCGGAAAAACCGATGCTCGCGCATCCGAACCAGTCGACCGGCCCGTCACCATCGAGGATCTTGGAGCTACCGTCTACAAGCTACTGGGCATCGATGCCCACAAGACCTATGTGGTTGAGGGAAGGCCTATCGCCATCAACAAAGAAGGACAGCCGGTGAAGGAAATCTGGACTTGAGAACGTATCTCTGCCTGCTGCTCCTCTTACTGGTGCTTTCCGGTTCAGTTGGAGGGGCTGACCGGCGCCTGGAGATCGCCCGCCTCTACCCTCTGGGAGGACAGCGCGGGACCTCGCTCCTCCTGGAGATCTTGAGCCAGAAGACAGTCAGATACAGCACCCGTGCCGCCGGGGGCCTGTCCAACCCGATCCGGGTCGAGTTCGACTGTCAGGACCTGGTCTGGAAGCAGACCCTCGAGGCAAGCAGGGGAAAGCTATTGGGAACCGTCGAGATTGCTCCGGACGCAGCTCTGGGTCCTCACTTACTGAGGGTCCTGACCCGGGAGGGGTACTCCACGTCGGTACTCTTCAACGTGGGCCAGTTTTCCGATCTTCTCGAAGCGGAACCCAATGACACCTGGAAGCAAGCTCAGCCGGCGACAGACTTGCCGCGGACGGTTCAAGGACGGCTGGATGGAGCGGCCGACATAGATGTCTTTGCGATCCAGGTGGAGGCGGGCCAGCGCTGGACCTTCGACTTCCGCTCCATCGAATTTGGCTCGGGTGTGGAGTCCAAGATGTCCCTCCTGGACCAGTCCGGCCGGGAGGTGGCCTTCAATGACGATCGCAGCTTCTACGACGAGACTCCCTTTCTAGAAACGACCTTCGAGACCGGAGGCACCTACTACGTCAAGCTAGACCAATATAGAGGAGCTCGCGGCTTCAATTTCGGAAAAAACTGTTCCTATATGCTGAGAATGACGTCGCTGCCGACCGTGCATCACTTCACGCCTCTCGCCCTTACGTCTGGCAGGACGAGTCGGATGACACTTGTCGGCTCCGCCCTTGAAGACACGGGAAAAGTCTACCTGACCCGGCTTCGCGGCGCCGAGCACGCACGCATGACGTACCCCTTTACGGTACCTATCCGATTTGAAAACGATCCTCCCACCGCCAGGGACATCGACCGAATCGAGGGGAGGGTGTTGCGAACGCGTCCCGAGTCCGTAGCAATCGAGTTCTCGGTGCCCGCTGGGGCGTCCAGCGGCCTCTGGCGCGTATGGGTCCAGAGCCCGGGCGGACTGGTCGACGGGCCATCTCTGGAGGTGAGCGATTGGCCAGAGTACGCCGAGGGGAAGACCGACTCGGCCGACTGGCGGCAGGGTCCTTACGGGGTACATGGCCGTCTGGAAAGACCGGATGAGCAGGATACCTACGAGCTTCAGGCGGAGACCGGAACCCCCCTGCACCTGTGGACCCTGGCGGCCCAGTTGGGTGTTCCCGAGCTGGATACGGTCTTGGTCCTGAAGGATGCTTCGGGAAAGAAGCTGGCAGAAAGCGACGACGTAGTCGCAGGTCAGGGGACCTTGATCGGCAACCCCGATTCCAGCCTGTTCTACACGCCTCAGCAAAATGGTCGCCTGCTGCTGACCGTCAAGGATCGTCTTGGCCGGGGCGGTCCAGGATACGTCTATCGCTTGAAGGTGAAGAGCGAGAAGCCTGGCTTTCAGCTTTTCACGACTCCGGAGAACCTGAACGTGTCTCCGGGGAGCTCGGTCCAGATCAAGGTACACCTGGTGCGCGAAGCCGGCTTCCAGGGGGAAGTGTCGATCTGGTTCGAGGGTCTGCCGGGATCAGTCGAACCCAGCAGGGCAAAGTTCCGAGCCGATCAGCTCTTCGAACCCAATGCGGACGGGGCCGATATGATCATCCCCGAGATTCCCTTCCGCATCCACGTGGCTGAATCCCAGCCACTGGGCACTCATGCCTTCCAAGTCCGCGGCGCTCCCACCATCGAGGAATCGCGTCAGGATGGCCGGGTGGTAAAGGCTGAGACGACACTCATCCTGGGTCCCCTGCTGGATGCGTGGAACTATACCCGGCGTCCCCTTCCGGAAATTTCTCTCACCGTAGTCGAGCCCCTGTCAGGCTATCTCTCGGTCGCTAAAGAGCACGGAGAAGGCGGCATGGGTCCAGGGCTGAGTCTCGCCCAGGGAAGCACCACTACGCTCTCGCTGCAAGCCGAGAAGATCCCCAGCGACATACCCGTCACCGTCAAGGACCTCCCCTCAGGTGTAACCGTCGATTCCGAATCGCGGGAGAACAACCAGATTTCGCTGATACTCAAGGCAGATTCCGAAACCCCTCTAGGAACTTTCGAGGTCTCGGCCGAGGCCGAGGTTCGAGACCGCTGGATTTACACCGAAGCCATTAATCTGAAGGTGGTTCCTGGAAACAAGATTCGAGCCGGTCGGTAGACGAAGGGGCTCCTAGACTAGAGAGGTTAGTGCCCCCCCAGCGGTGCTTCCCCATTCGAGAAAGAAACTTCCGGCTACTGGGGATTTGTGCGTCACTGCGTGGGGAAGAGTTGTCCGGCTCTCTCCTCGCAACCTGGGCTCATTTTGCTAACGGCTCAAGTCGTTCGCGGCTCTGTCGGACTTGGCTGCGTAACGCTCGTAGTTCATCGTTGGCGGCACCTTCGGAGGGCAGGAGACGTGCGACGTTCAGACGTTTCAAGGAATGCGTCTTCCACCAAAGACGGCGAGTTCAAAGACCTTGAAATAGCAATCCACGTCTACGTAGCCGGCTTCCCGAAGCCAGTCGCATTGAGACTCAACAGGGGCGAGGATATTGGCGTGCTTGTCCGGACGATAATAAAATTCCCGAGCGACGTCCTCACGGGTCTTCGTACTTCCCTCTTTCAAGGAGAGAGCATACAGAGAGTCAATGAAATAGTCGTCCCACACGTGTTCAATCCATTGCGTCGGCGAAGAAACGTGTTCAATGTTCACAAACAATCCACCAGGCCTCAATGAGTCGTGAATCTCAGAGTACAGTTGTCGCTTCCGCTCATCTGCCTGATGATGGATCGAAAACCCTGAGACAACAACGTCAAAAGGTCGCGCTGAGGTTACCGACTGAATCCAGCCGCTTTCTCCATAGTCGACAGTTTCGAAGACCAGGTTTTCCCCGTGCTTCTGGAGCTTGGTTTTGGCACTCTGAATCATCGGCTCCGAGAAATCCAACAGAACGCCCTTAGAGCTTGGATATTGTTCGAGGAGGGCTGCGGCCAGAATACCGTCACCGCATCCAAGATCGAGGAATGACGGCACGGGTTCTTTCCCAGCCATTACCAATCTCATCATCGCCTCTATTTGCTCGGTCGCCAGGGGAACGGCAGCCCTGACACCCTGAAGGTAGTTCGCTACCAGAGCCGGAGATTTCCACACTCCATCGTTTCGACTAGCCACTACTTGATTCCAATCACCATGGAGTCCGGCCCAGCCAGGTGTTCAACCGTAGCTTCTCGGAACCCGGCCTCACCTAACCAGGAACAACAGTCGGCAACCGTGTAATCGAATCCTCCTGTGCCTCGATCAGCATGTTCAAACTCATTAACAGCCCAAAGGCGTTCTGGCGTCGATCATCATCGATCAACGACTCCCAGATAATCAGTGCGCCGTCTTCCGGGAGTGCCTCATACGCCTTACCTATCAACAAGCGCTTCTCTTCGAGGTTCCAGTCGTGAAGAATATGCCCCATAGACAGAACATCCGCCTCAGGCATGGGGTCTGTGAGAAAGTCTCCCGGATAGAAGCGTAACCGTTCTCCGAGCGCGAACGAGTTGACATATTCCCGAAATTGGGAGTATTCAGCTACCTCAAGTAACCCCAAGGTGTCGTGTCTTGGGGTATGGAAGACTACCCGAAGACACTCGGTGAATTCGAGGTGCGGTTCTCGTCCGAAGCTGCTTGCCGGGAGTATCTTCTGCAGTTGCGTTGGCCGCAAGGAGTTTCTTGCCCGCGTTGCGAGTGTCGCGAGGTATGGGAGCCCATTCGTGGTTTGCTGGTCTGTGCTTCGTGCAGCTACCACATCTCCGTGACGGCGGGTACCATATTCGAGCGTACTCGCAAACCGCTGACCATCTGGTTCCGGACGATGTGGTGGGTGACCAGTCAGAAAACGGGCGTCAGCGCGTTGGGCCTCCAACAGGTTCTCGGTTTGGGCAGCTATCACACGGCTGGGACTTGGCTCCACAAGCTCAGGCGGGCCATGGTCAGGCCGGGACGAGATCGCCTTTCGGACACGCTGGAAGTGTATGTGGGCGGCGCGAAACCTGGTAAGCGAGGGCGTGGTGCGTCGGGAAAGAGCTTGGTCGTGATCGCGACAGAGATCGAGGG
>Ga0310123_10002739_pt1 | contig 13882 bp, 14 predicted proteins | sample CB6_AW_1057_MG_FD_203505 | JGI IMG/M metagenome (GOLD analysis project Ga0310123, IMG submission 203505) | Marine microbial communities from Western Arctic Ocean, Canada - CB6_AW_1057 | ecosystem: Environmental > Aquatic > Marine > Oceanic | place: Canada: Western Arctic Ocean | collected... | reverse complement strand
TGGATTTTGTGGGTGAATTTGATGGTATAGGTATCAACGTGGGACTCCGCATCCCCCTTACCTCGGATTATCGCCTGAACATTGGGTTCACCCACATAGATAAATTACCAAGCTGGAAAATACGTTATTGGCCAGGGCATCCAGCGCTAACTGTGGGGTTTGATATGGCTGTACCACGAAGAGCAAAGCGAGTGAGAGGAGATATGACCGGCCCATCTCCTCTAATGACAGAAGCTGGCGGGCTACCCGTTTTTGACGATCAATTCTCAGATCAGTTTGATTCTACTTTAGCAATGGCAAGCTTTATGGTCAGGTCTTTGCGTGATTCTGTGGAAATGGCGAATAATGAAATGCGCAACCTTATGGTTAGATTGTCAGCAATGCAGCAAAAGTCCAATTTTCTTGAAGATTCGATAAAATCGTTTAAGCTTTCCAGCAATGTTGAAGGTAAAAATATGAATGAAGCTATGCGCCACTTATCTAGATCACTCCGTTATTTTTATGGTGGTGATTATCGGGCATCGCTGCAAGAGGTTGAATCCGCACTGGACTTGAATCCAAATCTTGCTCTTGCTTACGCACGGAGGGGTTCTATTTATTATAAACTAGGAGATGTGCAGCGGGCAACAATTAACTGGAACCTCGCATTGCGGATGGATCCAGAATACGATGATGTACGAAATATTTTAAAAGCGTTGCATGAAAATAGGTTAAAAACCACAAGTTTTGTAAGGGAGTAAATCGGTATGGATATTGCAACCATAGTAGGTATTGTTTTAGGACTTGGAGCTATCGCAGGTAGTATTTTTTTAGCGGCAGCTGAAGCTGGTGCGAGTACTGCAGGCTTTGTCTCTGGTCCAAGTTTTGCAATTGTATTTGGAGGGATGCTTGCTTCTGTATCTATCGCGTTTCCTCTTTCTGATGTATTAAAATTAGGTGCTGCAATGGGTGCAGTATTAAAGGGAGGCGAGATAAAACTAGGAGAAATTGTTGATGAGGCTGTTGAAGCTTCAGACGTTGGTAGAAAAGGCGCAGCAGATCTGGAAAAGCACGTTGATTCAATTAATAATTTTTTTTTCCGAGATGGAGTACAAATGGTAGTTGATGGATATTCATTAGAAGAATTAACAGAAATATTAGAAACAAGAATTGAATACAGGGAAATACGTGAAAAAACACAGTCATCCCTTTTTAAATCTATGGGTGTCATGGCACCGGCCTGGGGCATGGTTGGTACATTAATTGGATTGGTGATTATGTTATCAGGTTTTGGTGGCGAAGGCGGCGCAGATTCATTGGGCCCCGGCATGTCAGCAGCATTAATAACTACATTTTATGGCGCTGTTTTTGCTAACCTATTTTTCTTACCAATGGCTGATAAAATAAATGTTAGAATTTCAGCGAATACAACCCTTCAGTCTTTACTGGTGGAGGCAGCGCGGTTGATTCACCAGAAAAAACACCCCTTGATTGTTAGGGAAAAACTCAATTCATTTATACCACCTGCAGATTGGAAGACAGAAGGATAGTATAAATGGCGAAAACTCCTGGCGAGAAAAAAGCATTTAAGGCTGGTATCGTAAAGGGTAAGACTCTAGTAGACGAAGGATTACCTGGGTGGTTCGGTACATTTGCAGATATGATGACCCTACTTTTTGCCTTTTTTGTATTGTTAGCTGCACTTTCAACAATGGATCCAGTAAAAATTATGGAAATGGCTAACTCCACTGGTAAATCACTAGGAAGTAAGATAAAAAAGGAAGGGGCAGCTGAACTAGAAGGAGAGTTTGATAAAGTAGCGACAAAACTTTCACAAGTAAAAGCATCATTAGATGAAATGGTAGAAAAAATTGAAGCAGAAATGAAGGATAGCAAAGGAGACCCGCCGGTAGAAGTTACCACTAGTTCTAAAGGTGTTACATTGGAAATTAGCGGTGATTTTAGTTTTGGATCTGGAAGCGCTGGAATAAGTCCAGGTCTAAAAAATTTATTATTAGAAAAAATAGTACCTGAGATTAAGAATTCGATCTTTCAAATTGAAATTGCAGGGCACACAGATAGCGATGCGTTGCCCAAAGCATATAAAAAACGGTTTCCATCAAACTGGGAATTATCTACGGCGCGGGGCGCGGCAGTGGTAAGAAATGTTATTGATCAGGGGGTCAACCCCACCCGGTTAGTTGCTGCAGGATATGCTGATTGGGTTCCAAGGGGTCAAGCTCAAAACCTGACACAGCTGATAGATAGAAAAACTGTTTTGGAATTAAATGATACGCCAGAAAATAAAGGTAGGAATAGACGAATTGAAATAACATTTTTGAAACCCTCACATCATACAACTAGTTACGTAGAAAATGATGGGTAAGAATTAATTAAAGTATGTTTAAGAATTATACAAGGAGTGTAATATGAAGAAGGGGGATAAAATACATCCTTTCATTTGGGTTTTCTTATTTAGCCTGACTTTATTGTTAGGCCAGCAAACCTCCAGTTATTTAACCCAGAAACTAATGGTTGAAAACGGTCTTAGGGAACGTATAGGCGATGCGCTTTCTAAAATCATTGATGATCAAAAGTATGTAATTGATGTGGATGTTGATATTGAAATCACTGGCGAAAAAGAAGAACAAATTACGATTATACCAGGTGATCGTCCCATTTATGATGAAGCCTCTGCGCTCGAACAACTTACAACCATAATTGGTGAAGCGGCTCCAGGAGACGGATCTGCAGATGATACTGAATTTTCCAGCATGGGGCTCCCTATTCCTGGTTTCGATTTTGAGGTAGAAGCTGAACCCCAGGTCTATCAGGAGTCTGCGGCACAGGGCCAGGCTGGGCCAGGTATGGTTGTACCAATCCAAGAGCCTACTATGGCGAACGAAAGGGTACAATCCAAGACACTAACAAATAGAATGCCTGCTATAGCAACTGTGAAACGCCTTCAAATCAGCATAATTTTACAAGAGGGCGCTGCCCCAGAGTTAATTGAGAATATTCGCCAGGTTGTAATGGTAGCCTCACGATTTGACCGTACTAGAGGTGATGTGTTAAGTATAATGACCGCATCCTTTAAGGAACGTCGCGATGAAAAAAGTGCGGAACAGGTACTCCTAAAAAATATTGCTGATAAGTTAGAGCAATTACAAGCTGGAGATGGTGGTGGCCTGAAAAAATCCATAGAGGATGCCGTAAGTGAACCTATGACAGCATTTAAAAATCGGCTAAATGAATTAGAACAAGAGAACCTAAGAAATAAATTTGAATATGAAAGAAAAACTAAATTGTTGCGCGATTCACTGCAACTAGGGGATTTAAAAGGCGAAATTACTTCTTTGAAAGAAGCATTAGTATATGCCGAACAAACACAAAAGACAGGAATAGATTCACAGCTCACGAAAAAGATTGCTATGCTAGATTCTGTTCAGCTCGATCTGGAACAGGAACTTGAGCAAGTAGAAAGCTCTTCCGCGATGATCATATTGGTATCAATATTGGGCGCTCTGGTATTAGTATTACTTGTTTTGGTTATTGTGCTACTATTTAATAAAAAAAAGACGCCTCCCCCGCCGCCCCCGTGGTTTTATGGACCTCCTCGAAGAAGAAAAAAGAAGGGTAAAAATGGTAGTTTGGCTACTAAAAGTGAAATTCAAGAAACAAATGAAGATCCAGATGTTATTAGAAGTGAGATTGGCGAGATGCGCCAATCAGTTGTGTCCATGAGCGTTGGGCAACCAAAAACTGCAACACGTATTGTTAAAGAATGGCTGGAAGATGATGTCGTTCCTGAACCAGAACCACCGCCGGAAGAACCGGAGGAAGAGGATTCTGGTAAAAAGAAGAAAAAGAAGAAATAAAGAGGTCAGTATATGATCACCGATGTAAAAAGACTATCTGGCTTACAAAAAGTGGCTATTTTGTTTACTATTCTTGGTGAAGGCCTGTCAATTACACTTTTAAAGGAACTATCGAAGACAGATATAAGAAAAGTACGTTCAGTTGCACGTGATATGGATAGCGTTTCATTCGGCGTTAAAAAGCGAGTTATAGAGGAATTTTACTATAGTTTTGTAAGTGAGAAATTCCAAGCCGAGGAAGGTGGCGAAGATGAGCCTAAGAAACCATTTGAATTCCTAGACGATTTAACGGATGAACAACTAATATCTATGGTGTTACCGGAAGATACAAAAGTTAAAGCAATTGTAATGGCTCAGGTTAGCGCTGAAAAGCGAAAAAAAGTTTTAGATCGTTTGAGCCCTGAAGAAAAGGGTCGCGCACTTATTGAAATGGGGACCCTAAATGAGGTCCCTTTGGAAGCAATAGTTAGCGTTGCTTCAGACCTGCAAGAGAAATCTCATTTTCTACCAAAAACAGTTGATTTTTCACGGGGTGGTGGTAAGGATGTTGCGGAAATATTAGGTGAGATGGAACCGGATGATGAATCCAAATATCTAGAGGCTATTTCACGGGAGGCACCATCTCTCGCCGAAGAGATAAAGAAATACCACCTCAAATGGGAGGATATATTTGAATATTTTCCAGATAATATTATTCGTGATCTTATGAATTCGGTAGAATTGGATCTTATTGCTATGGGGATGAAAGGTATGGAGGAAGCAGTAGTATCAAGAGTGATTGAAAACTTACCGCAGAAAAAACAGGCTATGTACGAACCGATTAAAGGGGCAATATCTAAGCGGGAAGTAGATAATGCCCGCAAAGGCATTGTACAGGCTGCCAAGCAGATGGAAAAAGATGGCGCATTTAATCTGGAGGATTATGTGGGTGGCGGAGAAATGGTGGAATAAATCATTAAATAATTCAATTAAAACTTTTCACCCCTTTTATCGTAGGGGTTTTTTATAATTAATTGAACCATGTAGTTTTTTTAATTTTCTATGGGATTAAAAGAAGAAATCAAAAGCGTAATACTAGCACCTCTTGAAGCAGGGGATGAGAGAATGATAGGTGTTGAGCTAGAGGATTTCGTTTATAACAAAAAGATCAAACGGATACCGATAAACCCTGGTAGTGAATACTCTGCTTCTGATTTACTTAAGAACTTAATTGATCTTCAAGTAAATGATAAGCATAAAGCATATTATTCAATAGAACCTGGAGGTCAAATCGAATGGGCATCCACCCCTCAACGGTCATTGCATGATGTGCAAATTGAGTTAAATAGTCACCAAAAAAGATTAAAGTCTCTTCTCACTACTCACCAACTGGAAAAAATTGATTTATCGGTTGAGCCAATCTATTTACCTAATGAAATAGATTTTATTGATCATAAGAAATATGAGTTAATGCATGAATTATTTTTACGGACAGGGAAACACGGACCTTGGATGATGAGAAACACAACAAGCATTCAAGTAAATATTGATATTTTATCAAAAACAGATGCTGAAGAAATGGCTTTCCTAGCAGATTGTTTAACCCCTTTTTGTGTGTTGATGTTTGCCAATGGTCCGTTTATGGCTGGAAATCCAGCTAATAATTTTAATCATCGTTATAATATTTGGAATGATACAGATCCTTCAAGATGTGGAAATTTGTTTGATCATGGAATACATAATAAGGAACAACTATTAGATAAATTTGTAGATATAGTATTAGATGCGCCATCAATTTTTACTGTTTCGATCGGTAACGATATAAAAAAGTTTGATGGTTCTTTAAAACAGTGGTTACAAGCTTTAGAACAATCTGATCTGCTAGATGAGCATAAAATAAATATTGCTCTGCATCAGATATTCACACATGTTCGATTTAAAAAAAATGTTTTGGAAATTCGGTGTACTGACAGACCGCCCACAGGTTATGAAATGGCACCAGCAGCTTTTTGGGTTGGGCTACTGACTGTTGATATAATTCGGGATCAATTAGTGAAAATATTTTCTCATTGGTCTGTAGATGAAAGAAAAATTGCCAATGCGAATGCAGGAATTTTAAGTCTTTCAAACATTGGTCCAGCTGGGAAAAATATGATGGAATGGATCAATATATTTTCCCTTTTAGCCATTGATGGTTTAAAAATAAGATCTGAAAGTCTACATATAGATAATGAACAAGATTTATTTATTCCATACCTTAAATTGATTAATGAACGAGGAATTCCTGCCATATTTACACAAGATGATTTCCATAAAAACCAAAAATCGCTTATTGAATTTCTGAGGGCTAAGTAATGAAGAAGCCACTGATAGGATTAAATCCATATTATTTTGAACACGGTGATGCAATGTGGAATGGTGATGGATTAATAGAAGCTATAGAAGATATCAAAATTCCTGATTCATTTTTGGCCGTTCAGTGGCATCCTGAATTTATGCTAGATGATGATGATCAAATAAAATTATTCAAATGGCTGGTTTTGGAGTCCTAATCCAGAAGTCAGTCTACTAGTCCATAACCACTGCGACGCGTATCTCCCACAGCATTTGTAGGTGTAACAGCATTTACACCACCAAAAAATAAATTTTTTTCGTTCCAGTGTTGTATTTTTGACCAGGGGAAGGTTAATATTTCTGTATCGATACCTGATTCGCAGTGAATAATATTTTCCTCTAAATGAATTCTCGGTGCCTGTATTGCTTCTTCTAGATTCATATTTTTTGTGAGTTTATTTAGTATTACTTGTGTTATTGCAGATCGGATACGATTACTCCCTCCGCTTCCAAGTACAAGTTCGGGTCCTAATTCCCCAATGACAATTGTTGGAGACATCATTGTTTCCATTCGTTTTGTCTTTTCCCAATTATGGAATCCCTCAGGATTTAAATCCTCTTCTCCGAGCATATTGTTCATCATAATACCGGTACCTGGTAGTATATGGCCGCAACCCTCTCCGTTGGTAGTCGTTGCACTTACTGCATTACCTTGTGAATCAATAATACTTACATGAGTAGTTGACCCAGAACTAAGTTTTTTGTTATTTGGTTTAAGGGATCTTTCAGAATCAAAAATATCTGAATATCGTTTGATAAAACTTGGTCTCAACATTTCTGCTAACGAATTTGTTTTATTTTTTGTTGAAATAATTTCGTTTCGTGCAATTTGTGCTGACCGCATAACAATAGCTAATAGTCGATTATCTATTTCTTTCCTAGGAAATTTCTGAGAGATGATTTTTAAGGCAAATGCTATAAGCGTACCACCTGGAGATGGCGTAGGGTTAGTAATAATTGTTTTACCGTTAAAATTAGTTTTCAAAGGTGTTCTTTCAATCACTTTGTAGTTAGATAAATCCCATTTTGTCAATAGTCCTTCATTCCCCATGAAATCATCAATTTTTTCTGCAAAATCGCCGTTATATAAAAAATTATGACCCTCAACAATTAGTTGTTCAAGGAAATTTCCAAAATCAGGGTTATTAAACTTCTCACCTGCTTTTAATGTTTTTCCATTTGGTTTGAAAAGTATTTCTCCAGTATTGGTGTGACTGAGAATTGGGTCAAGAATTTTAAAAAGATATTCATGTGCATTATTAATAATCGCACCATACTTGGCAGTTCTTATAGCTGGTTCAAGTATGCGCGATAATGGCAATGATCCCAACCTAGAATGGATATGCAATAAACCGATTGTGTTTCCAGGTACGGCAACAGAACCTTTCCCAATATGAAAAAATTGTGATGCTGGACCAAAATCAACTGCTATACGAAAAAAATCTAAATTCTTTAGTGTATTATTTTCAGGTGTGTGTACGAAAAAGTCGAAAATAATTGGTACCGAATCTTTTGGATATGCCAGCATAACGCCACCACCACAAGCGCCAGTTAAGGAGTATTCAGATGTCATAGAGGTAAATACAGCACAGACCGCTGCATCAAATGCATTACCGCCGTCCTTAAGAATTTCCATTGCAGCATTAGCAGTAGTTTTGTCACCTGCAGCTACACTACCATACTTCATATAAATAGAAAGATAGTAGTTAAATAATATTTTACCAAGATGTTCAAAATATTATTTCCACAGGTACTATGAGCTATAAACTGTTTCTATATATGTCTAGTAGTAATTAATTTTGTGTGATTATAGACTATCAATTTTATAGTGCATTTGATTTCATTATTTATCATAAAAAATACAAACCTTTGTTAAGCTGTGTTTCTGTGTAATACTAATGACATGATTTTTCGAACCCTTATTCCTCCGGAAGAAATTAAATGATTACAAAACACGATATTGTCATGGTGGGCGGTGGTGGTGCAGGACTCAGAGCGGCTATTTCCATAGCCGAAACGAACCCAAGCTTAAGTGTCGCAGTGGTGAGCAAGGTCTATCCTATGAGAAGCCATACTGTGGCGGCGGAGGGTGGAGCGGCTGCTGTTATCAAAGATAACGATTCTCTGGAAAACCATATCAATGATACCATTGCTGGAGGGGACTGGATGTGTGATCAGGACGCGGTGGAACTTTTTGTGAACGATGCCCCTAGAGAATTGATTCAGATGGAACATTGGGGTTGTCCGTGGAGTCGGGAAACTGATGGGACAGTGGCAACTCGACCTTTTGGAGGCATGAAAATTGAGCGGACATGGTTTGCTGCAGATAAAACCGGTTTTCATATGCTCCACACACTTTTTCAGACATCACTCAAGTACAACAATATTACCCGCTATGATGAATGGTTCGCTACAAAGATTCTTGTGGAGAATAACCGATGCCAAGGAGTAGCTGCAATCGAACTTCGTTCCGGCAAAGTGGAGGCGATTACTGGTAAATCGGTGATAATGTGCACTGGTGGTGCCGGACGGGTTTTTCCGTTCACGACAAATGGTGCCATTAAAACAGGCGATGGAATGTCAATGGCCTACCAGGCTGGCATACCCCTAAAAGATATGGAATTTATCCAGTACCACCCCACAGGACTCCCAGGCACGGGCATTCTCATTACGGAAGCAGCCCGAGGAGAGGGCGGAATCTTGGTGAATAAAGACGGATATAGGTATCTTCAGGATTACAACTTGGGCAAACCGGTTGATATTAACAATTCCTTGCATCCAGTAAAAAAAAGTATGGAACTGGGCCCCCGGGATCGCCTGAGCCAGGCTTTCGTAGCGGAAAAAGAAAAAGGAAAAACTATATCAGGCCCATATGGTCACGTAGTTCATCTCGACGTCCGTCACCTAGGGGAAAAGAAAATTGATAAAAAAATACCTTTCGTGCGGGAGTTATCAAAAAATTATGCCGGAATCGATCCTGTATACGAACCAATCCCAGTGAGACCCGTCGTTCACTACATGATGGGAGGTATTGACACTGATATCACAGGGGCAACTGCCCTTCCCGGCTTTTATGCGGCCGGTGAGTGTGCCTGCGTCTCTATTAACGGAGCTAACCGTTTAGGATCAAATTCCCTGACGGAACTTCTGGTGTTTGGAAGACGGGCAGGGAATGCAGCAGCCCAGTTTGCATTGGATAATCCCAGTCTTAACACGGCTTCTCTGGAAAAGCAAGCTGCTGATGAACAGGAACGTATCCGAAAAAACTTCTTTGGAAAAGATGGGGGAACTGAAAGAATATTTTCTCTTAGGCAAGAAATGAACGAAACCATGGAAACGAGTGTAGGTATCTATCGCTCAGAGAAAAGCTTGAAGGAAACACGCAATAAAATTAAAGAGCTTAAAGACAGGTTTTCTAATATTATAATAGAGGACAAAAGTTTCAATTTTAACACTGAACTTACCTCAGCGCTGGAACTAGAATTCATGTTGGATGTTGCAGAAGCTATAACCTACAGTGCACTTGAAAGAAAGGAAAGCAGGGGGTCTCACCAGCGGACCGATTACCCGGAAAGGGATGATAAAAATTATTTAAAGCATACTTTAGCGTACAAAAATGATACTAAACCACGCATCGATTATAAAAATGTGGTGATCACTAAATGGCCGCCTGGTGAGAGGGTTTATGGAAAGGAAGAGTAAGATATAAGAAATGGCAGAAACCATGAAATTGGAAATTTTCCGTTACCGCCCTGAAAAAGAGAGCGAGCCCACCTTTCAAACATTCAAAGTTCCGTTCCATGAAGATTGGGTGGTGTTAGATGCAATCAATCACATTAAGGATGAGATCGATGGAACGCTTTCATATCGCTGGTCCTGCCGTATGGGGGTCTGTGGTAGTTGCGGCATGATGATCAACAACGTTCCGAAGTTATCCTGTGCCGCATTCCTCAAGGATTATTACCCAGATACAATTCGTATAGAACCATTAACCGGTTTTCCAGTAGAGCGAGATCTCATAATCGAAATGGATGATTTTATGACAAAACTTACAGAGATCCAGCCATATATCATTCGGAATGAAGGTGAAGAGAAACAATTGGATGAGGGTGAATACCTTCAGACCCCCGCTGAACTGGCCCACTTCAAACAGTATTCCATGTGTATTAACTGTGTGCTCTGTTATGCTGCCTGTCCAGTCTATGCTCTAGATTCCTCTTTTATTGGACCTGCAGCTATAGCCCTCGGCCAGAGGTACAATATGGACACTAGGGATCAGGGTAGGGATGCCCGCCAAGAACTTATTGCCAGCCACGAAGGAATCTGGGATTGTACTTTTGTGGGTGAGTGTAGTGCCGTCTGTCCGAAACATGTTGATCCGGCAGCAGCAATTCAGCGAGCAAAAGTATCCAGCACTATTGACTGGTTTAAGGATACTTTGATCCCGTGGGGAAAAAAGAAATGAGCACGTACCACAGGCACGTACCTAATACATGGTGGCTTCAACGCAGACCGTACATTTTATTCATGATTAGGGAGTTAACCAGTGTTTTCGTTGCAGGTTATTGTATTTTTCTACTGGTTTTTGTTTTTAAACTGACGGAAGGAGCTGATGCCTATGCCAATTTCATGGCTGCTCTGAAGTATCCCAGTAGTGTAGCGCTGCATCTCATTACGCTCGTTTTTGTTCTCTATCACACGATAACATGGTTTAACCTAACACCAAAAATTCTTGTGCTTTACAAAGGAGAGGATCGGATTCCTCAAGGACTGGTAGCAGGGGTTTTTTATGCTGGGTGGGTAGTGGTTTCCATTATTGTTGCATTGCTGGTGTTGGGAGTTTAAAGATGGCGAAGTCCAACGAACCGATCTGGTGGTCACTGTTTTCAGCTGGGGGAATGGTAGCTGCTATGATCTTCCCCATCCTGATTATCATAACGGGTATATTGATACCGTTTGGATTGGCTGGTGATAATCCTCTGAATTACGAAAGAATTCATACAGCCGTGGCCCACAATAACTATGTAAAGCTAATCTTTTTTATAGTAATTAGCCTGCCGCTATTCCACTGGGCCCACCGCTTCCGTTACACTCTTGTAGATGTGGGGCTGAAATCCATTAGTACTCTCATATCTATCCTTTGCTATGGTGGAGCGATTGCTGGAACAATCATATCAGCAATTGTATTCTTGAATATTTAAAAGATATAATTCTAGAGAAAGTAAGGCATAAACACCCCGGAAAAATAAGATAGGCCTCTTGTTGCTATATATTATGAGCCAATAATTTGGCTTTGGAAGAAATTGTTGGGTAAATCAAATTAGGTAAAATTTTTGGATGATTTAAAAAGAATTATTAAGAGCTTTTTCATTTTAATCTAAAATTAACAGGGATTGATATCCAAACGCCAACTGGCCTTTCACGTTGTCTCGCGGGTCTAAAACGTGTTTTACGGATTGCTGAAATAGCTGCTTCATCCAAACCAGTATTAGGGATTCCTTTTAATATTATAGTGTCCTTAACACGTCCTCTTAAATCAATAAATACCTGTACAACAACCGTTCCTTCAATGCCGGCTTCCTGAGCTATTTCTGGGTATACAGGTCTGATTTGTGAAAGAGGTTGCGGTGGATCATCATAAGGTATGAATTTCACTCTCGGGCCCTCCGGCGGCGGCGGCGGCGCATCCCAAGCTTCGAAATTATCTAGATCTGTTTCTTCAATTGTTAAATCATCTGCAATGTCCTCATCTTCAGATTCTACAGGTACAGATGGGCGTGCAGGAGGAGGAGGGCGTTCTATTTGCTGAGTTTGAGGTATATTTTCGATCAGAATCTCTTGTAATTCAACGTTTTCCAGTTCAAGGAGACCCAAATATCTTGGATAGATTAAAAATGTAAAGATTAGGATCAACACACTGCCTAGGGTAGCTAACCTTATTGTAATTGGGTATTTATATTTTACAGGTAAAGCTGCTTGTCCAGATAACATTATTTATTAGTCTATAGCCGTTTTTGACGAATAATTAAGCATAAGAGCATCGGCTTTCCGCAATTCGGTATGGATATCAGAAATTAAACCCATTCGTGCCGCTTTATCTGCTTTGATGGATACAGTGAGTTGCGGATCGGCAGCCCGCTTGGTGTACATTATATGGCGTACATTACCAGAGCGAACCAATTTATCCTCAATTGAAATTTGACCTTGTTTTGATACCCAAATGTGGGCTGTATGCCTTTTCGATTTTAGTTTTTGTATACGTTTAGCTTTGGGCAATTCTACATCTAAGCCAGAGTACTCACGTAGCACAGTTGTAACCATAAAAAATATAAGCAGCATAAAAATTATATCAGGCATGGATGCAGTAGGAATATCACTGTTGATTTTCACCTTTCTGTTAAGTTTCATTATTCTGAGTCGGCAATTGATATACGCGTTGCGTTGGCACGTTTTAATTGATCAATTACCGCCACGTAATCTCCATACTTTGTTTTTTCATGAGCTTTTACTGATATTATTAGTTTATCATTTTTGGTTAGCCTGCGTCGGACCTCGCGATTAACGTCTTTAATTGCGATTGGTTCTCCGCCAAGTAGAACGTTACCTTGGGAATTTATCAGACAATTGAGGATGTTTGTTTTTTTGATCTCAAGTTCTTCACCTTCCGCTGGTAAAATAATGCCTAGACCTTTATCCATATCAATAGTAGTAGTAACAAGAAAAAATATCAGAAGTAAAAAAGCGATATCTGCCATGGATGAGGTAGGGATTTCACCCCCTTTAAATCTTCTTTTTGCCATTTAAATTAAAGGAAAACCTTAGTGAATAAAGGGTATTCTAGCCTTGAGCCAACTTCTCATATTCTAAATGTAACTGATCCATAAACTTTACTGAATTTTCTTCCATTTCTAATATCAGTTTATCAATCATGGAAACAAAAAAGTTTTGAAATATCTGTATAATCATTGCGACAATCAAACCAAACGCGGTTGTGAGCAGTGCTTGTGATATACCACCAGCAACAACAGCTGGGGAAATATCATTCGCTGCGGCTATAGCATCGAATGCATTAACCATGCCAGCCACTGTTCCCGTAAAGCCTAGCATTGGAGCAATAGTAATGACTGCATTCATCCAAATCATATTTTTTTCTAGGAAAGACATTTCCAGCCCACCTGCATCTTGGACCGCTTTTTCTACTTCTCTAAGACCACGATGGAATCTTGAGAGACCTGCATGAAAAATTTCGGCTACCGGCCCTGGGGTATTATTGCAAAGTTCAATGGTATTATCAATACCATCATTATCCAAAGATTTAATAACGTCATCAAAAAATTCCTTAGTATTTATGGATGACATAATCAACGAATAGAACCGTTCTCCGGTAATGCCGAGCCCAGCAATAAACAGTAATAGTATTGGCCACATAAAGGGCCCGCCATTTACAAAATATTCTACCATTATATTTTACCTCCGTTTAATTATATTTAATTTAAAGTATTAAAGATATCAATATTTATATTTGACATCAGCTGGAAAATGTAAATGCTAATTGATGTGTATGCATCAGTTTTTAATAAAGCAATATTAATTGATTAATAATTCCTATGTCAGCGCTTCGATCGCGTCTTCTTCACTAGTATAAATTTTTG
>Ga0310123_10002738_pt1 | contig 13886 bp, 20 predicted proteins | sample CB6_AW_1057_MG_FD_203505 | JGI IMG/M metagenome (GOLD analysis project Ga0310123, IMG submission 203505) | Marine microbial communities from Western Arctic Ocean, Canada - CB6_AW_1057 | ecosystem: Environmental > Aquatic > Marine > Oceanic | place: Canada: Western Arctic Ocean | collected... | reverse complement strand
CGGAGTTCCTCACGAGCTAGCTCTCTCAACTCCGGATCGCCCTCAGACTCGTCGGAGAGTTCCCTGGCCTGCGTGGACTCCTCGACGACCTTTCGGTATTCGCGAAACCTCTCGACCAACACTTGGATGTTGGATATGGCCTTGGTGTGCTTGCGATACACGGCGGGATCGGCCTGGACGGCTGGATCGCTGATGAGCGCGATCAGCTCGTCGTAACGCATCTCGATGGCAGCAAGCTTGTCAAACATGGAGAGGCGTGGGGTTGATCATCCCCCTGAGACCGGTGGAAGGAACGCGACCTCGTCACCGTCGCTTAATCCCCGGTTCATCTTGGCGTACTCCTCGTTGACGGCGGTCGAGACCGATTCGCGATACCGCTCGAGGTCGGTGTGCTCGGTGGCCAGAAGGTCCCACAGTGCGCCGGCCGTGCTGCCATCCGGCACGTCGCGCTCGAATTCGCTCGCGCCGACGATGTCACGAAGCCGGGCAAACAACCGCACCGTTACTCGCATGTTCGTCGATAGGCGTCTTCACGCGCCTCGTCGTCGTCAGGGTCCGCGGTGGCCCCTTCGATCCAGACGTCGCCGCCTTCAAAGAACTCGTGTTTCCAGATGGGCGCGATCTGTTTGACGCGCTCGATCGCGTAGCGACAGGCTGCAAACGCTTCGGCGCGATGAGGTGACGAGGCTGCTATCGCCACGCTCGTCTCGCCGAGCTGAAGGGTCCCGAGCCGATGATGGACCGCCAAGGTAACGTCCGGCCATCGTGTTTCTGCTTCGGTCGCGATCCGCTCGAAGGCTTTGACCGCGAGCGGTTCGTATCCTTCGTACTCGAGCCGCAGCACGCGCCTTCCGAGGTTCTCTTCGCGAACCTGCCCCAGAAACGAGGTCACCGCACCGGCAGAGGACGAGGGGCCTCGTTGTTTGGCGACGGCTGCGAGGACGGCGTCGGCTGTCAGCCGCTCATGGGTCACACTGAACAAGCACACTCCCACTTTTCTGGAGTATAGCAGTGCAGCTGTCACCGCCCGAGACCGACCGGTCCGTTGCCGGAACCGATATCGACCCCGCGCTGGATGGCGAGATGGACATAGTCCTTCGCGCGTCGCACGGCATCTCCAAGCGCTATTCCCTGGGCGAGAAGGGCGGCAAGGGCAGAGGAAAAGGTGCAACCGGTGCCATGGGTCGTCGAGGCCTGAAGTCGTGGACCCTCGAGCGTGACGAACTCCTCACCATCGAAGAGGACGTCGACGACCGTCGTCCTGTCAAAGTGCCCGCCAGTGATCACGACCGCGTCAGGTCCGAGATCCAGGATTCGCCGGGCAGCTCGGCGGATATCCTCGTCAGAGCGGACGGCGCATCCTGACAACCGTTCTGCTTCTTGCCGGTTCGGCGTGACACAGCAGGCGATAGGCAAAAGGTCGTTGACGAGTGCGGCAACCGCGTCCTCTTCGAGAAGCCTGGTTCCGCTGGACGACTCCATGACGGGGTCCACCACGACGAAGGGATTCGCCAACGTGCGGAGGCAACTGGCCACCGTCTCGACCGTTTCCCGGTTCACCAGCATGCCAGTCTTGACCGCAGCGACGCCCATGTCGCCCACGACCGATTCGATCTGTGCGGCGACAACGTCGGCGGGCACTACGTGAATAGCCGAGACGCCTTGGGTATTCTGCGCCGTGACTGCAGTCACGGCGCAGACCCCATGGACGCCGTGTGCGGCGAACGTCTTGATGTCGGCCTGGATTCCGCCGCCGCCGCCCGAGTCACTTCCGGCGATCGTGAGAGCCGTGCGCATCGCTGGTCCTACGCGGAGGGCGGCGCAGATGGAGTGAAGACCAGCAGGAATTGATAGGTCAGGAATTCTTCGCGGGAGAGCAGCTGTAGGCCAGCACGCTGGGCGTCCTCAATGATGTCCTCCGGCTCGACGCGTTCCTCCAACGGCGGTCCGGGGCCCACGCCGTCGAGTCGGAAATCGATAATCCCAAGGCGACCGTTTGGCGCGAGCGAGGCGGCCACGTGTCCAAGAAGCGTGACGGGGTCGGTCAGCTCAGGGTATGTCCCCACGATCAAAACGGCATCGAGCGCCGGGGGGAGCTTGGGGTCGCCGGACGTCCCGAGCACGGTCTCGACGTTGGCTAACCCCTCACGACCGACGCGTCTGGCTATCGAGTCGATCATCTGCGGCTGGATATCCTCGGCATAGACCCGACCGTTGGGACCGACTCGCCGTGCGAGCCGGACGGTGAACCACCCACCGCCGGCACCGACGTCGGCCACCCGGGCCCCGTCGGCAATGGCCAGCGCGTCCATGACCTGGTCCGGCTGTTGCCATGCGTTGCGGTCGGGGCCTTCGAGCTGGCCCAGAAGTTCGGGAGGGAAGAGTCGTCCGTGTGGGACGCGTTCCTGGGCCATCGCGACACAGCCGGCCACGATCACGGCTGATACGACCGACCTCGTGGCAAGCCACCGTACCATCTCTGCGCGTCGAGAAAGAGGCGGCCTCATGTCTCGATTATAGGGGGACACGGAACTGAGCTCGCGGTTGAGAACTCGCGCATGGCAGGACGACCATATCCTCGTCCTACCGCCCCGAGATCGATGGTGCTCGATTCGAGGTCAGCCACGGGAAGCAGGGCAAAGGGCGTCGGCGATCGGACGGCGAGGCTCTTGAGGTATCCGCCACACTGCTGGCACATTTCCAACCGCGCGGTACCGTCGGTGTCTGGCGTGGCGATCATGAACGCTTCACCGGCTTCTTCGCAGTAGATGCATCTGTGTGTCGGCAGCTCCCACGCCAACGCGCAAAAGGAACACCGGAGGGAGCGGTCGGTGCCGACCCGCTCCGCGAAGGCGGGCCACGATCCGCAGGCGAGGCAGTAGCCGTGGCTCCAGCCCGCGACCAGCGCTTGCGTCTCGTGATCGCCCTCGGGCAGTTCGCGCTGCAGCCAATAGGCAATCGGTCCTGCGGCCAGTTCGGCGACGAGCCACAGGAGGTCGGGTGAGATGCCAACGTGATGGGCCTTGGTTCGAATCGCTTCCTGCTGCCGTCCCAGGGAGGCGGCGATGAGTGAACCGATGTCGATCTCGCCATCCTTCAGCCGTTGCCGAAGTCGACTGGCGGGACCATCGGCGACTCCGGCGGCGAGGTCATCACAGAACCCCAGTACGAATGGTCTCAGTGTTTCGCCCACAACGTCAATGGTGGTGCCGATGAACACCGGAGTGCCGGCTCGCAGCTTGATGGCGATCTCTCCCGGTTGGATACGGGCCGTCGCCGGCATGTTGTTGCCGACGGCCTCCGACAGCGACAATCCACGACCGACGAGCCGTCGCTGGATCTCCACTGTGGTCTCGAGGTCCGGCCGGAGCGCGACGACCGCTTCCCATCGTTGCTCGGCTTCGTCGAGCAACGGTTTCGCCTGTAACATACTTATTGAGAATAACTTAACATGTCCTTTGCGTGGAACGTGCTACCGTGAGCCTTGAAGGAATCGGACGGCGGTCGGTATTCGGTATAATCAATTCAGTCTGAGAGGATCAAGATAAATGACCGCAACAGCGATAGAGACGCCCATCAACGTGACGGAAGCAGCCGCGACGAAGATCTCGGAGCTCCTGACTGAGGAAAAAAGGGCCGAGGCTGGCCTCAGGGTTTTTGTTCAGGGTGGCGGGTGCTCGGGATTCCAATACGGACTGATGATCGAGGAGAGTGCGGGTGATGCCGACACCGACCAGATCTTCCAGTCGAATGGCGTCAGGCTGTTCGTTGACCCCATCAGTGTTCGCTATCTTGCTGGCGCGGAAGTCGATTTCGTCGACAATCTGACGGGCGGTGGGTTCACGATCACGAATCCAAACGCCAAGACCACCTGCGGATGCGGTCAGTCTTTCGGCGTATAGGAGTGTTCCGTGGTATGCCATGGAACCTCAGGCAGAATACCTCGAGCGTCTTCGACCACCCGGCAGCCGTCGCTCCACGAAGCGTGAGCTGATCGTCGACGTTTTTCTCCGCCAGGAGGGACATCTCAGCGCCGACGACCTCGTCGACGTTATCCGTTCCGAAGACCATGACATCAGCCGGGCAACCGTCTATCGGACCCTGCAGTGGATGGTCGAGGCTGGCATCGCGCGCAAGGTAGATTTTGGCGAGGGCCGGTTCCGTTTCGAGCACTCCTATCGTCACCCGCGTCACTTCCATTTGATTTGCAAGACCTGCAATCGCTCCTACGAGTTTCTCAGCTCGGATATCGAGAGTTTGATCGAAGAGGTCGCCGTCGCTCGCGGGTTTGCGCCGCGGCAGAGCGTCGTGCAGGTGTATGGCACGTGCGAGGAGTGCCGAACGGGGCGCCATCGGCCAGGCGCCGAGGTGCCAACTGAGCTGACCTTTGCGCGAGACGCACTGCGGATCGCGATCGCTACCGAGAGGAGTGGTCTCGAGTTCTACGCCCGCGCGGCACGGGTCGCGACGGATACCCGCGCCCGCCGAGTCTTTAAGCGGCTGGGCGAGGAGGAAAAGGACCACCTGGCGTCGCTAGAGAAACGTTACACGCAGTTGCTTGCCCAAGACCCCGAGCTCGAGTCCAGACCGACGTTCCTGTTCTTCAAGGGTGCGGCGAACGGTCTGTTTGCGGCAGGAGCCGACGAGCTCGTCGAGGGTGTCGACGACCGTAAGGCGCTGATGATCGGGATCCGGTGCGAACGAGGCTCACACAGGTTCTTCCGACGCTACGGTGAACGCTTCGAAGATTCGGAGGGCAAGCGGATCTTTCTCGAGTTTGCGGGCGAGGAACGCGAGCATCTCGAGTTGCTGATCCGAGAGTATCGGTCGCTCGAACAGCGTCAATCGCGGTCCACGGCCGGACGACGCCCAGCCAAGCGCGTGCGAAAGGCCACCACGTCGAAGTCCAAGCGCGGGTCGCTTTGATCGACCTGCACTTGCACACCACCGCCTCCGACGGAACGCTCGACCCGGGCGCTCTCGTCGAGCGCGCGCACGGTGCCGGGGTCCGGACGCTGGCGGTGACCGACCACGATACGATGGCCGGGGTCGCGGCCGCGGCTGATGTCGCAGCGGCGCTGAAGCTCGAGTTCCTGCCTGGCATCGAAATCACCGCCGTCGTCGACGGGCGAGATATCCACATCCTCGCGTACTTCTTGGACCCTACACCCCAGGGGTTGGAGAGCTTCCTCAAGGCGCAACGAGAGGACAGAGTCGAACGCGCCCGGGGTATGGCCGACCGACTGAAGACGCTGGGTGTCCCGATCGAGATCGAGCCGACCATCGAGCACGCGAATGCTGAGGGACGTTCGGTGGCACGACCGCTGCTTGCTCGTGCGCTTGTGCAGGCCGGGCATGCACGAACCGAGCAGGATGCCTTCAACCGTTGGGTCGGCGATAGTGGACCGGCATATGTGCCACGCAAGGGTTCCTCGCCGGCCGACGTTGTCCGTTTGGTTTCCAGGGCTGGGGGGATCTCGTCCGTCGCGCATCCCGGTCTCCTCTGGCGAGACGAGCTGATTCCGAGTCTGGCCAAAGCAGGGCTGACTGCGCTCGAGGTCTACCACCCCGAGCACGACACCGTGGCCCAGGCTCGCTACGCACGGCTGGCGACCCAGCACGAGCTCGCCACCTCTGGCGGGTCAGATTTTCATGGCGACGGTCATCGTCGGGCGAAGAGTCTGGGCTCGGTCGGTCTTCCGCGCCAGGCGTTCATGCTGCTGCTGCAGCGATTGTTGCTCTCCCATAGCGTCGTCCACGGCGCGGATGGTGGCGACGGTGGCGATGGTGGCACTGACGGATGAACCCTCTCCGCCCTCCTCATTCGTTCGGCACTGTCTGACCCGCGTCCGCAGTACGTGGACCGACCAAGCCGCGGCGCTCGATGTGGCGATGGGCGTCGGTCGTCATTCTGTCATTCTGGCCGAGGCCGGATTCGCCGTGTTTGGTGTCGACCGCGACCACAAGAGGCTGACGCGCGCGCGAGCACGACTCGGAGAACAGGGCCTGTCCGCGCGCATGTGGACTGCAGATCTCGAAGTCGGCAGAGCGCTGCCCAGGAGTCGGTTCGATCTCGTCGTGTGCACGCGCTACCTGCAACGAACGCTGTGGGACGAGTTGTCCGAGACTGTCCGTCCCGGTGGATTCGTGATCTACGAGACCTTTACCACGACCCAACGCCGATACGACTGGGGTCCCCGTTCTCCGGAGTTTCTCCTCGAGCCGGGTGGCGAGCTCAGAAGGGCGTTCGGCGGGTGGGAGGTCTGGGAATACGAAGAGTGCGAGGCGCCGGCTGCCGAGGCCAGACTGCTTGCCAGACGCCCCCCACGAGAAGGGGATTCCGGCGGCCGCTGATATGATCTACGTGTGTCAGCGGCACTGATCACTGGTACGTTGCTCGGGATCGTCGGGATGCTCTACGCGGCGGTTGTCGGATACACCGCTGCCGGCTCAGCAGACGTCTTCCAGCACACGAGTTTCGGGATCTTCTCCACGTTCTTGCTGTTGCTCTCACATTCGATGACGATGTTCTATCTCATCGGTAAGGGCAAGGCCGTTCGCGAGGCCGTCACCGAGGGCAACCTTCCCGCCGAGCTGTACTTGAGGGTCGCACGGGCGCGCAAGCCGGTGTTCTCGATCGCCACCATCGCCATGCTGCTCACGATGGTGGCGGCCATTCTCGGGGGAGCTGTCGACACTGGCGTTCTACCCGCGGGCATACATGCACTGATCGCGTTCTCAGCGGTTTTCACCAATGGCGTGGCACTACGGACCGAGGTGAGCGCCATGATGTCGAGTACGCTGGTCGTCGAAGAGGTCAATGCGCTATTGGCAGAGCAGGCGTGACCCCAACGCTTCTCCTGTTCGACATCGATGGAACACTCCTGCTGTCCGGTGGCGCCGGTCTCCGAGCGCTCAACCGCACTTTCGAGGAACAGTTCCAGGAATCCGATGCGTTTGCCGGAATTCAGGTTGCCGGTCGGACTGACCCGCTCTTACTGAACGACGCCGTCGCGCGTGCCGGCATCACCATCGACGACACACAGCGCCGCCGCTTTCACGACCGCTACTGCGAGCTGCTCGAGACGGAGATCCTTTACCCGGGCCCCAGGAAGGGCCTGATGCCTGGTGTCGAGCCGTTGCTGGCCCACTTGCATCAGCGAGACGACGTGTCGGTCGCCCTGCTCACCGGCAACTTCGCGCGAGCGGCGCGGATCAAGCTTGAGCACTTCGGGTTGTGGCGCTTCTTTCTCTGCGGCGCGTTTGCCGATGATTCTTCTGACCGCGACCGGCTGGTCCCCGTCGCCGTGGCGCGAGCGGCCGATGTCGGTGTCGTCACCGCTTCGCAGGCCGACGTCGTAGTGATTGGTGACACGCCTCTGGATATTCAGTGCGCCAAAGTGGCGGGCGCGCAATCCATCGCCGTAGCTACCGGTTCGTTCGACCAGGATACGTTGAAGAGCCACGGCGCCAGCGCGGTCCTCTCGGATCTGGGTGATGTCGACGCGTTTCTCGACGCGCTACACCGATTGACGCCAAGCGGCTAGAGTGGTGAAGTTCTACTGTCCCGATTCCAATCGTGCCAGATGGACGACCGCGATCGTGCGCATGAAGCTACCCGGTCGCGGGTAGTCGTCGTCGACCGCCGCACGCATGTGCTCGAGCGCCATCTCCCGGTCGCCAAGCGCATCGGCGTAGAGGCCGATGTAGAAGTGGGCGTAGAAGCCCGCCGGAGGATGACCGTCTGCTGCCGCCAGCACCACGTCGGGGGTGACCGTGCCCGAAAAGAGCTCGTAGATCTCACTCATGGGTACCCGCGAGTCGAAACCCACCGGCAACAGGGCGCGCTGGGCGCGCTCTGGCGATTCGGACCGCGCCACGCATAGAAAGTGCCAGGCGGGGTTCTCCACGTCGTTGGGGTTGACCGTGCGGTGCGACTCGAACTGGGCGATACAGGCGTCGTAGCGCGCCGCGTAGTACATCGCGATTCCACGCTCCCACAATCCAGCCGCGAGGTCTGGCCTCAGCTCGACGACGCGATCGAACCCATCCGCCGACACCTGCATGTCGTCGGCGGCGAAGTCGGCCTTCGCTTTGTCGAACACGGCTTGAGGATCGGATTCCGACCGGTCCTGGCCTGCCAACGCAGTAGCCAGTACCATCCAGACAAAGAGGACTCGTCTCATGATTGTCTCCAGTCGACCATGACGTCGCCTACTCGATCACCCCCAGGAAGTCTGCCCAAGACACCGGCTGCCCGTGTATGGGGACGATCGTGTCGACGTCCAGTCCAAGCCGCTGCACGTGATTGAGCAAACTCTGGTGTGAGGCCGTGGACTCTGCTTGACGTGGCGCGCCCGGCGGCAACGAGTCGAACAGGTCGGCTTCGATCAACATACGCTGGTTGGGGAGATACGCGACAAGCATACCTTCGACGTGGGGCAGTGGGTGCACATACGACACGTGCATGCTCTGCGAGTCGTCGTTGAGCCAGTAGTTCTCTCTGACGGTCTCGTACTGATAGCCCTCGGCTAACTCGGTTGGCGGCCATAGCGATACCATGTCCGGGCTGAGCGTCCGCTGAGCGTAGTTCAGGACGTCCCGCGTATAGAAGTCGTAGTTCTTCCAGTGCGTGATGATCGTGGCTCCGATGTGCATGTAGGTTCGTAGCCCGCCGATGTGGTCGTGGTGCTGATGCGTGTTCACGAGGAACCGTATCGGCTTGTCGGGTACCAGACGGATGATCTCGTCAATCACCGCGAGGTTCCTCGTTTCGTCGAGGGGCGCCTCGACCACCGCCACGTAGTTGTCGAACTCGACGGCCACACTGTTATGTGACGATCCGCCCAGCAGCCACACACCGTCCGCCAGCTCCGCAGCCTCAACGTTGACTGGGAACATGGCACCCCGCACTGATGCCGGCACGTCTACCGGGTCGCCGCACGCGTTCGCCTCGATGTCTGCCAGGTTGCCGCCAAAAGCGTTGTGTCCGGCGTTCACACTCTGGGCCTGATAGTTGTCGTCCCACCCCTGGTGTGAGTGCCATCCGGTCGGAAACCGTATGCCGTCGCCGAGGTCGATGTAACTAGCATTGGTGAACTCATGCTCGTAGTTGAAGTCGCCGAGCACCGGTTCAGGAACCCACGTGTGGATTCGCTGCAGCAAGTTCTCTGAATTGATCGTCGCGTCCACCCGATACTTGCCCATCACCGTGATCGAAACGATGCGCACCTTTTCGGGATTCACGGTCGCGCCGTCGCGCCCCATCTCGCCAAGCTCCCATCGCCATGTCGCCTGAGGGTTTGCACCCGGCAGCCTCGCCGCTTTGAGGAACCCGTGCGGGTTGATCCACAAATCGAGCTGCCAGAGCTCGCTGTCCTCAGGGGTGGCCGCGACCGGGTCGTTGCCAGGGCCGTCAATCGACCAGCCGTGAGCGCCGTTGACCGCGAATGTTTGACGGCTGTGTCGCTGGATAGACTCTCCGCCGCGCCACCCGAGCCCGTACTTCCACGTCGCTGGGTTGTGCCCGGGCTCTCGGTCGAACGTCTCGATCATCGTGGCGTCGGCCCAGTTCATCACGCGCGTGTAGTTGGTCAGCGGCTCGCCCCGGGGCCAGTCGACTTCGTAGCCGTGGAGCCGTTGCTGCCCAACCTTTCCGGTGTAACCGCTGCCGGAGATCGCCACACAGGACAGGGCGTCGGTGCCGATTGCGGCCTCGGCCGCCCGAAGAATGGGCTCGGGGTCGAGGTGTCCCGGCCGTGATTCCTGGGCTCCAAGGACACCGACCACGGACGCAAACAGAACGCACACGAGCCAGTTGTTGCGAGGCATAGTTTCTCCGTAACCAAGGCGCCGTCGCCCGCGGGGCCGAAGTTCCGCTGCGCTACAGCGAGTCCACGCTGTGCGTGGCCCTGTCCCTGGCGACGCACATTACCACACTCATCCCAGCGTGCCACGCGAGTGGCGGCGGATCGGGTTACCCGCGAATGCGCGGTGGAGACACCGGTGACCTACTTGTTGGACGGGCCGCAATGCGTCGCGCTGACTGCGTGCTCTTGCGCACTGTGGCCTTCTCATGGCACGACGGTTGCTCTTCCATCAGAGCATGGAGCCGCTCAGAGACCTACTCGCCACTGACCACCGACGCGCGTTGGAGTTCTTTGTTCTTGGCCTGACAGACGTCTGCGAACCGACAGTCGACCGTCAGGAGCTTCTCTACAACGCCAGCGTTCTCGCTCACTTTGCACAAGTGTCGGCACATGCTCAGGGTGAGCTACCCACGCCTGCGAGTCTGACCTCGGTCTTCGACAACTTCGTGCTCGCGACGGGGTTGCCGCACGGGAGCCAGATATTGGAAACGGCAGGCGCACAGTGCCTGCTGTTGACGGGGTTCTTTGAGCGCCAGATGCGCGGCCGGCATAGCGTCAGCTGGTATGCGGATCTGGGCGCCGGGTTCTTCGAGCGGGCCTCGGCTCGTGAATCGTCAGCACAGAAGCCACGCCTTCTGTCGGCGATCTCGAAGGGGTTCAACGGCTGGCGACGCCGATACGGAAGACTCAGCCGGGAGCTGAGCGATCAGGCCTACCTCCTCAGCTCGTCGGGCCCATGGCGGCGCATACAGACCTGAGTCTGCGCGAGGTTCATGGACGGAAGGCCCAAGTGTATTATGGGGTCCTGGACATCGTATGTGCCCTGACACAGGCTGGAGGAGACGGTGATGCTGCCGATGACGATGACAACCACGCTCTCGACGCTGCTCGCCGTTGTCCTCGTCCTATCTGGCAACACGCTGGCCCAAGAAGTCATCAGCCGTGGCGACGCCTTGGGCAATTCTCCCCTCGTGAGTCTCCATGACGTGATGAGTGATGTCGAGGCCTATCTCGACACGACCGTAACCGTCGAGGGTTCCGTTCAGCGGGTCTGTCAGATGAAGGGCTGCTGGATGGAGCTGGCCGCAGACCACGACACCTCAGGCGTTCGCGTCACCTTCAAGGACTATGGCTTCTTCGTCCCAACCGACTCCCAAGGCCGGGTCGCCAGGCTCGAGGGCGTGTTCGAAACAAACGTCTTCTCGAAAGCGGATGCCGACCATCTCATCGCAGAGGGCGTCGAGCTGACACGGAACCCCGATGGTACGGCCACCGAGTTGAGCTTCGTCGCGGCGGCGGTGGAGTTGCGCACGGTCAAGTAGCGAGGGTGTGGATGCTGAGAAAGACTAAGACTATCGGAGTCGGTCTGATCGTCATGATGGCGGCCGTCTCCGTCCTTTCGGCACACATGGCTCTGACGAAGAGCATGCCCGAGGAAGGCGTTGTGCTACGCACCCCGCCAGAGGAGATTCAGCTTTGGTTTACACAGGAGCCGGATCCAGCCGTGAGCCGCGTGGCACTCGGAGGTCCGTCGGGTGACGTTGAGATCGGCGAGACCAGGGTCACGGCCGAGAAGTCAGTCGTTGCCGCTGTCCCGGCTCTGGGGTCTGGCACGTACGTCGTGAGCTGGCGCACAGCGGGTGACGACGGACACGTCCAGCGTGGCGAGTTCTCGTTTACCGTTCAGGCCGACTAGGTCCGAGTCTCGCTCCACGAATCATGCGGACGCACCACTAGCGGAGGAGATACCGGTGAAAACGGTTTCGAAACTGACCCTGGATGACGCTCACATCGTGATGAAGGCGGCCGAAGCGCGGTCGCGCGAGATCGGTGTTGACATGGACATTGCCATCACCGACGCCAATGGCAGCCTGCTGATGTTTCACCGGATGGACGATGCTCGTATCACGAGTATCGAGGTGGCGATCAGCAAGGCCTTCACGGCGGCAGCCGCTCGAAAATCGACCCGGGCCTACGGTGAGATGAGTGGACCAGGTGGGGTGGCCTTCGGCATTCACGTCAGCCATCAGGGACGCTTCATGGTGGTGGCTGGCGGCTTGCCGATTTTCGTAGACGATCAGATAGTCGGCGGCGTCGGGTGCAGCTCTGGTCACCCTGACCAGGACGAGAACGTTGCTCAGGCGGGTATCGACGCGCTCCTCGCACACTTACGTTAGTGTGGTGAGTTCAATAGATCTATACGTTCGGCTAGCGCTACATCCCGGCGGGCGGCGTTTCTCATCGCTCACGTATGCCCAATATGCTCGCTCTTCGTGCCTTGCCTGCCGCGCGCATCGCCAGCCGCGGTGTACAGATCTATTGAACTCATCACACTAGTTTGCCGCTCGATAGTCCTCGACGAATCGATCGACGTACCCAAGCAGCGCGTCCGGAATAGAAGACACCGCACTCTCCCGGCTGGTTGTTCCGAGGGCTTGAGCTTCCCACTTGATCGCCGGCGAGATCTCCAGTGGCTCGATCGACGCGGAGGGTGTGGTGGGCAGCGCTCCGTCGAACACCAACTGCGCGTACTTGCGATAGGTCACGACCCGCTCGACCAACTGGACCGACACCAGGAACGCGAAGCCTCCGGCAGCGTTGACTGCCTGTACCGCCACCCGCAGCCGAGGGCCGCCTCGCTCGCTTCGGTCGTCGGTCTCTCTCACCGCGACGCCCGAGTCTCGGAGCCTGTTCTCGACCGCCTTATGAACGGTTGTGCTTGTAAGGCCAGCCGATCCTGCCGCCCCGATCAGCTGTACCTCGACCCTCACAGAATCGAGTAGGCTCAGCACACTGTGCTGGCCGTCGAGGGGCTGGGCAGCCGCAAGGAGTGGGCACGCGACAAGGGCCGCGGTTAGAGTTGCCCGTTCAAGTCTTCGCATCGGTGTGTCCTCTGTACACAGAAACGGCGAGACCGGGTGGTACCCAGGCTCGCCGCAAGAACCTTCTTCCTGACGACAGCAGGCGTTAGCCTCCGAGCGCTCCCTCGTCGTCTATCCGCCTTGCCAGCTTATGCTGACAATCGTCGCACACCCAGAGCGCCTGACCAGACGCTCCCGGATGGGATGACAAGAGGCTACCTGTCACCCTCTGACTGTCACAGAGTGCGCACTCCTGGGTGAACACGGTTGGGGCTCCCGTGTTGCTGATGCGTTGCCTCGGTGCTGGATGAAGAACCATAGTCGCCTCCAAGAGAAGAGATGGCAGGGCGATTCCGACCGATTGTTCGTCTAAGCTGTTGCCACATTCTCTCCCCTGAGGGTGCTCGATGCAATCGGAAAATGCGTCTGAAAACTCCATTTGATCTAGGGCTTTCAACCTAGCCATCTGAGACAAAGAACCCCTTCGCCCGACTGGGTAGGACGCGAGCGACCGCAACCGTCGCGCTTGCGCCCGCCACGTCAAGTAGCACATCGGTCCACGCTCCGCTGCGTGTCTCCGAAACCGCCTGCCGGGCTTCGTCAGGCGCCGCCAGTGCTAGGGCGACGCCGACCGCGATGAAAGCGGCGCGGGCCAGGGGCATTCGCCACGTGAGTCGGAGCGCTCGGAGTGCAAGGAGCCCGAACAGGCCGTACTCGAAGGCGTGGAAGCCCTTGCGAATCGAGAGATGTGCCAGGTCGAGACCGGCGGCTGAAAGTCCGGGAAGGAACCATTCGATCAGCGGACGGAGAAAGCGTGAGGTCGAGTCGGTGCCGAAGTTCTCCCCGCCGAGAGCCCAGATGACGGCCGCCCATATCGCGAGTGCACACCACGCCAGGACGACTTCTCCCCGCATCGATTGACGCACCCGTTCCACGTCTAGTCGGGCCCTCCTGTCCAACCCCGAGAGAAGAATGGCGGAAGCGCCTGGGAGTCGAACCCTGAAGGCCCATTCACCCTAATATGGTGATGGTGCACGACTTTCGCAGTTCAGGGCCGAATTCATTGCTGCTTCTCGCTGTATTTCGTTTTACCCGCGTTTACTCCAGTCCCCTCCATTCGACCCCAGTCAGGGAGATATAGGGGAGACGGGGCACA
>Ga0310123_10002736_pt1 | contig 13895 bp, 14 predicted proteins | sample CB6_AW_1057_MG_FD_203505 | JGI IMG/M metagenome (GOLD analysis project Ga0310123, IMG submission 203505) | Marine microbial communities from Western Arctic Ocean, Canada - CB6_AW_1057 | ecosystem: Environmental > Aquatic > Marine > Oceanic | place: Canada: Western Arctic Ocean | collected... | reverse complement strand
GGTTCGACCACTTTTCCCTCCGTTAGGGATCGTGCTGAGGTCGGTATGGATTCTGACCTGCCGCCTACCGGGAGAACCGCCATTGGACGATGTTCCGGAGCCGATGAGGGCGAGTTCAAACCCATTATGAGCCACTGTATACGTAGATCTGGAATCAGAACCAACGTATAAAGAGGAATACACCGCCCGGTAGACTGGGCGACGGGTCAGGAGCAAGTCAGGATTGTCAGCGATCATAGATGTGAAGGGGCGGGAAATTCTGGACTCACGCGGAAACCCGACTGTGGAGGCCGAGGTGTTGTTGGAGACGGGTGTTCGGGGCCGTGCTGCCGTTCCGAGTGGGGCGTCCACGGGTGAGCACGAGGCGGTCGAGCGCCGGGACAGCGACGCCGAACGATATTTGGGAAAAGGCGTTCTGGGTGCCGTGTTGTCGATCAATACCGAGATCGGCCAGGCCGTTCGGGGCTTCGAGGCGCGGGAGCAACTCGACCTCGACCGCAGGATGATCGAACTCGACGGAACTCCAAACAAGGCGCGGCTCGGGGCGAACGCGATCTTGGCTGTCTCCATCGCGGTGGCCCGCGCGGCGGCTCAGGAGAACGGGTTGCCCCTGTACCGGTACCTCGGTACGGCCCAGTCCAACGTACTTCCCGTCCCGATGATGAATATCCTCAACGGAGGCGCTCACGCGCCAAACAACGTCGATATTCAGGAGTTCATGGTCATGCCCGTGGGCTTCGACACGTTTTCCGAGGGCCTGCGTTGCGGCGTCGAGATCTTCCATCACCTGAAGAGAGTCTTGTCCGAGAAGCGGCTCAACACGGCGGTTGGGGACGAAGGTGGATTCGCCCCCGATCTTTCGAGCAACGAGGAGGCCGTGGAGGTCGTCCTCACGGCGATCCAACAGGCTGGATTCAACCCGGGAGACGATGTATTGCTGGCGATCGATGCCGCGGCGAGCGAGTGGATGGAAGAAGGCGAGTACGTTTTTCGGTGGTCGTCCGGAGAGCGGCGCGATGCGGCTGGCATGGTCGAGTTCTGGACCGAGTGGCTCGATCGGTACCCCATTCGCTCCTTGGAAGACCCGCTCGGAGAGAACGATTGGGAGGGCTGGAAGCGACTCACCGACGCGGTGGGCGAGAGCACCCAGATCGTGGGCGACGACCTCTTCGTGACGAACGTGACCAAGCTCGAGCGCGGCGTGCGTAACGGCGTGGCCAACGCCATCCTCATCAAGGTCAACCAGATCGGAACCCTCACGGAAACGCTCGAAGCGATCCGCCTGGCTGACGACTCGGGTTACAAATCGGTGATCTCGCATCGGTCGGGCGAGACGGAGGACACCGTGATCGCGGATTTGGCTGTGGCGACTGGTGCGGGACAGATCAAGACCGGCAGCGCGAGTCGAACCGATCGCGTCGCCAAGTACAATCAGCTACTGCGAATCGAAGAAGCCCTGGGAGAATCGGCCACTTATCCAGGAAGGAGCCTTTGGACTCGATAAAGCGGCTCATCCTCCCAGCACTGATAGGGCTGTCCGCCTACTTTGCGTTGTTCGGTGGAGAGTACTCCGTATTCGAGGTCAGACGTGTTCGAGCTGACAAGGTCGAGCTAGAGCAGAGGCTCGCGGAATTGGAGCGGGCAAACGACTCGCTGCGGACCTGGGCGGAGGCTTTGGAGACGGACTCAGCAACCATCGAACGGTTGGCGCGAGAACGGTACGGGATGATTCGGGGCGGCGAAGTCCTTTACCGAATCGCCGCGCCCGCGGACTCGGTACGAGATCCGGAGCGTCCCTGAGAGCACGAGACGGCCCGGATCATTCGCCCTGCTCCTCTCGTTCCGAAGCCCTTTGAGTGGCGGGGACGGCCTCCTCGTCCGACGAAGATCCACCACTCCCAATTCCAGGAATGGCCTTCGCCGCCTCCGTGAGCATCGTCGGGTCGACGCCGGTCGGTAGCGCCTGGTCGGTGCTGGCAGGCAGCGCGTTATCCGGGGTTTCCGCTCCGAGTATCTCCGAGGGATCACCAGCGGACCCCGACAGTGCGCCCAACGCCTTGAACCGCTCACCGGCTTCCACGATCGGCTTGAAGAGGTCCATGGGGATGGGGAAGACGGTTGTCGAATTGTTCTCAGTGGCGATCTCCGCCACCGTCTGGAGAAACCTCAACTGAATGGCCACCGGATAGTCCTGGATCAACTTGGCGGCTTCGGCCAGCTTTATGGCCGCTTGTGCCTCTCCGGCGGCGGCGATGACCTTACCCCGCCGTTCCCGCTCCGCCTCGGCTTGCTTGGCCATCGCTCGCTTCATCTCCTGGGGAAGATCGATGTCCTTGACCTCCACGGCCGTAACCTCGATCCCCCAAGCATCGGTTCCCTGGTCGATGATGTCCCGGACCACCCGGTTGATCTGCTCGCGTTCGATGAGGATTTCGTCCAACTCTGACTGCCCGATGACACTGCGTAACGTAGTCTGCGCGAGCTGGCTCGTCGCGAAGTAGTAGTCTTCGATCTCCACGACGGCCTTGGACGGGTTGGTGACGCGGAAGTACACTACCGCGTTGACTTTCACGCTGACATTATCCTTCGTGATGGTGTCCTGCGGAGCAATGTCGAGCGCTACGATCCGGAGGTCCATCTTTTTCATGCGCTCGATCCCGAACGGGACCAAGAAGATGAGCCCGGGTCCCTTGGCCCGCGTGAGCCTCCCGAGCCTGAATACGACGCCACGCTGATACTCGAACAGAATGCGCAGGCTGGTGAGCAGAGCCACCCCTCCGATGATGGCGGCCACGCCGAACAGGGAACCGAAGTCCATGATGCACCACCTCCGAAATCAGGGTGAGTTGTGGCTGACGCGTTGTCCCATGCGCTTCTGCAATCTACCCCCCAAAAGGGGGGATGGCTCCATTGACACCCCCTCGTACTCTTTTGAGGTTTGGAGGCTTGAGGAGCACGGCGGAGTAGCTCAGCTGGTTAGAGCAGCGGAATCATAATCCGCGTGTCGGGGGTTCGAGTCCCTCCTCCGCTACTGAGAGCCCGGGCCGATGACCTGGGCTTTTCATGTGCTCCGACCTACAGTAGCGGGTGGCGCACACAGATGGATAAGTTTCCTTGAAAGGGGAAGCGGACCATCGCACACCTGAGGCAGTTGAGTCCTCCAGGAGTTCAGGACATGAACGATCGGGCAACGATCCTACTCGAAGGGCGAAGGGAAAAGATGGAGCGCGCATTGGGCCGGCCGCTCGTCCTCCCGGAGCCCGCCCGCGGACCTGAACTGTCGGAGTCCGAGCGGGAACACCTGCGCAATTCCGCAACGGACCTCTATCTCAACGAACTCGCCTGGGAAAACATCACCGATGAGGAGCGAGTCGAGGGAGTGCCTCTCGCGGAACTCGCCTTCTCGGGTTTTCTCGCCTTCATCCAAGGCCTTCTTCTGGAACAGGTCATGCCGGACTCTCTGGCACCCGCGAATCCGAGGCCGGAGATCGCGGAGGATGTCGTGAGGTTCTTGGCCGAACAAGTCGTGGCCCTCCAGGACGAGATGGGGGGCGCCGGTGAGGGAGAAGCCGAACAGGAAGCGCGGGACCTCGCCCTCACAAATCGCCTTCTCGATCTGGTGCTGTTCCGTTTGCATGGGGTGGATCCGGCAGATGTCGAGGGCTTCAGGGACCCGGCGCGGGCGTCCTGAACGCCGTGCCCGGTGACGTGTCCTCGGTGGCCCCGTCCCGGCTGCCCGTTCCTGGCGGGTAGCCCGCTCTTCATCGCGCACCGCGGAGGCGCAAAGGTCGCCCCTGAGAACACGATGGAGGCGTTCCGTCTTGCAGTGGAGACGTGGGGAGCGGACATACTGGAGACCGACGCGCGCCTCACCTCCGATGGCGAAGTCGTCTTGATCCACGATGCGACCGTGCAGCGTACCTGCGATGGTGAGGGGACCGTTGCTGAGATGCCATGGAATCGGTTGAGGGCTTTGGATGCGGGATACCATTTCCGGGACCCCACCGGTGAGACGTCTTTCCGGGGAAACGGTGTGTGCATTCCCCGGTTCGAGGAGATTCTCGAGGCGTTTCCGAATACACGGCTGAACGTCGAGACCAAGTGTAGGGAAGTGGCACAGCCGCTGGTGGAGATCATCCGGCGGCACCGTGCTCAGGATCGGGTCCTGATCGCAGCTGAAGTGGAAGCGCACCGTAGGGAAGTGCGCGGCTACCGAGGGCCTTGGGGGGCATCCCGCCGGGACATTGCCCTTTTCTGGGGCGCGGGACACCTCCGTCTTTCGGCGTGGTTCCGACCTCGCTTTGACGTTCTACAAGTACCGGAGGTGTGGTGCGGGATCAGGGTCGTTACGCCGCGCTTCGTGTCCGAAGCCCATCGACTGAATCTGGCTGTCCACGTCTGGATTGTAGACAGAGAGCAGGACATGAGCCGGCTCCTCAAGTGGGGAGTGAACGGCATCCAGACGGACCGGCCGGACATACTTTCGCACGTTCTGGGGCAGGGATCAGGTCGTGTGCCACCCCCCGAATCAGCACGGCCAGACCATTGAACGTGTACCTCGGGCTCACCCACGAGTTTACGCGCCACGTCGTGCAGGGTGGGTTCTTCACGGAGGGTGACCGGATCTTGGTTGGTGTTTCCGGTGGAGTGGATTCCTTGGCTCTGCTCCATCTGATGAGGTTCTCCCCCGGGTTGCCCGCCACCGAATTGGTGGTAGGCCATCTCGACCACCGAATGCGCTCCGAGAGCGATTCCGATGCGCTCTGGGTTCGCGGATGGGCCGCCGCGTGGGGCCTCGAGTGCATCCTCGGCCGGGCCGATGGGCGCTTGTCGAGCGAGGAGGAGGCGCGCGAGGCGCGCTACGCGTTTTTCGAGCGAGAACGGAAGGCGCTACGAGCTCGATGGGTTTTGACAGCGCACCATTCCGACGATCAAGTCGAGACGATCCTATTTCGTATCGTACGAGGGACTGGACTGCACGGTCTCCAGGGCATTCCGGAGAAGAGAGCCCCGGGCATCTTACGTCCGCTCCTTCCGTTCACCCGGGATCGTCTGTCCGAGTACGCGGATGCGGCGGGCATTCGGCCCCGCGTGGATGTGTCCAACGAGGATCCACGCTTCGCCCGTAACGTACTCCGAAACGAAATTCTGCCTCGTCTCGAATCGGCGGTCGCTCCCGGTGCGCGGCGCTCCCTTCTGCGTTTGGGGCGCATCGCACGTGCAGACGAAGCCGCGTGGAATGCCATACTCGATGATTTGGTGCAGGACCTGATAGTCGAGGAGGACGATGCCCGAATCGAAATCAAACGTGGCGCGTTTCTAGGCCACGATGAGGCAGTGCGGGCTCGGATCCTTCGGGAGCTAGCCGCGCGATTGGGTATCACGCTGGGGGAGGCCGGAACCCGGTCTACGCTGGCGTTTACTAGCGCCGGTGCCAGTGGCCAGAGGCACTCGATTTCAGGTGCGGTTCGTCTGACCCGGTCCTTCGACCGGCTGGTCTTCTGCCATACCCCCGATCCGGGCGCCGACCGGGCCTTCGATATCGAGAGCCTGGGGAACGGGCGGGGGGCTTGTATGATTGGGGGCCGCGATTGGTCGATCAACTGGTCTCTGGGACAGGGCCCTGTGAGTCAGTGGGTGGAGAGGTTTTCCGTTTCGGGGCTCGAGTTTCCGGTAACTTTACGTCCGTGGAGCTCGGGAGACCGCATGAAGCACCAGTATGGATCGAAGAAACTGAAGAAGATCTTCGGGGAAAAACGTGTATCTCTAGAGGAGCGCTCTCGAGTCCCGGTTGTCGTGGACGGTAAAGAACGGGTACTCTGGGTTCCGGGCGTTGCCCGGTCCTCGCTACTTTTGCCCGTCGCCCGGGAAGATGCGCTGATGTTGTCCGTATCGCCCCCCGTGGTTCCGGGGAGGGGTGAGGGTGCAGCGGATCTTCGGTGAAAGCCTCCGCTATCAGGGTTATAGTATAATGAGGTTAGTCAACGTCGGTGAGAACTCCGATGCCGCTTGAGGTGTCATCCACATATGGCTGAACAAGATCCGCTTCGAACGCTGGACGACGGCTCCAAGATGACCCGTGTCTCGAGGACCGGGGCCTTCTGGCTGCTGCTCGTTCTCATGGCTGCTCTCCTCGTCCAGCTGATGCGAGGGCAGGAGGAGTCCGCGATCGAGTTCACCTATACCGAGTTCAAGACGCAACTTGACGGCGACAATATTTTGGAGGTGACGGTCGTCGAGAGCAGACGAATCGAAGGCGAGCTCAGAGCTCCTCGCATGGAGGAGGGCCGCGAATTCCAGAATTTCACGACGATGTTGCCAGGTGAAATCAGCGCTGAACTTCTCGCAGACCTGGAGCAGCACGATGTCGAAATTTCTGGTCAGATGGAAACGCGGGGATGGGGTACACTCCTTGTGGGAATGCTGCCGTGGGTGCTGTTCATCGCGTTCTGGATCTGGATTTTTCGGACCATGCAAGGGGGCGGCAATCGGGCGTTCCAGTTCGGACGGTCCAAGGCGAAGATGATTTCCCCCGAAGCGCCCAAGGTGACATTCGCGGACATCGCAGGCGCTGATGAGGCCAAGACTGAGCTTGAAGAGGTCATCGAATTCCTCAAGGATCCTCAGCGGTTCTCACGGCTCGGTGGTCGTCTGCCCAAGGGCGTGCTTTTGATAGGTCCCCCGGGGACGGGCAAGACGCTCCTCGCGCGGGCCGTCGCTGGAGAGGCGGGCCGGCCGTTCTTCCAGATGTCGGGTTCGGACTTCGTCGAGATGTTCGTCGGGGTGGGCGCTTCCCGTGTTCGGGACCTCTTCGAGCAGGGGAAGGCGCACGCTCCCTGCATCATTTTCATCGATGAGATCGACGCGGTTGGCCGCCACCGTGGAGCCGGCCTAGGTGGTGGGCACGATGAGCGAGAGCAGACGCTGAACGCACTTTTGGTTGAGATGGACGGGTTCGAGGCGAACGAGGGTGTGATTCTGCTTGCGGCCACCAACCGACCAGATGTGCTCGATCCCGCCCTTCTGAGGCCGGGCCGCTTCGACCGGCAGGTGGTGGTGGATTCTCCCGACGTGCGCGGACGGGAGGGGATTCTACGGGTGCACGCCAAGAAGTTGCCGCTCGCGGCGGATGTGGAGCTCAAGGTCGTAGCCAAGGGCACACCTGGGCTGAGCGGCGCAGATCTCGCGAACATCTGTAACGAGGCTGCTCTTCTGGCGGCTCGGGACGGGAGCGAGAAGGTCGCCATGGATCATTTCGAGGAGGCGAAGGACAAGGTCATGCTCGGGTCCGAGCGGCGGAGTTTGGTTCTGACTGAGTCGGAGCGGAAGCTTACCGCCTATCACGAGGCTGGTCACGCCGTTGTCGGTCTGAGGTTGCCGGGGCTCGACCCCGTGCACAAAATCACGATCGTGCCCAGGGGCAGCGCGCTTGGAATCACGGCTAGCCTACCGCAGGAAGATCGGCACTCCTATACGAAGGAGTGGCTCGAGGGACAGCTTTGTATGCTGTTCGGGGGACGCGTCGCCGAGGAGATCATCTTCGGTCCCGATAAGATCACGACGGGGGCGGGGAACGACATCGAAAGGGCGACTGCCATGGCGAGGCATATGGTGACTCGTTTCGGCATGTCCGACATCATCGGACTCATGGCGGTCGGTTCCCCCGACAAGGAGGTATTCCTGGGCCGCGAGTTGGTTCAGCGCCGGGAGGTCTCGGAGCACACCGCCCAGCAGGTGGATCAGGAGATCAAACGTGTGTTGGATGAGGCCCAGCAGGGCGCGCGGGCGATCGTAAAGCAGCACAACGATCTCCTCGAACGCATTGCGCGGGCGCTCCTCGATCGTGAGACTCTGGACTCCGCCGAGATCGGCTTTCTAGACCGAGACGAGGAGCTTCCGCCCCTTGCTCTTGTGGACGGCGATGAAGAGTTGAAGAACGGGTCAGACGGCTCGGGAAGGTCGGAAGGGGGTCCGGCGGACGGTGGAGCGCGGGAAGCGGACGAGGCGGACGCGGATCTTGAGGAACTCGACACCACGTCGGTGGATGAGGCGGACACAAAAACGGAGGTACCGACGGCGGTCAATGTTGGTGACGAGCTGTCCAGTGATGAAGAGACGAGCCCCGGTACGGTGCGCACCCCCGCGGTGCAACTCAGCGCCGAGGACCCAGAGGCCGACGCTTCGGGCTGAAGCCTGTGTCTGAGCTCTGGGCCCAGCTCCAGTTCTTCCTTCCGGGATGGCTGGACCTCTTGCAGATCGCCTTTGTGGCCTTCCTGCTATTCCGACTCCTTCTCATCATTCAAAGAACCCGGGCGATGCAGATTCTGCTCGGTGTCCTGCTCATCGCGGTGGCCTATCTGCTGTCGCAGTTCCTGAGACTGGCGCTCATCGAATACCTGCTGTCAACCCTACTATCGTACGGCGCGATCGCGGCGCTCGTGGTATTTCAGCCGGAACTTCGGACCGCCCTCAGCCGCCTGGGTCAGAGCCGATTGTTGCGCATTGTGAGCCCGATGCCGGAAAACCAGGTCATCGACGAGATCGTGCACGGGGTGTCGGAGCTCGCTCGAAAGAAGACTGGCGCGATCATTGCCCTGGAGCGGGAGGTGGGCCTCGATGAATACGCCCAGACGGGTAGCCGGGAGCGAGTGGGCGTCTCCGCGGCGATGCTCCAGACTATCTTCACGCCCGGAACGCCGTTACACGATGGCGCGGTGATCATTGTGGGGGCTGAAATCCGTGCCGCGGGGGCGATTCTGCCGTTGACGCAGTATGCCGTCACCGACAAGACGCTGGGCACACGGCATCGGGCGGCGATTGGCCTCAGCGAGGAGACAGATGCCCTGGTAATCGTGGTCAGTGAAGAATCGGCGAAGATCTCGGTTGCGTTGCGGGGCCGGCTCGACCGAGATGTCAACGCGACTCGCCTCCGTGAGATTCTCGGTGGAACGTTGCCGGAGCGGCCCGCCACCTTTGCGCCGGCCCCCAACCGTGTGTGACTCGAGAAGGCTGTTGAAGTAGTACAGCGGGTCGCGCACAGGGCGCTTGTGCGCGTTCAGACAAGGAACGACGACGAGGCGTAGCAACGCTACTCCGAGAAGGAGAGACGCCGGATCAACCGCACAACCGCCCTGTGCCCACAATCATGAATGGCATGACCATACACGTTGAAGGGTCGCAGTGGCACGGCAGCATCTCCGTTGTTGGAGCTCCTAGCCGTAGCGAATGCTATGGCGTCGTCGCTCCGCCTAGGAGCTAGGACCGTGGCATCCGCCACGCGGCCCACTGTACTCCTTCAGCAGCCTTCTGATCATTGCTCATTGACCCCCAAACGAGGGGAGCGTACGCACTTACGTTTGCCGTGCACTGGAAATTTTCAGGCCGGCAGCGTACATTGCCGTGAATTCGAATGTAGGGGTCGTCGAACGATCGGCGATCCGGAGACTGTTTTACAAAGGAGCGGCGCTTGGACGCCAGCCAATATCACCTACTGTCGTTGTTCTCGGATGGTGGGGCCATGATGTATCCGCTCGTGCTGTGTTCGCTCATTGCGCTGGGTGTGATTATCGCCAAGTCGTGGACATTATGGGTTGCGCACGCTAGCACTCATGCCGTGCTCGCTGAGGTCGAGGAGGCCGCCGCGGACGGCCGTCTAGCTGATGCTATCGAGCTCGCGGCGGCCCGGCCCGGCCCGGCCGCCGCGATTCTTGTGGCTGGACTGCGCCGTATTGTGTCCGGCGACGACGATGAGGAGGAGTTGGCTACAGCCATTCGCACCACGGGGACGATCGAGCTCGGATTCCTGGAGCGGGGACTCGTCATCTTGGCCACCGTGGCCAACGTTGCGCCGCTCATGGGCTTCCTGGGCACCGTGGTCGGAATGATTCTCGCGTTCGCCGCCATCGAAGCTGCCGGAGATGTTGATCCGACGCTCGTCGCGGGGGGGATCAAGGTGGCGTTGTTGACGACGGCCACCGGGCTTTTGATCGCGATCCCTGTTAATATTGGGTACAATTTCTTCGTTACGCGTATCGATGGGCTGATCCTCGATATGGAGCAAGGAGCGCAGAAGGTACTCGATTTGGCTTACGGCAGGAGGAACCTTTCCGGCGGATAGCCGGTACTTGGTGCACATACGAGGGCTGCAAAAATGGCCGTACTGGACAAGAAAAAGTCGAAGGTGAGCGACGAGGTGCCGTCCGCATCGATGGCGGACATTGCCTTCCTGCTTCTGATCTTTTTCCTGGTGACCACCACGTTCCCGAAGGACAAAGGGCTGGCGATCGTCCTCCCAGAGCAGGGCGGTGAGGTTCAGGTCAGTCAGCGGAACATCCTTCACATCATCATTCAGCCCAATGGCATCGTCGAAATCAAGCGTGGGGAAAGCCCGCAGGTGCAGACGACGCCGCCCTCGGGGGTCGAAGCGATTTGGCGGCAGGATGTGAGTGAAAATCCGAATCTCATCGCTGCGGTAAAGACCCATCCAGACGCACCCTACAAGTTCATGGTAGACGTCTTGGATGCGCTTCATATAGCGGGTGCCGAACGTATTTCTCTGCAGCTCTTCGAGGGTTAGGGGCCATGCCGATCAAAGGGGGGGGATTCGAGCGGAAGTCCAAGGCGTCTTCAAAGGTACCGAACTCCTCGATGGCCGATATTGCGTTCTTGCTTCTCATCTTCTTCATGGTGACCACTGTTTTCCAGAAGGACCGGAACCAGCCCATCGTATGGCCAGAGGCGGAGGCCACCCAGAAGATCGATGAGAAGCTGAAGAACATTCTCAACATCTGGGTGGTGCGAGACGGGAACATCTTCATCAACGACCGGACCTATACAATGGGAGAGGTTTCGCAGGTGATAGCCCCGCTCTACGCGGCCTCGGAACGGGCGTTGGTGATTTCGATCCGAGCTGATCGGGAAGTACGATACACCACGATCGACTTGCTTCAAGAGCAGTTGGTGGCCGCCGGAGTCGTTCGGGTCGTCTTCGCCACCGAGTTGGAGCAACGCATGACACGGGAGAGACGATGAACGCGAAAGCCATTCCCGCTGGGGTGGGGACCGACACCCTCGAGACCGAGAACGACCGATTCAAACGGTCTTTTCAATCGTGGTTTTGGGGCTCGATAATCGTAGCGACGGTCGCCCACTTCATGCTGTTTCAGTTCTGGCCGACACAGACGGCGGCGGACGTGTCCTTCACAGCCGAAGAGCTGGAGATGATCGAGCTCCCTCCGGAAATTGAGATTCCGCCGCCGCCCGAAGCGATTTCGCGGCCTGCGACGCCCGTGATGGCTACGGCGAACATCGATGACGATATCACGATCGCGCCGACCACGTTCGCGGATAATCCGATCGAAGATCTGCCACCGCCGCCCACTGACGATGGTGAGACGGATATCTCGGCGGCTCCGGTGTTCACCCCCATGACCGTGCGTCCGGAGTTGAGAAACCGGAATGAGGTCATGCAGGCTTTGATGAGGGAGTATCCTCCCATCCTTCGGGATGCCGGAATCGGTGGGCAGGTGATGGTTTGGTTTTTCATCTCCGAAGAGGGCCAGGTGATGGACAGCAGAATCTATGAGAGTTCCGGTCAAACACAGTTGGACGACGCGGCTCTCAAGGTCGCGGACATCTACCAGTTCTCGCCCGCTCTGAACCGGGACCAAAGAGTCCAGGTTTGGATTCAGCTTCCGATTACGTTTCAGGTCCAATAACGGCTGGGCCCGACGGTTCTTTGGAGACGACCCCGCCGGCTTGGCCGGCGGGGTCGTTTTTAAATCGGTACCTGCTGCTTGGAGGATGCGATAGAATGATCACCTCCACGTACGATGAGCGGATCACCGCATCGCTGCCGGCAATCCAGGACCGGATCTACGCAGCGGCGCAGCGTAGCGGTCGTGGCTCGGACGAAGTCACCTTGGTAGCGGTGACCAAGGCGCATCCCATAGCGGCCGTGTATGCGGCACTTTCACATGGTCTGTTCAACTTGGGGGAGAATAGAACGGAGGAGCTCGCTTGGAAGCACGCGACTGTGGAGGACGGGAGAGCCCAGTGGCATATGATTGGCCATGTCCAGCGGCGGAAAGCACCACGACTCGTAGGGGTGGCCGACCTTGTCCACTCGATCGATTCGGTCCGACTCGCGGAGCGCCTGTCAAACGCGGCCCTGGAGGCGGGCGAGGTCGTTTCCGTCCTGGTGCAGGTGAATACATCCGGAGAGCAGAGCAAGGATGGATTTCAAGGCAGCGGAGTGAGAGACGAGATTTTGGGCGTTCTTGCTTTACCAGGCCTGGAAGTCCGAGGCCTCATGACGATGGCTCCGTTCACGGATGACGAGACACTGCTTCGACGCACCTTTGAGGGGGTCCGGACCCTCGATGAGGAGCTTCGGCCGGTTGAGGGGTATTGTGGGGACCATCTTTCAATGGGTATGACGAACGACTTCGAGATTGCCATCGAGGAGGGCAGCACAATGATTCGGATCGGCACCGCTCTTTTCGGAGAACGGATGGCCCATGATTGACCTCACGCCGTTGGATGTGCGAAAGAAGCGGGGGGACTTCGGCAAGGGGCTTCGGGGTTACGACCCACAGGAGGTAGACGTGTTCCTCGAGATGGTCTCGGAGCGGATGGAGGTGTTGGTCAAGGAGAATCTCGCCTTCCGGGAAAAGATAGAGCGACTGGGAGAGAAGGTTGTCGTTCAGGAGGGACGGGAACAGGCGATTCAGGACGCTTTGGTGACCGCGCAGGAGCTTCTCCAGGATGTGAAGAAGCAGGCCAGCCGGGAAGCGAAGCTGATTGAGCGCGAGGCACAAGGGCGCATTGATAGGATGATCACGGAGTCCGAGAAGCTCGTCATGGAGCACAGTTCCGCGGTCCAGAAGTTGGAGCGCCGGCGCGATCGCTTCTTGAAATCCTTACGAACTTTCCTGGAGCGGGAACTGGACACGGTCGAGGTTGAGCTTGGCCGTGCCCCACTCGAAGACGCCACGTTTGACCTTGAACTCGGACAGGCGACATGGTCGATCGGGGAGGAGGACTGGGACGACGACGCGGACCAGCGGAACCAGCAGGACGAACACGAGCCCGAAGCCCGAGCACCAAAAGAGGCGGGCGAAGGTGAGGACGTGTCTGCAGCGGAATCGGCGGACACCGCGCAGGTTGCGGCCGCCGCTGACGACCCTCCCACCGCCGGGGACCCGGTCGCCTCCGGGCCCGTTGGCCCGGAGGAAGAGTATGGGGAGACGAAGGCCGACGATGAGCGACCCCCCGAAGGGCAGGAGGGTGAGGACTCGCTATGGCTCTCTTCCATAATGATTGATCAGGAGGATGAGGACCCCGAGCGACAGCAATGACTTGATGCAATATCCGGAAATCCCCGACAAACTGATCGCCCTCGAGGAGGAGACGCTGGCCCGCTGGCGGGACGAAGGCCTTTTTCGTCAGACACTGGAAGCTACGGAATCCGGTGAGCCGTTTGTCTTTTTCGAAGGTCCCCCAACCGCCAATGGCCGCCCTGGGCTTCACCATATCATCAGCCGGACGATCAAGGATCTGGTGTGCCGGTTCCGGACGATGGAGGGCCGAAGCGTTACGCGTATCGCCGGCTGGGACACCCATGGGTTGCCCGTCGAAATCGAGGCCGAGAGAAGACTTGGGATTTCGGGCAAGCCCGAAATCGAGGCTCTCGGCATCGCGGAGTTCAACGCGGCCTGCCGCGACTCGGTTTTTACGTACAAGCAGGAGTGGGAAGAACTCTCCGAACGTATCGGTTATTGGCTGGATTACACGCGACCCTATGCCACCCTCGACGTCGACTACGTGGAGAGCGTATGGTGGATTCTCAAGCAACTCGCGGGCCGGGGTCTGTTGTACCGAGGGTACAAGAGTGT
>Ga0310123_10002735_pt1 | contig 13900 bp, 16 predicted proteins | sample CB6_AW_1057_MG_FD_203505 | JGI IMG/M metagenome (GOLD analysis project Ga0310123, IMG submission 203505) | Marine microbial communities from Western Arctic Ocean, Canada - CB6_AW_1057 | ecosystem: Environmental > Aquatic > Marine > Oceanic | place: Canada: Western Arctic Ocean | collected... | reverse complement strand
GCCAGGTAGTGGGCTTCGTCGCGGTCTCGCACCAACAACCTACGGTACCAATCCGTAATGATCGACGCGCTGATCGAGTTGATCCCGGAATCGACGCTGGACATGGTCGCGGCGAACAACGCGGCGATAAACAGTCCGGCCAACCCGGGCAGTATCGTATTCAATTTGTGTGCCACAAAGAAGGGCATGACCTGCCCGGAATCCGCGGGTACGTCGGGATTGTGCTGGATCCCATAGTAGACCAGCACACCGGCCCCGGTCAGATAGAGCAGCGTCATCAGCGGAAGATCGCAGAGCGCGTTCAGCCAGATGGCCCGCTTGCTTCCCCGCAGCGACGACGCGCTGAAGTACCGTTGCAGCGCCACCTGGTCCGTGCCCGAATCGTTGACCCTTAAAAGAAGATTGCCGACAAGAAGCACCCAAAATGTGACACCGGTCCCGAAAATGAACTTCAGACGAAAGTCGAACCATGTATCATGGGGCCGCTCATGATACGCAGGCGGTGATCCTTTCACGACCGATTGAGGATCATCCCGAATCGTGATACGGACTATGGCGGGCGGAGACTGCAGCGGGGGATCCCCATCGGTTGTCACGCGCAGGGCAAACGTTAAAGTTGCGGGCTCTCCGTCGGACGGCCGATCCGGCGCTATAAATGACGGAGTTGACGTGGTGGCCCCTGCCAGCCTGACGGTGGCCACGTCGCCGGCCGCTTCGAGCTGCCGCCATTGAAACGCCAGCTCAGTACCGTCAAACGATCGGCTCTGCAATCCGTCCAATTGAACGTGCTGGCCCCAGGCGGCCTGCCTGTTGTTGCCGGCAAACGCCCGGGGAATATTTCCCAGCTGGCTTACCAGGGTCGTGGCTCCTGTTTCGCTAAGTAACAAGAACCAAATGGATGCGATGCCGACGACGAATACGAAGAACTGGGCGACGTCGGTCCAGATAACTGCCTTGAGACCGCCCAGCACCGTGTAGATCGTAGCGCCGAGACCCACCACGAGAATCCAAAAAATCGTGCTCCCGTCGGTGCCACAGTATGCGGCCACGGGCCCCAGGACGTTGTCAATCCGCGGCAAAGGGATGACTCTCGAAAGCGCCAGCGACGGCGCGTAGATGACCGACGCCAGCCAGCCGCCCCGCAGCAGAATGAAAAACGCACTTCCCGCAGATCGCACAGGCAGGCTGTACCGTTTTTCCAGATACGTGTAAGCCGTCGTCAGACGAAGCGGGTGCAGCAGCGGCAGAACGAGATAGATGGCGAATAATGCACCCAACAACGAGACCAGTGACATGGACACATACTGGAGGTCCTGACTGTAGCCGTAAGCCGGACCACCCAGCATCGAGTTGGCACTGGTCAATGAAGCCCAAATGGAAAGCGCCAACGGAAACCAGTGCATCCTGCGTCCGGCCACAAAGTAATCGTCTGACGTCTTTTGGCCTCGAGCCAGCAGCGACCCTACGACAATGATTCCCACAAGATAGACTGCAATCAAGACGTAGTCGGGTGTTCGCAACAGTTCCGTGCTCGACACCGTGGGGCTCCTCTGGATTACGCGGACACGGGTCCTTTTTTATCGCCATTCGGCCTTTGCCACCACTCGGCGGCTACGAATGCCGGATTGTCGGCCACACCATTCTCTAGAGCGGACCAGGTGTGAGTGATCGGACTGAAATACTCTGGCGGAAAGTCGTCAGGCTCGTCGGTACAGCCCAACAGTCGGTTAACAATGCAGCGGGCTGCGTTGAATCCAACCGTCGTTTCGGAGCCGGCCATGCCACCAATGATGTATTGGCGGTTGCCATCCATCAGGCCCACTACCGGGTATTCATTGGGCGTGTAGGTCACTGTGCCGCTCCACTCGTCCGTTACGTGATACTCAAATGCGCCGAATCTCCGCTTAATTTCGGCGATACAGAACTTGGTGAGAAAACGAGAAGGCTGGACACGCCCGGCCTGGAGATCTGGCACGCGTGTGGCGTCCGTACCGACCATCACCGATTTGCCGTGATGCCCGAAAAAGGTGTGACTGCTGGAGATCCCGACGTGTGGTTTCATCGCGGCAGGTCCGTTCTCGCCCGTGGCGGCCTGGGTCTGCGTGGGCCGCATGATGCCGCTGAACTGTCGATGCAGCAGCGGAGTGTAGGACTCGGTGCAATTGACCACGTGCCGGGTGCGAATCATGCCGCGCTCGGTTAGCACGAGCAAACCGTCGTTGGTGTCCTGGACCTCGAGCAGCTGCAGCACCTGTTTCGCGACCAGGAAATCAGCGAGACCAAAGTACGAGGAGAATTTCCTTTCTCCTCCGTCACGATAGGAACACTGCAGCGATACGTTTCGCACTTGCCGGGGCGGACCGTCGCCATTGACGTCGTTGACGAACACGCTGGCACTGACCGACCCGATGCGAAACACCTTTTCTGGGGATTCTTAGCCATGACACATCCTCCAGAGGAGAAAAGAACGGAAACATTCGCAAGCCCCTGGCACCGTGCCAAGGCGGCAGAGCCTGCCAGTGTGAAGGATGTTTGTCAACGACATTACTCACGTTTGTCTCTTCCCTCGTCATCTGTCCCATCATCCATGTGGTGGGGTTGAACTGGGCCGCCGGCGATCGGAAGATCGACCAGGCGGGGCTCCGGTCGTCTGCGGCCGCGATCATCTTCCCACCGCCATCCTGCTGCCGCTGGCCGATCATTCCCAAGTCGTCTGGCGGGTGAACGATCAGATCGCCGTCAAAAATCCTCTGCGAAAAAGGCTGTGGAAACAACTCGTCCAAGCGAAGATTCTCGCTCAGTCCGACAATCTCGCCCCAGACTCGCCCACCCGAAAAAAGCTACTGGACTATGCCGTCGACGTGCGCTCCGGAGACACCACAAACCGCGAGGCCCATGCCGCCCGCGTGTATTGTCAGAACTGGATGATTCATCCCGACGCTGAGGTCTCTGAAGAGCATTTCCGACGGACCCGCGATGGGGCGCCGCCGAATCCGCCGACCTGTGCCCTACGATCAACGAGCTGCACGAAGCCGGCAAATCACTTCAAGCCATTGCCGACGAATTGAACGACCAAGGCCACACGACCCGACGCGGCAAACCGTGGAATCGGATGCAAGTTTCGAGGATTCTCAAACGATCCGGGTAACGCCGTAGGGGCCGCGATAATCGCCCCTAACGTGCCTCGGCAGGGTATGTGGCTGAAACCCTCATATCGGCTCTGAGGCGGTCTACGGCACCAAATCAAGTAGGCCGATTGTGGCCACCGAGATGACTGGAAGCCATCAGTTTCGGCGTTCACACTCCAACCGAGTTCAGTGATTTCTCGATTCAGTTCGGTTAGAATGATTCGCAGCAGAACTGCTCGCCATGCAAGAAGCATGGAGATGTTCAGTTGTTTGCCCAGGATCATCGAAGAAAGGTCGCCGCCATGAGAATCTCGCCAATTGTTCTTCTGCTTTTCGCAATGCTTGGTTGTGGCTCAGAAACCGTCCAGGAGACGCCCACACCCAAAGGACAAGGACACTCAGGTCTTGTCACCAATGTGAGTTTCAGCCCAGACGAGAAGCGGATCGTCAGCGGCAGCGGTGACGACACTGTGAAGGTCTGGGATGCCGAAAGTGGCCAGGAGACGCTCACACTCAAAGGACACTTAGGTGGTGTCACCAGTGTGAGTTTCAGCCCGGATGGGAAGCGGATCGTCAGTGGGGGCGGTGACCAGATGGTGAAGGTCTGGGATAGGGAGAAACCCAGCATCTGGTGAAGATCACGAAGCCGTTTTATTTGAGCGTGTTCGAGGTAACCCAGGAGCAGTATGAGCTAGTGATGGATGAGAAACCGAGCTTCTTCTCAGAGACGGGAGCAGGCAGGGTTTCCGACCAAGACACGCCCCGGCACCCTGTCGAAACTGTTTTCTGGTTCAATGCCATTACTTTCTACAACAAGCTGAGTGTGCTGGAAGGCGTGGCATGCCGGATACGGGCATCATATTCCCATCTGTTCAAGAGGTACTTTATGAAGACGCTCGCCCGGATTGCGGTAATCGCGATCGCTCAGTCGATGTGCTGTTTGTCGTCTGCGACAGCTGGGGTGATCTACTCAAACGACTTCGAGAGGGTCGTTGGTACCGAATGGTCGAAAACGACGACAGCTGTCACGCCGGTGATCAGCCGGCAGTGAGCCGCAGTGACTCGATTGTATCAACACAAAACCGGGCCGGCCTGTTCGATTCAGCCATTCGCATCGTGGCGAAGTGGCCGCACCTGGGGGATGCGAGAGAAGCCGTTACAACGGCGATTGAGGTCGTCAAGGATCCCACTGTTGTTCGGGACCGGGGGGATTCATCGGCCGCGAGAATCGCCCAGAATCATTTCCCCTGTAGCATTCAAGAGCGATTCCGTGACGCCCCAGTGCCAAAGCAGTATGTACGGGTTTGGACGGTCACTTGCGTTGAAAATACCGCGAATCTGTGCGAATCCGTAAGAAGGATTGCGAATGGCAGTTTGAGCGTTAAAGTGCCGTATTCCCTTGGGAAAATGGGTTTTTCTGAACGAGTGTCGCGTTTACTGGGAGTCAAGAGGTCGCAGGCTCAAATCCTGTCGTCCAGATTTTGTAAGCCAAGTTGTGAAAAATAGTTACGACGCGGATTTACTTTTGAGCACAGTCGCGAGTAGCCACGCGGGAAACTCTAGGACAGAAAATGCAGTTTCCAGCGGGTTTTACGCCTATCTGGAAATCGACTCGAAAATCGCGATGTTGCAGGTTGGTGCATGTTGGTGCGCTGGTACAGTTTCAGTGGAAAAGCCAGATCCAGTGACTTTTCACCGAAGAAGATCATCCGGTTGAGGGCTTCATCCTGGATGGATCTCATGAATCGGAGATCCTTGGCGAACCGCAGGCAAATTAGGCGCGGCCGGGTTCCTCAATAAAAAACTACGCAAATTGAGAAACGAAAAACGATAACCTGTTTCTGTTGCGCTTCGAACCAGGAATCAATCGCCGTGAATTATCTCCGCCCTGTTTCCCAGATCACTTTGGCCGCCTTTCTTCTCGTGGTTTCCGGGACGCCCTCCCGTGCTGGAAACGCGAGATCCCAGCGGCCCAACGTCGTTTTCCTTTATGCCGACGATTTGGGCTACGGCGATCTGGCGTGCTACGACAGCCCGGTCGCTCAGACGCCGCGACTCGATCGGCTTGCCCGAGATGGGACGCGGTTCATGCAGTTCTATGTCAGTAACTGTGTGTGTTCACCGACACGGGCATCGGCGATTACCGGTCATTTCCCATCAAGGCATCGCATCTTCTCACACATCGCATTCTTTGAAATGAATCGTGAGCGAAATATGCCCGACTGGCTCGACGTCACCGCACCGTCCCTGCCGCGCGGACTTCAGCGGGCCGGTTACCGCACGGCCATGATCGGGAAATGGCATCTTGGCGGGGGAAGTGGGCGGAAGTGGAGGTCAGACAGAGTCGTCATCAATCATCCCGATGCTCCAGCAGTGTCCCGTTACGGCTTCGATCATGTGCGCGCGACTTTCGGAAACAGCCCGACATGGAAGGACGCCAAGCCGTGGCCGGAGCCGCACGAGATCTATCCTTACGCGGATGACGGCTGGACGACATGGTCGAGCCGTGCGATCGCCGACGAGACCATTGGGTTCCTACGGAACCATGCGCGTGGCGAGTCAGGGCGAACGCCGTTCTACGTCAATGTCTGGTTCAAAGACGTGCATGTGCCATTAAAGCCAACCGACGAAATGCGCAAGCAATTTTCAAAGCTCGATGAAAAACCGCAGATCCACTACGCCATGGTCCGTTACATGGACAAGCAGATCGGCCGTATTCTCGACACGCTGGACGAACTCGGTTTGCGCGACAACACACTCGTCGTCTTCTCCAGCGACAACGGGGCGGGCAGAAACCGCGGTGGTTCGAACGGTCCCCTACGAGAGTGGAAACATTACCTTTATGAGGGCGGCATCCGCGTCCCGCTGATTGTCCGCTGGCCGGGGCACGTGCCCGCCGAACGTGTCGATGATCGATCGGTTCTCAATATTGTCGATCTCATTCCGACCCTGTGCCGCATTTGCGGCGCGGAGATGCCGGACGGCTACAAGCCTGATGGAGAAGACATCGCAGAAGCGTTTCAGGGCCGAGAATTCAAACGCCAGAAACCACAGTTCTGGCATTACCCCATGGCATCCGGCGGCACACCAACACTGGCCATTCGCGACGGCCGCTGGAAACTACTGACCGACCCGAATGGCAAGCGGATGGAACTCTACAACCTCAGCAGTGACATCGGCGAGTCCAACAACCTCGCTGCGAAGCGTCCCGACGTCGTCGAAACGCTGAAACGAAATCTGTTCGCATGGTACCGCGAAATGGACCTTGAAAGCGTGCAACCGTCGGGATCGAATTGAGAGCGCAAACAGGCAAAGCCAGAACTCACCGGACGCAAGTGTGTTTCTTAATCGACATAGGTAGGCCCTCGCGGGCTATCCCTGTCACACCACCGGGCATACGGGTCCGTACCACGGCTGTTCGGCTGGTTAAACTCCAATCGGTTAGATAACTTCGGAAGACCCAACAACTCGAAGTAGGCACCCGACAGGGCGATATTCAGCGCGGGTCTGCGGCTGAGGTGCCACAGCCCTTTGCGGCTTCCGGCGGTTTGGGCCTCCAGATCCTTGCCCACGCTACGCTTGCGGAGTTCGGCGAAGTGGGTCTTGCCCCGTTTCCACTGCTTCCACTGCTTCCAGGCGAAGCAGCGGAGTCGTCGTCGAATCCACAAGTCCAGGGTGGCCAATACCGAACGCGTTTCGCAGAAGCCGAAGTATCCTCGCCAACCCGTCAGGTAACGGGCCAGTTGTTGGATCATCCGCTCCAGGTTCACGACTCGGTTCCGCTTCGTCAGTTCCCGGATACGTTTCTTGAACCGCAAGATGGACTTCGGGGCAATCCGCCGCCGAGGTTGCTTGCTGCTCGTGAACGTGGCCGCGCAGCTCCCACGCGGATCAACGAAGTCTGGGTGGGCGACATCACATACATTGGGTGGAGTCGTCCCATTCCAAGTGAATCTGGTAAGAAACGAGTTGTTTTGAGGGAATTCTATTCCTGAGTGGGTTAGTGTATCGCGAATTGTTCTAGCAAAATGAGGCGTTTCCTGCAGAAAACATGTTGTTTTACAACCATCACGTATCGCGTCCGGGACGGACGCGTTTCTTTAGGAAAGGACGCCTCAATGTCGCACAGTACGTTGTTTGCAACTGTTCTGACAACAGGGATCGCAGACGAGTTTACCAAATTGCAGCTGCAATTGGAGAAGCTCAGCCAGCGGATCAATCAGGTCGTACTGACCTTTCTCGCTAATCCTATCACACCGAGCGCCGTCCATCAGTTCGAACGCCTGCTGGAGACGTTGCTCCGCGATGTGGGCCGCGAGATCGTTGAGTTTGCCTACAACCGGGTCGAGCCTTCTGATCCTGAGCAGATGCCCCGGCGGATCGAGGTTGACGGCCAGCAATATCGTCGTCGGGAACGGACGCCGCGGTGGGGTCGCCACCGTGTTCGGCGTGATTACGCTGGTGCGGTTTCTGTATGAACCGCTGCGGACCGACGACCAGCAGGGCGAACGGATTGGGTCGATTCATCCGCTGGAGTGGAACTTGGGGATTGTCGCCGGCCGGGTCACGCCCGCTCTGGCCGAACGCACCGGAGAACTCGCGGCCGGACACACGCAGTCTGAAACGCTCCGGCAACTGCAGCAGCGTCACGCCGTGCGCTGGACGGTCAGCGTGTTGCGGAAGGTGGTGGCCGTCAGCGCGGGAATCGAAGCTGCGCTGCACGATGCGCAGAAGGCCCGTCTGCTGTCGTGGCTGCGGCAGGCGGATAGATCACGCGGGCGACGCAAGATCGTTTTCGCCGCGGGCCGCGACGGTATCAGGCTGCCCATTCAAGGAGAATCGCACTACAAGGAAGGAGCCGTGGGCACACTGGCCGTGTTCGATCGGCGAGGACGCCGGCTGGGAACCGCGTATCTCGGACAGATGCCTGAAGCGCATCAAACAACGCCCTCGGAGAACCTCACGCGGCTGATCACCGACGTGCTGGCCGAATGGGACGGACCGGCACCGCGACTGGTTTATATCACCGACGCGGGCTCACACCTCACGCAGTACTTCCAGGACGTGCTCAGTTCGATGGACGACCCGCGTCGGCCGGGCCGACACCTGGAGTGGACGTGGATGGTGGACTTCTACCACGCCTACGAATACGTGTGGAAACTCGGCCGGGCGTTGTTCGGCGAGACGGCGATGGACCGCAGTTGGTCCCGCAGAAGGCTTCACCGGCTCAAGAATCAGACGAACTCCGTGTACGGCCTGCTGCATTCGGCGGCGCGGTTCCGTGCCGACGGGAACTTGTCCGCGAAACAGGATGAAGAATACCGGAAGGCGTACAACTATCTGAAGAACCACGGCTCTCACATGGACTACGTGACGTATCCCCGTCAGGGTCTTCCCATCGGCAGCGGAATCACCGAAGCCGCCTGCAAGACGGTTTTCACACAACGCTTCAAGGCTTCGGGGATGTCCTGGAAATATAAGAGCGGACAACATGTTCTGGTTCTCCGCCTCGCCGTGCTCAGCGGAGTCTGGCGGCAAACCGTCCGCTCCTAGCTTAAGTCCCGCAGGGCCCTAAACTACACCACTCAGACCGCAAACCGCACTCGAACGTTCAACATCGCCGCATAATCGCCTGGAATAGGACGACTCTACCCGTTCAAAACGGTGGTTTGTCGGGATGCCTTCCGAAATGATGGCGGTCGTTCCGACTACTACCTCTCAATGCAACTCGCATGGCTCGTTCTGTATTTGCACCGCGCCTGACGAGGACTGCTGATTGATAACTTCTTACTGCCCACTGGTGCCGCTCATTCCACATCCAGCCCCATCCCTTCATGCTGCTGTCGCACGTCGTCGGAATGGCGTGCGAGCGCGGCTTCGTTAATCTTGGCACTGACGCCGTAGAAGACCTGAGCGAACGCTCGGCGCTGACGGTCGGGCGAGCGGTTCGGATCGGCACGGTGGATGGTTTCACCGTGATGAACGGCGAGATCGTTCGGCTCGAGGCGAATCAGCCGCTCGCGAGCTTTGTCACCGTCACCGTAATCGGTAATTCCCTTCGAGAAACCCAACACTTCGGTCAAGGAGTGCGGTCGCAGGCCGTGCTTGTGCGAGCCAGCGACGTATCGCAGGCAGCCGTTCTCTTCGGCGACGGGATCGAGTGCCAACCACATGGTTACGACGCTTGGAGGCCGTCGATTTAAGTAGAAATTGTCCTGATGCGGCGGCGTCGGGTGCACGGTACCGGGCGGCTTGTTGAACCACTCGGGTCCTTGGGCCGTGGCCGGTTCGCCGAGCAGGGCTTCCGCTAAGGCGACCCACTTCGGATGACACGGGCAGCCGTCGAAGAAGGGATCAGGCGGAAAGTGCTGCATCTGCTTGAGCGTCTCCGGTCGGTCTCTAACCTGATAAAATATGCTCGAATCCGGCAGCGTCGGGACTACTTTCCGAATGTACCGGTCTAACTGCGAGTTCAGCTCTCGAAAATCGTCGTCGTCGAGAAACTGACGAACCACGACGAAGCCATCTCGGTCGAACGCGGGTTTGTATTCTGAGTAGCTCATGAGCCCCTTATCGAAAGACGTTCGAAACATTTTTTATACTCATTGTTTTGAGAGAAATATAGCGATGGCACCAATCTTGCCTACTTTCTGGTGCTGTTAAACTCTTGCGACCGGCCTCACCGCCGCCCCCGAAGCGTCCTGCTTCCGACTCGCAACGTTCGAGGCGGATGTCACCGTCCCCTTGGGCCACCGCCTCATGGGGAGTCTGGCGACCTCACCAACATCCGCCGCGTCAACCCACCGCTTGCAAACCCTCGTCGGGCCTAATGCGCTTTTGGTGGCGAACGCCGCTTGCACTTGGCAGGATGCGTTTACTTGCGGCGGACCGGGGAGCCCCGGGTTGTTTCCAACCCGGGGCTCCCACAGACCCGTACGTGCTCGCATTAGAGCATACGGTTCCTCGGAGTCATGGTCTAAAAACTGACCGCACGGTGCGTACGCGAGCCAGCGGGTAGCGCTGGAGCACGCGGCGGAATCGGGTCCAGTTCATCGAGCGACTTCGGCTGCGGCGCTAGAGCCACTTCCGCCAATGACGCTCAACTTCCCAGAGGAATTTCGATAAGGCCCCGGAGTTTTCGGTGACACCGTAGTACGCGTAGTGACCGCGTAGTTTCTGGTTCAGTTTCTGTTGCTGTTCGTTGATCGAGATGTGTCGGTTGTCTCGACACCATGAGTCCATGCTCCGCACGGCTCGGCTGAAACGGTCGGCGGACGGCTTGAGTTTGACAACCCAGACACGTTCTAAGGGATCGGCCCCAGTAGTGGGTGAATCCCAGCAGGTCCAACGTGCCAGGACGATCGTCTCGTGGTCCGTTCCGATCCTTGGTCCTGGATGACGGCGGACGGAACGGCACGAGTTTCGTCTTGGTCGGATGGACTGTCAGACCGAACATCCCGAATCGTTTTGGCACGACTTCCATGACGCGCTGGGCGTCGCGTTCGTCGCGGAATTCGATCACGAAGTCATCCGCATAGCGGATGAGGAAGGCCTGCTGACACATGCGCGGCTTCACGTCCTGTTCGAACCAGAGGTCCAGCACGTAGTGCAGAAACACGTTCGAAAGGATGGGTGAAACCACTCCGCCCTGGGGCGTTCCGGCGTCGGGGTGGCTTACGCTCCCGTCATCCATCACGCCCGCCTTCAGCCATTTATCGATCAGGCGCAGCAACACACCGTCACGCACTCGAAGTCGAAGAAACTTCCGCAGGTGGCCATGATCCAAATAGTCGAAAAATTTTCGGATGTCCACATCCAGCACCTGGCCGTCGCGGGGGCGACAGTTCATCAACTGATCCCGGAAGGATTGCAACGTCTGGTGTGCCGATCGTCCGGGCCGGAAGCCGTATGAACAGTCCAGAAAGTCCTGTTCATAGATCGGCTGCAGCAACATGACGATCGCCCGCTGAAGGACTTTGTCATCCAGAGTGGGAATTCCGAGCGGGCGAGTTTCGGTACTCGAACCGCCTTTCGGAATGTGCACGCGCCGCACGGGCGGAGCGTGATACGTGTCGGACTTCGCGCGGTCGAGCAGGCGCTGCAGGTTGCCCTCCAGGTCCTGTTCGTATTCGTCCGCGGTCACACCGTCCACGCCCACGGCACTATCCTTGCGGGTGCGCCGGTACGCTTCCTTCAGCCAGTCAATGTCCATCAGATAAGCCAGCGAGGTGAACGCCATCTGCGGCGACTGTTTCGCCAACTCTGCTATCCGCTCCTGTTTCGTGGACACGTCGCTCGAATTTCGATGCATTCGTCGTGTTTCTCAAGAACGGTTCCATGACCCGGCGTCTCGCTTCCCTCCAATGGCTCCAGCAGGAGGCTGTTCGCCAGCTTCAGCGGTACTATCAAGACGCTATGACTTTCTGCCGCCCATCCCGCCGTACTTCGTTGCCTTCGCTTGGCGGTACCTCAGCGTCCACTCATTGTGTTCGCTCCACAGCGGACGAATACAGTGCCGAGGCCTGGAGTTGGTCAGCCGGTCGTACTGGTCGTGGCAGACTCAGGACATTTCTTACGTGTGAATCACCTGCGATCTTCCCCAATGCAGAAAACGTGCTTCTCGCTTCTCAGATAGATCTGACCGCGGCTGATCGCCGGGGAGGCGTAGCAGCGTTCGCCGATGGGATTTTCGGCGATCAACTCGAATTGCACGCCAGCTCGCACGACTCTTGTGATACCTGCATCGGACAGAATGTACACAAGATCACTAGTCGTGACAAGCGCTGCACTATGCCCCTTGCCGATTCGCTGCCGCCAGTGTCGCTTACCCGTTGCCGTATCGAAGCAACTGGCGATTCCAGAGTCGGACACCGCCAGGAAGTAATCTTCTACTGCGATCGGTGACGGTACGTATGAGGCCGACTGGACGTTTCGCCACGCGATGTGCGTCTCAGAAACATCGCCATGACCATGTGGTCGAACCGCCAACATCTCTCGATCGGGGTATGCCGCGCTGACGAATAGTAAGCCAGACGCGAATACAGGAGACGCGATCGCTCGCCCCTTGGGTCCCATAATGTACCAGTGCTTCGAACCATCCCGCGGGTCGTAGCTGACGATTGAGTGGCTTCCCGCAACCATCATTTGCGTTCGGCCATTCAACGTGCGAATCAGCGGCACGCAGTGGCTACGAATTCGATTCTCGCGTGCAATCTTCCAGGCGATCTCTCCTGTCTTGCGATCGAGCGCAACGATGTACGCGTCTCCGTCGTGATCGCCGTTTATGATCACTTTATCGTCAAACATGATCGGACTTGCACAGTAACCCCAAACACTGGAGAACTCACCGGGTCGAGCGATCCACTTACGATTGCCATTCATGTCAAAGGCTGCAATGCACATCTTTCCCGGACTGACCGGCTTTCCCGTGTTGTCGGCCCGCAGAATTCCACTTCGTTGTCGAATCACTTCCGCGGGAACGCTCGATCCGTCAGGCTCAAGAAAGGAAACGTAGACGCAATCGCCGTCGGTTGCGGGCGTGCTCGATGCCCTGCTGTTCAGCCGGTGGATCGCTTCCAGCGGCGCCCGAATCACAGTTGTTCGCCAGACCGTCTTGCCGGACTGACGTTGCAGACACAAAAGAACCCGTTCCGCAGTCTCTTCAATGCAGCTTACAACGAAGACGTAATCGCCAGACACAATCGGCGACGCGTGTCCAACGCCGGGAATTTCGACCTTCCAGGCGATGTTGTCCGTCGCGCTCCATCTCGTCGGCACCTCTTGTTCCAGACTGGTTCCATCACCTCGCGGTCCTCGCCACACTGGCCAGTCCTCGGCGCTGCCTGGCGCAACGATCAAAATGGTCAAGACGACGGTCAGCGAAACCATCTGGAAAGGCAACGTCACAATCACGCAGGACCTGCTTTTGATGCCTGCCACCATACCTTCCTCGTGGGACACTGCAAGAACTCGACACACACGTGGGACGTCACCACCCACTGATCTGCCCCCACGGACAGTACCATTTGTTATGTTAGAGTCAGCATATCATCTTGCTTGAAGAGATTCTCTTTCGGCAGGCTCCGTCTTGCCGATTCGGTCCATAGTTGGATTGCCTCTGGGGCCGGCGGACGGTAGCCCAGAGAACTGTGGGGACGGATTGTGTTGTATTCCACACGCCAGCGTTCGATGAGCACTTTCGCTTCAGCAAAGTGTCGAACCATTCCGCATCCAACAGTTCGTAACGTAAGGTCCCATTGAACGACTCGTTGTAGCCGTTTTCCCAAGGGCTGCCGGGTTCGATGAACAACGTATTCACTTCCAGCCGTTTCAGCCAGTCTGTGACCTTCTTGGCCGTGAATTCCGGACCGTTATCGCTACGAATGTAGGCTGGCACTCCACGCCGCACGAACAGGTCACTCAATCTTTCCAGGACATCCTCGCTGGTCAGCCTGCGTGCCACGTCGATCGCCAGACACTCCCGGCTGTACTCATCGATCTATGTCAACATCCGAAACGAGTGACCGTCCGCAGTCCGATCCTGCACAAAATCGTAACTCCACACGTGGTCCACACAAGATGGATGCAGGCGTACACACGAGCTATCGTTCAGCCACAGACGACTCCGTTTCGGCTGCTTTTGTGGCACTTTGAGTCCCTCACGACGCCACAGACGTTCGATCCGTTTGTGATTCACCTTCCAGCCTTCATTGCCAAGCAGCCCTGTGATCAGACGATACCCGTAACGACCATATTGACTGGCCAGTTCTACC
>Ga0310123_10002734_pt1 | contig 13905 bp, 10 predicted proteins | sample CB6_AW_1057_MG_FD_203505 | JGI IMG/M metagenome (GOLD analysis project Ga0310123, IMG submission 203505) | Marine microbial communities from Western Arctic Ocean, Canada - CB6_AW_1057 | ecosystem: Environmental > Aquatic > Marine > Oceanic | place: Canada: Western Arctic Ocean | collected... | reverse complement strand
GACGTTGCCTGAACCGGAACGGCAGGATCAGTGCGGCAGGTTGATCATCAGCAGGATCGCGAATAGACACAGCGCCATCGCCGAGACCATGGTGATCAGGAATCCCTGCTGGACCGAGGTCTTCCTGGCGTAAAGGCCGATCAGGATCGGCACGGTCGTACACCCAATCCCGCCGATGCTGAAGAAGATTCCTACGGCCCGGGCGCGCAACCCTTCGTCGACGTGCGTCAGCAGAATGGCTATCAGCGTGGGGAAGATCGGACCCAGGATGGCGCCCGCCAGGACGACCAGCGTGCACGTGAGTCGCGCGCTGCGACTCCATACGATTCCGCCCGTGAAGGCGATGCAAAGGCCGGCCATAGCGATCACCAAGGTGGTATCGTACCCTGCGGGAAGGCAGAGGGCCGTGATCAGCCGCGAGGCCAGGAAGGTGAGCCAGAAAACCGAGAGCAGTGTCGAGGCGGCCGACTCGCTCACACCCTTGTCTGTGACCAACGTGGTCGCCCAGGTCGCCAAAGAGATCTCGATGGGCACGTGAAAAAAGAATGCAATGCAGCAGATCCAGACCACCGGGTCGGTCATCAGCGTTCCCAGCCCCCCGACGACCGTCTGGGTCACTTCCGGATTCAGCGTTTTCGCATCCCAATCCACACCCGCCCCTAACAGCACGGGAATGATGGCGACTACAATCAGCCCGTAAAACGTCCGCACCAGTCCGATTTTCCCGATCAGGACGACGACGATCATGGGCGTGATAAAGGTGCCTACACCGAAGATGAAATCTCCCAGGTTCATGGCAAATGCCATGCGGGTCAGAATTTCGTGTTCGGGAAGAAAGGCGGGAGGTGTTGTGACGTTCAGCACGTTCACTTGAGCCGACCATCCGGTGCCCAGCGCCAAAACGGCGAAAAGTACGGCCCTGTAGGACTTCATGTAGGCAAGCATCAGCAGACTGATGATGACCAGGACAAAGCCGGCACCCAGCACGGCTTGTTTCCCGACGAGTTCTGCAAGGATCCCCGCGGCAAAGACCATGGGAATCCACGTTAATCCGAAGACCGAAACGAGCCCTCCGACCTTGGCTTCATCGATGTTCAGCTGGCGGGCGAGCGGGATTTTGATACTGCCCAACAGCGCAAAGACAACACCGGCCGCCGCCAGTGCGAATACCTGCATCCAAGTCAACATGGGGTCCATGGCTACGGTGTTCATCCCTTGCGGTACTCCTTGTGTAGGTACTGCCGCGCGTGCGGCGAGTTGGTAACCTTCAGGTTTTCGGCATCCCAACCGATCGGTCCAGCACTGCGACCCCGACGCGATGGCCAGGCTTCCATGCTCGGCTAATCGACATCCGGAAGGATGTCGACGTCGGTCGGCGCCCGTCCATTTTCGACAAAAAAACCATACACTCGCAAGTAGCCCCGGGCTCCACCCAGCAGTGCCCGTCTCCGGCGCTCGACGCTTTCCGGTTTGCAGTGCGACTGGGCAATCTCTGCCAGCCAGCGCTCACCCAACGCTGCCAGCATCTCTTCACGATTCCGCCACCAGTCTCGAATCAGAGAAAACCGCCAATGGACATCGCCGTCCGCTCCATACCCTACAAAGCACTCGCTCCTGGCTGCAGCCACAAGGTCTCGAAACTCGACGGCACTGGAGGCCTGCTTGAACACAAACTCCTGGCCGTTGTTGTCCAGAAGTACATTATTCGGTGCTTCCTCCGGCCCGGTGCAACAGGTGTCGGTTTCCGCACCGTAGATGGGCCCGGGGATGTTCAGCAGGTTCCTTTGCGAGAATTGCGACGGAAACACCTCGGCGAGCGCGTCGATGCCCAACCAACCCGACATCTGTTCAGCATGCTGGGACGCCCGGCAGACTTCGATGGCCTGGTTCCAGCTCTGGTTGTCAGGGAGTCGTTCCGGAAGTCGCACCCGAAACACCCCAATGTCAACGAAGCCGTGCAAGTCCATCAAACCTCATCTCAAACGTTGTTCGTTGGCCGAAAACCCATTATGCAACGAACAACATCACATGACCATGACGGACTCCAGCAGCAGAGCGGGGACTCAAACCCCCGACACGCGGAGGATGATTCCCGCGCTGGCGTGCTAACAGGTTTTCAACACCCTGTGAATACCCGACAAACGAAAGTATTCGCAGGGTGCTTTCGACCGTTGCCTGCTGGTAATTGTCGATGCATAGTAACACTTCGGGTGACACTTTCCGAATCACAACGCCCCACGTGTCACAAATCTGTCGCTACGCTTCACGACTTATGATACTTCGATTAAAATGGCTTATTGTTTGGAAGATTTCATCCCACTTAACCAAACAGGCGCTTCACCGTGGCCAAGACCTTTATCGAGTCCAGCAAAAAAACTCTCCTTACCGAAGAGGAAATGGAAACGCTTCGACGCGATCTGACTTTTCGTCCGGCTAGCGCGGAGGCCGCTGAAACCCTGACGCTGGAGAAAATTGAAACGTTTAATCGGGACGGGTTCCTTCTGGCCTTACCGTTTTTCGATGACGAGGAGGTTCTCGAGTATCGACGGTATTTCGATCAGCTTCTCGAGGAGACCCTGGTTGCCGGTTCTGACAGCTATTCGATGGTCGACTCCTACTTGACCCACGCCAGGGTGTACGACCTGCGGTTCGATCCGCGGCTGGTCGCGTACGTGAAGGACTTGATCGGTCCGGACATTGCCTGTTGGAGCACGCATTGCTTCTGCAAGATGCCGCATGACGATCGGCAAGTCGCCTGGCACCAGGATGCATATTATTGGCCATTCACGCCGGCACGAACCGTGAGTGTTTGGCTGGCGATCGACGATGTCGATAGCGAAAACGCCTGCATGCAGTTCGTTACCGGATCGCACCAGATTGGCACGGTCCCGCATCGAGTCAGTCGTGCCGACGAAAAGAACGTACTGAGGGTCAGTGTCGACGGCGTCGAGACTCATGGAGAGATCGTCGATGTTGTTCTGCGTGCCGGCCAAATCTCGTTGCACACGGATATGTTGCTGCACGGTTCCGGTGCCAACACTTCCAACCGACGCCGCTGTGGATTGACGATACGCTACGTTGATGCCAACGTGCTGGATTTGAGAGACTGGTCCGACTATGGTGTGCTGATTTGTGGCGAAGATCGTCGCGGTCAATGGGGCAACCCGCCAAGACCCGTACGGGATTAGCTATCAAAAAGGATCGACGTGCGAACGCATTCTCGGTGTCATCGCCACAGCCCCGTGGCACCGGGAACTCGAACAAACCAGTGAGGGTAGCTTAGATGTCGCATCCAGTGTCCCGTCGACTCTTCTGGCCGCAGTCCGTTGGGGCGGCGGCGCTCTTGTCGGGGAACAGCTCGTCTGCTTTTCCCGGAGAGAGTCAACGAATTGCCGCCATCGTGACCGTCTATACCAAGGATTCGCATGCTGACGGATACGTCGGCAAGGTCCTGGAAGGCTGGCAGCAGGACGGCGGCAAAGGCCCCGACCTGAAGCTGATGAGCCTCTACGCAGATCAGGTTCCCAAGAACGACCTGAGCCTGGCGCTCGCCAAGAAGCACGATGTTCTGCACACAAGGAACATCGAGCAGGCGCTGACGCTGGGAACCGGCAATTTTGCCGTCGAGGGCGTGCTGAGCATGGGCGAGCATGGCGACTATCCCCGTAACAAGCTGGGGCAGCTGCTGTACCCCCGCAAACGGTTCTTCGACGAGATTGTCAAAGTCATGCAGCGACACCGCCGCTTCGTCCCGCTGTTTAACGACAAGCATCTCTCGTGGAGTTGGGACGAAGCGCAGGAGATGGTCGAGACGGCACACGAGCTGGGTATACCCTTCATGGCCGGTTCGTCGATTCCCGTCACGTGGCGCAAACCCGGCTTGGTCTTGCCGCGAGGCTGTCAGATCGAGGAAGCGATCGGGCTGGGCTACGGCGAACTGGAAGGCTACGGCATTCACACGCTGGAGGGCCTGCAATGCATGGTCGAACGCCGCCAGGGCGGCGAAACCGGCGTCCGTTCGGTGCAAGCGCTGCAAGGGGAGGCCATGTGGAAAGCGGCCCGTGAAGGCCGTTGGTCCACGGACCTTCTGGAGGCGGCGTTGAAGGTGGTCCCCCACAAGAAGGGTGATGTCAAAACAAACGTGGGCAACAATGGCGCGGTCTTTCTGGTCGACTATCGCGACGGAACGCGAGGCAGCGTAGCAATGCTAAACGGCCACATCGGGCAGTTCGGATTTGTAGCAAAGCTACGCGGCGTGGCCGATCCGGTCGCGTGCTGGTTCGTTCTGCAGGAAGAACATCCATGGGAACACCACGCCAACTTGCTCCGGGCGGTTGAGCAAATGTTCCACAGCGGAAAGCCAGGTTATCCCGTCGAGCGCACGCTACTGACGACAGGCATCCAGCAGGTGGTCATGCAGTCTCTGGCAGGCGGTGGACGCCGCATCGCCACTCCGCATCTGGCCGTCAAGTACACTCCGTCCGACTATCCGCCTCCTGCAACCAAACCGTTTGCCTCGCCGACATAGGCCCCTCCATCCGACAGAGAGCCAGGTCAACACAATGACCAAACCCAGTCGTGTTTTAACATACGGGCTCCTTAATCCAATTAAGAACGAACTGTTCTGCATTGGGCGGACTCGAAAGCGAAGGGAACCCCACGCGAAACGTAAGCGAGGCTATCGGTAGCAATCGGTCCTGGTCCGGCTGAAGTTCTGTGCAGGCCGTCCGGACATTGCAAATCGTCGAAGATCGATGTACGATGGAAATGACATGGAGACACAAGGTTTGAGTCACCCGCAGCGACATTCACCAGAACCACATGTAGAGAAGATCGTCATGAAACGAAAACCGTTGATCGCGTTATTGTCGCTCGTATTGATACTATCAACCGGCGCCGCCGATGCCGGACTGTTCCGGTTTGGCCGTTGTACTCTCGGGCATTTGTTGTGCGGCCGCCGCGTGTCGACATGCCGTGCCCACAAACCGAAATGTTCCGCCCGGCAGCCTGCAGAAAAAGACGCCGCCACGCCGTCGCTTTCGCCATCACCGTCCGACAAGCTAGAGCAATGATCACTCCTTCGGTCAGTGAGCACTCTGATACTGTGCCGACGCTGACGGCCCTGACTTCTGCTTGAAATCGGTTTTGTTGCGATTTTTCTGGAATCTCGCCGTGGTTCGCTTCCGCCGCCCCCGAACGTGTGGCAATCTAAGATCCCTCCCAGTTGAAAAATGGTACGATATCTAGGATGCTGAAGGGTTTGGGATCGCTAGACACCAATCTCTGGGAGTGGCGCGATGTTACAGAAGCGTTGGGCGGCGCGAATAGGTTCGATGCTATTTTGTAGCGTGTTGGTCGCTGTCGCATTACGGCCGGCCGACACCCAGGGACAGACCGAAGCGGCCACGCGGCAATACGCCGTGGCAGCGGGGTTTCAGAATCAGAAGCTGTACGAACAGGCCGTTGAGGAATGGCAAACGTTTATTAAGAAGTTTCCCACCGACGCACGACAGGGAAAAGCTCGGCACTATCTGGGTACATGCAGTCTGCAACTCAAAAACTTTGACGCTGCCATCACGGCGTTGGACGAACTCGTCAAGCGGTATCCCAATTTTTCACTGCTGGATGAATCGATGGTCAACCTGGGAGTCGCCTACTATGGCCGCGCCCAGAAAACCGGTGAGGCGTCGGAATTCCAAAGCGCGCAGCGGACGTTCGCGGCCTTACAGGCTGATTTTCCCAAGAGTAGCCACATCGCGCGGGCGCTGTTTTACCGCGGCGAGTCGCACTATCATCAACAGCAATTTGCCGAGGCCGCCGCGTCTTATTCATCCTTGATCCAACATTATCCCCGGTCGGAACTGGTCGGTGGGGCCTATTATGCGCTCGGCGTAACGCAAGAGGCCATGAACCAGACCGCCGAAGCGGCAGCAACCTTCAGCGCCTTCGTCCGCGGATTTCCAAAACACAATCTCGTCCCTGAAGTCCGCATGCGGCAGGGCGAAGTCCTGTTTACCCGAGGGGACTACGCGCATGCGCAGGCGCTTTTCGCTGAAGTGGCCGCGGTGCTAAAATACCCGCTGGCCGACGTCGCCATGCTGCGGCAAGCGCGCTGCCTGTACGAACAGGGGGAATATGCAAATGCGGCTGATGTGTATCGGGAGATACCGCGCCGATTCAAGGGTACCAAACACTATGCCACGGCGGTGCTGGCGGGGGCAAAATGTTTCTATCTCAATGGCAACTACGAAACCGCTCGCTCGGGCCTGGAGGTTGTCGCCAAGAGAGACGTCCCTGAAGCTGCGGAAGCATCGCAATGGATCGCCCGTTCGTATCTGAAGCAAGATCAAGCAAATGAGGCTTTGAAGGTGCTCGACATGGCGATCCGACGTCACGCCGGCAGTCCCCATCTCCCGCAACTGTTGCTGGCACGCGCCGATACTCTGTACGAGATTCCCGAGCGCCGACCGGAGACCATTGCCCTGTACGCGGCATTTACCCTGAAGTATCCCGCCGACCCGCTGTCCAGCCAGGCCCAATACATGGCAGCGCTGACGTCCCAGGGTCTGGATCAACACGAAACGGCCAAACAGCACAGCGATACGTTTCTCGCGCGCTACCCGAAAGACAAGCTCGTTCCGGACGTGTTGTTTATCAGCGCCGAAAGTCGTTTGCTACTTGGTCAGTACAACACGGCGACGACGCAGTACCGACGGTTTTTGCAGGCGGCTCCTCAGCATGCCAATGCCGATCAGGCGCGGGTTCGTTTGGGACTGGCGCTGCAGCTTCAGAAACGGTACGAAGAGGCGATTGCGCTGCTGGAACCGCTGGACGGCAAGTTGCAGGACCAGTCGGTCAGATCCGAGGCGTTATATCTGACCGGCCGATGTTATGCAGCGCTGCAGAATCATGAAAAGGCCGCCACCGCGCTCCACCGTTCGTTGCGGGTCGATCCCAAGAGACAACATGCTGACGAAACGTTACTCGCCCTGGCCGATTCGTATATCAAGCTCGGGCAAAACAAGGACGCCTTGGCGCAGCTGCAAAACTTAGTGACTGACCTGCCAGGCAGCACACGACTGGATGAAGCCTATTATCGTTTGGGAGAAATTTCCTATGCCGACGGCAAGTTTGATCAGGCCCTCGCGTTTTATCGGCGCGTCACGAAAGACTGGCCGGAGAGTACGTTCACTCCCCACGCTCAGTATGGCATCGGCTGGGCCCGCTTCGATAAGCAAGACTTTGACGGCGCCGACAAAGCAATGACAGCGATCATCAGGGACTATCCAGATGCGGACGTCGGGCGTCGGGCGCACTACGTCCGTGGGATGGTCTATCATCAGCTGGGGCAATTCGAGCCGGCCGTCACCGATCTCAAAGCGTTTCTCGCATCCAAGCCCAAACAGTCCGACCGACTGGATGCACAATATGTCCTCGGGCTCTCCCAGGCCGGACTGCAGCGATTCGAAGCAGCCGTTAGAACGTATCAAGCAATCCTCGACGCCGATCCCCAATATGCCGGTGCCGACAAAGTCGTCTACGAATTAGCATGGGCGCATGAAGACCTTGGCAATCAAGAGGAGTCGACGGCCGCGTTTGGCCGGCTGGCGGCGAGATATCCCGACAGTCCACTGGCAGCGGAAAGCCAGTTTCACGTTGGCGAAGGCCACTACAAAGCGGGTGAGTACGCGGCAGCGGCGACGGCTTATACCAGTGCCTACCAAGTGGCCAACAACACAGCCGATCTGGGCGAAAAGGCGCTGCACAAGCTCGCCTGGAGCTACCTGAAACCGCAACAGTTTGACCGGGCAAGCGAAGCGTTCCAGACGCAGCTGAAGATCTATCCGGACGGAGAGTTGGTCGCCGATGCGATGTTTCTATTGGGTGAGTGCGAGTTCAAGCAACAGCGATGGGAAGAAGCTCTGCCGTGGTATGCGCAGGTGATCGCAGCGGAGTCACCACAGTACGAGCCCCTGGCACTCTACCGATCCGGTCAGTGCGCCGGCAGTTTGCAGCAGTGGAGCACGAGTCTGAGGTTTCATAACCGCGTGCTGGAGGAATTTCCTGAATTTGAGCAGAAGGCCGAATCGCGCTACAGCGTCGGCTGGACCTTGCAGAACCAGGACAAATTGGATGAGGCCATCCAGCAGTACGAACAGGTGACGGAGGAAACCGATTCTGAAACCGCGGCCAAGGCACGGTTCATGATCGGTGAATGCTATTTCACGAAACAGGACCACCAGACGGCGGCAAAACATTTTCTGAAGGCCGCGTACGGATACGGACATGAAGAATGGTCCGCCATGGCGTTTTTCGAGGCCGGTCGCTGCTTCGAAGTCCTGAAGGACGTGAACCAGGCTAGAAATTCGTATCAAGCGATGATCAAAACGTACCCCGGGCACGACCAGGCCGCCCTCGCCCGTCGCCGACTGGCGGAACTAGGAGAGTCCTGACGATCCTGTTAATCCTGTCAAAAATTGTCCGGCGTACTCCGTTCATTCCGTGTACTTATTTAGTTCGCTCGACGAGGACAACTTGATTCGATGTTTTCCAGAGAACACGATGCTGAATGGTGCCACAATCAACGAGAACCGAACCGTGAGCATGGCATTCACTAGATATAGATGCCGGCATCTGGCAGCCGTTGCTTTGCTGGCGATCGGAGTGCACCTGCTGTTGCCAATTGGCACGTCCGGCCAGCAGACAAACTCCGAGCGCGACACCGACGCAAACACATTAGCTGTGGACAACGACGCGACGACAACGACGCCAGCAGCCGATCCCACGATCTGGGACCTGGCGGTTCAAGGTGGCATCTTCATGATCCCCATTGTCTTGGCGTCGATCGTTGTGATCGCCTTTTCCATCGAGCGGTTATTCGGTTTGCGCACCAATCGGATTCTGCCGCCGAAGATCCTGGCGGTGGTTCAACAACTTGGTTCCAAAGAAAACGGACTCGATCCTCGCAAAGTCTATCGTCTTTGCCGGCACGACAAGTCGCCGCTAGGCCGCGCCATTCGCGCGTCCCTGCTCAAGATTGGACGACCACTTGCGGAAGTCGAAAAAACGGTCGAAGACACCGTTGTGCGTGAAGCGGCCCGCATGGCCAACAACATTCGTCCCATCAATGTTGCTGCCAGTGTTTCACCGTTGCTGGGGCTGCTTGGTACGGTTCAGGGTATGATCATGGCGTTCATGGTGACCAGTACCACGACCGCCACTGGGACCGCTAAAGGACAAGAGTTGGCGCAAGGAATCTACACCGCGCTGGTGACAACATTTTCCGGCTTGTGCGTCGCGATTCCGGCAGTGTTATTGACGCATTTTCTGGAGGGTCGCATCGACCGCTTGCTCCGCAAAATGGAGGAACTCTTCCAAGAGATTCTGCCGCGGTTCGAACAATTCGAGGGGAAGATTCGTGTCCAGCACGGTGGAACAAAGGGCCAGAAAAACCATCGGCCGCCAGGAGACGCATCCGCAGCGGATTCCCCACCTCCTATGGAAGAGAGACCACCAATTCAGTCGAGTTTCATGCGTGATGCAATCGAACGACCAAACGAATGAATCCCGGGGGAACCGTCAATGGACGCGGCAGATCGGATCGACGCAATTGAAGATGCCCAGGAGGGTCAAGCTGCGTCAATGCCCACCGATTCAGGCAACGGCGAAAAAGGGACTGTGGGTGGCGATGGACGGTCAAGCTAATTCAGGAAAGCGCGACTGGGAAGGACTTGCGTCGGAAGACGTATCGAAGGAGCCAGTAGCCGGTGCGGCAATTGAAAGCGCGGGACTGAACTCGTGAAAATACCGTCAGACCGATTCGGTCTGGATCACTCCAGGAATAATTCATGCAATTCGTGGCCAGCAGACCTTCGGCGCGGCGCCGCAAGATCGACATGACGCCGATGATCGACTGCGTATTTCAGTTGCTGCTGTTTTTCCTGGTGGTCTCCCAGTTCGAAGATGAGGCCCGGTTGACCACGGAAGGCGAGCTGGCGGCCAAGCTCCCTGCCGCCGCGTCAGCCATGCCGATGGTCATGAAACCCAAGGAAATGATCATCAACGTAGACCAATGGGGTAGGTATGTGGTGTCTGGTCAAATACACGTCGAAGCGGAATTGTCCACCCTCTTGCGGCGTGCGGAAATCAACAATCCAGGACGACAGTCGATTGTAATTCGAGGCGACGAACGGGCCGATTGGAAATACGTCGCACGTGTGATGAGCCTTTGCAATCAGGCGCACATCAAGGATTACCGAGTCGCGGTGATCCCGTCCGACGAAGTACCGGAGGACAATTAGCCATGCGGAGACTCCGTCGGACTGCCGAGCAAGAACCGGGTAGATTGGCGGTCCCGCTGGGACTGCGACGGGCGACTGCTATCGGCCTGACAACCACTGCCGCGGTTCTGGTCTTTCTAGGTTTGAACTATCAATATTCTTCGGTCAATGCGGCACCTTCCTTATTGGGAATGGACCACCTGTGGGGGCAGATTGGGTGGTCGGTGGCGTTTGGCACCACGATGATCATTGCCTCGTGGCTGGTGCGGCACGTCATCATGGGACGACTGCAATGGGCCATTGTCGCCAGTCTGCTGCTGCACTTGTTGTTGGTAGTGACGATCCAACATTTGCAACTTGAATTTCAGTCCGCACAGAGCGCACAAGCCAGCCCGGTGCCTGGCTCTGACCTCGAAGAGCTGACCCTTCCCGATTACGGCGGCATGGAATCTGCGCTCGAGACCCCCGAATGGGAGCGGCCCGATCGCACACCGGTCCCGGAAATTCAGCGGAACCCTCTCCAGCGTCAGAAACACGAGACTGACATTGAACTGGAACACGAACGCCGGCAAGTCGACCGGGATCGCCAAATACAGGTGGCCAAACTGGAACCAATGCAACGCCAGCAAGCCGATGAAGTCCATCAGCAAGACACCAAGCCGGAGATCCAGCGGCAAGCCGTGCAACAACCCGCAGAGAATCCTGAGTCGGTCGAATCGCCCCAACTCCAGACGAGGGCGGTTGAGAAACTGAAGTTGGAAGCACGCGCGAAGACGGAACGAACGCAGGCTCTTCCGAGCAGGGTCGAGCGTGACCGGACAAGCCCGCAACTCAACGAATTGAACCTCCGGGCAGCTGAAATTCAAGCCAGCCGGAGTGAACCAAGTCCGCGAGCCGCGCCTGCCACCCAAGCCGACCTGAAAAGCCGTAGGATTGCCGCCGCCCGTGGTGTAACCAGGATCGTCGAGCGCGACCGTTCTGCAGTCACGAAATCTGCGCCGAAGGTCACCGCTGCGGAACGAGAATTCGACGCGACGCGACACGTTTTGTCCCGTCTGCCAGTTCGAGACAGCGCGTCCGACGGAGAACCCTTCCAGCCTCGGTCGCCGGCGGTGGCGCGTCTCGCCAGATCCCGTACCGACTCTGAAAAGAGCAATTCTCTCGAAGCCTCCCCGTCGAGCGGCGGTTCGATATCGATAGTGCGGAAATCGTCCCAGCCGGTCGCGGTCGGTTCGACAGTCGAATCCGTCCAGGTCAGGAAACCCTCCGGCGGGAGTGCGCCGATGGTTTTGGAGTCCGACAGTGCAATCGTCGCCGGGCGGCGAAATGGTCCGTCAATTCCCTCTGCCAACAGGGAGGGCCAACGGAAATCGCCAGGGCCGGGTTCTCCGATCGCAGGATCGTCGTCACCAGTTGCACTGACCAACGGCGCCGCGGCCAACGATCAGATTCAGCCGCAATTAGTCGGTGATCGCGGTGTCCCGGCAAAGGTTCCAGACGGCGCTGGTCGCGACATCTCTGCTGTCGGAACCGAAGCGGAATTAGTCACCGTCCCCACGACCGGCTCCGTCGAGGGCCCGGCCAGCCACGATGGGTCGTTCGAAAGCGGCCCCAGCGGTACTGGTATCTCACGTCGTGCGACACAACTTCCGTCTAAAGTGGCACGCCGCGGGACAGGCACGAGCGCAATGTCATCAGGCGAATCACAGCCAGGCAGAATCAGCGGCACCACCGGTAGCCAACTGGCCGGACGCACGACAGAACCGAGCGCCCATCTCGAAGCGACCGATGACTTTACTCGAGGCACGAAACGCGGCTTGCCACGTGCGTCAATGGTCGCCGACCTTGCTCCAGCCGCGGTCCAGGCCGAACAGACGGGCGCACTGGTCGTGGCCGGCCCACAATCCGTCACCACACTGCCAGGCCTCTTCGGAACCACTCGAGCTTCGATCCGGCGGCGTTCGGCCGCGCTGCCGGGGGCCGTTGGCCCGTCGCCACCACGCGCCGCGACGCCCGGCGATCAAACGCTCCCCGTCAAAGTCAACAGCAGCGACTTGGCCGGTGGCCGACAGTCGTCGAACGGACCAGCGCTCCCCGCAAGGAATCTGCTGGCCAGACTCGTCAAACAAGCCGCTCCGGGAAAAATTGTCGAGGCCGACATCAGCCCGGCGTTCTCGATGCGAAAGGAAAACATCCGGCAAAAGGTAACGGAGACGCTAGGTGGTTCCGACCAATCTGAAAAGGCCGTTGAAGCCGGCCTCCAGTGGCTGGCGCGTCATCAACATACTGACGGGCGATGGAGCATCCACCAATTCCAGTTGCAGTGTCGAGATCACCAATGCACGGGACACGGCAGCTTCGATTCCGACACAGCCGCGACGGGACTTGCCCTGCTCGCCTTTTATGGAGCCGGCTACACTCAACAGGAAGGCCGGCATCAGGAATCCGTCGCCCGCGGCCTTCGCTGGCTCGTCGACCAACAGAAGCCCGATGGCGACCTCTTCAGTGGGAAAGTCGAATTCGTGTGGTTGTACAGCCACGGGATGGCCGCCATTGTGTTGTGCGAGGCCTACGGGATGACCAAGGACGCCAACCTACGCGATCCAGCTGAGAAAGCATTACAATTTATTATCGATTCACAGCATACCGATTTCGGCGGATGGCGTTATCGTCCCCGATTTGAATCGGACACGTCGGTCTCCGGCTGGCAGGTCATGGCGTTAAAGAGCGGTGAAATGGCGGGCCTACGTGTTCCGCAAACGGTCTATGATGGTGTCGGAAACTGGCTCGATTCGGTTGAAAGTAAGAAGTCCCCCGGTCACTTCGCTTACCATCCCACCAAGCCGGCATCGCTAGCGATGACCGCCGAGGGATTGTTGATGAGGCAATACCTCGGATCGCGTCGCGACGATGCAAAACTCAAGGCCGGTGCCGATTACTTGCAACAACACCTGCCTCAGCTCGAGAGCCGCGACGTCTACTATTGGTACTATGCAACGCAAGTCATGTTTCACATGCAGGGCGAGTACTGGGAAAATTGGAACGACAGCCTGCGAGACCAACTCGTCAACACGCAGCTCAAAGAAGGTGGACCGGCTGGAAGCTGGAGTCCCGATCGCCCCACACGAGACAAATGGGACACGGCTGGTGGCCGCCTCTACGTCACTTGTCTGAATCTCTTGATGCTCGAAGTCTACTACCGGCACTTGCCACTCTATTTGCAACTTGATGAGTGAACGAACCGGAATATGGCTTCCTCCCGTCTGGCCGCAGCGTTTCGTCCAGGACCCTCCAGAACCCCAACTGGCCCTTGGCGGATCAGTTCGTTGAAGGCAGCCACCTCGTTGCGCTGAGCTGCCGTTGAGAAATACAGAAGGCGCTGCCGAAGTACAGGATATAGCGAAAATGCAACAAACCACCGCCATGCGGTGCGACACCGTGCTGACCATCGCCAGGAGTGTAGATTCCCGAAGTGTCACCAGCAGTCGACAATTACCAACACTCAGCAGTCGAAAGCACCCTATGAGCACGTCGACATGGTAATCAGAACCCGCATGTCACTGGCAGCTGTGTCAGATTTGTGTCACACGCATGGCCCGAATGTGACACACAACACTACACCTCC
>Ga0310123_10002732_pt1 | contig 13908 bp, 15 predicted proteins | sample CB6_AW_1057_MG_FD_203505 | JGI IMG/M metagenome (GOLD analysis project Ga0310123, IMG submission 203505) | Marine microbial communities from Western Arctic Ocean, Canada - CB6_AW_1057 | ecosystem: Environmental > Aquatic > Marine > Oceanic | place: Canada: Western Arctic Ocean | collected... | reverse complement strand
AGATAAGTTAACATTTGAGTCAGCCACTTACTTTAACAATCTTGCTGCAAGTGAAGTTCCAAGATTTGTTGAACTATATAAAAAATTCAAATTTTACTCACATTAAACTGTAAAAAGACCTCTAATTAATTTTAGGGTTTTTTTAACTTTATTTTCCTCTACCAGTTTTTCGTACAGCGATAGATTTTCTTTTCGATTTATTTGAAACCATTTTTTTGTTTTTGTCTTCTTTAGAATTATTTAATTTACTATTACCAAAAAATTTACTACTCATATTATGTGTGTTTATTATTTATTGTAAAATTAATAAAGCAAAACGACAAATTCTTTGTCCTAATTAATTTAGGCTTCATTTTTTTTAAAAACGGTTTAATTTATTTTGCTGTAAATTGCTTTTTTTAAGCCCTTTTGTATTCCAAAATTAAACTCTCTGGATCTTGACATAAAAAGTCCATATAATTTGTTTTGAGGATCAATCCAAAAATGTGTGTTGTGATATCCCGACCAACCAAACACCCCTTTTGGAGATCCTGTTCCGTCTAGAAGGGGATCTTCCAGAACAGAAAAAGTAAAACCAAAATAATGTCCTGCAAGATCAGGGAAAATAAACGGCTCATTAGGGTCAGGAGCAGTATTTGTATATTTATCAATCATTAAATTATAGCTTGATTCAGAAACAATTTCTTTCCCCTTATAGCTTCCTTTATTTACAAGCATTTCGCAAAAGTTTGAATAATCGGAGAAAGTAGAAACAAGACCTTCCCCTCCAAAATGGGCAGAATTGTTTATATCATATGTTTGTTCATCAAGAAGATATGTAAACCCTTTTAAAGCAGTTTCACTTAGGTTAAATGGTGTATTTGGAAGTATATTTATAAAAAGTGGTTGAACCCTCGCTCTTTCTTCCTTTGTTAAATAAAATTTGGTTTCTGTCATTTCCATTGGGTCAAATAAGTTTTCTTTGAGAAAATCATAAAAAGAAATTCCTGAAAGAACCTCGACTAATTTTCCTAAAATTGCTTGATTTAGCCCATAAAGATAATGCGCACCAGGCTCAAACTCTAATGGATGGTTTGCAACTGCTTTTGAAAAAGCATCGAGATTATCAAAATAGTAAGAGCTAGTAAACTTATTCAAAGGGGATGGAGGAGAAATAAATTTATTTTCTCCATAAATATCACTGTAATATGTATAGCCAGATCTATGAGTGAGCAAATCAATTACTTTTATTTTATTTTTGCAGGGATAAACCCCTTCTTCACCTTTGCAATTTACATTTTCATATTCTGGAAGATATTTAGATAAGTTATCATCTAATTTATACAATCCCCTGTCATAAAGAATCATCATTGCTACAGTGGTTATAGGTTTTGACATTGACCATATAGGAAATATTGTTTCATTAGTTATATCCTTATCTCCCAATTTATTAGAATTAACAATTTGATTGTAAATCAACTCTCCGTCTCTAACCACCTTAAAAATATTTGATCCTGTTATTTCTTGACTAATTAAACTTTTTTGATATTCAATAACTGGGTCAGATGTATTACACCCAAATACAAAAAAAATTATTAATAAAGATATTTTTCTCATTTTGCTCTAATTTTGTTTGTTTTAAATATACATAATCTTTGTTTTTATTACAACACAGAAGATTACTAGTGGAGGAAGAGGGACTCGAACCCACGACCTCTTGATTGCCAGTCAAGTATAAGCCTTGTTCTAAAGAACTCGTTGACGCTTACTTTGTAAGCTTCTACCCAGCTTTTCTGTGTTTACTGAAATATAACGTTAAGATAACTTTAGTCAAATTTTTGTCACTAATTAATTTTAGGGAGGGTTTTTATTTTTCTCACATTGCTAATTATTAAATAAAAAAATCAGTATGAATATAAAACAGTTTTTAAAATTCACTCCATAGTTTTCTTAATTAATGGCTTAATGTCATTATTTGCTACAGAAATGTTTTTTGAAATGGCTATGATGGAAATAAGTGTTAGTCTTATAACCTTAGGTCAATTTGTGGGAGCAACCTTTATATTTCTTTCAATTCTTACATGGAAAACTCCTGACATTGCAGGTGATTCAGTTAAATCTTTTGGTTTAATATGGGCGCTTGGAGCTTTAATTTGGACCGGTATAGTTGGCTATCATATTGCTATAGGTGTAGCACGTGGTGCTACTGCAATTGGAAATATTGCAATATTTGTCATTTTAGGAATTCTATACTATGCTACAAGTAAAAGCAAAGATTAAATATAGAATTATTAATTTGATGTTTATATTCTCTATTCATTTAGAGGGTTTTTACTTAAAATTAAGTTTAATATTAATTAAATCAAATTTTTGGCAATAATTAATTTTATGAGTTTTTTTGTAAATTATTACAATTTATATGACTACATTCGCGGCAAGTAAAATATAAAACACAATAATAATGAGTAAAAGTAATGGAACTGTAAAGTTTTTTAATACCAGAAAAGGGTTTGGATTTATAGAAGGTGAGAATAGTAAAGATATTTTTGTTCACGCGAATAACTTAATTGATCAAATTAATGACGGGGATAAAGTTAGCTATGATGTTGAAGAAACTCCTAAAGGTCCAAGTGCTATAAATGTTAAAATTCAAGAATAATTTTTTATAAAAAGAATTAAGACTTTACCAGTTAGCGATAAACCCTCTAATCAATTTTAGGGGGTTTTTTTTGTAATTTAACTGAATGATACAGTTAATAAAAAAACCATTCTATTACTTCCTCTTGTTTACAGGAATTATTCTTTCTACGTCTCATTTAGGAGATAATTTTATGGGAATAAGCGATGAAGAAGGATATTTATTAACTATTGGAATAGTTTGTTTAACTGCTTTTATTTTAGAATATTTAATTCCAGCCCTAAAAAAATAAAATTCCCTTAATGATTTATTGATGCGTAATATTCAAAGAGCAAGTAAAATTTCTTGGTAGTCTAATTAAACCTATTAAACTCTCTAATTAATTTTATGGGTTTTTAATGTATGAAACAAAAGCAAAATTTTTACTGTCTTTTGACCATGAAGGAACATTTATAGTACCCTGTCCTCCTATAAATTCAAATAATTTCCTGATTTTTAAGGTTTTTAAATCCATTAGCCTTAACATCACTTTTTTTAACGGAGGGTGTTTATCACCTTGATCATTTATATATGATATAAAAACCAGATTTTTACCATCAGGAGATGGGTGAGGAAACCAATTAGAATATTTATCTTCGGTCAATGTTATTTTATTTTTTCCATCAGCATTCATTCTCCATATTTCCATTTTTCCAGAGGCCATAGAATTATAAAAAATGTGCTTTCCATCAAACGAATATTCAGGCCCATCATCTAACCCAATTTCATTTGTTAATTTTATTTCTAATCTATCATCTAATGACATTTTATAAATGTCAGCTTCATTATTTCGAAAAGCTGTGAATAAAATTGATTTACTATTAGGGGAAATACCATGCCAATATGAAGGCCCTTTCGGAGTAATTAATTCAGGAGTTCCCCCGCTTAAAGGAACTTTATAAATTCTTGAAATTCCCCATGTTTGTCTAGATTGAGGATCTTTATCCATATTACTTAATATCAAATGCTTACCATTTGGAAAAATTCCATGATCATTATTACATTTATTTGCGAAATCTGTAAAAATTTCTATCTTTTCTTTTGTTTTAAAATTATATCGGTAGAGTAAACCTTTAGAATTATATATTAATTCATTTTCATTTAACCAATTTGGTGCTTCAAAATGATTTGTTTCTTCTAATACAACAGACCTTTTATCTTCATATATATTGTATATTTCAAGCCTAGATAAAAGCAATTCTTGAGAAAAAGAATTTGATATATTAAGGAAAAATAAAAACAAAATAATTTTTTTCATCACCTATCTGATAAGTTTTTTTATTAAAAAGAATATTAAAATATACTTTAAATATTTGTGGAGAAGATGGGACTCGAGCCCACGACTTCTTGACTGCCAGTCAAACGCAGCCTCGTTCTAAAGAACTCGACAGCGCATAATTTGTATACTTCTACCCAGCTTTCCAGTGTTTACTGAAATATAACTTTTACATAAAGTTAATCATTTTCTTGGCACTTATTTGGCACTTATTAATAAAGAACTACTTAAAGATTTTTATTTGTTAATAAATAACTGCTTAAAAAACACAAAAACGGTTTTTAATAACGTGATATAGTTATGAATTACTAACGTAGTGTGAAGTATTTCTTGACGAAAGTCTAAAACCGTACAGGCTGTGAGTGGATAAGCAGGCATATTTTTGACTCGGTGGAGAGTGTGTTTAATGCAGTACAAGGAAGTGCCACGAAAGTGGTCTGTTGACGAACAGAGTATTGACAAGCCGACGAGAGTCGAAGCAATATCTCTTTCTGAAAGGTGTAAAAACCTTTTAAGGAAGAACTATATCTAAACCTCAAATAATCAAAGCAATTTTAATACTAAAGCACTTAAAATATAAAGTACATAAATTATGGGTAGAATAGTAGGTATGCCTAATAGGGTAACAAAAGAAGTAAAATAAAAGTTGCAAGAGTTGATAGATGGAATAGTATCTTCTATAGATGTAGAGAGATTAAATACTAATCAAAAACTTAAATTTCTTCAAATATCACTTCAATATGCAATTCCACGTTTGAAGCATTCTACTGAAGATGTCAAGCAAAAAGAACCTTCTGTGGTTGATATTAATATTGTTGAAACTAGAGACGAGTTATATAGACTAAATAAAGTACGTGCTTACGAAGAAGAGCATAAAGTTAAAATTCTTTGATTTAAGATTTTATTATCCCCAGATTTTGTTTATTCTATCTTCTGTTTTTTGAGTATAAACCTCAATTAGCTTTTTGTTTCCTATATCCCTCTAATTAAATTTAGGGGGTTTTTCTTACATTTAGGTTGTAATTAAAAACCAATACAATGAAAAAGCTACTTCTTTTTTTACTATTTGTTCCTTTAGTTTCTTTTGGGCAGAGTATTTCAAGTATTTCATACGATTCAAATGGAAAAATAATTGCAGAAAATGATGACTGGTTTGATATATACAGAACAAATGATGGAGGAATAAAAAAAATGAAAGAAATTGAAGCTTATGAAAATGGAAAAACAGCACTTATTGTTATAACTGAATTTGAAGAAGGAGTGATGTGGGGCTTTTGTAAGTGCTGTACTTATGAAGCTGAAGAATGCCCAGATGAAGAATTTGTAATATATATGAGAGAAAAATTTATTAATCGTAAAGAATATTATCCAAATGGAAATTTTAAATCTGCAAATGTATTAGTAAAAGAATTTAATGAAATCCAAATACCTTTATCTAAAACCAGATATGATTATAATTCCCTGGATGAATATGGTGAAGTTCTTAAATCTTCAGGTTTTATTACAGATAAACACCTGACTAAAATTATTGATAATTACATTTTAATTTTTTCTATTAATGAAGAACATCATTTTTATGGGTACGGCAAGTATGATGATGATTTTTATTTTGTAAGCGCGAAAAATGGATTAAACATTAGAGACAAAAATTCACTTGATGGGCAGAAGATAAATAAATTACCTTTTGGCTCTTTAGTTTTTTTAAATGGGAAAAATTTAGGTGAATTAAGAGTTAACGATACTGATTCTAAAACAGGAGAAAAAAAACAAATTGAAGGTAATTGGGTTAAATTAGTAAGCATCCCTTCTGAGCCTATTTTTTCTTATAAAAACACAACAATTGGTTATGCTTTTGATGGTTTTCTAACAAAAGTTAAAACAGATTCATTTGACTATTTCAAATTTCTTGAAACAGAAAACAGAGTACTCTACAGCGAACTTGAGGAAGGGGAAATATATTTATATAAAGGAAAAGAATACACGGGTGTAGCAATAAGTTTTTATGACAATGGACAGCTTGCTTTTGCTGCAAGTTATAAAGATGGTAGGTTAAATGGGTGGTGGAGAAAGTGGGAAGAAAATGGCTCTCTATTTCTTGAAACGGAATATGTAGATGGAGAGATGGTTAGTGAAATGGATTTTAACTAAACCAAAGGCATATCATCTTCAGTAAGTTCAGAGATTTCTAATCCTCTTAAAGAAGTTAAACTTACTTACTTTTTTTTCTTTCTTTAAGAATCTTCAGACTTAAATAACAAAAGTATAGAATAAAAAATAAGGCTATAGTTATGATAATGTCATCATAAAAATCATTAAAAAACAATGGAGTTTCGCCCATATATGTTTTGTAACATATATACGAAATGTATAACACAATTAATAAGAAAATTAATTTTCCAGCTAAAGAATTATTTCGTAAAATTTTTTCAAATTTATTCATTTGATAAAGATACTAAACCACAGCCACATCTTTCTAATTAACTTTAGGGGTTTTTTCTTACATTTAGGTTGTAATTAAAAATCAATACAATGAAAAAGTTGCTTCTTCTTTTACTGTTTGTTCCGTTAGTTTCTTTTGCTCAAGATTCTGAATATAATATAAGCTCCTATTTAAATGTTGGTGAAAAAGCTTAAAATATTCATCATATAGGTGATGCTTGGCTTAATTTTTTGAGTAAAGCTGACAAGGATTATAATTATAATGTTGTAATGGCTACATTTAGTCCAGATTCAACATTAGATTGGCATAAACATTTAACTGGACAATTATTAATTGTTGTAGAAGGTGAAGGATATTATCAGGAGCGGGCTGTTTGGTTAGTTTAGCCATTGCGCTATGCATTTATTTAATTTTTATTATATAAAAAATGAAAACCAATTATAAAATCTTTCTTAATATTACTGGCATACTTATTATAGTAAATATTTTAATTGATGCTTTTACCGATTTGTGGGGTGAAACAAACACTGCCGATTATATTAATGGAGTACTTGTTATCTTTTTGATATTATTTGCTAAACAGGTTTATTCTAAAAAATAAAAGTTGAATAATAAAATACTATTAAGGTTTCTTTATTATTTAGTTCTTTTATTAATTGGTTTTGCTATTTACTTTGTATTAAGTAGAGTATTTGAATTTCTCTCTAATTAACTTTAGGGGGTTTTTCTTACATTTAGATTGTAATTAAAACCAATACAATGAAAAAATTAGGATCATTAGAGAAGGTTAATTTAAGGGAGGTATGGAAAAGAGAAGATACTGACTTTACTCAATGGCTTGCAAATGAAGAGAATATATCTCTTTTACTTGACGAGATTGGTATATCACAGCAGATGAAATAGAATCAGGAAAGAAAATTATAATTGAAAATCAGCTCGAAAAAACAGATCATTCTCATTTAGGACCATTATTAACTTATGCTTCAAGTTTTGATGCCCCCATCATTGTTTGGGTAGCAGTAAATATTAGGGATGAACATAAACAAGCAATAGAATGGTTTAATCGAAATATGACTGAAAATATTTCATTTTTTCTTGTTAAAATAGAAGTTTGGAAGATTGGAAATTCTAAACATTTCGATTAAAACAATAGAATCCCAAATAACAAAGGCTTATAAGATTTTTAGAAATAGATTGAGTGAAATAAAATCTGAATTCTAATTGATGAATTTAGTTTAATAAAAAAGTTAACATGATTTTTCACTATGCTGGTTTTTAGACACTTAAATGTAGTAAAATTATTCCACGTAAAATAATACACAAAAAAGCTATAACTCAAAAACTATCCATCCAATCTGCACTAATCGGCTCTCCATCTTTTGTACTTACTGTCTGTACTTTTGCCTTTATCGTGGTTTTATAAAAAAATAAGGGTTTACAAAGTAAGCCCTTTTCATATTATTAAAATCACAAGTAGATAAAATATGGGAAGTATTCTGGACAGGCGGAATCTCTAACCCTTACCTTAGGTGGGCCTAAATTGGGAAGAGACTATAGTGATCCCTTATTAAAAACATGCTTTCTGAATCAATTAATAATTTTAAAATGGAATTCGACAATTTATCTGCTGATATTTCAAAATAAAGTTTAATTTAATATTCAAAAGTTACTCAAGTTTTAAGCAGCCCGTTCTTTATTCAATACTATGATTATAGATAACCAAAAAATACTAGAAATAAATAAAAGCAGGTTACCCAATCACCTAGATGATCTGGAAAGGTTGAAAAACCACCTAAATGGCAAAGGAATTAATGCTGACAGCATCATTGAAAAACTTGCTGCTTTTCAAGTCGCTATCCCCAGCTGGGCTTTGGGTACTGGCGGCACACGTTTTGGACGTTTTTCTGGAGGTGGTGAGCCTGTAAGTCTAGATCAGAAAATAGAAGATGTAGGATTATTGCATGCGCTGAACGCCTGTAGTGGGGGGATTAGCCTTCATATTCCTTGGGATATTCCATCTGATGCTGATCACACTAAACAACTCGCGCAATCATTTGGGCTAAAGTTTGATGCAGTAAATTCAAACACATTTCAAGATCATGAAGGGGATAAATACTCTTATAAGTTTGGATCACTTTCACATGTGAACAAAGATGTACGCGATCAAGCAGTTGCTCACAATAAAGAAGTGATCGACTATGGAAAAGCCGTGGGATCTGACTCCCTTACTGTATGGCTCTCAGATGGCACTACTTTTCCTGGACAGGCAAATTTCCGTCAAGCATATCAACATACGCTGGCTTCTCTAAAGGAAATATATGACCAGCTACCCGAAGAGTGGAAGGTGTTTATAGAATATAAACCTTTTGAACCCAATTTCTATTCCATGTCCATTCCTGATTGGGGCACCTCCTATATGATGGCTAACCAACTGGGAGAGAAGGCATCGTGCCTTGTAGACCTTGGACACCATTTACCTAATACCAATATAGAGCAGATTGTAGCCATATTGATGATGCAAAATAAATTGGGAGGCTTCCACTTCAACGATAGCAAATATGCCGATGACGATTTAACTGTTGGTTGTGTCAAACCATACCAGTTGTTCCTTATCTTCAGTGAACTAGTGGATGGGATGAACAACACTAACAATCCCAATTTATCATGGATGATAGATGCAAGTCACAATCTGAAAGATCCGATGGAAGACCTGCTCCAATCTGTTGACGCCATCATGATGGCTTATGCGCAAGCATTGATCATAGACCGAAAGATTTTGATTGAAGCCCAGCAAAACAATGATGTATCATTGGCGCAGGAGGTGCTACAGGATGCATTTAGAACTGACATTCGCCCTTTGGCTGCTGAAGCCAGAAGGATCAAACAGGGGGCCTTACAACCAATCAGTGCTTATCGCTATTTGAAAGTCAGAAAGGAACTTATAAAGGAAAGAGGAGAAAAAACCATTTCGACAGGACTATAAAATGGCAGAGGCAGTTACCCTAATATTCGACATTGGAAAAACGAACAAGAAACTATTTCTGTTAGATGAAAACCTTGCAGAAGTATATTTAGGATACAAACAGCATGAATCAATATAATATCGAAGAGAAAATTGAAAAAATCGACGGCGGTGAATTCGAAAGGGACCCCGTACATGAGTCCAAATTAAAAAGTTGGAAAAGTTTTTTGGGTATGTATGCAGGCGAACATGCTGCAGGAACCGAGTTCATGATTGGCCCATTATTCTTAACTACTGGCGTAAGCGCTTTCGACCTGATTGTAGGCCTTTTATTAGGAAATCTTTTGGCTGTATTAAGTTGGCGTTTTCTAACTACTGAAATTGCGGTAAAAAATAGATTGACCTTGTACTACCAGTTAGAAAAGATTTGTGGAAAAAACCTAGTCATCGGATATAATTTAGCCAATGGAATATTGTTCTGTTTCCTTGCTGGTTCCATGATTACGGTTTCGGCTACAGCCGTCGGTATTCCCTTTGATATGGAAATGCCCAAACTGACGGATACTATGCCCAATGGAATGACCTGGGTGGTTATAGTTCTTATTATTGGAGCGGTAATCTCATTGGTGGCATCGAAAGGATACGACACGGTTTCCAAGGCGGCCAATTGGATGTCACCGGTGATAGTTATTGCTTTTATTGCCTGTGGCGTTGTTGCACTGAATCAGTTGGGTGTGAAAAATTTTTCCGATTTCTGGAATATTTGGGGCGAAGGTTCGGAGCCATTCCCAGGACAGATCAAATATACTTTTTGGCACGTAGTCACCTGGTCTTGGTTCGCCAATGCAGCCATGCACATAGGCATGTCTGACCTATCCGTTTTTAGGTTTGCAAAAAAAGTAAATTCAGGGTGGACTACAGCAGCAGGAATGTATGTAGGGCATTATATGGCGTGGATAGCCGCTGCACTTTTATATTCAGTATATCTGAAATCCCCAGAAGCACAGGCATTTTTAAGCAATGCAGAAGCTCCACCTGTAGCACCAGGACCTTTGGCCAATAATGCCATTGGAGTCTTCGGCATTATCGCTGTTGTGCTTGCAGGATGGACTACAGCAAACCCTACTATTTATAGAGCTGGTCTTGCTTTTCAGGCCATTATGCCCAAAACATCCACTTTTTGGGTAACCATTACTGCTGGAAGTATCGCCACCATTGCAGGACTCTTTCCAGCGTTTGCTATGAAATTATTGGGATTTGTAGCCTTGTACGGTTTTATTTTAGCTCCCTTTGGTGCGATTATAATCTTTGAACATTTCTTTTACAAAAGAGCTGGAATTGTCAAAAACTACGCAGAAGTTTCTGGAATTCAGTTCAATAAAGCTGTGGTGTTGGCATGGGCTATAAGTTTTGGGCTATTCTATACGATTTCCATAAAGTTTGATGTGTTTTTATCTTTTGTAACGTTTCCTGCCTGGTTGTTATGTGGGATTTTGTTTTTATTTTTTAGTAAAAGGTTCCAAAAGGGGAATAAATTCTAAATCAAAAATAGTAAAATATGATTCGCACTGCTAAAGTTTAAATTAACTAAAAAGTTCAACTGAGGAAAACAGGGTTTTGTATAAAATTAAATAGATTGCCCATTATCCTTTTGGATATGTTTTTTCTCTATTTTCATCTTGGTTATCTTTAAAAAGAAAATAGAACAGTTCCCTTTTGTCTCTATGTGTGACGTATAGAGGTCTACCTTTAATCCTCTGTTAATTGAAACTTTGGAAGTGATACTTTTGACAATTTTGTAATTTTAATTGTAATTTTATAATATCGGTCAATTTAATAAAGCGTCAAAAACTTTCTAAACACTTACTAAAAGTACAACAGGAACTCTTTCTTTACTATTCATTCGTTTTTTTATTATAGATTAATCATTTACTTAAATATATCTAAATTAAATCTAGATTGTTAGTTAAGTGTTTAAATTTTATACCCCTTCAATCTATAAAGATTTGAGGGTGTAATGAATGCAACAAATTCTAATTAATTATAAAATTTATAATTATCTTACAAAAGCATTTGCAATACCACCATCAACATTGATGATATTACCTGTACTCTTGTCTAATATAGCAAGGAATGCAAATACACCGTTAGCTATATCGTTAGGAGTAATTATTTTGTTTAGTAAATTTCTTTTAGCATAATATGCAGAAAGCTCTTCTACAGTAATGCCATAAGCTTTTGCTCTACCTTCAGCCCATTTCCCTTCCCAAATTTTACTTCCAACGATAACGCCATCAGGATTTACTGTGTTAACACGAACATCATCTGGTGCAAATTCCGCTGCAAGAAGTCTAGACATATGCAATTGTGCGGCTTTAGCTGTGCCATAACCTAAATTGTTAGGGCCTGCAACCAATCCGTTTTTACTTGCTATATTAACAATGTTACCACCTAATTTTTGTTTTCTGAAAACAGCAGCGAAACTTTGAGCTAATAAAAATTGACCTTTTACTAATACATTTTGCAATAAATCCCAATCAGCTAGTGTTGTTTCTTCTATTGGCTTAGAAATTGCTAAACCTGCACTGTGTACAATAATATCTACACCACCAAACTGAAGACATGCTTTACTTAATGCATTAACAATAGATTCTTTATTAGTAACATCACAATTGCAAGCTATGGCCGTATCTGTATTATAAGCTGCAGTTGCCTCCTTAAGGAAATCATCCGATATATCAGTAAATACCACATTAGCACCTTCTGCAATTAATTTATCAGCAATGGCTCTACCAATACCTCCACCAGATCCAGTAACTAAAGCTACTTTACGTGATAATGGCTTTTCTTTTGGCATACGTTGAAGTTTTGCTTCTTCTAATAACCAATACTCAATATCAAAAGCTTCTTGACGCGGCAACGATGTATAACTAGAAATAGCTTCTGCACCCCGCATTACATTAATGGCATTTATATAAAATTCACTTGCTACACGAGTAGTTTGTTTATTTTTAGCAAAACTAAACATACCAACTCCTGGGAACAAGATAATCACAGGACTACTATCTCTAATCGCTGGACTATTAAGGTGTTTATGATCGTTATAATAAGCCTCATAATCTTTTTTGTAGGTTTCAAAAGAAGGAGCAAGTTTTTCTCTAACGGCATCACTATCTTCTAAATTTTCATCTGGTGAGAGTTCTAAAATAAGCGGTGCTATTTTCGTTCTTAAAAAGTGATCTGGACAAGAGGTTCCCATAGGAGCTAATCTTTCTAAATCATTACTATTAATATATTCAAGAACCACATCGCTATCAGAAAAATGACCAATCATTTGATTGTTTGACGAACATAATCCTCTTAAAATTGGCGATAATAAAACCGCTTGACTTAAACGTTGTTCTTTAGGTAAGCTAGAAATTTTTTGTCCACCAAAAACGCTACCGTTTGCTTTTATTTTTTTAGTGATATAATCTGAAGCCATTTCAATAACTTCTAAACTATTCATATAACACTCATAAGAGGTGTCTCCCCAAGTGAATAAACCATGGCTACCTAAAACAATACCTCTAATTCCTGGATTTTTTGCTAAACATTCTTCTAATTGTAGACCTAAATCAAATCCTGGTTTTTGCCAAGGCACCCATCCCATGGTGTCTCCCCAAATTTTTTTAGTGATTTTTTCTCCATATGCTGCTGCTGCAACCGCAATTAATGCATCCGGATGTAAGTGATCGATATGTTTAAAAGGCAATAAACCATGTAAAGGTGTATCAATAGAGGGTGCTTTACTATCTAAATCATAAATACAATGATTAAAAAGTGCTACCATTTCATCTTCATTCTCGATCCCACGATATACTTTTTTTAAATCACGAAGTTTTTCAGTATACAAGCCAGCAATACCGCCACGCGTAAGTGTTCCAATATCGCCACCAGAACCTTTAACCCACATAACCTCTACTTGTTCATTTGTAAGGGGATTACACTCCATCGTTTTACAACTGGTGTTTCCGCCTCCAAAATTGGTAATTCGTAAATCTGCTCCTAAAATATTTGAACGGTAAAGAAATAACGCAATTTGGTCGTTACCTAAAGTTTCTGCTTTTTTATCGTCCCATAAATAATCTACATAATTGAAATTTGTATTCATTTCTCTTAATTAATAAATTTTAAAGCAAAAATATAAAAAGCAATCTCCTTATAGATTATCTCTAACAAACAAAGTCGTGTATTTAGCAAACATATTAGATGAAAATTATAATAAATTCTTAAGAGAACTTTCCTGATTTATATACCGCAGGTGTAGCACCAGTAACAGACTTAAATACTCTAGAAAAATGATAACGGTCGGAGAAGCCTATAGTATATGCTACTTCTTCAACAGACTTAATGGAATGCAAAAACAAATCACAAGATTGCGCAATTTTCCTTTTCATTACATACGTATGCAAAGTCATATTCATTTGTTTCGTAAATAATCGACTAAATGAGTTTGTTGCCATATTAGCAATATTTGCAAGCTCTGAATTAGACGGATTTTCTTCGATATGATTTTCAAGGTGTCTAATAAC
>Ga0310123_10002730_pt1 | contig 13910 bp, 10 predicted proteins | sample CB6_AW_1057_MG_FD_203505 | JGI IMG/M metagenome (GOLD analysis project Ga0310123, IMG submission 203505) | Marine microbial communities from Western Arctic Ocean, Canada - CB6_AW_1057 | ecosystem: Environmental > Aquatic > Marine > Oceanic | place: Canada: Western Arctic Ocean | collected... | reverse complement strand
CTGGAGATGATGTGTCGGGAAATCGGCCCTGGCCAACTCCTCTGGGGAACCGATATGCCGTTCCAGAACAGGTTCTGCACCTATCGGCAGTCGCGTGATTGGGTCGAGAGATACTGCGACTTCCTAGGTCCGGAGGATCTCGCTCAGATTATGGGAGGTACTGCGGCCAGGATCCTTGGGTTGTAGCTCTCAGTTGAAACTTCATTGGAATCGTGCCCTCCCCAACCCCTCGCTTGCGCTGCAGGCTTTCATGGCTTGAATAGTTTCTTTCCTGTACGATCCGGTGCAGCCGGTGGCGGGGCTCAGCTGAAACTTCATCGGCGACGAGATCATGCAATAGTCGCCATTTGACAGAGCCGTGACCGTGAGGGAGCGGGATCTGATCATGGATCGGATCCCCTTGGACTTCAATAACCAGAGCGTCTCTCCGTCCCCAGGGGGCATCATTCCCGACATCAAGATGTCGGATCCCGCTCCCTCACGGTCACGGCTCTGTCAGTGGTGCTAGCGAGGATCATCGTAGAGGCAACCCAAGCTGCTTCCCGCTTGATCCCAGCCGATTCAGTCTGGTTCTCCACTCTTCCGCTGCAGGACCAAAACCCAGAGCGCACAAAGAACAAGAAACGTGAGCCCCAGGAGCCAGAGCAAGGTTGCCGTAGGTGCGAAGATCAGCACCACGGATCCAACCCCGATGAACACGCGCTCGACCAGACCAAGAGGTCGATTGAGATAGCCTACCAAGGCCACCGCCCAACCGGCACTGCCCGCCAACAGTGACAGAAAGGCTATTGCAACCCAGCCTGGGGACCCTACTCCCAATAGGCACGCATCGAAAACGAAAGCAAAAGGGATCAAGAAAGAGACAAAGCTGAGACGGCAAGCAAGGAAGCTTGTCCGCATGGGCTGACTTCCGGCTATCCCTGCTGCTGTATAGGAAGCCAAGGCTACCGGAGGCGTGATCATGGACAAGACGCAGTAGTACATGACGAAGAAATGCGCCTGCATTTCCGAGATGTTCATTTCAAGGAGTGCCGGGACGAACAGAATAGCACCGATACTATAGGCCGCTACGGTTGGCAGTCCCGTACCCATGATCAGGCAACCTAACATGATCAGGAGCATGGAGCCCAGCCACGAGCCATCTCCTCCAGCGATCAGCTGCGAGGAAAACTTGAGAGCTAGATTGGACTGGATTGCGACTGCAATGATGATACCAATCGCTGATATGGGTATCGCTACCTGACTAGCCTGTCTGGTTCCCTCGAAGAAAGCGCCGATCAGTCGGGGTAGGTCGAGCCGATTCACGGGTTGGACCAGGCCGATGACGATGCAGGCAGCGGTAGCCACGGTAGCAGCGTAGGTGGCCGAATATCCCGATAGCAAAACCAGTACCAGAGCGACGGCGGGAGTCAACAGGTAGACGCGCCCCAGGATCGGAGGTTGGGTTCCCTTGGTTTCGTCCTGGACGGTTCCTAGCCCGGTCTTGCGGGCGTCGAGATCAACCTGGACGAAAATGGTGGTGTAAAAGGCCAGGGCGGGTATGAGTCCAGCCAGAGCGACGCCGGTGTAGTCGATCTGCAGCATCTCGGCGAGCAGAAAGGCGGCTACCCCCATGACTGGTGGCATCAACTGTCCACCGGTGGAGGAGATGGCCTCGATTGCCGCCGCCTGTTCCCTGGAGTAGCCTGCTTTCCGCATCAGGGGGATGGTGAACACACCGGTTGCCGCGACGTTCGCGACGGCACTTCCGCTGATGCTCCCCATGAGGCTGCTGGAAACAACCGCGGCCTTGGCCGCACCCGCACGGTGCCGTCCACTGAGTCTGAGCCCAATGTCGATGAAGAGCTGACCTCCTCCGATTGAAGAGTAGACCGCGCCAAAAACGATGAAGTAGAAGACGAACTGCAGCGAGGTCTGTGTGGTGATGCCCAGGATGCCGTTTAGAGACATCGTCAGGATCTCCACTGCCTGATCCAGACTGAACCCCGAAAAGTTCAGCCAGCCCGGAACCCATTTCCCCACGAAGGCATAGCCCAGAAAGAGCAACAGGACCGTCAACAGCGACCAACCTACGGCCCGGCGGACGGCTTCGAGGAGCACCGCCAGAAGCAGGATGCCGAAACAGATATCGATGGCCCCGACAGGATCGATCCCCTCCATGCGCTCCGTCAGGCGGGTAGAGGAGAGCAGGTAATATGCTCCGCCGGCACACGCGGCCGCTGTCAGGACAGAGTCGATAAGCACTCCGCAGACTGGTCCCAGCCTTCTCGACTTGAGCGGGTTCCAGAGTAAGAACAGGACCAGGGCCAGGATCAGGTGGAGGGGGCGCTGTACCAGGGGTGCTTGGGGATACCAGATAATGTAGAGCTGGAAAACGAGCCAGAAGATCCCGAGCAGAGCGCGGAACCAGCGAACGAGCCCTCCGAATCGAGTGTGATCTCCTGGGATCAGAGCCATCCCTTTTCCCGGTAATAACGCTGGGCTCCAGGATGCAACGGAATGCCAGTCTTCTCAGCCGAACCGGACTGGGCCGGGTCGAAATCGATCCAGGCTTTGTGGGCCTTTGCCATCCGGTCTTTGTTTTCGCAGATCGTCTTGGTGATCAAGTAGGCAAGATCGGAGGAGAGAGCCTGGTGGGCAATCACGACCGTCCCCAACTCGATGGCCTGAGTCGGGCCCGACTGCCCCTTGAACCAATGCGGCATGGAGCTCGAGTGTATGCCCCGCTCTGAAAGTTTGCTCAAGACGTTCCCGGGCATATCGATGAAACGGACATCGATCGTTCGAGTCACTTCGGTAACGGATGGATGTCCTCGGAGGGCGGTTTCAAAGTAGAGGTCGGCACCTCCATCTCTGAGCAGGCTGGGAATCTGGTTGGCCGTCACCTGGATGATCCTTCCTCCTCTGGATTCGATCCGTTCTCGACTAGTTCCCAAGAGCTCAAAGATGAGGTCGACCAGCAGGGGAACCGAGCTCCCTTGAGGTTTCATTACGACCCGAATGGGTTGGTCGGAGAGCAATGCCTGCTCCAGGGTGTCGTAGCCGGTGCGATCGATGAACTCCTGCTGCAGGATGGCTGTCACCCACACCGAGTTCAATCCTCCCACCAGAGCCCGGAGGTTTGAATGCTTCTTGCCCCGGTAGACTCCGGGCTCGCCATGATAGGCCCAGAAGGACGTAAAGGTTTGAGCAAGAGCAATGGTCTCGTCCCCACGGTCGACCAGTATGGGATTGCCCACGCCTCCGCCGCGGGCGATGACCTCGACCCGGCTATTCTCGGGGAGGGCTTCCTGCAACAGGCTCGCCAGAGTAGCGCCAAAGACGTACCAGGAGGTGCCCGGCGCCATGGCGCCTATGCTGATCTCGAGCCGCTCTTCTGCTGTGCCGCAGGACCCTGTTAGTCCTGCCAGGAGCAGTATCGCTACCAATAGCAGCTGTCTAGGAGCCTGCGCGGTAGAAACTGATCTACTACGAAAACGGTAACATCGGCCCATATTCCCCCGATTTTTCGACGAATAGAACAACTATGCCCCTCGAAATCGAGAAAATCTGGCCTCGATTCCCCGCTTTCTCCCTACGATCATTTCTACCGCGCAGACTCCTACCTCGCACTTCTTTCCCCATGGCTCACTTTCGTGTGTTCTTACCACAACAACACGACAAGCGCGAAGTCTATCTGACGTAGCTTTGGCCTCCAGGCCGAAGTAATTCTGTCCAGCCTTGCCGCCGCCGGACGGCGGCCTGGAGCCCACCGCTACCAAGATCGGTTTTCAAAAAAGCTCCAGCTGACGGTCGTCGCCGATGACCTTGGCGAAGTCCAGGCCAAGAAGCTTCAGCAGGGGCTCCGCCACCGGACGGATCTGTTTCTGGACGTAGTGCTCACGGTCGATCGGGCTCTCCAGCTTTTGGATCGGCTCAGGGCCGTTGTGGGTCATGTAATAGGAAATCAGGCGCCCCGATCGATGGTCCATCTTGCGGGCGGCTGCCACGTGCGGCGGGTTGTGGCTGTAGTCGCTCAATTCCTTGTGCAGCGCCTTGTGGTAGATCAACTGGTCGTCGAGGCGTGCCCGACGTAGGTCGTCCACTACCTGCTTCAGGTAGTCATCCAAGCGCTGCTCTGAGAAGAGTCGTCGGTAGAGTTCCTTTTGAACTCTTCGTGCAAGCTCGGTCCAGTCACGGCGGACGACCTCCATGCCGGTGAAAAGAAGTGCCTCTGAATCGCCCTCTCCCACCAGACCCACGTAGCGCTTCCGGGCTCCGGCTCCACCTTGCCGGGTCGTAGGGATGTGGAGTTTTCGGTAGAGCTTCTCGAACTGCAGCTTCAGATGACTCTCGACCCTCCAGGTTGTTCCAATGTGCTTGGCCAGATCAGTGTTGAGCTTTCTCGCCAGGTCGTGACCGAAGGCCAGAGCCTCTTGCGCCTGATCCCTGTTGGAGAGTACGAAAAGGCTGTCGGTGTCGCCATAGATGACCTGCACTCCGTAGGACTCGAGTCGCTGCTTCGACCACTGCAGCAGGGTGCGGCCGAAGCTGGTGATGGCACCTGCCAGTTTGGGTGCATGGAAGCGGCAGGTCGGCGTGCCGAGGACGCCGTAGAAGGAATTCATGAGGATTTTTATGGCCTGACTGGTCACCTGATCGCCGGAGGCTTTGGCGGCTTTGCGGCGGGGAAGAAGCTCCTTTAGGAGCTCGGTCAGAACGCCGGTTTGGCGTCGAAACAAGGCTCCGTTGGGAGCGACAATCAGGTCTTCTCCGGGCTCGGGATCGGGCCTATATCCCAAGGGATCGATCTCGAAGGTTCGAATGAGATTTGGGTAGAGGCTTTCGAAGTCGAAGACCAGGACGTTCCGGTAGAGTCCTGGTTCAGGGTTGATCACATACCCCCCGGGATCCGATCCGGCGTTGGTGGTCTCTTCGGAGCCCACGCTGGGGGCCACGATACCCCGGCGGTGCAGTTGGCTCAGGTAGAGGAAGTCGAAGGCAGCGACCGAGCCTGCGACCCGATCGAGGGGAAGTCCTGTGAGCAGGCTCCGTTCCACCGTCAGGTCGATGAGCTTCAGCCGGTTCAGGATCTCCAGGACCAGGTGAGCATCGTTCAAGTTGTACTCGACCATCCGGCGACGGTCATGGAGATAGGTGTCCAGGATGGTCTGAGCCCCATTTTCACCCAGGGTCTTACCTTCACCCAGAACTTCGCGGGCCACGAAATCTAGCGAGTAGTGCTCCATCTTGACGAAGGATCCCCGGAGTAGATGGATGCCGTCGAGTACCACCCTCCCCGTGATTGAGGCCTCGAAGGAACTCCAGGGGGATCGGGAAGGGCGGAGGCGGAGAGGCCTCTGATCTCGTCCCAGCAACAAGGCAACTCCGGATGCCCCGGCCAGGCGCTCCAGCACCCTCAGATCGAAGTCGACCACGTTCCAGCCGGTCAGCACGTCGGGGTCGAGCTCCTGTATGCGCCTTGCAAATGCCCGCATCAGCTCCTCCTGTCCGGGGAAGGAGCGGGTGCCCTCGGGAACCGGGTCCTCGCCAGGATTGACAAGCAGCACCTCAGCGGCCCCACAGCCGTACAGGGCGATGGAGAAAAGACGGCGTGCTTCCGGATCTGTCTCTATGTCGATCGAGAGCACCGACAATGCTGGAGCCCAGCGTTCCGGCTGGATTTCAGGGTTGCCGTAAATAACCTGACCGCCTGGCTCCTGCCGTCCGGCCGAACTGATTTCCAGGGAACCCCGAATTCCGCGATCGATCAGAAAGCGCATGGCAAAGCGCACGTCCGCCTCGTAGCAGCGGATACCCTGACGGATCAAGTGGTCCCGTAGCGGAGGTGTGTCCGAGGGTAGGTAAAGATTCACTCGTGCGACCGGCTGGCCAGCGAGTGTCCGGCGCGGCGAGGGAGCCAGATCGATCGTCGCCAGCGTACTCGCTCGCTCGGCATCCGACGTTTCAATGTAGAAGTGGGGAACTTCCCGATCGTCTCTTATCAGGAAGGCCTCGCCAGTCTCCAAGCGACCGTAGAGGTGGATGACCGAACGATTCCGCTCGATGTGGTAGGTAGGCTGAAGAATGAAACCACGCACCGGTTAATCCATCAAGTCGCAGGTCCCTTAGACGTCGGCTAATAGCTGAAAATCCATAGCGCAATCAACTGAGAGACTCAGCTGGTTAGCTCGGCCACCAGCTGACGCTGGATCCAGGGGAAAACTTCTCCATCGCTTACTACGCCGAAGTTTATGCGTGTAGCCCAGGGTTTCAATGCGAGGCGAGCTACCCTGGGTTTGAGTTGTCTTTTGTCTTTTCTACGCTGAACACGTTCTCCCAAGTTTGCCGAGGTTTCAGGTCAGTCCCACCCCCAGGAAGCGCTGGCCCCATTCGAGAAAGAAACTTCGGTCGAGCATAGGCGATATCGTGCGTCACTCCGTGGGGAAGAGTTGTCCGGCGCTCTCCTCGGAACCTGGGCTCATTTTGCTAACGGCTCAAGTCGTTCGCGGCTCTGTCGGACTTGGTTTCGTAACGCTTGTAGTTCACCCGTTGGCGGCACCTTCGGAGGACAGGAGACGTGCGACGTAATCTTGAAGTTGCAGCTTAGCTCCATAAGGCTTCTAGTCAAAAAACCCGCGACCTGCGACCGTCATCTAGAACAACTTCCTGAATCCCCTCGCAATCAGAGCGAACTGTATATCCTTCACGTCCTCGTTGGAGAGCATGCTGCGGTATCGATGGGAGTTCCAGGCAGGGAACCAGAGGGTGTAGAGGAGACGCTTGGGCATTTCTTTGAGGACCTGGTTTGAGAGTTGACTGACCAGGTAGCGATCGGGCTTCAACTTGGGGTCCAGCTCCGAAAGGATTCCACTGATGGTGATCTGCGCCTTGATGAAGAGCCCCAGGTTGAAACGGATCTTGTAGCCTTCCCTGGTCAGGTTCTCCATCAGCTCTCCCAGGACGTCGAACGCTCTCTTTCCCTTCATCTGGGTTAGAGTCTGAGTAACCACCTGACGGACCCTCTTCTGTTCGGATTCGGCTTTCCACGAGTCTCCCTCGATCAGGGCTCCGACATGATTGCGAAGTCGTTTGGGGTCCCTCAGGAAGATGCCCAGGAACAACTGCATCAGCGCTTCTCGTTGTGAGTGTGGAAGGCTGCCGCACAGTCCCCAGTCGAGTAGGGCCAACCGAAAGGGATCCGCTGGGTCGTCGAGAACGTGGAAGACATTTCCGGAGTAGGGATCGCCGTGGAAAAGGGCGTCATCGGTCTCGGCCAGAAGCACGTCGACAGCCAACAGATCCAATAACCTACGGGCCAACTTGGCTCGTGACCGGGCCTCTCCGTCAAAGGCCTCAGCGACCTTTTCACCGTGGACAAACTCCATGAAGGTGACACGATCGGTCGACAGAGAGTAGAGTTTCGGAACCAGCACTTTCCGGTTGCCTCGATAGTAGCGTACGGCTCTTGCCAGATTCTGCTGTTCCTCGACGATTACGATCTTCTTGGAGAGGGCCTCTCTGACGTTTGCGAAAGTTTCCAAAATGGGGATCGCCCAATCTCATAGGTCTCGCGATGAGTTGCAAAATACTGGGTGAGCTGATCGAAGATGGCGAGTTCTTCCTGCATGGCGGAAACAGCCTGGGGCTTGATGATCTTGACGACCGCCTCGGTGCGCTTCTTTTCTCCAGGCAGAACCAGGCTACAGCGAAGAACGGCACCCACCGTTGCCTCTGCTAGAATCTGATCCGCAAACTGGATCCGGTATTGTCTTGCGGTTTCGTCTCCTATCTCCTCCAAGGTAAAGCAAGTAGAAGCGATGGCTTGGGTGGTTTTCAGGCTATTCTCTAGGACTTGTAGTGTCGCTCGGACGTCGGCAGGAATGGAGGGGTTTCTGGCGAGAATCTGACCAATCTTTTGCAGGGTCGGAGTCTGGGAGAGAAAGCCTAGAAGGTGTTGTCTCCGATCGGCTTCGGTCGGCAGCTTGGCCTGATCGAAGAGACGTCGCACCAATCGTTTTTCATCGAGATGATGCAGGAAGAACAAGAGGGAATCGTGGACGATGGGCAGCCAGTCTTTGGATTCTGGTGGGATGATGTCCAGTACCCGGGAGCGGTGTAAAAACAATTCCAGGACGTCGGCCCGATGTTCGTCCCAATTGATGCTCTTGAGAATCGCTATCAGCTCGTCGATGGATGGATTCTTTCCATCCGCGGAGACTTGGGACTGGACCAGTCCCAGGATTCGGAGCTGCTGTGATGGATCAAGTTCTCCGATCGACGCTGCCAGGCGAAGCAAACTCTCGGCGGAGAGATCAGGGGAGTCGTAGTGCTCGCGGGGCGTGGGAAGGGGGACGTCGACGCAGAGTATCGGGTCTAGCTGGACAAGAAAGACAAGGGGAAGCAGGGCGAATCCTGGAAGAAGGGAGGCGAGACGAAAGCGAGGCATGGCACGGAAGAACTTACCATACTCTTGATCAGATCATTCGCTCATTACCCGGCCGAACAGCTCTTTGACCACGTGGTGGTGCTTGATCACGATGACCGTCTTGCTGGATTCCTGGGCGATTTCCTCGGGGATACTGCCGAACAGGATCTGTTTGGAAAAACTCTGCCCAGCGGCGCCAACGACCACACCGTCGTGGTGCTCCGACTCCTCAATGATGCCTTCACTGATGGACCGATGGCGGACGATGTGCGTTTCGACTGAATCGAAGCCATCGGACTCCCGCATCTCAGTCCGGATCTGGTTCAGCCGGGCGTTCTCGGATTGAATCAACTCCTCCTGCGCCTCAACGGGCACGACGCTACACAGGGTCAGCTGACCTCCCCAGGTGGCGGCGAGATCGGTGGCATAGCGCTCCGCCTCACGGGCATGGATACCTCTGGCCGTGGGCAGGAGCAGTCGCTTGGGCAACCCGTCTGCTGTTAGCTTGACCAGCATGATATCCGTCCGGATCTTGTCCACTACTTTGTCGGTTACCTCCCCCAGGATTCGGCGTGTTGTCGAGCTGCGAGCCAGAGAGGTCATCGGAACGCCGGACTTGTGAGCTCGCTGGCGGGCCAGCTCGAGGATCTGCCGTTCCTGCTCGATGTAATCCTCCTCCCGCTCTGGGGGCACCTGCTCCGGCAAGACGACGACCCGCACCGCTATGATGTGTCCTTGCCGTCGAGAAGCGATCGCTGCAGCGAAGTCGATTAACAGGTTCACATTGGCAGGATTAGCGATGGGCACCAGCACCCGAAATTTCCCTTCACTGGCGTCGGCCTGCTCCAGGGCAACTCGGGACGGTTGCCCGGGCAGCGCCTCCTCCACCACCTCAGTTCCTTTCCAGCTAATGAAGCCGAGAAACCCCAACCCCAGTGCCCCCAGAGCCAGCACCACCGGAACCAGATGCGGTATCTGGGACAGCAGGTAGAAGTTGGCCAGGATTCCCAGGCCAAGCAGAAGTGGGACCAAGGGCACCCGGAAGGGGCGTTCCAGGTGGGGGAACCTGCGACGGTGCTGAATAAGTGCCGCGTTTACGAGGATCAAGGTAATCAGGAGAACGCAGTCGGCGAAATGCGCCAGTTCTTCCAGGGGAAGAATCATTGCGAACGTACCGATCCCGGTTCCCACCAGGAGAAGAGCTGTGATGGGAGTTCGGGTCCGCTTGCTGACCATTCCCAGCATCCGCGGTAGGTGCCCCAACTGACTCATCGCGAGCGTCACTCGGGACCCCGCGAGAATGGATGCGTTGGAGGCGGAGATCATGGAAAAAAGGGCGCTCCCGACAATGACCATTCCGCCAGTGGGTCCCAGAAAGGAACGTGCCGCAGTCCCCATGGCCGACTCGGAGTACTCAGTGAGATTGGCCGCGATCACGACCAGCACGACCAGACTGTAGAGGACGGCCACGGCTCCCATGGAGATGAATATGGCCCGTGGGATCGTACGGGTCGGATCCTTGACCTCTCCTGTGGAAGCGGCGATCGCTGAGAAGCCGAAGAAGGTGATGAACACCATAGCGGCGGTGCTGTCGATGGCGACGAGATCCGTGCTGAAGTGCTCCACGATAACTTCTGGGTCGACGTAGAGCAGGCCGCCACCGACGAACCACATCAGCAGGATGACTTTAGCGATGGTCACGACGACTTCGAAGCCCCCACTCTCCTTGGTGCCCTTGATGTTGAGCAGCGTGAGTGCCGCGATCACCAATAGCCCTGAGAGCATGGGTGTCGGTCCATGCCAGATGAACTCGTTGAAGTAGCTTGTAAAGCTGACGATGTAGAAGGCGCACGACGGTGTATATCCCAGCAACAGGCACCAACCGACCAGGTACGCGATCAGCGCAGGAAACGTTCGGCGAGCGTACAGGTAGCCTTCGCCCTATTGGGGATAGATGGAGCTGAACTCGCAGTAGGTGAGCGCAGTAAAGGTAGCGACGACAGCCGCCATCAGGAACGAGGTAATCGCCGCGGAGCCGACGTAACCGACCGCTAGACCCGAGAGTGTGAAAATGCCGGCAGCGATCATGGTGCCCACCCCGATGGCGAGGGCGGAGACCAGACCGAGGTCCCGACTGAGCTCGGCCTCTACGACATGGTTGTTGCTTCCAGTCTCGTTCATTCCCGTCGTACTTCGCTTCAGGCCAACGATGGAGACGCCTGTTCTTTCCCGGATGCGCATTTCTCCAAGCGTCTTTCCTGCCAGCTCAGAGTTCCTGCCGACAGTCAGGTCCTCAGTCAAAAGGCCCAAAGCATCCTCGTCATGGAGGGCTACCTCCAGGAAGTCAGAGGGTCTGCAACTGTTTGATCCACTCTTGGATCAGTTTGACACCCTGGTCGTCGACCACGTTTGAGGCTATGTGGGGCATCCGGCCTAGGCCTAGCTTCTTCATGCGGTCGTGAATCAGGGAACGCTCGGGGTGACCAGGCAAGATGAGTTGGGGATCCTCAAGCTCAAAGCTGCCGTGTCCGGGGGGGACGCCCGCGGTTCCGGTTTCCTTGAGAGTCATGGTGCCGATGAGCTGAAACTCGGCATTGCCCCCACCCCACTTGACGTGGCAGTGTGCACAGTTGGCGTGCAAGTAGGAGCGAGCTCGGAGGTTGAGGTCTTCTTTCGGCTCACGGTAGTCCACGAGCCTGTTCTGTTCCTCCGGTGGGGCAGGGAGGGATTCCGTAAAGATACCGAGGTGTTCGAGTGTCCTGAGTTGATTGGCCACGACTCCGTCGTAGTCGTGGTCCTTGTTCATCTGGAGCGTATTGACTCCGAGGACGTACTTTGCGGCCGTGGTGTGGCAGAGGGTGCATTCCGTTCGGCTGGGAAATCGCCAGGTTTGTTCTCGCTTTCCTCCCGGGGCCGTGGCGTCTTTTATGGTGAAGGTTCGATCGCGTCCTTCGGCCGACAGAAGAAAGGCATCTGTCTGTTCGTCATTCCATTCGTAGACGTAACCTCGCCAGACCTGAGCTCCAATTTCGTCGGTGCCAGGGATGCGCTCGTGGTGCAGAATTCGGGTTTCGAGTCTGCGGCGGCTGGCTTTGTTACCCGCTTCCATCTCGAGAGAGAAGGTCTTGACGATCACGGTGTTGTCTGGAAACTTCCAACCCGGCGGGACACCAGGAGCGGGCTGCGGATAGATGGCCGTGTTGTACTCGATCTGGGAGTCGCCGGGAAGCGCTAAAAAGCGGTCTTTGTGGGCATGGTCGGACCAGAGAGGAGCGTTGACCGAGTAAGGGATCAAGCCGGCGGCAGGCTCGTGATCCCCGGTGGAAGCGAACAGGCCCGTCTCGCTGAGCTTGCGAGGGAATTCTGGTGTCTCCTGAACGCTGGATGGATTGGGTGTCAGTCGATGGATTGCTCCGCTGATGAAATCAACCAGAAAGAGCTCGCCGTCGGAGTCTTCGCCGAAGGCCACGATTCGCAGCTGGGTATCGGCGAGTTCGCGGTGTTCCGTGATCGTGCCGTCTTGGTAGCGCAGCAGCCAAATCTTGCCGGTATCGTAGTCGCCATATATATAGCCGTCTCTCAGCTCTCCGAGGCGTTGCCCATGGTAGACGTAGCCTCCGGTAACCGACCTGAAGTCCGTGTGGGAGTGCTCGGCCACTGCGGCCAGTAGCGGAGTCGGTCCCAGAGGCCTTTCAGGCCGGAAAGGATGGGCCCCCTCTCGAACACTCCAACCGTAGTTGCCCCCCTTCTCGATCAGGAGCACCATTTCCCAGAGATCCTGTCCCACTTCACCGGCCCATAGATCGCCGCTGGCAGAATCGAAGCTGAACCTCCAGGCCTGACGCAGTCCGTAAGCCCAGATCTCGGGGCGAACTCCAGGCATTCCGACGAACGGATTGTCCTTCGGGATTCGGTAGGATCGGTTTTTCTCTTCTTGATCGACGTCGATTCGATGAATGGATCCGAGCAGGTCGCTCACGTCCTGGCCGGTTTCCCGCTGATCGGCGATTCCGCTGCCATCACCGGTGGCGATGTAGAGATAGCCATCGGGTCCGAAGCGAATACAGCCGCCATTGTGTCCACCCGAAGGCCACTTCAGAATTACCTTCTCTGAGGCAAGATCCGCCTGGAAAGAGTCGGGATTAGCCGTGTATCGAGAAATGCGGCTACCTTCCGGAGTTTCCTTGAGGGGGTCATCCACGGAGGTGGTGAAAAAGTGGCCGTTGCGGATGAACTGCGGATGAAACGTGAACCCGTAGACGGTCCTTCCGAGGTCAATCAAAAGCTGCTTTTCGGTGACCTCAGGCCGGTTCTCGAAGGTGTATATCTTGCCCAGGCGCTCTGCGATGGCGAGCCGGTTGGTGCCCGGCACCACTGCCATGTCCAAGGGCTGATCGAACCTGAGATTCGCAAAGGCAAACTCGGTGCTGTACGGCGTTGGTGGCTCCGGAGATCCCTGGACCCGAGATGTGGTCCAGAGCTCTCGCTCCTGGATCCCGTACTGGTGCCGCACGTCCCCTCGGTTACACGAATAGATCAGTCCGATGAGGATGAGGGTGGGGAGGAAGAATACGCGCGTTTTTCTTGACATCGTTGGCCTCCCTTTAGAGGGTGTTTATTCTGGCGGTAGAATAGGCCCAGGAACCGTTAGAGTTTCATTCCGCCATCGATGACGACGGCCTGGCCAGTCATGAACGCCGACTCATCGGAGGCAAGGTACAGGGCCAGGGCAGCGATTTCCTCGGGTTGGCTGATACGCCCCATCGGCTGGCGAGCAATGAAGTCTTCTCTGGCCTTTACGGGATCCTCCGCCTCAGCGATTCGTGCCTGCAGCGAAGGTGTGTCAACCGTGGCCGGACAGATGCAATTGACGCGGACCCTGTCCGAGACCAGATCGATGGCCAGGCTTTTGGTCAATCCAACTACGGCCGCTTTCGACACGCTGTAGACGCCTCGGTTCACGACTCCCGTGAATCCCGCTACCGAGGAAGTGTTGATAACGCTCCCTGACCTTTGCGTTCGCATCGACGGAACCGCGAACTTACACATCCAGAACATGCTCTTGACATTGGTGTTGAGGGCGTCGTCCCAGTCCTCTTCCGGTGCCTCCAGAAGCGTACCCTGGTGGACGAATCCAGCATTGTTGAACAGGACGTCGATACGTCCGAATTGGGCGAGCGTCCAGTCGACGACGTCCTTGCATTGATCGGCAGAGGTGACATCACAGACTTGCTCACGACACTCGTTCCCTTGCTCGCGAATCTCGGAGGCGACCTGAGCTACCCGGACGGCATCTCGATCGCTGGCGACCACGCGGGCGCCTTCGGCCGCGAACAAGCGAGCCGAAACCTCGCCGATGCCCGCTCCTGCACCTGTAACGATCGCAACCTTATCCCTTAAGCGCATATCCCTCCTGGCAACACTCTTCGAATCTGGATAAGGGTCTGCGCAAAAATAACTTGGCATTTTGGCATCTCATCTTCCCACCATCTTCGGCCGCTCC
>Ga0310123_10002725_pt1 | contig 13925 bp, 5 predicted proteins | sample CB6_AW_1057_MG_FD_203505 | JGI IMG/M metagenome (GOLD analysis project Ga0310123, IMG submission 203505) | Marine microbial communities from Western Arctic Ocean, Canada - CB6_AW_1057 | ecosystem: Environmental > Aquatic > Marine > Oceanic | place: Canada: Western Arctic Ocean | collected... | reverse complement strand
TTGGTCTTGGTCTTGGTCTTGGTCTTGGTCTTGGTCTTGGTCTTGGTCTTGGTCTTGGTCTTGGTCTTGGTCTTGGAGTTGCCCGGCTTCGACTTTGCCGCATCGTCCGGCTTGGGGGTCTCCGAGGACTCGTCGTCGGCTGTCCTGGCGGAGCCGGTGATCCGCAGAGCCTCCTGCTGGGCTTCGGTGATGAAGGCCAGCGGATTCAGCACGACCTCCTGTCCGGCCTCAAGTCCGGAAATGACCTCGACAAACTGGTCGTTGTTTTCGCCGGTCTGCAGGGATTGCTTCTTGATGCCCAGGGGCGTGGTGATCCAGCAGAGTGTCTGGTTGTTTTCGGTTTCCACAATCGCGGCCACGGGGACGGTCAGCACGTTCTTCCGCGATGCGATCAGGATCTCCACCTCGGCGCTCATCCCCGGTTTCAGATCCCGGGACCGTGGCAACTGGATCACGGCGTCGTACTTCACGACGTTCCCGGACCACCAGCCTGCCGGACGCGCCACCTTGGCCACCGAGATGACTTTCCCCTGGATGGTCCGGTCGGGCAGGGTCACGGTGGCTATGAGTCCCGGCGTGATCCGTTTGAGAATCGATTCGTGGACGCCGATCTTGATCTGCATCTTGTCCAGGTTGGGCATCAGCAACAGGACCTGGTTCTTGTGGACCGTCGCTCCTTCCTGGACCTCTGGAGCATTCTTCCATCGAGCAGCTTTCGGATGGATCACCATCCCGCCGCGAGGCGCCGTGACCACGCAGTGCTGGAACTCCTCGATCGCGGCATCCCGCCTGTGCTCGTCGGCGAAGGTCCGCTCGGCAGCGGCCTGGTATTCGGCCGTGGCCGATTTCAGTTCCCCCCGGAGTCTCTCGAGGCGTTCGGCCTTCGTGAATCTCTTCAGGACATCGATATTGGTTTCCTGGATGACCAGGCTCATCTTCGCCTGGGAGAGCTGAAACTCGCGTTGCTCGACCTTCAGGTTACTGACGTAGCCGCGTTCGGCCATCATCCGGTCATGGTCGAGCATGTTCCGAGCGGTCAGCACGCTGGACTTGGCGACCGCGAGGAATTTCTCGAGCTCGGTCAGTCGTTCGACGAATTCCCCTTCGAGGTACGCATTGACGGCCAGGCCCGAGCGGTTCATGTGAGCCTTCAGTTGCACCTCGCCGGCCTTGCACCAGTGCGCGTACTTGGATCGCTCGTGGATCTGTTCCTCGATCAACAGCGTATCGAGTCTCAGGAGTTCCTCACCTTGCTTGACGATGCTGCCGCTTTCGACGACCGACGTGATCGTGTTCTGCCCCCGGACCTTGCAGCGAATCTCGGTGTTCTCAGAACTCTCAAGAGTCCCGGGTTCGGTGACTGTGACGTCGAGGTCGCCCAACACAACCTGGTAGGTCAACTGCGGGCCGTCCGGCGTGGAGGGCAGCAGGGAAGTGACCGCGACACCCACGACGACCAGCAGCAGGACTCCGGACCCGACGGCCATCATCCACCGTCCCGTTCCACTTCTGGAGGCAGCGAAGGGGGCAGCGAGGGGGGCAGCAGGCCCGGCCGTGGGGAGGTCGGTGCTGCCGACTCCGGTGTCAGAGCTGGCTCGGGCGTCCGGGAATACCTCAGTCACCATGGTCGGGCTTCCGTGTGCGGGACTTGCTCTGGGTCTTGCTCTTGGTCTGCGACTTGTACTTGGTTTTGCCGGCGGTCGAAGGGTTCGCTGGTGTCCTGGTGGTTTTCGAAGAGTTGGACTGGCTCTGTTCAACGTGTCCTTTTGGATTGAGCAGGACCTTGTCGCCCTCGTTCAACCCGCCGAGCACGACGATGAACTCATCATTGCTGTCGCCCAGTTCCAGCGGCCGCGGTTCGATACCTCGCGAGGTCTTGACCCAGCACAGGTGGCCGTTTTCGGCTTCGACGACGGCGGCCACCGGGACCGAGAGGACATCCCTGTGTTCGGCCAGCACCACCTTCACGACAGCCGTCATTCCGGGCCGCAGTCCGCCGGCGGAGGGCAGGTCGATGATCGTGTCGTATTTCACCATGTTGCCGGTCCACCAGGCGGCCGGTCGGGTGACGCTGGCGACAGAGGAGATTTTGGCTTCGAGGGTCAGATCGGTGAGCACGACGGTGACCGGGAGACCGACCTGGATCCGTTCGATCATCTCTTCGTGGATGCCGACCTTGATCTGCATCCGGGACAGATCGGGCATCAGCAGCAGGACCTGGTCGTAACGAACGTTGACTCCCTCGGTGATTTCCGGCTCGTTCTTCCAGGGGGCCGGCAACGGATAGATGACCAGGCCGCCGCGGCTGGCCCTGATCACACAATTGGTCAGCTCTTCCTTGGCTCGTGTCCGCCTGGACAGGTTCATCGCCAGTTCGGCTTCGTCACGCTTGACGTACGAATGGCCCGCTGTCAGTTCCCCCCGTCGAGTCTCCAGTTCCATGGCCCTCGTGAACCGTTTCAAGACATCCAGCCTGGTCCGGCTGACCATCAACTCGAGCTGCGCCTGTTCGACGGTAAGCGATTGGCTCTGGACTTCCAGCTCCGTGACGAATCCCTGCTTGAAGAGGCCGTCGGAGCGGAGGAGCATCTTGCGGGACGCCTTGAGATTCGCCTCAGAGATCGCGACCGCCTTCTCACGTTCCATCAACTGGGTGATGTACTGTCCCTGTTCATAAGCCCGGATGGAGATCTTGGCCGTGGCCAGGCCTGCCGTGGTCTTGGCGAGGCTGGCTCGTGACTTGTAGACATTCGTCTTGGAGAGACTGAGGTTCTCCTCGAGTTCCTTGGTGTCCAGGCGAACGAGTTCGTCGCCCTGTTTGACCTCCGTCCCGCTGGGGATCACCCAGGTGACCGTGTTGAAACCGCGGACCTTGGACTTGATCTCGGTGTTGTTGCTGCTCTCCAGGGAACCCTGTTCGGTGATGGTGACCAGCAGGTCGCCTCGGGTGACCTCAAAAGTGAGCGCCGTGTTGCCTGCACCCTGAGTCGCGAACAGGGTGGGTTGCAGGGCCACGGCAGATACGACGAGGACAATCATCAGGCCGAGGCCCAGCACGAGCAGCGTTCCCGATCGCCTGGGAGACCGCTGCCGCCTACCACTCACCCTCAACGAACGCGCATCCTCTGCGGTGGTTTCAGGGGGGTCGGCGGCTGGTATCACTTCTGTCGTCAAGTTCCGTCTCCGGGCCAGGCATCCGTCACTCAGCGGCGATCGCCAGGACGTGGGTTGGCAGGTGGAGAGAATGCCTGGCCGGCTTTGTCGCTTCCGATCAAGTCTGTACCCAAAGTAGTTTGGCGTTCCTGGGGGAGTGAATCAATGGGCCTCTGCGGGATCGCTGTGCTCCATTTCGAGATGCCCGCCGGGCTGCGGCTCACCGAAACAGCCGGTCGCCATCCCTTCCGGGACGCTGCCGCTGGGCCACCGTCACCGTCACCGTCGCTGTCTCCGTCGGTTGATTGCTCGATCCACCGGCCCTGGGGATCCAGCTGCATGATTCCCAGTTCACGGGCCAGCCGCATCCGGGTTGCATAGTAGCTGAACCAGGTATTCATGAACTGGTTCTGCGCCGACAGCAGGCTGCGGAGCCCATCGATGAGGTTTCTGGTCGTGTTGCCGCCGAAACTGGGAGGTGGTTGCCCCGGTTGAGTTGGTGGCACAGGTGCGTAGAGTCGTTCGCGGTTCATGTCGAGCTGCCGGATCCCGATGGCAACCGCCTGCCGCTGGATCTCGAGGAGCAGCTGCAGACGATCGATATCCCGTACGAGTTGTCGGAGCCCCTGGTGCAGGGCATCGCGTGACCGGATCAGTCCACGTCGGCTTCTCTGGAAGTTGACAAGGGATTCCCGGTAGGCATTCCGCTCGAGCACACGAGTCAACGGTGCGTCGAATTCAAGGCCGAGGCGGAGAGTGCTGGTCGCGGCACGGAAATCCGCGGGGTTGTTTCCGCCGGTGCGGACGTCGCCACTGGAGGTCACGTTCAGGACAGCCTGCAGCGCGTCGGCACGCACCTGGACCGTTCGCCAGGAATCCACCAGGGCCGCACGGCCGTTCATGAAATCGAGTCGGTTGGTCAGTGCCACATCGAACAACTCGGCGGAATCCAGTTCGATCTTGGGAATGGTGACGGTTTCGAGTCGAGCCCGGGTCTGAACCAGCATCGATCGTTGAACCAGCCGCATCAGGTTGGCCGTCCAGACGACCATGCGGCGGATCGTGCCCTTGGCAGTCTTGTCATTGAGACCGGCCCGGATTGTGGAGATGTCGGTCATGACTTTGGTGAACGTCTGTTCGACTTCCTTGAGCGCTTTGGCGAGTTCGGCACGATCGTCCTTGAGTGCAGTTTTCTGGTCGGCCGACATGCTGAGTTCCCGTTGCGGAACGGCCTGGGCCAGCCGAGCCATGTCAGCCTTGACCGCCTCGAGTTGTTGGCGGACCTGTTCGACCAGCTTGACGAGCCCGTCCAGGACCTTCCTGACCCCTTCGACACCGGAGTCCTCGTCGAGTGATCCGACAAGTGCCTGCCGTGCCCTGATCTCTTTCCGCAACGTGGTGGCCTGGGGGCTGACCAGTTCGAACTGGCGGATCAGGCTGTCGTCCATTTTGACCGGGAGATCCGGCGGCAGTCCCAGGGTGCCTGTCGTGAAGCGATCGATGGAGAACGTCAGGGCGTTGCGGCTGTCCAGGATCGTCGCCCGGGTTTCCTGGACCCGCTGCCGGAGCAGGTCCACCTGCACGAGGTCGATCAGGCCGCTCTGCTCAAGCGCGATCGTCTGGGATAGCAATTGAAGCTGTTCATCGAGATTGTCCTGGGAGTTTCGGATTTGCTGGAGGTCCTGCAGCAGTCCGATGTAGCCACCCACTCCACCCGCTCCGGAAGCGACCTGAATGAATGTACTCTGTCCACCTCGCTGGGGTCCGCCGACCCCGCTTTCTCCGATGGCCACCTGGGTGTAGAACCCCTGGCGAAACTGGCCGTAGGCACGCAGGTTTCCCAACAGGGACCGCTCGTCGCGGGTGAGTTCCTCCAGCGCGATGTCACGACCTGCTCCACGAAGCAGCGGCTGGACGAAGACGAAATTGGCCAGCGAAGAAGAGAGATTGGCATCACCGCCGGTGAATTCGAAGACAAACGAGTTGGCGAACCCGGCGAGCAATTGTCCGGCCGTCGCCAGGCTCCGCTCGACCCGCAGCGTGGGCTTGGCCGCCGAACTGCCCACCGTCAGCCGGTTGCTCTCGATGCCCTCGGACGGTCCGCTTACGACGTACTTTCCCGACACCGCGTCGTACGAGAGGCTCGCGGGATTCAGCGAGCCGTTGTGAGAGTACGTCGAGCCAAAACCGCCGTAGTACTGGGTGTCGAGCCGGAAACGCTCGGCGGTGACGTCCAGTGCCGAGAGGTAGAGCGTTTCGAGCTGATTCTGGTGTGTCGGAGAATGCACATAGGCCAGTTGAACCGACGAATCGATGTCGAGAAGCAGTTCGCCGGATTCGGTCAACTCGGCGTATTCACCGAGAGTCTTCTTCCAGATCGGGTTCTCCAGATCCGCACGCTGACCGTTGTCGTCCCAATGCTCCCATCCGGCCATTCCGTTCACCTCGCGCATGTACTGCTGCGAGGTGGGATCGTCCAGGGGCATGGGTGAATGGTCTGGATCGTGGGGATCAAAGAACCGGCTGCGGGGATCCATGTCGATGTCGTAGTCTTCCGCGCGCCAACGTGGGTCGACGTTTCGTTCGGAGATCACGCTGTAGGCGTCTTCGTCGGCCTGGACGCGGTACTGGGTCTGCGAGCAGCCGGTGTTGCCCAACGACACGCAACCGGCGATCGCCAGCAGAGTGATCCAGCGGAGACTGGAAACTGAGTACCGGCCCATTGCCATGCATCCGCCGTTTTCTGACCGGTTGGACATGCTGTTTCGAGATCTCGTACTGATTTCCCGAATCTCTCAGAAGACCCGGAAGTCCTTGCGCGCAACGTCGCATGTCCGCGAGACACCTCGCTTCATCATTTATCGTCATTCGGGTTGTACCGACTTTGACGATTGTGCCGATTCGACCTGTTGGGCAACGGCTGGTAAACACCGCCACAACCCGAGTGTGTTGTGGCTGGACAACGCGTATCGGAGAAAATCGGAGAAAATCGGAGAAACTGGATCCGAGGGTGTCACGCTGATCTCGCGGCCGAGTCCTGTTATTGCCCCCGTCGAACACGGGTTGGTCTCACGACACGGCATCCGCTGAGGTCCTCGTGGAGTTCCATCGCCCAGGATGAGTGACGCTCGTGCAACTGACTGGTTGAACCGGAACGCCGAGTCGAGGAGACTGGATTCATGTCGATCGAGGTACCACAGGGTGAGGGGAGCCGACCGGCGGTGTCGGACCGGCAGGTGAGAGGTTCAGTCGGCGCCGGTCCCGAGTCTCCCGAGACTCCCAAGACGCCTCGCTCTGGTCCTCGTTGGACCTGGGCCCTGCTGGCGATCGGCCTGGTTGCCGTGGCGGGCACCGTTGCCGGGGTGATGCTCCCGGGCACACCGTCGGTTGCGGCCAGCGATCCCGATGCGATCCACACGGTCACGCGTGGCGAATTGCTGGTCACGATTACCGAAACCGGGACCGTCGAGAGTTCCAGGAACACCGAGATCAAGTGCGAAATCCGGGGTGGATATGGTGGCCGCGGCGGCCGCAGCACCGTCACCTGGGTGGTTGCCAATGGCACCACGGTCAAGGCCGGAGACGAGCTGGTCAAGCTGGACACCAAGAACATCGAAGAGACTGTCAGCCTGGGAAAGACCGATACGAACATCGCGAAGGCCGCCCTGGCCAGAACCAGGACGGACGTGGCGATCGCAAAGGTGGCCACCGACGGGTACCTCAACGGCGAGTACCGCTCGCAGATGACGAGACTGCGGATGAAACTCTCCGGCGACGAACGCAACGTCCGTCACGCCAAGGCGATGCTTGCAGAGACCGAGTCGTTGTTTGTCCGCGGCTTTGCGAATGAGCTCCAGATCAATGCAGCCGAGTCCACCATCGAACAGGCGGAGCTGGAACTGAACGTCACGGAAACAGAAGTGGACGTTCTGCAGCGGTTGACCAGGCAAATGCAGTTGGAGAGGCGGAAGAGCCAGCTGAACGCAACCAGGGAGAGGCTGGCTGGCCGCGAGGCGGGAGTGGTATTGGAGCAGAGCCGCCTGGATCTCGCGATGGAGGAATTTGAGCGCTGCGTGATCAAGGCGCCCCAGGGCGGCCTGGTGATTTATCCATCCACCGCCAAATGGAAGCGGACTCCCGACATCACCGACGGAGCCAGCGTCCACAACAACCAGGTCCTGCTGCTCATGCCCGACCTGACCCGGATGCAGGTCAAGATCAGGGTTCACGAGTCGATCGTGGACCGGGTCAAACCGAAAATGGCCGCCAGGGTGGAACTGCCAGACCGGACTCTGGACACCGAGATATCTTCAGTGTCTGCCGTCGCTCGTCCTGCCGGCTGGTGGGACGGGAACATCGTGAAATACGACACGATCATCGAGCTGCATTCGATTGAGGGGCTGAGGCCGGGCATGTCCGCCAAGGTGGAACTGGTGGTGGCCCGGCACGAGAACGTGTTGACGGTGCCGCTCAGCGCGGTGGTGGACACCGACCAGGGACAGTTCTGCTGGGTGGAAACCGCCGACGGTCCACAACGGTGTTCGGTGACGCTCGGTGACAGCAACAACAGGTCTGTGATTGTTCAGTCGGGTCTGCAGGAACAGCAGAAGGTGGTGGTCCAGCCGCTCGCCTCAGTCGCCGATGCGCAGGCGATGCTGAGTTCGAAGACCGTCCACACGGTCAAGCGGGGAACTCTGCCGGTCACCATGATCGAGCAGGGAGCGCTGGAGAGTTTCAACAGCACGCAGGTCAAGTGCCGGGTCCGCGGCGACAGCACGATCAACTGGGTGATCAAGAACGGGACACGGGTCGAGGCGGGTGACGAACTGGTCACACTGGAAAACAAGGCGATTGAAGAGTTCCTCCACGAACGCACCAAGTACGCTCACCTGTCGAAGGATGCCGCCATCGGCTTCCGGGCCGAGGCCACCGTCAAGGGGCTGGCCATTGCGCAATACCTCGAAGGGGGGTTTCGGACCCAGAAACTGAAGTTTCAGAAAGATCTGGCGTTCGCCAAACAGAGGCTGCATACGGCAAACAACATGCTCGACTATGCCCGGCGAATGTACGGCCTGGGGTACCAGAGTGAACTGAGAGTCGAGCAAAGCGAACTCAGCCTTCAGAACGCCATGATCGACGTCCAGATCGTGGCGACCAACCTGGACGTGCTGGAGAGGCTCGAAAAGGGAAAGGAACTGGGACGGTTGCAGGGCGAGTGGGAGTCGGCAAAGGCCGCGGCCAATGGCCATGAAGAAGTTCTCACCATGGACACGGAAAGGATGGCCCTGGCGGAGAAGGAGATCGCACGTTGCGTGATCAAGGCCCCAAAAAGTGGCCTGGTGATCTATCCCTCGACCGCTCAATGGAAAGACACGCCCGACATCGCCAAGGGTGAAACGGTGCACAACGACCAGGTGCTGCTGCTGATTCCCGACCTGATGAAGATGCAGGTCCGTTTCGGCATTCACGAATCAGCCATCGACCAGGTCAAGCCCAGGATGCAGGCCACAGTGCGGCTGCCGAACCGGACACTCAAGGGCACCGTGTCCTCGGTCGCTTCGGTTGCACAACCGTCGGGGTGGTGGACGGGCAATATTGTCAAGTACGACGCGCTGATAGAACTTCCCTCGGTGGAAGGACTCAAGCCCGGTATGACCGCCGAGATCGAAGTGACCCTGGCTCGCCGCGAAGACGTGCTGATGATCCCTCTCTCGGCGGTCGAGGAAACCGATGCGGGTGACTTCTGCTGGGTGAGGACACGCGGCGGTGCCGCCCAACGACGCCCCCTGACGCTCGGCGACCGCAACGCGGAATTCATCGCTGTCGATTCGGGCGTCGAGGAAGGTGATGAAGTGTTCCTGCATCCCTCGCTGACCGTCAAGGACGCAAGGAAGTCACCGGCGGCAGTCGGCTCGATTCGCTGAACGCGAAAAGCCGATCACCGGTCGGAGACGCCGCGAGTCCGGATGTGCCGTTGCCGGTCGGCTGGAATCGGAGTAATTTTATCGGTGGATGTCACGTTGATCTCGCTGCCTAGTCCTCATGGTGTTCCTGTTCGAGTGCCACGTCCCACCCAACGTCCGAAGCACCGTATGAAACACCTGGCGTTGTTCCTCTGTGTGTTCGCCACATCCGTGTGGGGGCAATCTGCACCGGCGGCCGAGGAGGGCGGAACACGGTTCGAGACCGAGGTCCGCTCGATTCTCAAGGCTCACTGCTGGCAGTGCCACGGCGAGGCGGGTGAGAAGAAGGGGGGGCTCGATACTCGGTTGGCCCGCTTCCTGCTCAAGGGTGGAGAATCCGGCCCGGCGATTGTTGCCGGCAAGCACTCGGCCAGCCGGCTGTACCGACGCGTGGCGGCGGGCGAAATGCCGCCGGGTGCCAAGCGGCTCTCGGCCCGGGATCTCTCGGTACTGGCCCGCTGGATCGACGACGGTGCCCGCACCGTGCGGCCGGAACCCGAGACATTGACCGGGAGCAGTTTCACTGTCGAGGAGCGGCAGCACTGGTCGTTCCAGCCGATCGGTCGACCGAAACCGCCCAGCGTCGACCGCGTTTCGCCGTTGGGCTCACCGATTGACGCATTCTTGCTGGCCAGGCTGCAGGACCAGGGACTGGGGTTCGGACCCGGTGCCGACCGGCCGACCCTGGTTCGGCGGTTGAGTTTTGATCTGCATGGCCTGCCGCCCGAGCCTGAGATGGTCGAGCGATTTGTTGACGATGTGGCACCGGGCGGCTACGCGAGGCTGGTGGATCGCCTGTTGGCATCACCGGCCTACGGTGAGCGATGGGCGCGGCATTGGCTTGATGTGGTTGGCTATGCCGACAGCGATGGAGTCAGCGACCGTGATCCGCCGCGAACCTGGGCCTTCAAGTACCGCGACTACGTGATCCGCAGTTTCAACGATGACAAGCCGTGGAACGAGTTTGTGGTCGAGCAACTCGCCGGTGACGAGTTGCTTGAGCCACCCTATCAGGACCTGACTTCAGCCGAGTCCGACCGGTTGATCGCCACCGGGTTCCTGAGGATGGCCCCCGACGGCACCGGTGGCTCGAGCCCCGACGCCCAGCTGGCTCGCAACCAGGTCGTCGCCGAGGTGCTCAAGGTCGTCTCGACCTCGATGCTGGGTCTGAGTGTCGGCTGTGCTCAGTGTCATCAGCACCGCTACGATCCGATCACGCACCAGGACTACTACCGGCTGCGTGCTCTGTTCGAGCCCGCCTACGACCCCGGGCAGTGGCGATCTCCGTCGGCACGTCTGGTGTCGCAGTGGTCCGCTGCCCTCCGCCAGCAGGCTGCGGCGATCGACAGGCGATTGGCCGAGATCACTGCCGGGAAGAACGCGGAACTGGAGGCCGCGGTGAAGACGGCGTTTGAGACCCGGTTGGCCAAGCTGCCGGCCGAACTGCGTGCCGAGGCGAAACTGGCTCGCGAGACCGTCGCCGCCAAACGCAACGCCCGGCAGAAGCAGCTGATCGAGGACCACCCGTTCCTGAGCATCAGCCGGGGAACGATCCAGCAGTTCGAACGGTCGATCACCACCGCGATTGTCAAGAAATGGGACGCTCAGACCGCCGAGGCCGGCAAGCAGCGGCCCGCGGCTGACAACATGATGTGTCTCAGCGAAGTCCCCGGGCAGGTACCACCGACCCGGCTGTTCTCTCGGGGAGACTACAAGCAGCCGCGAGAGGAGATTGGGCCGGGGGAACTGAGTGTATTGAGCCCGGTCGGCTTTGCGATTCCCACCAACAACCCGGACCTGCCCACGACCGGTCGCCGGCTGGCCTATGCACGTCACCTGACCAGTGGCCGGCATCCGCTGTTGGCCCGCGTGCTGGTCAACCGGTTCTGGATGCACCACTTCGGCCGAGGTCTTGTCTCGACGCCGGGCAACTTCGGTGCCATGGGGACTCGTCCCTCACATCCTCAATTGCTCGATTGGCTGGCCGCCGAGTTCATGCACAGTGGCTGGAGCCTGAAGCACCTGCAGCGGGTGATCCTGACGTCCTCGGCCTACCGCCAGGCCGCGACACGTCGGCCGCGGCTGGAGGAACGGGACCCGGACAACCGGTTGCTGGGCCGCATGCCGGTACGACGGCTCGAGGCCGAGACGCTGCGGGACTCGCTGCTTCACCTGGGGGGTCGCTTTTCGAACGAGATGTACGGTCCGGCGATCCCCGTCAGCCTGGATTCGGTCGGACAGAGGGTCATCGTCAGCCTCAACCGCTACGATCCCAGCGGCCGGCTGTTGACCAGCATCGGGTCGGTTGGCGTGGGCGAGTTTCGCCGCACGATCTATGTGCAGGTGCGGCGATCGATGCCGCTGGGCGTGCTGACTCCGTTTGACCTGCCGACGATGAAGCCCAATTGCGAACTGCGGACCGTTTCCACATCCGCGCCCCAGTCGTTGGCGATGATGAACGACCCGTTCGTGGTCCGTCATGTCGAGGGACTGGCGCGTCGGATTCACTCCGAAACCGGCGACGCTTCTGCTGAGCGATTCCAGCGGGCGTGGCGGCTGGTGTATGGCCGAGTGCCCAGCGACTCTGAACAGAGTGCCGGGCTGAGGTTTCTCGAAAACGAGACCGCCGCGGTCCGGCTGTCATCACCCAAGGATGCCGATCCGGCTCTGACGGCTCTGTCCCACCTGTGTCATGCCCTGGTGAGTTCCAATGGATTTCTCTACGTCGACTAGACGTCATTTCCTGTCTCAGCAGGCGTTCGGGCTCGGTGGCCTGGCGCTGGCCTCGCTGATGCAGCAGGACGAAGTGCGAGCTGCTCCGGTCAAGCCAGTGCTGCAGCGTCGGGCATTTGATTCGGGTCAGCGGTCCCCGGTTTACCAACCCCGGGCGACGGCGATGATCTCGCTGTTCATGCAGGGTGGCCCCAGCCACATGGACCTCTGCGATCCGAAACCGGAACTGGTCAAGCACCATCTCAAGAGTTACACCGGCGACATCCACTACGACAACGTCGGCCAGGCCAGCACGAAGCTGTTTTCCGGTCCGTGGAAGTTCAAGGCCCACGGCCAGTGCGGCATGGAACTCAGCGAACTGCTGCCTCATCTGGGCGACGTGGCCGACGACATCTGTCTGGTCCGCTCGATGCACACCGGGATCAGTGGCCACGAGACGGGCATCAGTGCCATGAACACCGGCGGCGATGGTCGTCGCGGCCGACCCGCGATGGGGTCGTGGCTGGTTTACGGGCTGGGCTCCGAGAACGAGAACCTGCCGGCCTACCTGGTGCTCCGCGACCCGGCCAGCCTGCCCGTGCTGGGTGCCGAGATGTGGCAGAACACCTGGTTGCCCTCGGCCTGCGGCGGCACGCTGGTCCATGCGCGAGAACCTCGGATCGCCAACCTGCAGCCTCCGGGCCCGTTGCGTGGAGGCGCGCAGAAGCGGATTCTCTCGTACCTGGACCAGATCAACCGTCGACATCTCGAACGACATCCCGGTGAGGCCGATCTTGCTGCGAGGCTCAAGAGCTATTCGCTGGCTGCGGGGATGCAGGTGGAGGCCCGCGAGGTGCTGGACATCTCGGGGGAATCGAAGGCGACGCAGGCACTCTATGGAATCGACGACAAGGTCACCAAGGACTTTGGCACGCGGTGCCTGATCGCTCGACGGCTGGTCGAACGCGGCGTGCGGTTCGTACAGGTGTTGACCGGCGACCAGCACTGGGATCATCACGGCGGCATCGTGGGCTCGCTGCCCAAGGTCTGTCAGCGTGTCGACAAGCCCGCGGCGGCCCTGGTCGCCGACCTCAAGCGGCTGGGAATGCTCGATTCGACACTCGTTCACTGGGGCGGAGAAATCGGTCGCCTGCCGGTGATTCAGAACGAGGCCAATATCGGACGCGATCACAACGGGCGGGGTTTCAGTATCTGGCTGGCCGGTGGCGGAGTGAAGCAGGGGCACGTGCATGGGGAAACCGACGAGGTCGGACACAAGGCGGTGACCGACGTGGTCAACCACTTCGATTTTCACGCCACACTGTTTCACCTCTTCGGTCTCGATATCAAGGACGTCAACTACGCCCGACCCGACGGGATCACCAACCTGACAGCCGGTCAGACCGGCCAGGTGGTCAACGGCTTGCTGAAGAACCCCGTGTGATCCCGTGTTGTCTTCTGCCTGGGCTCGATCGAAACCGTGTCCGTGTGAGAGCAGTCGCAAAGGAAACCGGGGAACCCGGAAGGCCATCGTGATGTGTGATGTTCGCCGAATGTCGTGGCCGTCGGGAACGACGTTGGTCGGGTTCACGGTGTGCCTGGCGGCGTGGGCGGGATCGTGCCGGATCTCGACGGCCGCCCAGCCCAATCTCGTGGTCAACGGGGACCTGGAGACAGTCGATCAGAAGCACGCCGACCGGCCCCGAGGGTTCCGGCCGGACCGGGTCGGCAAGGCGTTCTCCGAGATGGCGTGGACATCGCCGGGCCACAATAGCCGGCGGTGTATTTCGGTCACGACGAAGGACTCGTCGGGCCTGGGGTACTGGCAAACTCTGGTGACGGTCAAACCCCTGACCATCTACACCATCTCACTGGACTACCGCGCCAGGGCGGCACGCCTGGAGTCCGGGTCGGATGTTTTGCACTTCCGCCGTGGTCGACCGGGTGGCCCGAATCTCGAGCTGGGCATGCTGGGGTCCGATCCCCGCGACGCCGGGCAACCGACGGCGTGGTCGGATATCGGGATCGCCCTGGATCCGGTGGGCGGCCTGTTCCTGCCGTTGGCGACCGAGTGGTCTTTGTTCCGGCATACGTTCA
>Ga0310123_10002724_pt1 | contig 13925 bp, 17 predicted proteins | sample CB6_AW_1057_MG_FD_203505 | JGI IMG/M metagenome (GOLD analysis project Ga0310123, IMG submission 203505) | Marine microbial communities from Western Arctic Ocean, Canada - CB6_AW_1057 | ecosystem: Environmental > Aquatic > Marine > Oceanic | place: Canada: Western Arctic Ocean | collected... | reverse complement strand
GATCGCGGCGGCACACGCCGGCTGCTTCTCGATGGCGCTCTCAAACCAGCTTGCCAAGGCCGGTCACGAGCCGCAGAGCGTGAAGACCACCGCCAAGGTCCACCTCGAGAAGGGGGCGGAGGGATTCTCGATCAGCCGGATCGAGCTCGTCACCCGTGCGCGCGTCCCCGGCGTGGACGAGGCCACCTTCCGCGAGAAGGCGGAGGCCGCGAAGACGGGCTGTCCGATCTCGAAGGCGCTCAAGGCAGTCGAGATCACGCTGGACGCTCGGCTGGAGGCGTAGCGAGCGAGCGCGAGAGCGGCCAGGCCCAGAATGGGCCCGCCACCGCTACCTGATCCTCGGCGGCGGCATGGCCGCCGATGCCGCCGTGCGAGGGATCCGTGCGGTGGACCCTGACGGGGCGATCCGCATGATCTCGGCAAAGCCGGACGCGCCCTACGATCGTCCGCCGCTGAGCAAGGGGCTCTGGCTCGGCGAGGAGCCCGAGCGAATCTGGCGTGGAACCGCCGAGCTGGGCGTCGAGCTGCTGCTCGGCCGGCGCGTGATCCGGGTGGAAGCGTACGACGGGACCGTGACCGACGATCACGGCACGGTCCACGGCTGGGCGGAGCCTTCGTCTCGCATGAGATGCACCGCCGCGCCCCCTCATCCGCCGGCCGCGCGCCAGCGCCCCAGGAAATCCATCAGCCCATCGGGGGGTTCGAGCCAGACGCGCGCGGCGCTCGCACGCCGCACGGGACGAACCAACACGGTGAGCCCCTCGATCCGCCCCTCCCGAGCCATCTCATCGAGCGCGCGGAAGGCGTCCTCGTCGGTCGCGTCGTCGCCCAGATAGGCGACCGCCGCCCCCGGGGGCACACTGGCGAGCACCGCCCGCACCGCATCGCCCTTGTTCCATCCCTGCACGCGCAGCTCGAGGCCGCCGTCGAAGGCGTGGAGCTCGAGGCCGGCCTTGCTCGCGAGCGGCTCCCACGCCGCGCGTACTGCCGCCAGCATCCGTGCGGTATCCGGCGGCGCCAGCCCGCGCGTGTGGACGGCAACGGAGGCCGGCTTCACCTCGACCCGATCGCCCAGCTCCGCTCCGGCCGGGCCGCGCGCCGCCTCCCCTAGGGCCGCGGCAGCGGCCGGGGGGAGGGGCCGAGCCTCCACCGGACGTCCGGGCTCCAGGTGCTCCCAGCCGTGCGTACCCCACAGCTCCGGTGGCGGCTCTACCCCCAGCAGCGGCCGCAGCCGGTCGATGCTGCGTCCCGAGACGACCACAAGCCGCGTGCGGCCGGAGGCGCGCAGAGCCTGGATGGCCTCGCGCACGCCCTCGTATGGGGTGGCAGCGTCGCGCTCGGCCCGGAAGGGAGCGAGCGTGCCATCGTAGTCGAGCAGCAGCACGCGTTCCGGCGCGTCCGCCAGCGCGTCAAAAAAAGCCGTGATCGGGTCGGGAGCCGAGCCAGGCACTCGCTCAGCGCTCCCCTTTCAACGTGCCCGCGTCGTGCTCGGGAAGGGAGGGGTTGGTGTGCACCCCGCTGGCCAGCTCGAAGCCGGCAATCCGGTGGATGCGGGGACGCAGCTGCACGAACCAGTGATGGGCTCGTGAGCCGGTGCGCACGCGCGGTGCCGAATGCAGGATCAGGTTGTAGGCGGGATCGTCTGCCAAGTCCCGGTAGCGACGCAGCAGATCACCGAGATGGTGCGCGAGCGCGACGAACCGCTCGTAGTACGTCTCGACTACCGCAGCCAGCTCGGCCGCGCTCAGATCGGGGAGATCGCGATCGTGCGCGGGCGTCTCGATGATGACCTCCTGGGTCCCCGCCGCGGGCATCGGTTCGGCGAGTACCCGCGGGACGTCCGAGCCGAGCGCGAGCGTCTTCCCCACCCCCGGCGGCCGCTGTCCGTCTCCGGACCACGCGAAGGAGGGATAGCGGTTGCGGACGACGTGGATCGACCAGCCCCCGCCGTCGGGCGCCGGACGCTCGGTGAGAATTACGGGCAGCTCCGCCTCGTTGCCGGGGCAGAACGGGCAGTCCTCGGCGTGCGGCGGCCGGGGCTCGCGCTGACGACCCCTGACGATGAGAGGCCGGTCGGACCGGATGGGTGCGACCGCGACCCAGCGTCCGGTCAGGGGGTTTCTGTCGGAGCTGTCCCGGCATGGGCGGCTTGGTCGGTCCCCCCGAAGTGCGGGCGTGAGCGGGCGCCCACCCCTCTTGCCACCTTCGTGCCACCCCCCTCCCCGGTGGGGCGGGATCAGGAAGGGGGCGGAGCGGTCTCCGTGGCCGCCACGCCCGCGCGACGCTCTTCCCGCTCCTCCAGCCAGAAGGAGATGGCGAGCAGAGCCGCCCCGCAGGTGATCGCGATGTCGGCGACGTTGAAGATGGGGAAGTTCGTGAACCCGAGGTTCACCGGGCCGATGAAATCGACGACGCCTCGGCTCCAGCGCACGCGGTCCCAGAGGTTGCCCACCGCACCCGCGAGCACGAGCGAGAGCGATACCGCGCGGAGCATGTCGTCCTTTCGAGCCTGCACCAGGAGCATCCCGAGCAGGACCACCGCGATCACGGTGATCGGCACGAAGAACCAGCGGGAATCGTCTCCGATCCGGATGCCGAACGCGGCCCCGCGGTTGAAGGCGAGAGTGAGCGCGAGCAGGCAGTCCGGGTACTCGCACGGACGCATGCCGCGCAGCAGATCCAATCGCCGCCCGCCCGCGAGCGCATCGAGCGCCCAGCGTTTGGTAATCAGATCCAACACAATGATCACGGGGAAGACTACCCCGAAGATCGCCGACTTCGCTCTCATGACACTCCGGCGCACGGCCCCGCCGCCGGTCCGCCGCCGGTGTGGCCGGGTCCTCTCAGAACGGGGGGCGCACAAATCTCGGCGCGTGGCACACCTCCGCGCCAGGTTGGGGAGGGGTCGCCGCGCCCGCTCGCCACCGGTCCCTAGCGTTTCCCGTCGCCGTCCAACACGGCCGCGACCACGCGTAGGTCGTCGACAAACCGCGCCATCTCACGCCGCCGGCCCTCGTCCGTAGGCTCCCGGATGATCGACGAGGGGTGTACGGTGTCGGTCACGTGCGGGGCGAGGGCCGACTCGACCCAGGTGCCCCGCTGGCGGCTCACGCGGAAGCGCGCGCCAGGAGCGCCTGCGCCGCGGTTGCTCCCAGGGCGACCAGCACCAGAGGCTTCACCGCTTCGAGCTCGGCCTCGAGCCACGGCATGCACGCCCCGATCGCGCGCGCGTTGGGCTTCTGGTGGATGCGCCGCTTTCCCTTCTCGATCCACTTGAAGTGCCTGACCACGTTGGTGACATAGGCCGTCGCGCCGCTCGATGCCGGCCTCGGCGAGACCCCGGACCAGGATTGCGCCCGTGGGTCCGACGAAGGGATGCCCGGCGAGATCCTCCCTGTCGCCCGGCTGCTCACCGACCAGCATCAGCCACGCGCGGACGAGCCCCTCCCCGAAGACGGTCTGCGTGCTGCGCAGTCAGAGCGGGCAGCCGCGACAGCCGTGGGAAGCTTCGCGCCGTGAGCGTGCGGCGCTCGGGCAGGAAGGGGGTGGCGTCGTACGGGTGCTCGGGCGCAGCCATGCGGTCCGCCCGCGCAAGACGCGTTCCCTGAGGTGCTGCGGGCCGCGGCCCTCGACGACTACCCGCACCGCTCCAGCGCGGCGAGCAGCGGCGCGCGCTCGCGCGGCACCCAGCAGTGGAGCCCGGCCGGGATCAGCCCCGCCTCTGCGAACAGGCGGCGGTACGTCCGGGTGCTCCTGGGCTGCCACTGCTCGCGGTCGCCCTCCCACTCGTCCTCTGTAGTGAGCACATCCAGGTAGAGGATGCCGCCGGCCAGTCGGCGCAGCGCCCCGAGCCCGCGCCGGAGCTCGCCGGTCGGAACGTAGGGCAGCACGTCCGAGCAGACGATCAGATCGAAGCGCCGGCGGAGCCCGAGCCTCCCGATCGTTCCGAGCGTCCCGCGGCGGATTCCACGCCGCGCCCCCCAGCGTCGCACCACGTACTCGCTGCCGTCCACGCCGAGGTACGAGAGCTTCGGGCGTGCGCGGTGGAGCACGGCGCGCCACCGCCCTTCGCCGCAGCCGACGTCGAGCACCGTTCGGACGTCCCGGTCGAGCAGGATTTCCGCGGCCGCGAGGGCGACGCGCACCTTCCGGCGGATGGCGTCCGGAGTCACCAGCGCTGCGGGGCCTCCGTACCACCTGGCGAAGTACTCTCGGTCATAGCGCTTCACGGCACCCTCGGGTCTGGAGGACGATCGGTGACGACAGTCGTCGCGGGGGACTGCCCGGGGGGGAGGCGCGGAGATCCCCCGACAGAGCCGCCGCCTCCGCGGGATTACCCTTGGGTCACGGCGGAATCCCACCCGACCACAGGAGTATAGGCCCATGTCCATCGGCAGAATCGCCAGTCACACCGTCGTCACTGGAGCGCCCCGGGAGAGCATCCTGGAGATCACGCACCGGATGGAGGACTACAACGTGGGAACGGTCGTGATCGTCTCCGATCGCGGCTGCCCGCTCGGAATCGTCACCGACCGGGACGTCGCGATCCGGGCGGCGCATCGGGCGGGCCGCAGGATCGACATCTGCGGGCAGACGCCAAGCGACTACCCCGAGTTTGCGCGCGCGCTGCTCCGCGAGGAGATCGACAGCATCTCACTCACTCCCGACGCTCTGCTGGCCACCCTGAGCGCGGTCGCCGAGGCGGAAGAGGAGGCGAAGGCCGAGTAGACGGCGGCGCCGCGCGCCGGGGTGGCGAAGGATATACTCACCGGGGAGCGCCACCGCGCGGGAGGCACAGGGCAGCGGTGATCGTGCCTGGGCACCCGACGCTCCGATGAGCGTCGGTTCGCGCCCTCAGCTCCAACCGCGTCTGGATCAGCGCCAGTGGCCAGTTTCGTCCGAGGACACCCATGGGCGCCTCGGGCAGAATGAAAGGGTGATCGGCATGCGGATTCCCGCTCTCCCGGAGGCACGGGAGCTCTACATCGCCGCGCTGGCGGTCACGGCGATCGTGGCGCACCTGGCGCTCCGGTACTTGACCGCTGCGCCTCCACTCATGCAGCGGGCACCGTTGTTCCTCGCCCTGGCGGCCGGCGGCATCCCCCTCGTGGTGGAGCTCGCCGTGAAGGCCGCGCGGAAGGAGTTCGGTGCGGATCTCATCGCCGGCATCTCGATCGTCAGCGCCGTGCTCCTCGGCGAGTACCTCGCTGGGGCGCTGGTCGTGCTGATGCTCTCCGGCGGCACGGCGATCGAGGCGTACGCGGTGGACCGCGCCTCCTCGGTCCTGCGCGCGTTGGCCGGACGGCTGCCCTCGGCGGCGCATCGGAAGCGGCACGGGCGGTTGGAAGACGTGGCAATCGGCGATGTGCGTCCCGGCGACGAGCTGGTCGTCTTCCCGCACGAGATCGCTCCGGTGGACGGCGAAGTGCTAGCGGGCTCCGGCGTCATGGACGAGTCGTATCTCACCGGAGAGCCGTACATGATGTCGAAGGTACCGGGGGCGAGGGTGATCTCCGGTGCCGTCAACGGAGACGCGGCCTTGACCATCCGGGCCACCCGTGCGGCGGAGGATTCCCGCTACGCCAAGATCATGCGGGTAGTGCGCGAGGCGGAGGAAAACCGCCCGCGCATCCGCCGGCTCGGTGACCAGCTCGGAGCGCTCTACACGCCGCTCGCGGTGGCGATCGCGGGCGCGGCGTGGGCTCTGTCGGGGGATCCAGTCCGCTTCCTCGCGGTGTTGGTCGTGGCCACCCCCTGCCCGCTCCTGATCGCGATCCCCGTGGCGGTGATCGGAGCGGTCTCGCGAGGGGCGCAGCGGGGGATCATCGTGCGCACTCCGGGTGTGCTCGAGCAGATCCCCAGGGTCCGCACGGTCATCTTCGACAAGACGGGAACGCTCACGTACGGCCACCCCTCGCTCACCGGGGAGCTGTACGGCCCCGGCTTTCTGCGCGAGGAGGTCCTCCCGCTGGTCGCCGCCATCGAGCAATACAGCAAGCATCCGCTGGCGGAGCCGATCCTGCACGCCGCGCGTCGGCTGGGGCATCCCCTCCCACCGGTGGATCACGTCCGTGAGGAGCCGGGCAGAGGCCTCATCGGCACAGCCGCTGGAACGAGCGTCGAGGTCACCGGGCGCGACCGCATCGTGCGGGACTGCCGCGTCGCGCCGGGCACGCTACCGCCAGAGGCCTCCGGGCTCGAGTGCATCGTCCTGGTCAACGGTGAGTACGCCGCGACGTACCGGTTCCACGATGCACCGCGCAACGAGAGCGGTCCGTTCGTGGCGCACCTGGGACCGAAGCACCGCGTGGAGCGGGTGCTGCTCGTCTCCGGGGACCGGGAGTCGGAGGTTCGCTATCTCGCCGATCAGGTTGCCATCTCGGAGATCCACGCTGGGGTCTCGCCGGAGGGGAAGGTGGCGATTGTGCGGGAGGAGACGAGTAGGGCACCGACGCTCTTCCTGGGCGACGGCGTCAATGATGCGCCCGCGATGCTGACCGCGACCGTGGGCGTCGCCTTCGGCAGCGGGGACGTCACCGCCGAGGCGGCCGGAGCGGTGATCGTGGAAAGCTCGCTCGCCAGAGTCGACGAGCTGTTCCATCTCAGCGGCCGAATGCGCCGGATCGCGCTCCAGAGCGCGGTCGGCGGCATCGCCCTTAGTTTGGTCGGGATGGCGGTGGCGGCGGCCGGACACCTGCCCCCGGTTGCCGGCGCGGTGACCCAGGAGCTGATCGACCTGATCGTGATCTTCAACGCCCTGCGGGTCGCCTTGCCACCGCGGACGGTCACGGACTTTTGACCGTGACGCTCAGGGCTCGTGGAGCAGACCCATCCGCAGCGCGAAGCGCACCAGCTTGGAGCGGTGGTTCAGTCCGAGCTTCTCCATGATGCGGCCGCGGTAGGTATCGACCGTCTTCGCGGAGATGGCGAGCCGCTCGCCGATCTCCCGCGCGCTGTAGCCCTCGGCGGTGAAGGTCATCACTTCCCGCTCCCGCTCGCTCAGGCGAGCGAGCAGGGGGCCGTCCGTCGCGTGGACGTTCCGGTACCGCTGGAGCAGGAGGCTGGCGGCGCGGGCGGGCAGGTAGACCTCCCCCATCGCGACGACGCGGATCGCCCTGATTAGGTCCTGGTCGGCGGACATCTTGGTCAGATATCCGCTGGCGCCCCCGTCGAACACCGGCCCCAGGTGCTCCGGCTCCGCGTGCACGGTGAGCGCGAGTGACGTGCCCCCAGGTACGGTACCACTTCCTATGTTAGACCCAGAGCATGCCCACGGCACTGTGGTGCTCGACTCGGATCCGTTCCGTCATGTCGTGAGCCTCCGTCTCCACGGGTTCACGACCACGCGCCACACGTCCGTACTGAGACCGCTCACGGCTTCCCCCCACCATCAGCTCACCGGATCGACGACGCGACCCAAAATGGAGCGCGGGGCCGATCCCAACCGTCGGGGGACCCCCAGGACAGGGCGGAAACTTCAGCTGCGCGAGCGTCGGAGATCCCCTCCGCGGGGGATTCACCCCCCCGACCGGTGGGGGGCTCCACGCCATCGGCGTGGCGCTAACGGCGGCGAGCCGAGATCCGATGCATGAGGGCCTCCTGATCGCGCAGCGCCGCCAGCGCCTCGTCCTGCTTGACGAGCCGCAGGGAGACGCGCTCACCCGCGCCGAGCTGCGCGAGCCGCGGGAGATCGGCCGTCGCGACCACGGCGATCTTGGGATATCCGCCGACCGTCGGGCCGTCCGGCATCAGCACGATGAGGGTGCCGTCCGGGGTCAGCTGGACTGCGCCCACGCATGCCGGCTCCGAGCGGCCGTCCGTGCGGTGCACGCGGTCGAGCCCCGCGCCGGAGAGACGGAAGCCGGTCCGGTCCGAGCGCGCGTCGACCGTGAGCCCGCGTCCCAGGAGGGTGTCCCACTGAGCCGGCGACAGCACGCCGGACTGCGGTCCCGGCAGCACGGCGATCGCGCGCGCGGCTCCGGCCCCGGCGGGAGCCACCACGCGCGCGTCCGGTGGGAGCCGCGCACCGGCTCGGGTGATCCCCGACGGAACGCCGACCGGGAGCACATCGCCCGAACGCAGCGGGCGGCCCTCGAAGCCGCCGAAGCCGGCGGGGAGGTACGTCCCCCGCCCGCCGAGCACGGGCGGCACCGCGATGCCACCCGCGACGCACAGGTAGACGACGCGCCCCCGCTGGACGCGCTCGATTCTCAGCTCGCCACCCCTGCTGACAGCGGTGACCTCGCCGTGGCGGATGGTCCCGCCGTCGAGCTGGGCCTCGACCTCCGCCCCGGTGAGCGCCGCGTGCGCCTCGGAATGGAACCGGAGTGTTCCGCCCGTGAGCGCCCATTCGATCGCAGCGTCGTCGTGGGCGTTCCCCAGGAGCGCGTTGCCGCAGCGCAGGGAGAGCGGGTCCAGCGCGCCGCCCGGAGGGACGCCCGCGGAGCGCTCGCCGGCGCGCCCGCCGTCCTGCACCGTGGCGAATGCTGGCGCCCGCAGCACCTCGATCACGAGGGCACGAACCGGACGCGCGCACCCACCGCGAGCAGCGAGGCGAGCTCGCGGTGCGGGTCGAACATAACCGCGTCCGTGCGGCCGATCAGATGCCAGCCTCCGGGGGTGACGAAGGGGTACACCGCCGTCTGTGCGCCGGCGATCGCGACCGACCCGGCCGGCACCCGCGCGCGTGGCGCGTCCCGGCGCGGGAGACGCAGGCGCTCGTCCAGCTCCCCCAAGTAGGCGAAGCCCGGCACGAACCCGATCGCCAGGACGCGATACTCCACCGATGCGTGCAGCTCCACCACGGCCGCGGGCGACAAGCCGCACGACGTGGCGACGGACGCCAGGTCCTCCCCATCGTACCGCACCGTGAAGGTATGGAGCTCCGTCTCCGCGTCCGGCACCTCCGATCCGGTTGCCGAGCCGAACAGCACGGGCTCTACCAGGGGCTCCGCCGCGGTGATCAGCGGATCGAAGTACACCGCGACCGTGTCGTAAGCCACCACCACGTCGCGCAGGCCGGGTGCGTCGGAGCGTCGCAGGGCGGCGGCGGCGGCCCGGGCCACGCCCTCACCCCCCGCCCTGAACCGCACGAGCATGGCCGAGTCGCCGAGCGCGACGAGCTCAGGTGCGGTCACCGGGCGAATGGAGCGAGCGTCACGCCGGCCTCCAGCAGACGCACGCGCGCGGCGCGCGCCATCCGCAGTGCAGCCGGCGAATCGCCGTGCACGCAGAGCGAATCTGCCTCGATCAGGAGCGGCCTTCCGTCCAGGTCCGCGACCGGCTCCCCGCGCGCGATGCGCAACGCCCGCTCCGCGGCCAGCTCCTCGTCGGCGATGAGCGCACCCGGCGCGGCGCGGGGGGCGAGCGAGCCGTCGCTCAGATACCCACGGTCGAGGAATGCCTCGCGCACCGTGGGGAGACCGGCCGAGCGGGCGGCGGTGAGCATGGCGCTGCCGGCGAGCGCGAGCACGGCCAGGCCTCGATCCGCGCGCGCGGCTGCCACGACGAGCGCCGTCGCGGCTGCCAGGTCGTGCACCGCCCGGTTGTACAGTGCACCGTGCGCCTTCACGTAGCGGAGGGTGATGCCTTCCGTACCACAGATCTCGCGCAGCGCTCCCACCTGCTCTTCCACCCAGCGCTCGATGTCGGCGGGCGCCGCGCGCAACTCGCGGCGGCCGAATTCTTCACGATCGGGATAGCCCGGATGCGCGCCGACGACCACGCCCGCTGCACGCGCCGCGCGCACGGTGGAGCGCATCAGGTCCTCGCTGCCCGCGTGCGCGCCGCACGCCACGCTCGCCGAGGTCACCGTGGCGAGGAGCTCAGTGTCCGTGCCGCCGCCCTCGCCGAGGTCGGCATTCAGATCGATGCTGCGCACGCCGCAAAGATACCGCGGACGTGCGGTTGACGTGAGGCTCCGTGGCTCGCGCGGATCGGCCGGGGCCCCACGCCGGTGCGGACCATGTGGCGGCCGGCCTGCCTTGCTGCCCCCGAGCCGTCGAGCGCGACCTGGCGATGCGGGTCGTCGTAGAGGGGATAGCATACCTGCCGTCCTGATCTGAGGGGCCTCTGCGTGGTCGCACATGACAAACCCATGGCGGAGAGGGACTCCTGGCCGGGATGGCGGACCCGGGGGCGGAGCGAGGGCGGCGATGTCGCGGTAAGATGGATGCCATGCGCATCCGTGTTCGCTGGGCGGCCAGAGGGTACCCGGCGTCGCTGATCGACTCCGAGGAGTGACGGCGGCATGAATCCACCTGCACGCGAGAACCGGTCTCGCGGAGGAGCTGAGCATCGCGCTCCTGTCCCGGTGCCCTAACGGCCGGACGCAGGAACCATTAACTTTCATGCATCTTTCGAGGAACTAGGCATCGCGTCGACCATCGGCGCTTCGTCTCGCGGCACCCTCCTCGCCGCCGCCTTCCTCCTCTCCCGGGCACGCCTGCGAAAAGAAGTCCGCCGGGCGCCGCGCACACCACGGGATCGTCGTCGTCTCGGTGCGCGCACATATGCACCCTTGCGACCGATCGAAGGAACGACCGTGAAGAAATCCGAGGTTTACCACATCATATACGAGAGCGACCTCTCGGCGTGGAAGGTCGAAAAGGAGGGCTCTCCCAGACCCATCACACGAACCGGGGTGAAGGACGCCGCCATCAGGATCGCCAAGAGCCTCGCTCGGAGCGCGGCTCATGGGCGAGTCGTCGTTCACCGAAAGGACGGCGGGGTCCAAGAGGACCTGATCTACGGAAAGGATCCGGCGATAGGATTTGGTTGAGGTCGCGCGTCGTCGGCATGCCAGACGGAGCATGCCGCCAACCTTCCACGACGCCATGCGTGCGCCCTTTCTCGCCCAGCTCTGGAGTGTACCACGTGTCACAATCGTTTTCGCTCGCCCGAGACCGCTGTGCCGTGATCTCCGATCCGGCACTGCGGGAGGAAATCCAGTCACACACGGGAAACGCCGAGGTGACCGCGGGAATCCTGAGGTCGATTGACCGATTCGGGGCCGATCCGAGGATTCAGCGCTACGAGATCACGCCGAGGCATGGCTACCGGAGCGCACGGACGTCCGCGGGAGTCTCCTGGACCGTTCATGCCGTGTGGAGCCAACTCGACGCGAACCAGCCGTGAGGCAGTGACATCGGACCCGTCAACCAATTCTCTTAGGAGTATTTCCTTGGCCAGACGACCGAACTACGGATTCCAGAAGCATCAGAAGGAGCTCAAGAAACAGAAAAAGCGAGAGCAGAAGGCAGAGAAGAAGCGGTTGAAGGGAGAAGGCGCTCAGCCCGATCTTCAATCTGAGACCGATCCCCAGGACAGCGACCAGACCTGACATGCGACAGACACCGGCCAAGATCTTGGGCGACCTCGATCCGGCCCTAGCCGCCCGCATCGAAGGACTCCTCGACGAGGGCTGGAGTCGTTGGGAGCGATTCGATCGAGAGGTGCGCCAGCACCGTTTTCACCCATTCGTTGCTGCTGACTACGACGTCGTGCTCACTTCGCTGCTGAGCGTTGCCAGCCCCGGCCTCAAGTTCCTGGAGTGGGGTTCGGCGACCGGGGTCATCGCGGTCCTTGCGGACCTCCTCGGATTCGAAGCGTATGGAATCGAGCTGGACGAGTACCTCGTGCGGGAAGCGCGCGAGCTCGCGCTGAGGCAGGGCTCCCGTGTGCGCTTCGCCACCGGAAGCTTCCTCCCCACGGGCTATTCCTGGGGCCGTCGATCTGGAGATGGGCGGCTCGGCACGATCGGCGAAGGCTCGTCCGGATATCTGGAGCTCGGGATTCCTCTGGACGACTTCGACGTGGTCTTCGCGTATCCGTGGAGCGGGGAGGAGCCGATCATGCTCGACCTAATGGCTGAGTACGGACGATCCGACGCCCTGCTCCTGCTGCAGTCCGGGACGGAAGTGACCAAGTATCGGGGAGGTCGCGCACGGCGGTAGTGCCGGTCCCTGCTACCCTTGGCCGCCGGACTCGGGAACGGGCTTATCACCATGTCCGGGCTCGCTTGGGCGGCGAGGAATGGTGACCAGTAGCCGGTGGCGATGCGGAGGCCCTCCTTGATGACGTCCGCAGACATCGCAATCCAGGACGTGTTCACGATGAGGTCGGGCAGCCTGAGCGTCCCCGCTAGGATTCGAACCTGTGGTCACCGATTGGTGAAACGGAGGGTTCCGACCGTGAGGAAGACCGCTCTGCTCTCAGCTGCGCTGGCCTCGCTGGCGGCGCTCGCCCCACTCCAGGCGCAGCACCTGAACGTGAAGCCCGCGGGCCGACATTGGCAGGCGGTCATCCTGCCCAGTGCCGACACGCTGCGCTTCACGATCTGGGTGCCGCAGGGGCTCGGGACCAGTAATGGGGCCGCCAAAGTCCCGCTCCTGCTGGCCACGCATTTCGGCGGCCGGGTCACCCCCTATATGGGGGGCGCGTATATGGACATGCTGGTCGTGCCGGCGCTCGCGGACCTGGGCGCAGTGATCGTGGCTCCCGATGCCCACAGCACCACCGGGTGGAGCCCGGACGACGAGCAGCGCTTGATCTGGCTGGTGAAGGAGATGATGCGGATCTATCCGATCGATCCCGCCAAGGTCGCGATGACGGGGTTCAGCGCAGGGGGTCGTCAGGCCTGGTACATTGCGAACCGGAATCAGGACCTGTTCACGGCGGTGATCCCGGTGGCGGCGCCGATCCGCGAGCTACCGCCCAATCCGTGGAAGATCCCGGCCTTCGTCGTCCATTCGACCGCGGACGAGCGGGTCGTGGTCGGTCCGGTCAAGGAGTATGTCGCGGCCCAGCGCGCAGCCGGCGCTCTGATGGAGATCCATCTGGTCGACGGCATCTCGCACAATCGCACGAGCGACTTTGCGGAGGCCTTGAGCCACGCGATCCCCTGGCTCGAGCGAGTCTGGTAGAGGGCCAGGGCCAGCCGAGCTTCATGCGGGTGCCTCCGAGTGCTCGCGCGGGGTGAGGCCGAGGTAGGCAGCGAAGTCACGACCGGAGCGAAAGCGGCGGATGTCGCCAACGAAGGCCAGGAGGGCGGTCGCGGTAAGGACACGGCACCTTCCCCCCGGCCGGGATTCGGCCGGCGGCGCTACGGATTCAGCCAGTAGTTCACCTTGACCACGAAGATGTTGTCCGGCGCAATGCCGAACATGTCGGAGCCGTCTCTGGAGAGGTCGAAGCGGCCCACCCATTCGTGATCCCCGTAGGCGTCGGACCCGGTCACGGAGTTGATCCGTCGCTGCTGCCATACCAGGTAGATGGTCGAGCCGGGTCGCCACTCCCAGCGCAGCACGGCGTTGCCGATCAGGCTCCGGTAGTTGAAGTCCCGGTCGGAGACGGTGAACGCCTCGGCGGCGCCGGAGCCGTCCGGGTCGACCGAGAACGTGCGGCCGTCCATGCGCTCCACAGTCCCGACCTCCCGGCCGTAGTCGAGAAAGTCGAAGGTGTCGGGGGCCCGGAACTCCCTGAGTTGGCCGTAGTCGCCGATGGAGATGAAGGGCTCCACGTAGAGCTGGAGGGACAGGTCGGGCGAGAAGGTGACGTTGACCCGGGTGTCGAAGGAGAGCGTCGTGCGGTCGAGGCCGGCGAAGACGTAGCGGCGACCGTAGGTACGGTCGGCGAGGGGGTCCGCGACGGACGTGACGTACTGGGCCTCGGAGTAGGACTGGCTGAGGTTCGGGCCGAACCGGATCTCCAGGCTCTCCCGGGGTTGCATGTTCAGGTTCAGGTCGAAACGCCGGGACCAGGAGCCACCTCGGTCAGCCTGCCACTGGGCGGAGGCGCTGGCCGTGGTGCTCCGGCGGCTGTCGGAGTCAACGCTGATCCGACCGAGCGAGCCCCTCGGGCCATCGGCCATGGGACCGCCCCGGGTCATCCGGTCGTCGTCGTAGCGGGGAATGTGCTCGAAGCGG
>Ga0310123_10002723_pt1 | contig 13930 bp, 12 predicted proteins | sample CB6_AW_1057_MG_FD_203505 | JGI IMG/M metagenome (GOLD analysis project Ga0310123, IMG submission 203505) | Marine microbial communities from Western Arctic Ocean, Canada - CB6_AW_1057 | ecosystem: Environmental > Aquatic > Marine > Oceanic | place: Canada: Western Arctic Ocean | collected... | reverse complement strand
GAGCGCCGAAAGCTTGCGGTGATTCGATAGCCCACAGGCACACAGCAGACACGGGCGTTCCGATTTTAGGAGCGCCCATATATGATTCAGTTGCCGATGCGTGGTCTAATCGGTGACTCGCACAAACTTCTGCATGCGAGCGGGGTCCAATGTTTCACCTACGTAAAGGTCCCCTTTAGAGTCCAGAGCAAGAGCATGGGCCGCGCGAATGTCGCCGGGTGTCCAGGTGCTCATACCCCAGCCTCCCAGCCACTGGCCGTCCAGCGTCATCACCTTCACGCCGGCGGGATGGGTCATAGGATTGGTCGGAGGCGAATCGGCGTCAAGGCCCAGGTAGCCGCCCAACTCCGCGACGTACATATTTTCGTCGTCGTCCAGAACCATGTGATCTGGCCTGTGCACGCCCTTCCATTCTCTGATGTACTCCCCGTCCGGGGTGAATACCTGTATGCGGCTGTTCTCGCGATCAGAGACATAAAGCGTGCCCGAACTGTCGATGCACACGCTGTGGGGAATGATGAATTGGCCAGGGCCTGACCCAGGCTCGCCCCAGGATTTGATATGCTCGCCTTCCGCCGTGAAGTGATGGACGCGCGCGTTGCCGTAGCCGTCGGTTACATATATCGAACCGTCGAGTCCCAGGCAAATGTCGGTGGGCCGGTTGAAAGGGTCACCACTCATCCTACCGGCAGGTTCGTTAGGTGTCCCAATCGTCATCAGCAGGTCGCCATCGGGAGACCATTTCTGGACCACGTGAGTTCCCAGGTCTGTAGTGTAAACCGAGTCGTCAGGGGCAATGAAAAGGTGGTGGGCAGTGCCGAACACTCCTTCTCCCCACGTTCTGAGGATTTCTCCGTCCTGGTTCAACACGATCATAGGATGATCGCTGCGATTGTAAGCAAATATCTCGTCTTTGCTGTTAACCCCTACGCCGACAACATGGTTCCATTCCCATCCGTCCGGCAGCGGCGCCCAACCGACTACGTGTTCAAAAACATACTCTCCGTAACTAACCCTCAAACCTTCTGTCATATTTTTCCTTCCTGATATTTGTGTTTGAATGACTGTTCTCTGGGGCCGAATCATATTGCACCGGTGGCTGGATCAGAGTCTACAATGCGATCGAATCGGGGAGGTCATCCATCGCATAATATTTGTGGGTCACGCCGTCGCCTCGCACCTTCACAACCCGCAACCCTGACGGATCGTCACCCAGAGGATAACCAACAGCGCCGGTGACCACCATCTGGAGTTTGCCATCCTCTGCATAGTTATTGCGATGCAAGTGTCCGGCGAACACAGACGACACATCGTGTTCGTGCAATATGTCCAAAATCACTTTACGACGATCTCTAGGAATAACGAAGTATCCGTCACCCTCATCCGCACGCTCAAGGAACAGCGGATGGTGGGTGAACAAGATTATGTCCTCGGATCCGTTGGCTCTCGCGGTGCTGAGATCATCCTTCAGGAACTGGACGATGCTCTCCCATTCGCCTGGCACGTTTTCAGGGTTATAGCACACCGAGCTATTTATCACCGCGAAGTGGCAACCATCGTGGTCAAATGAGAAGTTATCCGGCCCGAATCGCTCCCGATAAAGCGCAAGAGATTCGGTCGTTGGGGCGTCGCCTACGTCGTGGTTCCCTGATACCCAATGGATTGGAATGTCATCTTGGAGCATGGCCGTGATTCGGAAAAGTTCATCTAACTGGTTCTGGTCTTTGGGATCGTGAACCATATCGCCACACATGGCAACGAACGCGGGTTTCAGGCGGTTGGTGGCTTCGATAGCCAGGGTGTAAAGCCTGGACTCGTCAGCAAATCCGGTGATGATTTCAGGAGCCTTTCGGACGAACAATTGCCTGCGCCGGCGTTCCTCGACTTCTTCATCGGTCAACGTGCTGAAGAAGGCAAACATTCCGAATTGGGGGTCTGCCATCTGCACGAAAAAAAAAGACACAACGTTACCTCGGAATAACCAAATTTAGAACTTTACCTGCTGCGTTCAGCGTAAGTCTCGTGGGCTCTGTCGATGGCCGCCGTTCGACCGGCGACTAGAGGCTCTTGGCGAGACGTCACCCACTCGTTCGATCGCTTGACACTCTTAATTGACCCCTGGAAGTGAGGCATCACGTATCGGGCCAATAACTCGTAGCTATGAAGCATTTTGTCACGCGGGGCCCAGTCAATCGTCTGGACCAGCAATCCGCCGAATCCGCCGCTCTGTTGATCCAGTCGATATATAGCCTCGATGAGGTCATCAGGCGTGCCGACAACCCAGGAGCCATTATCTGCCATGTGGTCGATAACCTTGTCCAACGGGCCATCAAAAGCAGGAGGGCGTCCGTTGGTTCCCTCGCTGTACTCTCGCAGGAATCGCCCTGCGCCCATCCGAGCTTCGTCGCGAGCCTGTTGACGGGTCTCAGCCAGATGCACGGGCAAGGTCAGTCTCCAGTCATGCCGGTTGACGGTCTGGCCATGTTCAGCTGCCGATTCCTCCGCCACTTCCCATAGAAATTCCAAAGGCGAAGGCCCCTTTGAAGGGTCGCGTGGCACCGTGATTGTCAGCACCGCAGCGCCATATTTACCTGCTAGCGCGACACCTGCCGGTGACTGCACCGACGCGACAGCCAGAGGCATATAAGGTCGTTGGAATGGGCGCAACTGCAAGCTCGCCTCGTTAAGCTCAAACCAGTCGCTCTTGTAAGTTATCGGATCGTCCTCGGTGAAGAGCCTCAATATGATACCCAGAGCCTCGTCCATCTTCTCGCGTTGAGTCGTGGGATCAATGCCCATCATATAAGCGTCGCTGGGCAGCGCTCCGGGGCCGACGCCGAGCATCACGCGGCCGTGGCTCATATGGTCAAGTTGCACCATGCGGTTAGCAACCATAAGAGGATGATGGTATGGGAGGCTGATGACCCCACTGCCCAACTTGATATGACGCGTTCGGTCTGCCGCCACCGCCATGAATATTTCAGGCGACGAGATGGTTTCCCATCCGGCGCTGTGATGCTCCCCTATCCATGCCTCGTCGAAGCCAAGCTGGTCCAGCCACTGGACTAGCTCCAGGTCGCGATCAATTGCCAGAGTAGGATTTTCCCCCACTCGATGAAACGGTCCCAGAAAAATTCCGAACTTCATGCGGTCTGGCAGTGCCATTGTGTTCTCCCTCGATATCATATGCTGGTGGTGTGGTACCCAATGATCTAACCAGACAATTTAGAGATGTTTTTGAAGGCCTTCGATCGTGTCTCGCGCCTCGTTCACCATGTCCATGAGGATGTCCTTTGCAGGGCGGCGCTCGTTCAGCATGCCGCTGATTTGCCCTGACGGGTTGCCTACCAGGTCATACCTGCCCGCGGCTTTAGCCGCACGAGTGAATGGTTCTTGCAAAATCCCCTGGAGAGGCATGTCTAGATTTTCGAGACCGGAGTCTGCCCATGCCTGTTTGACCGCGTTGTTGTAAGAACGCTGGTTCTTGCCAGACATAAACTTGCTGGTCGTAAAATCGGATGACTGGCCTCCTAGAATCTGCTGTTGGTGGTCGTCCGGGATGTTCGTCTCCTCGGACGTGAGGAAGGCAGTGCCGACCCACGCGCCTTGAGCGCCAAGCGCCAGGGCCGTCGCAAGATGCCTTCCCGACCCGATGCCGCCGGCCGCGAGAACCGGCATCGGCGCCACCGCTTCAACAACCTGCGGAACCAGGACCATCGTCGAGATATACCCGGTGTGGCCTCCGGCCTCGGTGCCTTGAGCCGTGATGATATCGACGTTCGCCGCGACGTGACGCTCGGCGTGTCGCACCGCCCCGGCCATCCCTATGACCTGCATGCCTTGATCGTGGGCCCGCTCGGTCATCATCGCAGGGTCTCCGAGGGCCGCCGCGAATACAGGAACCTTGTTGTCCAGAAGCACTTCGATTTTGCGATTCAATAGGTCAGTGGACATTGGCTCTGAAGGCGCCAGCCCGGCCCGTTCCAGCCCATGCTCCCGAATGAGTTCTTCGACCACGGCAACGTGATTCGGGTGGTCCCGTTCAATCTGGGCGTAAATTTCTTCTTTGTTGGTCGTGGTGACCTCAGCCCGCACGACAGGCAGCAGAAAATCCACCCCAAAAGGGCGGTCTCCGACCAGATTGCGAAGCTCTTTGATACCTGCGTCAAGTTCGTCAAGGTTCGCGAAGTTGTCACCCATGACTCCGAGACCGCCTGCATTCGTCACGGCTGCCACGAGCTTTACAGGGGTCGGCGCTGTGGATTGGGCCTGTCCGCCAGCGGCCATTCCTGCCAGCACGATTGGATATTCGATCCCCAGCATGTCACACAATGGGGTGTGAAGTCGGTCTGCCATATTGTTTGCCTCCAGACTCGGTGAACTGTATCGGACTTTGTATCATCCGGTGCCTAAGTCTGACAAGTCTGACGTCAGCGCGTTCCCAGCATAACGATGTCGCCAGTTGGGGCCGCGCTGCCCCCTATCGGCTCGATGCTGACGCCGATGGCATCCGATTCGGAGAAATCGAACGCAAACGCCACCGCTCTGGCTGGCGCTGGCGCTGGCTTGAACACTCCGACGCTGGCGGCACCTGAATCATTGATGCTCCAGACTTGAAATTCCCGGTCAGGAGGGATGGCTGGCATATCTCTCACAAACAATAGAGCGTCACCTTCTGGCGCTGTCAGCACTAGAGAACCGCTGGCGCCAGAAGCTTTGTCGGTGCCTGGAAGTAGAGTAGTCGCCGACGCGTCGGCGATAGCATCGACCAGAATTGCCTGATCTGAATTTACGTCCTTTTGATCATCGAGACGGAACTGCAAGTTGATATTCCACACCACGAGGGCGACGATCACAACTGCGACAGCCCCCGAAAGGGTAAATACTCTTAGCGTAATCCAATCCCGCCAACCAAATTTCGGATCCGATTTTAGAGGCTCAACAAGCGGTCCAGTGACTTCACTCTCGAAATCTGCCCTCGCTTCCGCTAGGATGCGGTCCTTCAATTCGCTGCGCGTCGGTGTGACATCCAGCGCGACCGGCAGGATGTTAACGACCGCCTGGAACTCGCCCAAAAGACCGCGACATACTGGGCACGCCCGAAGGTGATCGCGGTGGGCATCGCCCTCGTCGATCACCAGAGATTCCAGAGCGAACTCCGCCGCCAATTCTTCCAATTCGGAAGAAACAGACTGATGACCGGCCCCTTATGTTGAAAGGCAACGTGTTAATCGGAGTCTCTTGACTCAGTGTCTATCAACATGCACCTCAATTTCTGCAATCCCAACCGCATGCGGCCTTTGACAGTGCCGAGCGGCACGCCGGTGTTCTCAGCGATTTCACGCTGAGTCTGGCCGCCGTAGTAAGTCAGAGTTATGGCCTCTCCCTGCTCGTCTGGCAGGGTGTAAATCGCCTGCTTCACCCGCTGGTTATCCAGGCTCGCGCTCACCTGATGCTAGACCTCTGGCTGGCGAGGCTCGAAGTTAATCTCGTCCAGCGACATTCGTTCATTGATAAACGTCCGTCCACGGGTAACATCTATGGCCCGGTGCCTGACGATGCTGAACAGCCACGCCCTAGCCGATCCTCTGTCCGGCCTAAAAGAGTTGGACTGACGCCACACCGCCAGAAACGCTTCTTGTATCACACCGCTCACACAGCTGCTGGTCGCCAAGCACCCGATATGCGATGGCCATTGCCGTGCGCTGTGGCGATCGTAAAGCTCCTACAGCGCCTCAAGATGACGTGGACAACACTGACCGCGCTGGGAATCACGGGCGGTCTCGTGCCGTCGGCATCGGCTCTCGTAATATTATTGGCTGCGATCTCGCTGTAGCGCATCAAGTTCGGAATCGCGTTGATTCTGGCCTTCGGAATCGGCATGGCCGGGGTGTTAGCCGGCATAGGCCTCGCGTTGGTCTATGTGCGAGCCGCGCTGGAGCGAATATAGAACAAAAACCGATTAGTCAGCGTTGCGGCAAACTTAATGCGCCTGGCAACGGCACTGGTAGTTCTTGGTTCTGGCCTGTTCATGTCGGCGCGTTCGGCTTTCCAATTCGCCTCAATCTGCCCCTACAGTGGCGCACAATATAGTCTAGAGTTCGCTCGGTAGGGTCACCAGACTGCGATCGATGTCTGCGATGCGCGTGCGTCCGCAGTAGGCCATCGCTCTGTCAAACTCCACGCGCAGGATGTCCAACGCCGTCCTCACGCCCGCCTCTCCGTTGACTGCAAGACCCCAGAACAACGGGCGTCCCATCAAAACCGCTCGCGCCCCTAGAGCTATCGCCTTCAAGACATCAAGTCCTCGACGGATGCCTGAGTCGAGGAAAACCTCAAGCCTGTCGCCTACCGCGCTCGCGATTTCCGGGAGAGTCTCAATGGATGACCTCGTGCCGTCCAATTGCCTGCCGCCATGATTCGAGACAACCACAGCATCTGCTCCATACTCCGCCGCCTGGATCGCGTCGCCAACCGTGCGAACGCCCTTGATAATCAGGGGGAGGTCGGTGAGGTCCTTGAGCCAACCCAAGCGGTCCCAAGTAAGCCCAGCATACCCGGGGGGACTCCAATCCGCCATGTCCGGGATTCCGACTTCTCGGAGGGCCGCGAGATCAGGGCGGTCTCTAAGACTGCCCCAGAATTGACCCGGCCTCCGCACCATGTCGTTGCGAACGTCTCGCTCCTTGGGGCTGCCTATGGGAGTGTCGATGGTGAGGCATATGGCCTTGTATCCGGCGGCTTTGGCCCTGGTCACAAGAAGCTCAGTCACCAGGTCGTTGAAGTGGTATATCTGGAACCACAGCGGGCCTGTTGCGACTTCCGCAACCTCTTCGATACTGTATCCTGAACTGGTCGGCAATGTGTAGAGAGTCCCGACAGAGCCTGCTGCCCTCGCTGTTGCTTGTTCGCCATCGGGATGCACCGCGCGCTGTCCTCCCGCTGGCGCAACCATGATCGGGAAGGCGATTTTCTCGCCAAGCACCTCGACCGACAGATCGCGGTGGCCCACATCAATCAGAAAGTTTGGATTGATTGTGATGTCGTCAAAAGCGGTGCGATTCCTTCGCTTGGTGATCTCGTCACCCGACGCGGCGTCGACGAACTCCCAGGAATTGTGGGGCATCACCTGCTTTGCCATCTTCTCTAGGTCGAACAAACTTACTGGGTTCATCTAAAGGTTCCCTCCCCTATTTTGTGGCTCGGCGCAATTCTACCCTCTTTAGGGCGAAAACTGGGATCGCGAAATTCCGAATCAATCCAACCCGTCGAATCCAACAATATTCGTCGGCGTAATCTCCAGCAGGACGAAGTCCAACTCCCTCAACACTTTTTCAACATAGGCCTTGCCTTCCTCCTCGCCTCGGACGTAGTGCATGGACACCTCTGTCACCACCTCGGTTACTTCATGATGCGTCAATTTGGCTGTGCCATTCACGAGCGCCCAACGTTGTGGCGACTCGTTGGCCGCAACGCATAAGGCCACGGTCGGATTTTCGTGAACGTTACGAGCTTTGAGTGATTTTTCTTCAACTCCCACCAAGATCTTGTCGCCGCGAACGAGGTGCCACACAGGAGTCATGTGGGGCGTGCCGTCGGGTCGCATCGTCGTGATGGTCGATATTATGGGTTCCTTCAATAATTGCTTGATCTCGACTGTGTCTAATTTTGCCAAGGTGCCACCTCAATTTTTTCAATTCGACTTCACGTTAACTTCATCTTTTATAGGTATCGGGCAAAGGATACAGTGTTCGAGATAGGCAGACCACGAATTTTCTGACCAGAACGAGAATTCATGATATGATCCACTCAATCCCAGCCAGATCGCGACAGAAAAGCCTCCGACACCGGACGTCGTGCACAAATTTTCCAAAAGGAGAGGTCCACGTGACACAGGAGCAAGCTCAAATCCTCAGACCCGAAACCCTGATTGAGGAGTTCAAAAAGAACGGCGTGACTCACATCATCACCATACCGGACAGCGAGACAAACTATCTGTACGAATTAATGGTCAACGAGCCGTCCCTGGACATCATCCCTGTGTCCCGCGAGGGTGAGTCCATGAGTACAGCTTTGGGTCTGAACATTGCAGGCAAAGTCCCGGTGTGCTTGATCCAGAACACCGGGATGCTGGAGTCTGGTGACTCGATTCGAGGCATGGCGCTTAACGCGGGATTCCCGTTGGTGATGGTGGTCGGATACCGAGGCTGGACACGTCATGGCGTGACGCCTGACACAGCTGCGACATATACTGAGCCATTCCTCCATGCGTTCGGCATCAACTACTACTTGGTTGAACAGGATGAGGACGGCGACCGAATTTCAGCGGCTTTCGCCGAGGCGCGCGAAACGCGACGACCGGTGGTTGTTCTGGTCGGCGATGAGTACCACGGATTCAACCGCTAACGGGTGACGCTGAGTCGATATTCTCAACGCAATGTCAAACCATCAGGAGACGAAAAATTGATCGAAGCAGTTGACGTATTCAACGCATTTCAAGACCATCGCGGCGACGCAATCGTGACGACAACCGGCAGGGCAGGCCGTCACTGGAAAAACATAAGCACCAACCCGAATCGGGACGTCGCTCTGGGAGGGGCAATGGGCCATACGGCGTCAGCGACGTTCGGTCTCGCGGTCGGATTGCCCGATGAAAAGGTGGTGCTGTTCGACGCCGAAGGCTCTCTACTGATGAACCTAGGGGTTCTGGCAACGATCTCCGGCAAAAAGCCCAAGAATTTCTATCACATTCTCCTTGATAACGAGTCATACGCGACCACCGGCGGACAGCCAGTTCCCAACGCCGAGGAGATTAACTACGCGGGGATGGCCCGTGAGGCGGGCTATGCATCGACACACGAATTTGACGACCTTGAGGATTTCGTGACCAACATCGGGAGCATCCTCGATGAGACGGGTCCGGTGTTTGTTTCAGTGAAGATTTTCGCCGAAGTCGAGAACGCCCCCATCGCCTTGCGAGTCCGGGAACCTGCGCGCAGTCGCGACGAAACGATCCGAGACTTGAGGGCCGAATTGGGAATCAGCGAGTAAACGGACTGAAACTCTGACGGGACATATCGCCCCAGTCAGTATGGCAGTGGACGGCAATCAAAACGACCCTGACCCCAGGGTGTTATCTCTGGGGTCAGGGTCTAGTGTTTTGCCTGTTTATGGGTCTATTGCAGACCTGCCAATTGCCGGGCTTGGCTGGATATTCGATGGTCGTGCTCGTCTGCGAATCGTTTGACGCCTCTGTAAATGGACTCGGCGTCGAGATGGGCCTCTGCGATGACATCGGCCTCAGAGCCGCCTGTCAGCCACTGGTCGTCCCAATCCGACGCCAGCGAATACTCCTTGGTCAGCGGCCCAGGGTCCTGAATCGGCCACACACGCCGCGTGCCTGTGGTGACCACCATCAGGTCATAGCGCGCTTCGGCCGGCAACACCGAATTCTGGTAATCTGCCGACTGTCGGTGGAACAATTCCTCGCTGATGCACGCGACCACCTTAACATTCACCCCGTCCTGCTCCAGTCTGTTCAGAACCGAAACGAGGTTGACTGTAGACGATGAGCCTTGAACCATGACGTATCCGTGTTTGGGTTTGTCGGGATCAAAATCCCGTATCAGGTAGAACCCTTTGGCCGCAGCCGTGAGGTCAGTGTCGGCGAATGTGGCACGGTCGGCCACCGGGAAGTCGGGTCTTGCGACTTCGAGAACGATAACGCCAACCTTGGGCTCCCTGGCAGCAATCGATGCCGCTGCGAAATATGCAGGAGCCACGTCGTTGTAGTCCCAGAAGCTCAGCGTAATCACCTGTCCTTTGGGGAACAGCTTCCAGACCTGTGGCGAAAATATGCCGAAGTGGGTGCGAGCGTCTGCCGCCGTTTCGGGACCTGAGTGTCCGGCGAGGATGTTCAACACTCCAACTCTAAACGGGCTGTCTTGGTTCTGCTGGCTCCACACCCGTGCTGGCAGATACATCAACGGCGTGAACGCGCCGTACGACCCGCTTATGGCCCATACGCCAACGTGTTTGTCGGGGTCAAGAGAAGCGCTCTGGCCGACAAGCCCGATGGCAGTCGATGCGTTGCCTGCCTCCTGAATGACCGCCTTAAGTCGGGTTCCCAACGGGTTTTTTACAGGGTCGTAATGACCCCAGAAAGAGCCGTTCTCGACGTTGATGGATTCGGCGAGATCAGCGGCAACAATCAAAAACCTGTTCTCAGTCACGTAGTTCATCCACTTGACGATTTCAGAAATCGCTCTGCGTGTTCCCCGAACATTGCCGGGTTCCTCGAACAACTTGATCGTGATTTCCTTCTCTTCACCGGATTCACTGTTCCGCACTGTGAGATTTTGAACCTCCACTGGCAGGTTCTCGACCGCAAGGCGGGGGTCTTGGAACGGGTCTTTCGACCGATCTATACGCAGCGGCAGATCATCCGCGACCGAATCACCAATATCGACCAGCCGATTCGCGAGCCATTCTCCAAGGCCATTTTTCTCCAGCACGGACATGACAACATCGATGTTGGTCTTGAACTGGATCAGTCGTTCACGGTCGTTTGCGACCGCTCCGTCGTGGATCCCTTGGAACTCGACGCCGAATCGTTTTTCGAACGTTCCTGCTAGCGCCTGGAAATAGTCGTTGTTGAACGAGAATGCGTACGGGTGACTTTGGTAGCTGACGATCTGATCTCCATACCTGGGGATCTTCCCGTTCTGCGCTCCCGGCCACCACCCTTTGACTGTGCGGCCGATGACGATCATGGGCCTCCGATCTGTCGGGTCCCAGTCCTCCATCGTTTTTAGAACGCCTGCCACCTGGTCGTAGTCGTTGGCATCGTCTAGAGTGAGGACGTTCCATCCATATGACGCCCACTGGCCCTCTAATTGATATGCGTCGAACTCGGGTTTGATCACCCCGCCGACCAAACTATCGTCAATACCTGCGTTGTTATAGGACAACAGGATACGCAGTCGCTTGCCAACCTGCTGGGCCACCGCGGTCGTCTTGAGTTCTTGGGAATGGCCGGAGGTCATCGCAAACTCCCCTTCGAGCGCGATGATCTTAAGGCTGTCGGGCGCGCCCACCATATCCCAAAAAGCCGCCTTACCTGCAGCAGTGGCGATAGCGATTCCTGAAGGCCCTCCATTGACGTCGTTTGTCAGATCAGTCGATTCAGAATGCCCGGCCAGAGCGCGAATGCCCCTGATTTTGGCCTGAGCCATCAGGGGATGGTCCACCAGGTCAGTGTCCTGGAGCAGAGTATCCAGCGCCCCCTGACCACGGCGAAAGCCCAGGGCGTCAATTGACAGCATGGACGTGGTGGGGTCGGCAGCGTATTTTTCGTCACCTGTGCGGGCATGTTGCCTTGACAACGCCTCTCCCATGATCATCCACATAGCATAATTCACTGGAGTGTTGTGGCCGCCCGCCAACATAAACCGGTCCGCGTAGGGATGCTTCGGCCGACGGTAATCGTACCTCAAACCTCCGTTTTCAGGGCCGATGAGGTGAGAAGTGACGGTATAAGGGGTGTAGGCCAGCGGGCCTCCGAAATGGCCAGTCTGAGCGTAATTGCCCAGAATCGTGAGGGTCATCGCTGTCAGGAATCCGATGTCCTCTACTTTGTCTTTGTCGTAATCCGGCAGCGATACATCGCTTTTGTTGGTCTGGCTAGACAGCGCTATGTTGCCAACTGTGGCTGTGGTACTTCCATTTGGTCCTGGCATTACTCACCGCTCCCTGGATAATTTGGATTCGCAGGTCGATTCTTTGAATCGGTATCTCGCACGTCTATCCTGGTTGTTGTTTTCAGAGTTACGAAACCGAATATGGCGTTCAGCCCTCGAATGTCCCAACGAAACTCCTCGCAGGATTCGTCGGGCGACATCTCATGGTTGCCGTTGGATGAGGATGGCGCAACAAGCTTCCAGCCTATTATATAGGCGCTGGCAAAAAAAATCCTCAGTTGTGTACGAAAGCCGGTTCAAGTCAGCCTAGGTGGCCGCATTTGACTTGATGGCCTCGTATCGACAGCTATGTACGTTCGCGCAGTTGCCGTCATTTTTAGCTGCATTCAGTCCAATATGGCAATTGCCTCAATCTCAATCTTGAGGTTGGCTCTATGAGTCCCACGACCCCCACTCTGGTGCTAGCAGGAAGGTTTTCGCCGAAATATTTTCTCCTCATATCCCTTGATGCGGCTGTGGCATCTTCAGATATGTCAGTCACGAAGTTCGTAATCTTGACGAAATTGTCCATGCTCCCGCCCTAAGTCTCCACGATGTGTTTCATCATCTTTAGGATGGCCTCTGTCTGATCGCCGAGATTGCCCTGCTCGGCATCTGTCATCTTGGAGGTAAGGCCCGACAGAAACAGCATGTCACCTACCCTGACGGAGTGAACATGAGGAGGCCTTAGTCCGGCACATCGGGATAGTTCCGTCTCATAATGTCCATTCGTTATCTGCCAAGAGCCGATTTTCCCGCTTCGAGTGTTTCTATGATCGAGTCGACGTCGAACACACAGCCGCCCCACGTCCCACCGGAAGCGTCCTGAAGCGCGGCCCACAGGCGAGAGTCATCGGGCAGGAACGGGTGAGGCGCAAGATCGTCCGGCGTCGGTCGGCGATCCAACTCCTGGCGCCCCCAGTCGGAGCCGTGATTGATGCCGTTTTCACCCACCAGATTAATTGTGCCTTCCAGCGAATTGCGATCAACCACGATTTCAATTACGTCGCCTTCCTTAACCTTCCCAATGGGGCCACCCGCCAGAGCCTCTGGGCCAACGTGTCCGACACATGCCCCCGTGGAAACACCGGAGAATCGAGCGTCCGTGATCAATGCCACATGCTTGCCATACGACAGGTGCTTGAGCGCGGCTGTTATCTGGTACACCTCTTCCATCCCGGTCCCCAATGGGCCACCGCAGGTCAGCACCATGATGTCGCCACCTTTAACTCGTTCGTCTTCGTCGCGGCTCTTGATGGCGCGGACCGCATGTCGCTCCGACCGGAAAACCCTGGCAGGACCAATCTTGCGATACACACCGTCGTCATCAACCACGGTCGGGTCTATGGCTGTGCTCTTAATCACCGAACCTTCAGGTGCAATGTTGCCTGATGGGAACGTAACTGTGCTGGTCAGGCCCTTCTCCCTGGCTCTGTCGGGTGACATAATTACGTTGTCCGGGTCTGTGCCATTGTGGTCTCGAAGATAGGAACGGACATCGTGTCTCCGTTGAGAACCCTCCCACCAGTCGAGATTCTCGCCCAGGGTCTGGCCTGTGGCGGTCAATACTGATGTGTCCAAAAGTCCCATTCTCCGAAGGTGCAGCATTACCTCTGGCACGCCGCCGGCGCCGTAGAGTTCTGCCGTCGGGTAGCCGGTCGGGCCGTTGGGCAGGACGTCCACTATGCGTGGCGTTTCTTTGTTGATCGCGTCCCAATCCTCGACGGTCATCAATGTGCGGCCGGCAGCGTGCGCTATCGCGGGTGTGTGGATCAACAGGTTCGTCGATCCACCGCAAGCGGCGTGGACGACCATAGCATTTTTGAACGCGGCATCGGTCAGAATGTCCTGAGAGGTGACGCCCCGCTTTTCGGCCATGACCAGCGCACGGGCGGAACGGACTGCGATGTCCCTCCATGCCGGAGTTCCGGAAGGCGACAACGCGCCGTGAGTTATAGCGAGGCCCAATGCCTCAGCGACGACCTGAGACGTGCCAGCCGTGCCCAGGAACTGGCAACCGCCGCCTGGAGAGCCGCAAGCCCTGCATCCCATGTCCTGTGCGTACTCCAACGTGACTTCGCCCTGAGAAAACCGCGCAGCGATCGATTGAATCGTGCCCAAATCTTCTGCGCCCTCAGAAGCCAGGGTGACCCCGCCTGGAACGATAACCACAGGCTTGTCTCGTAGCCCCG
>Ga0310123_10002722_pt1 | contig 13930 bp, 25 predicted proteins | sample CB6_AW_1057_MG_FD_203505 | JGI IMG/M metagenome (GOLD analysis project Ga0310123, IMG submission 203505) | Marine microbial communities from Western Arctic Ocean, Canada - CB6_AW_1057 | ecosystem: Environmental > Aquatic > Marine > Oceanic | place: Canada: Western Arctic Ocean | collected... | reverse complement strand
TTATTCAGAAATGTATAATGAAATATACACATATCCTTCAGAATGGACAAGAAGTTTTAAACACTATATAAAACATAAGAAGGAATTAATTTCTGTTATAACAGACATAATGGACAATTATCCTATATACTTGGAAAGTCTAATCGATCAAACAGATGATTTGCTACACTTTTTTCATGGTGAAAGACTTTACAATACCATCTCTTCTAGTGTATAATATATATAATGTCAGCAATTGCAACAATTATAAAAAAACGAATAGCCAAAGATAAAGGTAAATTCTTTTGTAATGATAATATTTCTAAATATATTAGAAATGAAACTGAACTATCTTGGATAGAACGCGATGTAGAAATGAAAATAGAGGAACTTTTACAGTGCCTTATCATTGATACAGAAAACGATCATAACACACAAGAAACTGCCAAACGTATGGCTAAAATGTTTGTACATGAAATATTTCGTGGCAGATATAGAGAACAACCAAAAATAACTACATTTCCTAATGCTACAAATTATGATCAACTATATATAACAGGTCCTATTTCTATTAGAAGTACTTGTGCTCATCATTTCCAAAATATTGTAGGCAAAGCATATGTGGGAGTGTTTCCTGGCAAGGAAGTAATAGGGTTAAGCAAGTTCAATCGTCTTATACATTGGATTGCAGAGCGTCCACAAATACAAGAAGAAATGACAATGCAAATTGCAGACGCTGTAGAAGAAGTAACAAATGCAGATGGTGTTGCCATTGTAGTAAGGGCAGAGCATATGTGTATGACACATAGAGGAGTTAAAGAACACGAATCTGATATGACAACATCTGTGATGCGTGGTGATTTTAGAAACGATCCTGAACTTAAGAAAGAATTTTTAACGTTAATGCAGGAGATGAGATAATGGCAAGATTAGCGTATATGAGTTTTAAAAAATTACTTACACATACACATGATATATGTAGGCAAGTTAATTTAGACAAATGGCAACCTGATTATATAGTAGGAATTACTAGAGGGGGAATGTTACCTGCTAAATTAATTAGTCATTATTATAATCTTCCAATGTATACTTTGGATATTAGATTAAGACAAGATAGCGGCACCGGACCCGAATCAAATGAAAGAATGGCAAAAGATGCATATGGTGCACCATCTCCTATGCCCGAAGACCCTGCTCCATGGAAAGGCAAAAATATTCTTATTGTAGATGATATAAATGATAGTGGTGCAACATTTATTCATTTACAAAAAGATTGGCAGAATATTTGTAACACACTTCATGCCAATCAGGGAGTTGAGTTTGTTAATGATAGATGGGATGATATTTGGGGAGAAAATGTTAGGTTTGCTGTTATTGTTGAAAATACATCTAGTGAATTTAACGGTGTAACATATTATAGTAAAGAAATAAACAAACTAGAGGATGATGTTTGGATTGTATTTCCCTGGGAAGAATGGTGGACTCTATAATTGGGCAAGTTTATTCGCACACGGAAGATGATGCATGATATATACGGAGAAGATGCCGTTAAAGATGCATTTGGTGGAATTTTACCTCAACCTATTGAAGTATTTGAATATGTAAATAAGTGGTTGCCGGGTGAGGGAGAATTAGTATTAAAAGCAAAAAGTGGTAGAGATGGTTTCAGAACATTTAAGAAATTTGAAAAATGGGCAAAGAAAAACGAAATATCCCCATTGCATTATAAATGCATGGCATATGATCCTTGTACAATACAATTTCATAGTAGTGAAGATTTAATTTATGCAAAGTTGTATTGGAGTTAATTGACAAATTACAAAAATACTGTATAATATAATAATGAGTGAACATAACGATTTTCAAAACAAATATGTAGGTTATATGATACTAGCATTAGTGCTCGGTGTTGTAGGAATAGGAATAATTGGTTTGATTTATTTTTCTGTTACTGGAGGGCATTAATGACAGACGAAAAAGAATTCGAAGAATATTTTACTTCAACAAAAAGTTTTTGGAACTTTCCTTGTGCCCATAGACAATATAGACATGATGGTAATTGCCACTTAATACATGGTTATAGTAGAAGTTTTCATTTTATATTTGGTATTAAAACATTTAGCAAGGAAGGATTTGCAGTAGATTATGGGGATCTAGATGAGTTAAAAGCACATTTAGATTATATGTATGATCATACTTTGGTATTAGATGAAGAAGATCCATATATGCATCTGTTTAAAGAATTAGAAGCAGGTGGTGTATGTAAGATTAGAACACATCCAATGGGACCAGGTATGGAAGGTACAGCACATTATCTATGTGAATGGACAGACGAGTTCATACGTAATAGAACAAATGGTAGAGCATGGGTCATTAGTGTAGAAGCACGTGAAAACGATAAAAACAGTTCAATCTATGTAAATCCTGAAGCAGGATTTAAGGGTTGGAAAAAATAAATGAAATTCCGTTATACGGAGATTTTTTATAGTGTACAGGGAGAAGGTAAATTTGTCGGAGTACCTTCTGTATTCTTACGAATGTTTGGTTGTAACTTTACATGTCAAGGGTTTGGCATGCCGAAGGGAGAATTAAGCACAGAATATTTAGATGTAGATCCTAACAATTATAATTCTTTAAACGAACTACCATTGGTTAAAACAGGTTGCGATAGTTATGCAAGTTGGGATGCACGATTTAAAGACTTTACAACATCAATAGAAACAGAAGAAGTAGTAGAAAGATTATTATCATACACACCAAACAAAAGATGGATAGAGCCAAACGGTCAAGATATACATTTAGTTATTACTGGAGGTGAACCATTATTACCAGGACAACAACGCAGATGGCCAGAGTTATTTAGGCTACCTGGTATGGAGAATATAAAGAATGTTACATTTGAAACAAATTGTACACAATTACTTGGAGATAGTTTCGCTGATTTTCTTGCAACTGAAGCAAGATTCGAAACAACTTTCTCCTGTAGTCCGAAACTTTCCGTATCTGGCGAGTCTTGGTATACTGCAATCAATCCTGCGGTTGCTTTGGATTACTTTTCTATTCCTGATAGCAATATGTACTTCAAGTTTGTTGTCGCTGACGAAACCGATATGGTTGAAGTTGATAAAGCGATTCGAGAATTCCAACATAAAGGTGTTAGTGCGCCTACGTATTGCATGCCAGTTGGCGGGTGCGAAGCTGAGTATATGGAAAATAGATCGAAAGTTGCGGAAGCATGCCTCAGAAAAGGTTACCGTTACTCGCCGAGATTACATGTAGATTTATTTGGAAATAATTGGGGAACATAATGAGTATTAAAACTTGGATACAAAAGAAAGTAATTGCAAATACTTTAAAAGGTACAGACAAAGAAAAAGCATTAGCAAATGTTTCTAATGAACCTTGGGTTAAAGTTTTAAATGTAGATGTTAATGAAGAAAATGTTAGCCAAGGATTTTTTGAATTAGATTGGAATGAACAGTTTGTAGAAATGTTAATAGAAAATGGTTATACCGAATCTAGTCCTGAAGAAACAGTTAATGCTTGGTTTACAGATGTTTGTAGAGGTATTGTTAGAGAAGAGTCAGCCGATGATTTCGTTGTCGATGAAGATGTAGTTAAAATAAAAGATTTAAACAAGAAAGAACTTAAAAAAGATGATTAATTATATCATTGTCGATACTGCCAATATGTTTTTTAGGGCAAAGCATGTTGTTAGAGGAGATTCGCTAGACACTAAAATAGGTATGTGCTGGCATATAATGTTTTCCTCTATTAATAAAGCATGGAAACAGTTTCACGGTAATCATGTTGTATTTTGTTTAGAAGGACGCAGTTGGCGCCGTTCAGTATATGATCCTTATAAGCGAAATAGAGATGCAGTTAGAGATGCATTAACTCCTAAAGAACAAGAAGAAGACGAAGTATTTTGGAATGCATTTATAGACTTTCAAACGTTTCTAAGAGAAAAAACAAATTGTACTGTACTACAAGATGGTCAATGTGAAGCAGATGACTTTATAGCACAATGGATTTTTAATCATCCCAAAGACAGACATGTTATTGTTAGTTCAGACAGTGACTTCTATCAATTAATAAGCGACAACGTAAGACAATACAACGGTATTATGAAACACATAATAACCATCGATGGTTATTATGATGATTCCAATAAAGAACTAATAGATAAAAAAACAGGTGAACATAGAAAATTAGCAGAGCCTGAATGGTTATTGTTTGAAAAATGTATGCGCGGCGACACATCTGATAATATCTTTAGTGCGTATCCGGGTGTTCGTAAAAAAGGATCCAAAAACAAAGTAGGGTTAATAGAAGCATTTGCGGATAGACATAATAAAGGATTTGATTGGAATAATCTTATGTTACAAAGATGGGTAGACCATGAAGGTAACGAACATAGAGTAATAGAGGATTATGAAAGGAATCGTATGCTTGTAGATTTAACACAGCAACCTGATGAAATAAAACAAGCCTTAAAAGAAACTATAGACACTGTGGTTAATAAAGAACCTGTACAGAACGTTGGTTTACATTTCATGCGTTTTTGTGGGGTGTGGGATTTACAACGGATTAGTACATCTGTACCTGAACATGCAGAATACTTAAATGCAAAGTATGTCAATTAGAGCAAAAATATTAGTAGAAAAGAAATTTTGGATAATTTTAGATAACGGTATAAAGAAAGGTACATTAAGATTTATTAATGAAGATGCTTATGAATATATTTCAAATGGAGATTCTGCATTATTAACTGAAGAATCATTGTATAGAACATTTGGAAAAGATATATTTCAAGAAATAAAGATAGCCGTTGCAACTTCAGATAAAGAAGACTGTTTTGATTATCCTACAGACTTTGAAGTTATATATAACAAAGAAAAAGTAGGATACACAGACCCGGCAGTTTTACTTTGTTGCTGTTTTACTAAAACAAAAACTAGTACTATTAAGTATTGTGCAGGATATTTTGGTCTGCGGTTTGCACATAAATGGGTTAAAAGTTTTTGTCCTAAACTTGAAACAGTATTTAAATATGACTTCATAGGTCCATATAAATCAGAAGATGATTTACTTATAGCAATGAGACACAAGGAACAATGCGAAGAGCATCCAGAAAGAGTTTAGAAGATTTTTTAGATAGAGTTAACAACGTAGCAAAAACAAAAACTAGAGTTGTTAACGTACCTATAGAAAATGCTGTTGCCGTTTGTACCGCAATTACAGAATTGTTAGCAGATTTAAACGAAGAAAAAGATACCCGGGCAAAATCAGTAAATATAGTAAACACTGATTTAGATGGAGGTGATTTCTAATGTTTAGAAAAGAAGTTAAAATAATTATAGCTCTTATTGCGGCTTTACTATTATTCATGTATGTAGTACCAAATGTATTTGCAACAAGTTCACCAACAGATAATTGTGTTCCACCTGGCTGTGACGAAACTAGTATTATTCCTCCAATGCCGGGAGTGGTGGATCCACCCCAAACCCTAGCAGAACAAGCAATAGGTCAACGGATAAACAGACCATTAATGTGTGGACCAATGGAAATGCTTGTCCCAACTATTCAAGAAAGGGGTGAGATTGCAGTTTGGAGAGGAGTAATGTATATTCCCTCCAATAGTGGCAATCCATTAACTGGGTTGCACGAAGTTTGGCTGTGGGTTAATCCTGAAACAGGAACTTGGTCTATAATAGAAATACATCAAATGCCGGATGGCTCAGTAATGGGTTGTATATATGCATTTGGCTTATTACCTTCTCATATGCCAACAACTGAGTCAACAACGGAACCGCCACAAGGTCCGGTTATTAACAAAATGGAATGATCTCCGTATTATACTACCTTTTAATGGTAAATAGTAATACGGAGAGTATTTTATGGCTAGACCCAAACCTAGAATTCTATTAGATCATACCAACAAAGAAACATATAAAAGCGAACAAGTTTTACAAGCAGACGCTATATACGCAGTATTTTATAAAAATGCTCCTATAAATTTGCGAGCACTAAACTCTCTTGTTAACTATCCTGGTCCAAAATACAAAAAGGTTAGTTTTTCTAATTCAGGTCATGCGTTCAATTTAGCAGAAAGATTGAACAAACTTTTTAAATGTAAGGATTTTACAGTCGTAAAATTACGAGATGGCGAAACGATCACAGAAAGTGACATTAACTTTAACTGATCCTATAGATATAATTAACGAAGTTGAGCAAAAAATTAGATCTTTAGATTTGTCATATAACGGTGATCTGATAGATCCTCACAAATTTTTTATGAACTATAGGCAAGTAATGCCCTTTGGTAATCCTGCTGGACTTAAATCTGCCAAAGGTGTACGATTAACATCTGCCGGCTGGGGATTTATGAAAAGATTATATGAATATAAACGAATAGAATTACGGACTAATAAAATAACCCCCGATCATTTGCTGAATTTGGATCGATTTTTAACGGGCCCGTATCATATGTATAAGTCAAAAACCCTGAAATTATTGTATGTATTTAACGCTCTAGATCAGCAAGAATTCACACTTTTTGATGGGGATTTGAACGTATGGTGCAAGGCAATGAGAGAATAATTAGAGAATCCTAATAAATCAATGACTTAAAAACCTAGCAAAATCAAGCATTTATAATTATTTTTGGTTTCCTTTTAAAATCAATGACTTATACGGTTGACACATATAGCGTCTGACCATATAATGTAATAATAGTAGAAGCAATCATTCACACATAAGAGAGTTAGGCTAATATGAGTGTAACAGATACAAGGACAGTTAAACTGTCAGAAGCAAGAAGTTTAATACTTCATGCTTTCAATCATAAAAGACCTATATTTTTGTGGGGCCCTCCTGGAATAGGAAAAAGTGATTTGGCACAACAGATTACAGATTCATTAACTGGACTATTAATAGACGTCCGTCTTCCATTATGGGAACCCACCGACATTAAGGGAATACCGTTTTTCAACTCTAAGACAAAAAAAATGGAATGGGCACCACCAACTGAACTGCCTGATGCAGAGTTGGCAAAGAAGTGGCCCATTATAGTTTTGCTCCTAGATGAGTTAAACTCTGCTCCTCCTAGTGTACAGGCCGCGGCTTACCAGTTGATTCTTAATCGCAAGGTTGGTACTTATTCACTACCAGACAACGTGGTTATTATCGCTTGTGGAAACCGTGAAACAGATAAAGGTGTTACTTATAGAATGCCCAAACCATTAGCCAACCGTTTCTTCCATATGGAAGTTAGGGTCGACTATGAAGATTGGCTGGATTGGGCAACCAACAATAATATAGAACCCGATGTGGTTGGTTACATCACAGTGAACAAACAGGACCTATATGATTTTGATCCAACAGCAGATGGGCATTCATTTGCTACTCCTAGGTCCTGGACTTTTGTTAGTAACATGCTCCCTGATGTTCCAGAGGACTTGTTAACTGACATGGTTGCTGGTTGTGTTGGAGAAGGATTGGCAATTAAGTTCAAGAACCACATGAAGGTCGCAGGTAAAATGCCTAATCCGACACATGTGTTGTCAGGTAAGGTTAAGGAACTTAAAGTCAAAGAGGTCAGTGCTATGTATGCATTGGCAACCAGTCTTTGTTATGAACTTAAAGATAGTTTTGAGAAACTTACAAAGAAGGACGATCGGGCCAAGTGGGACAAGTACGCCGATAACTTCTTTAGGTTCATAATGGACAACTTCGAACCAGAAATGGTGATTATGGCATCAAGGTTAGCAATTAAGAATTACAACCTGCCATTCAATCATCGCAAACTTAAAAACTTTGGAGAATTCTTTGAGCGTTATGGGAAACTCATCCAGAAAGCCTAACTCTTATAGTTCCCTGCTCGAGGATAGGGACGGGGAGGTTTACTCCCCGCTCCGTCTTCTCCTAGAGAAGGAAAACGCCGATATTAAAAAGGCTCTTAACCTTCCAGATGTTCCGTTCGTGTTTGATAAGGAACAGAGAGAAAGGATTACACTCGCTAGAGTTAGGATGCTCATGAAGCACCCGTTTTGGGGCAATCTTGCTACAAGACTTAAAGTAGTAGAAGCGAGTAACTGGTGTCCTACAGCCGCTACAGATGGTCGTTGTCTGTACTACAATCAGGAATTTATTAAGTTATTAGATGATGACGAACTTGTATTTCTAGTTGGTCATGAACTCCTCCATTGTATCTATGAACACATGGATCCAGATGTAAAGGGAGATAGAAATAGTATTATATGGAACATTGCAACAGATTATAATATCAATATGACCCTAGATGAACAGGGTATTGGTAAAGTAATTACGTTAGTTGAAATATTGCTCGACTACAAATACAGAGGCATGTCTAGTTTTGAAATCTATGATGATGTCCTTGCTAATGTTCCTAAGATCGATTTAGATAAATTAGTAGATAAAATACTTGATGAGCACCTAAACGAAAATGGTGATGGTGAAGATGGTGAAGGTGAAGGCAAAGAAAATGGTGATGACAAAAGACCAGGCAGACCAAACTTTACTAAAGAAGAAAGGAAACAGATTAAAGATGAATTAAAGGATGCTGTACTTCAGGCGGCACAGGCCGCTGGTGCAGACAATTTGCCCACTGATATTAATAGGATGATAAATGATCTAACTAGACCTAAGATGGACTGGAAAGATCTACTCCATGTGCAAATTGAAAGTTCTTTAAAAAGTGACTATTCATTTATGCGTCCAAACCGTAAAGCATGGCACATAGATGCTATTTTACCAGGTATTAGAGACGGTGAAAAATTAGATGTTGCAATAGGTATTGATGCTAGTAGTAGTATTTCAGACAATATGGTTAGAGAAATGCTCACTGAAGTAGATGGTATAATGAATCAGTACGATGCTTATAACATCCATATATGGCAGTTTGATACTAAAGTATTAGGATATGAAATATTCACTCATGAAGACGGTAAAGACATCCGCAACTATAAAGTAAACGGGGGTGGCGGAACAGAGTTCATGAAGAATTGGGAGTTTATGAGAGCGGAAGGTATTGAACCAAAACAGTTGATTATATTTACAGATGGCTACCCCTGGGGTAAATGGGGAGAAGAACATTACTGTGATACACTGTTTCTAATCCATGGCTATCCAGACAAGAAATTTAAAGCGCCATTTGGTGTTACTGCTCATTATGAGGAACATGCACGTGGTGCTTAAAAGGTTTTCGCAAGATGCGAAAAGGGTTACTGGACTCTTTCCAGTTTAATAATAGGAGTTTTATATGGCTACTGCCACAAAAACCGATAAGGTGCTTACAGCACTACAAGAAGGTCAGGAAATGACTTCAGCGCAGATCAGTGCTCGTTGGGATGTCCCTAACGTAGGTGCCGTGATCCAGAACCTGCGCTTTAAGGGTCACTCTGTGTACCTTAATACCCACAAAGATACCAAAGGTCGTATGACTAAGAAGTATCGATTGGGTACTCCTTCCAGACGTGTTGTAGCCGCTGGCTACAAGGCGCTTGCCGAAGGTTCTGCGTAAGCAGAAATTACCGAGTGGGGGACCTTGTGTCCCCCTTAGGTAACTAATATGAAAGATTTTAAAGACACATATCCATATACGTTTGCATTATTCAATGGAGCATTTTCACTTGTTGAATTTGTTTTATGTATAATTGCTTGGGCCTTTATTATTTTCATACCCACCGTGTTTGTAGTTGGATTAATATCAAAACTATTCTAATAACATAACAATAATAATAAGATTGAATGAGCCTGCAATGGGCTCATTTTTTTTATAAAAAAAAAGGTTGACAATACCGTAAAGTTCGTATTATAATAATAACTATACGTATATTAGGAGGTCATATCATGACTGAAGAAGCAACAACAAACGAAAATCTGACTATAGCAGATTTACAAACTATTGTAAACATTATCGATACAGCAACTCAGAGAGGTGCATTTCGTGCTAACGAATTAAAGGTTGTAGGTAGTGTTTATGAAAAAACCACTGCGTTCTTAGAATCAGTGAGTGAAGCAGAAAAAGAAGCTGCTCCAGCCGCAGAAACTTTAAAAGAAAGTGATGCCGGAGAAGCAGGAGGTGAAGAATAATGGCACCGCCCGATTTTATAAGGCATGTAGGACGAGTTGATAGTACAGGATCTCGTATTGTAGTAGTATTTCGTCAATTACCAGACGAACTAGAGAATGCATTAATTGTTTTTAGTGATGCATTATCCGATCGTTATCATGACGAGTTAATGAGTGCAATAGAAAGTGTAAACGCACAATCTGGCCCAGATTTATTTCCATGGCTACAAAGGCAACGATTTTCAGATGGAATACCTATGCTTGAAGCATTACATAGAAAGAAGCTGCTCCATAAACATCCAACAGATAAGATTTTAATGACACCTAGGAGAGATATGGTTATCAAACTAGACGAATTAAATGTAGATCTTAAGGACATTGATTGGGGTGGATTAGATCAACAAGCATCCACAGAAAAACCAGGACCTTCAGCAGTTGATACATATGCTGTACAACCTGGAGATCATGCTCCTGCTAGTGCTACCTCGGCAGGCGAAACTGCATTATCGGATTCTGATATAGCCGCACAACGGTTAACACAAGCAACATCATTAGAAGAAGAAGCAAAACGTCTTCGAGATGAAGCATATGACTACGATCCTAATTTAAAACCAAAACGCGGTCGACCAAAAAAGACTTCATAAATGCTAAAATAAATACAGTAAAGCATTTATGAAATGGCAATATACAAAAAAGATAAGTCTTTTAATAATATTTTAGAAGATATTCAATTTGACAATATACCAATAGAATATATTCATTGGATTGTATTGCATCTTACTGATGGCCGCAAACTTAAAATTATCCCTGCCGAATTAAAGAATATTACTGATACTGATAATCTTTTCGATGATCCACGACTAGAGGCTATAGGGCCTATTGTTGATGATATTGAAATAGTAATGGATAGTGATAAACTCAAAAACAATGTAATGCAATACGTCAACAGTGTATTAGGTAAGCATTTTAAAGAATAATAATCATGAAATATGAATATGAATATGATCGTTATTATCATTATCAATATGATACAATAGTAGAAGGCCGACGTGCAGTAGCCGGTGAAAAAGGCATTAATTCCGAAGAGTACTTTAGGTTGATAATAGAAAAAGTTGCCGTGGCTTGTAGTATATTAAATTTAGAAAACAATGATAGTGTATTAGAAATAGGATCGGGTATAGGAGATGTTAGTAAACTTCTTTCGAAAACAGTTAGACGTTTATTTTGCTGTGATGTTAATAAAAGTTTACTTTTAATGACTCAAGTAAATTGTCAAGATTGTAATAATATATCCTTTCATTGGAATTTAAATTATCAAGAAAAACCTTTAAAATTTTTAGACAATAATTCAATTGATAAAGCTTTGGCATGCTCTGTTTTTATTCATTGTGATACCGACACCATAATACGATATGTAAACGAACTGCATAGAGTATTAAAACCTGAAGGATTATTTTTTATTAGGTTTAATAAATTAGGAAAATATAGAGAACCTGATCTAGCAAAATGCTTTACTCATGTAGATCATAATAAAATTTTAGAAACTATAAAGGAATTAAATATCGAAATCATCAAAGAGGACATCTGGTCGTACGAGCACCAAAATAATAAAATTCCTGTATTAAGTTTAATACTAAAAAAGAAATGATTAAAGCTATAATGGCTTGCGACGATGAGGGTGGTATAAGTCGTGCTGGTGTTCTACCGTGGCCTCACAACAGTCGCGACATGAAATGGTTTAAACAAAACACTATTGAACAGGTTGTTGTAATGGGCAGGAAAACATGGGAAGACGGCTGTGAATACATGCCATTACTTGATAGAAAGAATGTTGTTGTTAGTAAATCTGTAGGCGCAACTGCACACAAAAGTAACTTGGGTAGAAGCCAATGGAGTAGTTCTAAACATGCTCGACCTAAGACTATGTTATTTTCTGCCGCTCAACATATTATTGTAGATCGTTTAGAACGGTCTATTAAAGAATTAGAAAAACAATATTCTAATAGAATTCTTTGGATAATAGGCGGAGGTTCTATTATCGAACAAACATTAAATATGGTAGAAGAGTTTTATTTAACAAGGATAGCAGGAACATATGACTGCGATACATTCCTACCACTCAATGAATTAAATGCATGGCCAGTTAAATGGGAGGAAGTACATGACGAAGAAACATATCAAATATTAAGTAATCCAAAATGAAAGTATTATTAATGGGTGAGTGGCGGCATATAGCAGGCAGTAGTGAAATTACTTTAGAATCTCGCCCCCACACTATTAGAAAATTGCTTAATGTGATGGAAGAAAAATATCCCTGTGGTAAATGGGGCACTGCTATGGTAGCATTAAACCACACAATGTATGCTGGTGATTGGTCTAGAGTAATTAAAGAAGATGAAAAGGTTTGTATTATGCCAATGATAGAAGGTGGTTAATTATGAAACAATACCTAGATGCATTACAGCATATATTAGATAACGGCGACGACAAAGACGACCGCACAGGCGTAGGTACAAAGAGTGTATTTGGATATCAAATGCGGTTTAATTTACGTGAAGGATTTCCTGCTGTTACTACCAAAAAGTTGGCATGGAATGCTGTTGTAGGGGAATTGCTATGGATGCTAGAAGGCTCAGGAAATGAGCGTAGATTAGCAGAAATAACCCATGGTACACGCGACGATAATGTTAATACTATATGGACTGCCAACTTAAATGCGCCGTACTGGGCCTCTAGATCGCTCACTACTGGCGATCTAGGTAGGGTGTACGGTATACAGTGGCGGTCATGGCGCCACGTAGGCGAGCACGGAGCACAGACGCCCACAGGCCCCCACCCTCGTAGCGTATTCCTATACAAAGATCAAATAACCGACGTAATATGTGGTTTAAAAGAGGATCCTTTTAGCCGTAGGCATATTGTTACAGCATGGAATCCTGCAGAACTAGATAAAATGGCCCTGCCACCATGCCACATGATGTTCCAATTTAACGTTAATAAAAATATGGAATTAAGTTGTCAATTATACCAACGATCGTGTGATATGTTCCTTGGCGTACCGTTTAACATAGCAAGTTACAGTCTACTTACACAAATCATTGCTCGCGAATGTGATTTGTATATAGGAGACTTTATATGGACAGGTGGTGACTGTCATATATACAATAACCATATGGAGGCAGTTACAGAGCAATTAACTCGCACACCAAAAGAATTACCCGAACTGTTTATATCGGTTGGAAAGAAGTGGGACAACTATAATATAACAGATTTTGTGTTAGCGGATTATGATCCCATGCCAAGTATAAAAGCAGAAATGGCAGTATGAGAACATGGACCAACTTTGAATTAGGTATAACAATATGTGTTGGTATTGTTATAGGTTTTACTATAGCATTATTATTATCAACACCTACCGATTATGAAGTTGTAATATATAACTTTTTAGGATATGAAGAATTACTTGTAGTAAAGAAACATTAGGTAATAAATACACATATAACATGTTCATGGAGGACATTATGGCAACACAAACAGTAACATATACAAAAGCAGGCGCTAACTTTGCATCATTTGAAGACGCAGCCGCGGCATTAAACGCAGATGCATCCGGTTCTTTAGCAGATGTTATGGCATTAGCGACCGTAACAGATTCAACTTATAGTGCTACATCTTTAAGTGAAACACGCAGTTGGGACGATGCGGCTTGGAATGCATATAACGGTAGAGATCTTGCATCAGCAAAAGCAGCTTTGGAAGCAAACGGTTGGTCAATCTTCGTACAGCACGATGCCGGATCTGAAATAGTTTCATAATTAATGGAATATTTTGAATTAGCACCAGAAGATAATATATT
>Ga0310123_10002719_pt1 | contig 13937 bp, 14 predicted proteins | sample CB6_AW_1057_MG_FD_203505 | JGI IMG/M metagenome (GOLD analysis project Ga0310123, IMG submission 203505) | Marine microbial communities from Western Arctic Ocean, Canada - CB6_AW_1057 | ecosystem: Environmental > Aquatic > Marine > Oceanic | place: Canada: Western Arctic Ocean | collected... | reverse complement strand
AAACCACCACAGGTGTTTCACGTCCACCGCCCGACTGGAAATAGTCGATGTGAATCGCCCAACCGTCCCTCGTATTGAGCACAATGTCTGCCTTGATCGTTGGCTTCGTTTTCTTATCCGTCTGTGCCAAAGCGTTGCTGACGTTCGAGACGCACAGCAGCCCGCACAGCAGCGCGAAGCAGACGGTCCGCCTGGCAGAGGAGCCGAAGCTCGCAGTTGAAGCACACGACGAAATGACACAGTGAGTTGGTTTTGCTGACATGAGAAGCACCTATCAATCAGCGTTTTCAGAACAGAAGTCAACATGCATAATAGTCTAAGACGTTTAAGATGATGGGTCAATCCGCAGTTGACCGAACGAGACCGGCGCCAATGGGCGGCAGGGAAGGGTCCGATGACAACCAGCGAGGAAACAGTGAACCATCAACTGCTGCGGACTCCGGGTTTGTTGATCACGGGAACCGATACGGATGTCGGCAAAACATACATCACAGCGCTGATTGCGCGCGAGCTGACTTCTCAGGGAATCCATGTAGGTGTGTACAAGCCGGTCTGCACCGGGAGTTTTCCGCAATTGGCCGGCCGGCCCGGATGGCAGGACATTGAGGAACTCGCTCGGGCGATCGGATTCGTCGGTCCCGACGCGCACATCTGCCCGCAAAGATTTGCCGCCCCACTCGCCCCACCGGTTGCCGCCCGCCAAGAGGGGAAATCGGTTGACGCTGGCTTGTTACGCAGCGGAGCCTTCTGGTGGGAGGGACGCGTCGATCTGTTGCTGGTGGAAGGCGTGGGGGGATTACTGTCCCCGTTGACCGAAGACGAATCGGTCGCCGATCTCGCCCGTGACCTGGGGTACCCTCTGATTGTCGTTTCGCGTTTGGGACTGGGGACGATCAATCACACGTTGATGACCGTCGAAATTGCCTTAAAACGGGGCCTTCAGATCGCCGGTATCATTCTGAACGAAACGGCTCCGGCCCAAGGGGGAATGGCCGGGGCGAGCAACCCGTCCGAAATTGCCCAGCGGTGCAGCGTGCCGATTTTGGCTATCGTCGGTTACAAGCAGCCGGTTCGGGAGAGATGCGAGGACAAGATAGACTGGATGTCGCTGGCCAGACGGAATGTCGCGGAGAAAAATTCGACGGGACCGCGCGGCCGAGAGTGACTGTCCCGATGAGACGAATCTCCCAAGCGTGCAGAGAAGTTGATGCCGGTTGAGGTCTCTTGTGGAAGCTGCCAAGGTCGGTTCCTGGTTGCCGTTGCGAGAACTGCGGCGTGCCCCCCATTGCGAAGCATCTTTGACGAGAACGTCCGAATCTGTGGGAGCCGCGTGGCACAGGATCCGCTCGAAGTCCTGCTTACTTTCTCATGGCCCGTTTGAGCGCCTCGAGTTCGATTTCGATGGCGCGGGCATTGCCGGAGTCTGAACCGGGTTGAGCGTCGCTGTGTTCCGCGGAGTCGGCCGCGGCAGTTTCTTCCGAAATTTGGCCCGAACCGAGCTGCTGCAGCCTGCGACGCGCTTCGGCCAAACGGGCCTTCAGAGCGCGGAGCACGGTCGTCAGATGTTCGCGCGTCGCCACGGCCGCCTTGTGCTGCTGCTGCAGGCCGGCGATCAGGTCTTCCACCTCCCGTTTGCGGGCCAGCGCCAACCGCGCACCCGGCTCCGATCCGGCACCCAGTTCATCCTTGGCTTTCGACATCCACAGCTCGACCTGAGCGGAATGTTCCTGTAATTCTTTGCTGAGGCGCTGCTGGCTGGCAACGGCGGTGTTGACGCTTCGATTCGCCCCGGCACGCCCTTCCTCCATTTCGTAGATGATCTGCCGAAGGGCAGCTTCCGGGTCTGATTCGTTGGCCAGAATTTCGGAGAGGTTGCAGGTCACGATGTCCGTCAACCGGCTGAAATAACTCATCGTGTCACTCCAACGATAGATAATTGATTGTCAACGTGCAGCCAGCCTGAAAAGATCACGCCAGTTCGATAAAAACGGGTTCAAAACGTCGAAATCGGGTTCGTTCGGCGTTTGGGTATTGTTTTTCGATCGTTCATCTCCGGCCGGTCTGTTGTGGATCGGGCACTCCGCGTCGGCTCAGTTTTTCCCGCAGCTTTTCCCGTGCCAGCCGCAGCCGGCTCTTTGAGGTTGGCAGCGTTGTTTCCATGGCTTCGGCGACTTCGGAAAGCGTCAGCCCGGCAAAATGGTGCAGGGTAAATGTGAGCCTTTGGTCTTCAGGAATCTGATCCAGCAGCTCATTGACAATGGTCGTCAGTTCACGATGATTCGCTTGATCGAAGGGAGAGAAAAACTCACCGGCGATTCGTACCAGCACGTCGCTTTCGTCCTTTTTCGACCCTTTGACCGCCCGAACCAGGGCGTCGTGCGATTGCCGCCGGATGCTGTCGATCAGCAGATTGCGGCCGATGCGGTACATCCACCCTCGAAACCGTCCCAGCGGCAGATAATCCCACGACTGGTTGTAGACCCGCAGCAGCGTCTCCTGGGTCAGGTCTTCGGCGAGCTGGACATCCCGCGTATTGCGAAAAAAGAATCCGGTCAACGGGCCCTGATATCTTTCGACGAGCTGCTCGAAGGCACACGAGTCACCGCTCTGGATTCTGATCATCAATTGATCGTCGTCCGTCATAACTAACGTACCTAACGCGGCGAAGCCGCCACCAAATACGAAGCACGAAAACAGAAATCCGAATGTTCAAAACGTACAACTGGCGGTTTCTGTCATTGGAAATTCGGATTTGTTTCGAATTTCCAACACGGGCATCCATTTGTAGGCAGGGCGGTTCGCCTGTGCCCAATCAATAACAGGCAAGATGCCCGTCGCTACGTGCTAATAGATTTGTGCCGAGAGATCCTACCTACTATAGTGTTTAGCACTCGGGAACGGAACAACTCGGGAGAGGAACTGTGGCGATAACGAATTCCATATCGGTCAGCCTGAAATATGGCGGCGCGGGTCAATTTCGGTGTGAGGTCGATGCCGGACGGATTGTGGCAGCGCTCGAATTGCCCGAATCGATTCGGGATGTACGCAAGGATTTGAGCGTGGTGCTCTCGGGCCCGCTAAATTTTCCACCGCTGGAACAGGCTGTCATCTCCGACGATCGGGTGGCGCTGGTACTCGATCATCACACGCCTGAAGCTCCGGCACTCATCCGCGCGACTTGGGATGTGCTTCGGCGCCGGGACATCGTCCCGGAGAATGTCGTCGTCATTCAGCCGGCCCAACTTCTGCAAGACGCGCTTCCCGACCCGCGCGTCGCTCTGCCAGAAGACGTCCGCTCGCACATGGTCTGGAAAGTTCACGACCCCGCCGACCAGACCGGTTGCGGATATCTCGGCTCGGCGGCGACAGGAGAGCGGATCTATCTGAACCGCGATGTGATTGATGCCGACGTCGTCATTTCGATCGGTCCGATTTCATACGACCCGTTGACTGGCCATCGGGGAACGAACAGCGTGTTTTATCCCGGACTCTCGATATCCGACGCCATCCAGCAAGCACATGGGCAGGGGCACCGAGAACTCGGACCAGACGACCAGCGTCCGCTCAGAGTGTTGATCGACGAAGTTGGCTGGATGCTGGGATCACAGTTTTCGATTCAGGTAGTGGCTGCCGCCGGTTCCGGAGTGGCCCATGTCCTGGCCGGCGCCGCAGATTCTGTATTGCGCCGCGGCATTGAACTGCTGGCCCGCGGATGGCTGATTGAACTCGACACCCGTCCGGAGATTGTGTTGGCGGCCATCGAGAACGACGCCGGCGGACATGGCTGGCATCAGCTAGGAGCGGCGCTAGCAACCGCCCGCAATTTGGTAGCCGGCGGTGGAAAAATCGTGGTCCTCTCCGAGATCTCCGCTGAGCCCGGGCAGGGGCTGGAACTGCTTCGTCAGAGCGAGACAGCCCGCGATGCCATCCAGCCGCTGCGGACCTTTCTACCACCCGATCTGGTTTCGGCCACTCAGCTTGCCGATGCCGCCGATTGGGCCAATATCTATCTCCTCAGCCATCTGCCCAGCGAACTCGTCGAGGATCTGTTCATGATCCCGCTGGAAAGTCTCGATGAGGCGAGTCGGATTCTCCGCGGCGACGAGAACTGCCTGTTCGTTGGCTCGGCTCAGCACACCTACGGCCGGATTCGCGCAGGATAGAATGATCGGCGGGTGGTCAAGAATCCACTCGCTTGCAGGTTGACGCTGGTGACGTTCTCCAGCGGTAATTCGGCATCGCCGATCCCCACAAACGCCTCGCCCTCTCGCAGGAAGGCTCGATCAACAACGCCGCTCACCGCGTTCGGACCGGTGCCGTCGCCGCTGACAGCCTTGCCGATGAACGAAGCGGCTGTCGAGAGTTGTTGATTCGTGGTGATCGCCTTCATCGCCTCGCTCAGTTCGATGTTCGACTGCAGGTTTCGCATGGTCGCAATCTGGCTGAGTGGCTGATCGCCACCGACCGGGTCCAAAGGATCCTGGTTCCACAACTGCGCGATCAGAAGCTTCATAAAGGTATCCGCGTTCAATCCGGAGAAGCCGAACGAGTTGCGGTCGACGATTGTGACGTCATCGCCGGAACCGGCAACGGGTGTGATTTCCATCTTGGGTTCCCCGAAAAGTTGAAGGTTGAGAAAACAACGGACAACTGACTCGTGTCAGAGGTTTGGAGCGAGTCTCGGTCAGACCTGAATATCGAGATGATCGATCTCCGAAATGCGGTGCGGCGGGGTGTCAGCATCGTCATGCTCTTCAGGTTCCTCTGGGGAGTCTTGTTGTTGATCTTGATCCGGCTGCTGATCTTGGAAATCTGGGTCTTGGTGGTCTGACAACTCCGCTTGAGCATCCTCGCGGGTCGGATCAACCAGTTGAACGTCGATGCGGTCGATCGTCGTACCGTTCTGCATCAGCACCTCTCGGAGCAGGGACATGTTTTCAAGAATCGCCTGCTGAGCGGCGGACGTCTACACTTCCAGGTGTGCCGAGAGCGTCCTGCCACGGATTGATACGTCGATCCGCAGAGCGCCGAGTTGTGGCGGATGTAGTTGAATGCGCAATCGTTGTCCGTCCTTCTGAGCGATCCGAACGGCATCGGCAACGCGATCGACGAATTCGGCGACATGAAACTCCGGCTGCGTAGTAATTTGTGGGGCGGCGGTTAAATCGTGTGTGGGCGTGGTCGGCGCCAATCCCTGACTCCCGACATTGGTGGTGCCGTCTGTTTGAGCCACGAACGTTTCGGCATGCCGTCCGGAAGTATTGGTGCCCCCTGATGAAGTCTGAATCGTTTCTTTAGTGGTGGAATCTACAGTTCCGACCGCTGCGGAAACGATGAGCGGCTCAGCATCCGGGTTTGGTGATTCGGCCGTCGTCGCTGAAACCGGTTCCAAAATCCCGTCCACGGGAAGCGATCATCCCTGTCGGGTGTCAGGAGTTTCGCCCTCTGGCAAGCGTGTGCCGACATCAAAGGTTGAAGGATGAAGGTTGGATGTCGACGATCTCAGTCACAGAAAACGGCGTCCCAGATGACTGCTGCGAACGAACTGTTTCAGGATCGCCAGTCAAATTTACTTCCCCGATTGCCGTCAGCTCCGGAGGATAAATTTCGACGTCGAGGAAAGCGATTTCTGTGCCGCCGGGTTGTTGTTGATTGTCGGAAAGAACATCTGACGAGACGGCAGACGTGTGACCCGGTTGCGACCCTGTTGCCCCGGCATCGATAAATTGTGCTAGATCCGACCCCGCGTTCAATTCGTTGACCAACGAGTTTGTCACGTTCTGACTTTCGTCCCGAAAGGTCTGGACCAGTCCGGCAGGAGCGATCAGACTCCCCACGTCGGGGACTGCGTCGATCAGCTCAGAGGGGAGGTCATTGGCCGGTTTGTCGGGAAGATCGCTGAGAAAAATTTCGATGCTGGCCGGCGGCAGCGGGGGACCCTGACTTTGAAAGACGTGCTGGAACGCCGTGTTTGGCGCGTCGCCAGTTTGAGTTTCGGTTTCGGATTGCGGCGGGAGTCGGTCATTTGCCGGTGCGGTGTTTGGCTCGTTGGTACCGGCATCGTCTGAATCGCCGGCAGGTTGACTCCGGCCCGGTGCCTGCTGTTGAGCCGAAGAGGACCGGCTGACGCCGAGATCGTCTGTGGAGGCTTCACGGTGGTCTTCGGCTTGGGATTCGGCCGGAGACCGGGGTGCGTACTGAGTGGCTGCGTCGCGTAGATCCCGACTGCTGTTCTCAGCCGGCGGCGTACGGCGATTCGTACCATCGAGTCAATGCGAGAGCGCTTTGCGATAGTCGGAGTCAGAAACAGGCACGTCGCGGAGGGGCGTCGGTGGAGCGGTGATTCGAGTGCCAGCAGGGACAGGCGAGACGTCGATCTGAAAGAGAGAACTGGAATCGGTCATGATCAACGGGACCTTCGTTTTGGGTCGTGAAAAAACGAATGTCCCTTGGGTTCGATTGGCAATTCATTGTTAAGAAATTCAGTGTTAGGAAGCCAAAATCAGTTCGCAGCGGCGGTTTCAGCGTCTTCGGCCAGTTTTTGCAGCGAGTTATCGATTAACATCTTTGAGGGTTCCCCGTGGCTGATAGCTTTGAAGATTGTCTGTCCCCGCTCTTTCTGTTCGTCGTTCCCGTTCAAAAACTCCTTTAATATCTTGGTGATCTCCTTTTCGGGCAGTCCTTTCATCAACAGAACGTCTTCGTCGACGGTCAGTGCCAGCAGGGTCTCGACAGCGTTGCTCGGCGATAACGCAATCAGGATTCCTCGTGTTTGTTCGGTGGCTGTCGACGTGTTGGCCTGCTGTAGTCGCTGCAACTCTTTTTCGAAATCGTTCTTCTTATTCTTGAACAGCTCCTGTTCGTCGATCAGCTTCTTGCGGTTATCGGTGATCATGGTTTTCAGCAGGTCGAGTTCCTCATCGCGGGCGCTGAGCTCTAAGATTCGCATGGTACGGTGGAGAACGTAGTCCTTGCTGGAGATCTGGTCTTCTTTCTCTTCTTCATCGAGATCAAAACGGTCTGGGTCTTGTCCGACAAGAACGAGGCGGATGTCGTTGATGATGTCGACTGTCAGTTGGCCCCGTGACCATAGAAAGGCCAGACCAAGAACTTCCGACAACAACGTCGCCACACAAATAACCGAGATCACGACAAGGCTCGTCCGGATCATTTCGAGACATCCGAATACCGTGTCGCCATCCAGAGTTCGGCCAGTTCACGGTTCTCGCGGCGCCGGTTCTCGTAGTAAAACTCAGCCTGTTGCTTCGCCTGAAGTTTTTCCAAGACCTTCACATCCCGGTCAGCCTTGCTCAGTGCTTGCCGGCAAAGGTCTAGCTGCTCGGCGACAATCTGCCGATTACGATCGACCAACCGAATGTCCCCCAGCACTTGACCGGCAAAGTAACGCCGGGAGGCGGAACGATCGACGTCGACTTCGCCGGCCGCCACCAATTCGCGGAGCTCCTGCAACTGTTTGTGCCGTTGTTGTTCCAGCGACTTCCGGTCCGCTAGCAGCCGGTGGTCGCTTGCCAGAACCTGTGCCAGCAACTGGCGACACAAATCGCATTTGCTGCGGCGGTAATTCAGCAGAGATTCGAATGGAAAGATGAAGTTCTTCAAAATCGGCGTCCCGGCGGTTCAAGTGGTCAGAAAAGTCCGGGGCCTGACCACTCGCAAAAGTCGGTTTATGTCGATGACGGAATCGATTGGCCGGAGTCGGATTGGCCCGGTATCGCATCAGCCGGTGTTTCGGCTTCGGCCGGCCCAGCCGACAAACTCGCTCGAAGTTTGTCCAGTTTCAAAAGACCGTTCACAGCTTCGTCAAACGTTGGTTGTTCGGAAACTTTTTGTGCCAGGAAGACGTTGATCCGGTTGTGAAGTTGAATGGCCAGGTCGACCGTTGGGTTCGACCCGGACTGATAGGCCCCGATGGAGATCAGGTCTTCCGATTTCCTATAGGCGGCCATCAGTTGTTTCAGGTTGTTGGCGGCTTGTCGATGCTCGTCGTCGACGACGTCGTTCATCGACCGGCTGATGCTGGTCAGAACATCGATGGCTGGCCAATGAGCCTGCTCGGCGAGCCTCCGCGACAACGTAACGTGTCCGTCGAGAATGCCGCGCACTGCATCAGAGATCGGCTCGTTGGCATCGTCAGATTCAACCAAGACGTTGTAAAAACCGGTAATACTCCCACAATCGCTACGACCGCTTCGCTCCAGCAAACGGGGCAGCAATGCGAAAACGCTTGGCGGATAACCTCTTGAGGCCGGTGGTTCGCCTCCCGCCAGACCGATCTCTCGTTGAGCGAGTGCATAGCGGGTGATGCTGTCCATCATCAGCAGAACGTCTCGACCCGTGTCGCGGAAGTACTCGGCGATGGCTGTTCCCATGTGGGCGGCTCGAAGACGCACGAGCGCCGGCTCGTTGCTTGTGGCCACGACGACCACGCTACGGGAAAGCCCCTCCGTGCCGAGATCGCGTTCCAGAAACTCACGGACTTCCCGGCCCCGCTCGCCCACAAGGACGACGACATTCACGTCGGCTGAGCTCGATTGGGCCATTTGCCCCAACAACGTGCTCTTGCCAACGCCGCTGCCGGAAAAAATTCCCAGACGCTGGCCTTTTCCACAAGTTAACAGAGCGTCGATGGCGCGAATTCCAGTGGTCAGCGAGGAGTCGATCCGAGGCCGATTCAACGGCGAGGTCGGCTGGGCATGCAAGGCCACCCGGTAAGGCAAGACGGCCGCAGGACGTCCGTCGATAAATTCTCCGCGGCCATCCAGCACCCGCCCCAACAGCCGCTCACCCACACGGACTCCGGGAACCGATTGCACCAGCGACACACGGTTTCCGCGGCGGATTCCTGCCAAATCGCCGTAGGAAAGCAGCAGCGTGTTTTCGTCCTGAAATCCGATCACTTCCGCATCGACTGGTTCACCGTGCTCGCGGGCGATTCGGCAGATCGATCCCAAAGGAGCCGGAAAGCCAGCGACCGAAACGGTCAACCCGACGATCTTGCTGATGCTGCCGGTCAGTCCCACCGGCAGAATTAGGCTAAGCTGGTCGTCCAGGTCGAGCATGGGTTTGGCCGATTACGAATTCTACTGCAGAAGCTCGGACGTGATTCGCTGTAGCTGCGTTTCCAATTTCGCGTCGATGATTCCATGACGCGTTTCGATGACGCAGCCACCGCGAAAGATGGTCAGATCGGGTACAAGCTCAGCATCGCCGCACGAGGCCATGCTGCGGACGACGCCCTCAGCGTGCTCGCCCAACAGTTGCAAGTCGTCGGGATGCAGTCGCAGCCGAATCGAGGGACTTCCGGCTGCTATTTCGAGCGTCTCTCTCAGCAAATCGATGGTGACTTCCGGTTGACGGTTCAATTCGTGTCGCAACAGTTTTTCGGCGATGGCAGCGGCCAATTCAACTGCAGAGGCCTCCCAGTGCGCCCGCCAGCGGTCGCGTTCCAGTGAGATTTCTTCGGCGGCCGCCTGCAGAGCCGGGATTGTTGTTTGCAGCATTTCGCGTGCTTTTTGTTCAGCCATCTCGCCGGCCCGCCGTTCAATATCGGCATCGGCCTGGCTGAGCCCATCGCGCCGGCCGGTTTCATGGCCTTCCTCGAATGCACGACGGCGAATCTCTTCGGCTTCCCTTTGGGCCTCGACGAGCATCTGCCGTGTTTGCGAGCGGGTCTGCTCGATATACTCGTCGCATCGCTGGCGCAAATCGTCGTAGTTGAAAACGATCTTCGAGCCCAGTCCGCGAAGGGCACTGGCCTTCAGAATTCGCATTGTTTCGGCTGCCGTCATGTAAAACGTTGATGGTTGAAGGTTGAAAAACCACTGACCACTGAAACTGACTCGTGACAGAGGATTGGCAGCTTCCATTAGGTAATATACTGTTCGGTTTCGGACGCGGCGCTAATTTCGATTTCGCCGGCGTCTTCCAGACGGCGGATCGTATCGACGATTTGTTGCTGAATCGATTCGACGTCGCTGAGCTTGACCGGCCCCAAGTATTCCATTTCTTCCTTTAGCATCTCGGCAGCCCGTTGCGAGAGGTTGCCCATGATCTTTTGTGTGATTTCTTCAGATGCACCTTTCAGAGCAATCGCCCACTGGTTGTTGTCGACCTCTTTGAGCAGACTTTGGATGGCCTTGTCGTCGAGTTTCAGCAGGTCGTCGAAGACGAACATCAGCCGCCGAATTTCGTCGACCAATTCGCTGTTTTCCTGCTCCAGACTTTCCAAAATTCCCTCATTGGTCATGCGGTCGGTGACGTTGAGAATCTGGGCGACCATCGGGACTCCACCCACCTTTTTCATCTGCTGATTGAACGTGGATGTCATGCGGCTTTCGAGACTCGTCTCGACGTCGCGGACCACTTCCGGGTTCGTTTGCTCCATGCTGGCAATCCGGCGAATCACCTCGAACTGCCTGTTCGAGGGCAGACCGCTGAGCACTTCGGCGGCCAGGCTCGGTGCAAGATACGACATGATCAGCGCGATCGTTTGCGGGTGCTCTTCAACGATGAAAGTGATGAGGTTTTCGGCCCTCACTTTTTGCAGGAATCCGAACGGGACCGAGCTCATCGACTGCCGCACATTCTCGAGGATACGGCCGGCGTCGTCCGAGCCGAGCGACTGCTCCAGCAGATCGTTGGAAAAATCCATGCCGCCGCGCTCGATGTAAGACTGGGCCTTGGACACTTGGTGGAATTCGTTCAGAACCGCTTCTTGCTGATCTTTGGTCACGTCGTCTAGCTGGGCGATCTGCATCGTCACCGCCTCGACCATCTTCTTCGGCAACTGGCTGAGGATTTCCGCAGCCAGCGGTTTTTCAAGACTGAGCAGAAAAATGGCGGCTTTCTTGATGTCGTTCATCTCAGTTCCCTGGAGGGTGGTTGGTGAGTTGTCAGTTGTCAGTGGTTTTTCAACCTTCATCCTTCAATTGGTGTCCCGCAGCCATTTGCCGAGGACGGCGGCAGCCGCTTCCGGGTTGTCGCGGACAGCCGATTGCAGCTCATCCCGCCGGGTCAATTCCGGCGGCTCTTCTTCCTCGGGTTCTTCCTCGTCATCTCGGCTCTGCAACAACAGTTCGGGTTTGAGTGTTTCGTCTTCGGACGGCAGCCGGGACATGCTCTTGTTCAACATCCAGAGGACCCACAAGGCGAACAGTGCCAATCCGATTGCGCCGCCCCAACGTCCGGCCATCTGAGAGACTGAATCGACCAAGCTTTCCTCAATGAAGGCCACGTCCGCGACACCCGGAACATGAAAGCTGACGTCGATTGCCTCGGGAGGCGATGTTTTGGGGATCAACTTGGCGACCTGCGCCTGCACGGTTGCTTTGATTTCCATTTCGGCGGCTGCAATTTCCGCCTGGGTGACGGTTGGCTCAGCGGGTTGCTGTCCGGCTTGCGGTTGGGCCTCGGCCTGAGCCACCTGCTTATTTTCCAGCGCCACGGTGTGGGCATACGCTTTGGGGATGGAGATGGCCGCCTGAACCGATTTGGGCATGAGTGGTGTGAAAGTCTTTTCGATCACGATGACTGTCGGCAGACTGATCGATTCCGTGTCTGTATCAGTGGACTGCTGCGATCTCTGGGTGCCGTTCTGAGCTGGTTGCAGCGTTCTGGCTACGTTCGGCCCGGCCCCCGGCTCGGCACGGGCCGGGCGCTGGCTGCTGCTGGTGGTGCGGCTCGAATCTTTCTGCATCACCGAGACGGGCTTGTTATCGACGGTCCGCTTCCGTTCCGTCGAGTGCTGGATGTTCTCCAGATCGACGTTGACCGTCACCAGAACTCCCGGAATGTACGCAAGGTTGCTACGGATCTTTTGCTCGTATTCTCGCTCGAGGTCGCGGGCTTTTTGCAGGTTGTGGCTGTCCTCGGACTCGACAGTGTAAGCGGCACCGGACGCTTGATTGAGCACGGTCACGTTGTCCGACTCAAGATCGGGAACCATGCCGGCGACGGCGTAACGGAGCGACTGGATGCGGCTCAGCGACAGCTCCCGTCCTCTGCGGGGAAGAACGGCGAGCGTCGCTTTGACCTTGGCCGACTTGTTGGGCCACCGCCGCCGAGTCGGAGGGGCCCATATGAGGCTGGCATCTTCGATGTCCGGCAACACGCGGAGCATGCGGCGGAGTTCCCTCCCCAGTACGATTTTCATCTTCATCCGTATCTTGCCTGGGGTATCGAGCATACCACTGTTGGCGAGTGATATTTCGAGATCTTCGGTCCAATGCGTCGGCAGAGCCCCGCCGTCAACCAGTGCAGCGTTGTAACGGTCGATTTCGTTCTTGGGGACCATTAGTCGAAGCCCTTTACGTCGATAATCGTCCAAACCGGCGTCCATGAGCGTCTGTTTGGCGCGGCTCAACTCGCCGGATGTAAATGTCTTGCCCCAAGAAAGCGGCACGTAAGATGACGAGCGGTCGCCGAACATCAGGAACGCAAATGCCCCCACAATGATCAACGGGACGACGATCAGCGTTCCCCGCTGGCTGGGTGACATCGACTTGTATAAGTCGAAAAACTGCTGAAGTGTTTTGTTGAAGGCTTCCATGGTCAGTTGTCAGTTGTCAGTTCGCCATTCATCGTTCATCACTCGCCACACTGGTTTGCACGGGACACTGACTACATTCTCATTTGTTTGATTTCCTCGTAGGCTTCAAGGACTTTGTTGCGGATCTGCATGGTTAACCTCAGCGCCAGTTCGGCCTTTTTCATCTCGACGAACACCTCTGATTTGGTGGTGCCGCGGTCGATTTGGTATTGCTCAACGGCGCTTTGTGCCGCTTGCTCGGCAGCGCTGGTTTCGCTGAGTGCTTCCAACAGCAGTTTCTGGAAATCGATTTCACCCGAGTTGGCAGCCGTGTTCTGAAAAGACTCTGACATGGTGAACGGTTTGAGCAGAGAATTCAGAGACCCCAAACCGTCGATCGGATTTGCCATGGTTTCCTTCCCTTTCTTTGGAATTTCGGTGCCGACCGAGAATCAAAGCTTGTTCGTGTTGTACGCGGGTTTAGCCGAGGATTCGGTAAACGTTGTTTGACATTTCGATGGCCGCGAGATTCGCCTCGTAAGCCCGTGCGGCCTCCATCATGTTGATTTACTCGTGAATCATGTCGATGTTGGGGTAGAGCACGTAGCCCTCCTTGTCGGCGTGTTGATGGCCTGGCTCGTGTACTTTGTGGAAAGGGGTTTGGGTCTCGAGTTCAACCCGGTATTTAACGCCGACCGGGGCGGCTTCCGAATCCGCATTTTCTGAATCGGCGGTGAACGTGACAATCCGCCGTTGAAAGGGCGAGATATTTCCGTCTGCGTCCTGTGTGGCGTTGGCGTTGGCAATATTGCCGGCAATGGTGTTCATCCGCTGGCGCTGGGCGATTAACCTGCTCAAGCTGATGTTGAATACTCCGTTCATCGCTTTCGTCCTCCTGATTCCCATGAGAATTACGCCCGTTCGCTGATCACCGCCTGCAGCAGGTTCAATTGGGCGGCCATCACTTCAATCGCAAAACGCTGCATCCCGGTATTCTTCTTCATCTCCATGACGGCGGTTTCAACATTGCGATTGTTGCCGTCCAGAGAAGTCAGGTTCTGTGCCGGCGCGAGAACGGGCTGAAACAACTGCTCCGAGAAGATTTCATTGAGAGATTTTGGTTGTTGTGTGACCGAGGCGAGCGTGCCTGCGTTGGGGTGGCGGCGACGGGCGATGACCGCTTCTTTCAGCGCTTTTCTGAACGCTTCGACCGGAAGGTCGCGCGACTTGCAATTGGGTGTGTCGAGGTTGGTGATGTTGCCGGCGAGAAACTGCTGCCGGAGTTCGCTGAACCGGGCAACTTGCTCCAGCAACGGAATGGTCGTCGAATCGAGAAGAGTTTGAATCATGGCGTGGTGGTCGTCGTCAGACGTGGAGCAGCCTTCAGGCT
>Ga0310123_10002718_pt1 | contig 13938 bp, 12 predicted proteins | sample CB6_AW_1057_MG_FD_203505 | JGI IMG/M metagenome (GOLD analysis project Ga0310123, IMG submission 203505) | Marine microbial communities from Western Arctic Ocean, Canada - CB6_AW_1057 | ecosystem: Environmental > Aquatic > Marine > Oceanic | place: Canada: Western Arctic Ocean | collected... | reverse complement strand
AGCCCGCGAGAAAAGACCGTCAGAAAACGGACAAAAAAGCTCTGTGAGCGCGCTAAGTAGATGATACCAAACATGCTTATGTTAGCTCTCTCTTACGGATGGCAGTGTATTCGAGCCCCCCTAGCCCCCCTAGCCCGCGTTTCAGCTCGATGCGTTGAGAGAATGTTCGCCCGAGCGAGATCGTCAATTCCTCGATGACCGCAGTGGTGAAACCGCCTTTTTCGATTCGCGGCGTACTCATCGCTCGGCAATCCTTGGATGACGAAGTGCCTGGCGGAGTCTGAAATCGTGCTCCGGCCGAAACTCTTTTCTGGCTGCTCGGCCGTGATTTAGGCTTCGGGCACGACGGTACCGCTTTCGTCCACGACGATGCCTTGGACTCCGCCAGCTACGGGGCTGGTTTGGGCCGCGAGGGGGCAAGACAGGGCAATGGCAAGTGACACCAGCGACGGCAGATAGCAGGCTTTCCAAGGACTTGTGGTTGGCTGGCAGGGCGGAGGCTTGGGTGATGCGTGTCTCGATTATCGCTGTTGTGGGCGGTTTCCTGAAGAAGCCTCGCCAGAACCAGATCTCGCCCCGTTTCTGGGCTCCCGGCTCCCGGTGCATCAGCAGCGATTTGCTGGTCGTGTTCTTGGGGCTAATGGAACTTTTGTGGAGGAACAGCGCGAGACGGAAAACGGGACTCCTTATTATCGTGAACTTTAATCTGGGCCTGTTTAGATCGCCTTATTACAGTGAAAGGCCCTTTTGCTTTAATATGGAGAAGCACCGACGGCTATATCTCAGTTCACGACAATAAGGCAACAAGACTCCGCGATGCCAAATACTGACCAGTACCGCGCCGGCCGATACGTCCAGCAGCCAGCTGGCTATCGCGCTTTTATACCGAGAAATCCCCCCCCCCAGACCCTGCCCTAAATCTTGATCCGCGGATGCAAGTGCTTCTATCTGAAGCAGATCGAGCCATAGGTCGGCTGGATGCCGCGACCGAACTCCTGCCTGATCTAGATCTATTCGTGATGATGTACGTCCGCCGAGAAGCAGTAGACTCATCGAGAATCGAGGGGACCCAAGCCTCATTGACCGATCTCCTGGAATTTGAGGCGGAGGTTCGCCGCGGAAGCACGCCCGCGGATGTATCCGAAGTCTTCAACTACGTTACCGCCCTTAACCATGGCCTGGAGAGGCTAGCTGAACTGCCGGTGTCTTTGCGGCTGATGCGCGAAATCCATGCGAAGTTACTGCACCAGGTGCGCGGAGCGGAGTGGAATCCTGGTGAGTTTCGATCGAGCCAGAACTGGATCGGATCTTCGGGAGGGCTCGACAGGGCCGTATTCGTTCCGCCGCCTCCTTCGGAGGTCTTGACCGCTCTGGGGCAACTTGAACGGTTCCTGCATGACAAGACTCCCATGCAGCCGCTGATCAAATGCGGGCTGGCGCACGCACAGTTTGAGACGATCCACCCTTTTCTCGACGGAAACGGCCGGATGGGCCGGCTCTTGATTGCTTTCCTCCTGTGTTCTTGGGGCGTTCTTCGACGGCCGCTTCTCTACATCTCGGACTATTTCGGCCGGAATCGCCAGGAGTATTACGATCGTTTGCAGGCGATACGGGACAACGGGGACTGGGAAGGCTGGATGACCTTCTTTTTGGAAGGAGTCAAAACGGTTTCCGCACAAGCCGCCCGGACCGCCGGGTTGATCCAGCTTATGAGAGAGGAGCATCGACAACTGGTTGGAGGCCGGGTTTCGGGTTCAGCCGGACTTTCTTTACTCGACCATTTGTTTGCCGCCCCGATGGTCACGGTGAACCTGGCCGCCCTAGCGATCGTCCGCAGTTATACGACCGCCAACAGCCTGGTCTCCTCATTTGAGAAACTTGGCCTGCTCCGGGAAGTCACAGGCGCCGGGAGGAATCGGGTGTACGCTTACGGACCCTACTTGGACCTTTTCGAAACGCGCCCTTCGGCTGAGAAGCCGCTTGTGGATTCGGCGGAGCCGCACTGACGTTCTCATGATTGACGTCTAGGTCCGGCGTCGCCGCTTCGCGGCGATGGACCGGCAGGATTCCGGTCGCTCCTCATTAGATGCATCACGATGTGCCTCGGGTCGTGCGATTGGACTATCCTAGTCCGATGGGGACTCGCGAACTTTCACGGCGTCTGGGAGCCTGGGACGCAGGGGCGATCGTTGTCGGCACGATCATTGGCTCGGGCATCTTTATCGTTCCCGGGTCGATCGCGCGCACGCTGCCGTCCGCGGACTGGATGCTCGGCATTTGGGTGGCCGCCGGTGCCTTGTCGCTTTGCGGCGCGCTGGCGTTTGCCGAGTTAGGGGCGATGTTCCCCCACACGGGCGGGCAGTACATTTATCTTCGCGAGGCTTACTCACCGCTATGGGCCTTTCTGTTCAGTTGGGTGCTGCTGCTGGTGGTGCGCTCCGGCGGGACGGCCACGCTGGCAGTGGGTTTTTCGATTTACCTGGGCTATTTTATTCCGCTTCCGCCCCTAGGCGGACAGCTCGTCGGCGCCGGTGTGGTGCTTGCGCTGACCTGGTTGAACTACCGCTCGGTCACCGGTGGGGCGGCCGTGCAGAGAACGACAACCGTCCTCAAGGTTGCCGGACTTTTGCTTGTCACCGGGGGCGCGCTGGCTTATCAGACGCAGCCGGTAGTTGAGGCTGTCGCGCCGCTGCCGGCTTGGGGTTTTAGCGAGATCGGCGTTGCTATGATCGCCTGCCTTTGGGCCTACAACGGCTGGTTTCAGGTAGGCTTCGTTGCGGGAGAGATTCAGGACCCGCAGCGCAACCTGCCCATCAGTCTCGGTCTCGGAGTCGGGGCGGTCATTGTACTCTACATGCTGGCCAACGTTGCTTACCTCAACGTACTATCGCCAGACGAAATTGCCGCAACAGACCGCGTGGCGGCGCTGGTTGCCGAACGCTCCTTCGGTTCGGCGGGCGGGACGATCGTCTCGCTCACTATCCTTATCTCGATTCTCGGCGCGCTGAATGCCGGCATTCTGACCGGCCCGCGCGTCTACTTCGCGCAGGCTCGGGACGGGCTGTTTTTTAAGAAGTTTGGCGAAGTCCATCCGCGGTTTGAGACTCCGGGCCTGGCGATTCTTCTGCAGGGCGGCTGGGCGGCGATTCTATCAATGAGCGGCAGCTACGTCGGACTGTTTTCGTTTGTCATGTTCGCCGGCTGGATCTTTTACGGACTGGCGGTGTTTGGGGTGATTATTCTTCGTGTGAAGCGGTCCGAGCTGGAGCGGCCTTATCGTATGTGGGGATATCCCGTGACGCCAGCGTTGTTCGCTCTTGCTTCGGTTTGGCTTGTGGCCAATACTTTGGTGGCGACGCCGGGGCCTTCGCTGTGGGGATTGTTGCTGATTGCTAGCGGGATTCCGGTTTACTTCGGGTGGCGGCGCTTGGGGGCTTGATGGCAGAGGGGGCTTGAATTTGCTAACGGCAGGTTTCAATCGCGAGGTCTAAACCCACAGCCTTCCAGGCGGCCACCAGCTGGGAGCGAGAGTTCTGAACGGAGCCGCGCCCGCAAGGGTGCGGTCCCCTTCGGGCAGTGAACCGCATTGCGATGGCGGCCCCGACGCACTGACTAGCCTCGACCGCAACCCTCGCGGGCGCGGCTCCGTTCGAATCTCTAAGGGGCGTCGGTATTGGGCGGAATCTCCCCCGTCAGCGCGTTCATAAAGGCTTCGAGATCGTCGCGGTCCTGACGGGTTAAGTGGTCAAGCTCCTTGAGGTCCTTGTCGCGCCAATCGTTGGAGTTTCCGGCTCCGATGTAGAAGTCGACCACGTCCTTTAAGGTCGCCAGACTGCCGTCATGCATGTAGGGTGCCGAGAGAGCGACATTGCGCACGGTCGGGGTCTTGAACGCCCCGTTGTCCTCTTCGTTCTCGGTGACCTCGGATCGCCCCATGTCGGGCAGACCGCCCTCGTCGTCCACGCCCACGCCGAGATTGTGGAACTTGTTGTCGGTGAACAGCGCGTGGCCTTCCTGCATGGAGTGGCAGACTTCGCAGTTGCCCTTGGCTGGATCGCGAAAGATTTCGAATCCGCGCTTGGCCGACTCATGTATGGCGTCCTCTTCTTTCCCATAGAACCAGCGGTCGAACGGCGAGTTGCCGGCGACGACGGTGCGCTCGAATGAGGCGATCGACTTGCCGACCTTCTCGTAGGTGATGGGACCCGGGCCCCAGGCCTTTTCAAATTGCTCCACGTAGCTCGGGTCTTCGGAAAGATATTCCTCGACGGCCTCGAGCGTATTGGCCATCTCGACCGGATTCTAAACCGGACCGGCCGCTTGGTCTTCGAGACTTGGGGAGCGCCCGTCCCAGAACTGTACATCGAAGTAGGCAGCGTTGAGAACGACCGGGGACTGGCGGCCGCCAAGCTCGCCGTCGACACCGGCCGAGAACTGATCGGGATCGCCGAAACCGGCCTCGGGACGATGACACGATGCGCAGGCAATCGTTCCGTCCGAAGAGAGATTCTTGTCGTAGAAAAGCCGCCGGCCCAGCGCCACGGTGTCAGCGGTGGCAGGATTGTCAGCTGGAACCGGAACGGCGGGAAGCCCCAGCGGCGCTTGGATCTCAAGTGCCTGACCGGCCCGGCGTGGCCGGGCCTGGAGCCGCTTCAGGTGGTGCTTCGCCGCAGGAAAGTCATAGGGACGTGGTGAGCCCGATTGCAAGGACGAAATTCAGTGAAATTCGATCTACTCTCAAAACTACCTCCAATAAACCGCCTAGGGGGTAAGTGTAGCGCGATCGCCGAGGAAGAAACCGTTGTCTACCGGGGTGTAGCGGGCCACCCGCTGTGTCCCGCAGCGAGTCAGAACACCTCTCCAGGCCCTGATTGCGGCGGGTACGCCCTCAGGGGGCGCCCGCCATCGACGATACCGCCGAGATCCACCAAATCAGGGTTCCGAAATAAAGCAGCCGGAGTGCCACGCCGGTTCGCAGCAGCCGGTGGTGGGGGCGGTCGAGGATGGCACGGAAGTGCAGGATGCGTTCCAGGCTCTGGCCGCGGCGAAGCAGGTGATCGTACTGTCGTTCGGCCCGCTCTTCGAGGAGCCAGAAAATCAATGTGACGAAGCAAGCAAGCGCGGTGGCCGCATATCCGCCAAGGCCGCTGGAGAGTGGCTTCGCTCCGAATAGAAGCGCCGCCAAGCCTCCCATCACAACGAAGAAGATAGCCATTTGAATCACGCGCAGGTTGGAAAGGTGACGGATCGAAGCGTTTACTTCGGCGTATTCGACCTGCGGCTCAAATCGGTAGCCGGGTTCGGATTCAGGTTCGATCACGTTTGGATCCATGCTTTGTTGCTGGAGATGTTTCACGCCGTCACAGTCCGGAATCAGTTGAGATCAGCCGGCACGCATCTGCACATTAGCACAGACCGGCCTTGAGTCGATTGCCTTCGGGGGGGCTGCCATGGTCGCTGACTCTTCACTGCCGTTCGGGGTTCTGTTGACCGCTGCCGTGGACGTGCCGCTCCATCCCTTCCCAATGAGGGTCGCGCAGAGCCCGCTTGAGAATCTTCCCTGTTGCGCCTTTGGGCAATTCGTCGCGAAACTCAACTGATCTTGGCGCCTTGAAAGCGGCTAAGTGACCGCGCACGAAATCCTTCAACTCATCTTCCGCAGCCGAAGCGCCCGGCTTGAGAACCACAAAAGCCGCGGGCACTTCACCCCACTTTTCGTCCGGCACTCCGACGACCGCGGCCTCGTAGACGGCGGCGTGGCCGGCCAGCACTTTCTCGATTTCGATCGAGGAGATGTTCTCGCCGCCGCTGATAATGATGTCCTTCTTGCGGTCGACGATCAGCAGGTAGTTTTCCTCGTCCCAGACGGCCATATCGCCCGAATGCAGCCAGTTGTTTTCAATGGCTTCGGCCGTTGCTTCGGGTTCTCGCCAATAGCCGTCCATGACGACGTCGCCACGGAAGAGAATCTCACCGACCGTTTTCCCATCTTTAGAAACGTCTTTCCCGTCGGGCGCGGCGACTCTTACCTCCACACCGCCAATGAGCGTTTCGGTCATCGCTTGCCGCCGAACCCGCTCCGTGTCGGTAATCTCTCCCAACGTGTCCTTGACATGCGCGATCGCGGCCACCGGCGACGTCTCGGTCATGCCGTATCCGGCAAATGCATGGCAGCCAAGCTTTTCCTCGATTTCGCCGATCAGGGCGGCCGAGGGTGCGGCGCCTGCAACGAACACTTCTTGCAGGCTGCTCAAGTCGTAGTCGCCAAGGCCCGGAAAGTTCACCATCGTCGTGGCCATCGTTGGGACCATCGAAAACGCGGTTACTTGCTCCCGTGCAATTAGCTCGCAAACTTCAGCGGGGTCAAAACGCTTCACGATGATGTGGCGCCCGCCGACAAAGGTGATCGTATGAGGCCGTCCCCAACCATTAGCGTGGAACAAAGGGATGATGTGCATCTCGCACATTTGATCCGCCGCGACATTGCCCGCGCGGCGGCGCACCGCGAGGATGGCATAGAGCGCGTGCAGATAGAGAGTACGGTGGCTGAGCATGACGCCTTTGGGACTCCCGGTGCTGCCGCTGGTGTAAAACAGCTCGGCCAGCGCGTTCTCATCGTAGGTCGTGAAGTCGACTGGTTGCGGTTCCGCAGCGGCGAGCAGTTCTTCGTATGTCTGCGAATGGACCCAATCGGGCCGCCCATCGTAAGCCTCAAGAGGCACCCACTCGATCGAAGGCAGGGTCTTGCGCAAAACATCGACGAGCGGCTGGAAATCAAGGTCAAACAACACGAACTTCGCCCCAGAGTGTTCCAGAATGTAGGCCTGCTCTTCGGGCGATAATCTCACGTTCAATGAAAGCAGGACCGCTCGCGCGATCGGCACGCCGTAATAGGCTTCGAGCAACTGGTGGCAATTGAAGCTCAGCGTGGCCACGCGGTCGCCGTCCTCGATGCCGAGGTCCCGCAACGCCGCCGCCAATCGGCTCGCGCGGTCGAGGATCTCTGTGTAAGTCAGCCTTTTGTCGCCATCAACAATGCCAACTTTGCGGCCGTAGTTCTCAGCGGCCTCCAGCAAGAAAAGGATCGGTGTGAGGGGGAGAATCATTGCCGCGTCTGCTCTCTTTACGAGAGTCAATCCACCAGTTTGGCGGTGAACAGTGCGGTCGTCAAGAGCTGCCGAGAACAAGTCTCGGCGGCTGGCAGACAAGGATGCCGGCCCCACGTCGTCGGCTCGGGCAGAATGCAGAAACTCCGGATGGAGACACGAATAGCAACACAGCACGTCTCGAGAAGTGTGCCACCTCAGGCGGGTAGGAGGATGAAGAACCTGTCCTAGTTTTCTATGCCGCTTGCTTTCTCGGCACTTGCTTCTTCGAGCAGCGGTGGCAGCTCTTGCGGTTTCCAGAGGCCGGCTTTTTCGGCCGTATCTACACCGTGAGCGGTGATCTCATAACGCGCGTTCTGCGCAAGCCGTATCAAACTTTGCTCTCGCAGGTACCAGCAGGTGAACAAGAGGTGCTCCCGGGGACAACCGAGCAATTGCTCGAATTCCTTGGCTCTCATGCCGGGGTGCTCGGGATCTTCGATACGTTGCCGATACAGAATCGAAAGCACGCCCCAGCGCTTTCTTTTCTCGGCTTCCACACCTTGCGCAGCTTTGCTGTCGTCGAAGATTTTCCAGCGCTTGGTGCGGTCGGCGTGGTAGGAGATGTCGTACTTCGCCCGCTTTTCGGGATCACCCAACACCTGATAAGCCCTGAGCAACAACTGGAAAGCTTCTGCGTGTCCGGTCTCCTTGTTGTCGGGGTGGTAGAGGTGCGCCAGCATGCGAAAGACGCGCTGGATCGTATCGAAAGAGGCGTTCACGCTCACCTGTAAAGCTTCGTAGTAATCGACAAACGAATCGCCGGAAGACTGCGTGGCGCTTTGGTCCGAAGTCTTGCCTGGATGGTCTTCGGCATAGATACACCCGGCGCGAAAACCGCCGCCATCGTAGATGCGGCAATGCACAACGCGGGCAGACTGCTCGGGGCCGCCGTTCTTCTTGAAAAAGGGACCCCATAGGGTGACAAGATCTCCGACCTGAAGGGATGTTCGAATCGACAGGTCGGCTCCCGAGTCGCTGAAGTCAACTATCGTACCGCCCACGGCTTGCAAGGCGCCCGCGCCCTGTTTCAAGCCGATCTGCACCGACGACGTCTCGCCGGGCGCCTGCCGTGATCGCTGACGTCTCTCCTCCCCAGTTGTCATTTGTCTAGAAGGCCCTCGAATCCGCTCGGGGGTAGCGGGCTTGGTCTGGATATAACATGAAACGCCTTTTCGCGGTTGCCGGGAGAGCCAGCCAATTTCCGTTCGACAGAGAGCCGAATTTTGAATGGATTGGGAGCGGAAATCGGTGGCGGCCCCCCTCTTTCGCCCGATCCTGGGGCTCGGGCAGTGCTGGTACGTCGCCATACCAGCACCCTGCTGATTTAAAGAGATCAGATAGATCGTCGCGACCGGCGAGGCGGCCCGCTTCGGCCGGCAGGATCCGCACCCGCCGCCGTTGCCGCATTCTTGCGTCTGCGATTGCCGCGCGGGCTGGAAAGCCGTTTTCTGACTCCAGCACCATTCGTACCGCCGCCGGCCGAACTCCGCTTGCGGGAAGAAGGACGACGCTGTTCGGAGGGAAGACCTGTTTCCGTCTCGAACCCGGGTGCCTGCAATTGCGTGATAGCCGAGCCCAGACTGCGCTCGATCGCTCGCAACGCATCTGCGTCCTCTCTCGAGACGAACGTGTAGGCCTTGCCACTGCGTTCTGCGCGGCCGGTGCGCCCAATGCGGTGTGTGTAGGCATCGGGCGTGTTCGGCACGTCGAAGTTAATCACGTGCGAAATCCCGGCGACGTCGATGCCGCGCGACGCAATATCGGTCGCCACCAGAATCTTGAAGCGTCCTTCCCGGAAGCCGCTCATGGCGCGGTCCCGCTGCGACTGAGACATGTTTCCCTGTAGCGCAATCGCACTGTGGCCCATGTTGCTCAGTTGGACACCGAGCCGCCGCGCGCGGTGCTTGGTTCGCAGAAAGACGATAGCTGAGGTGAAACCATCCTCATCCAGCAGATGCTTGAGCAAGTCGATCTTGCGATCCGCCGCGATGCGATAGAGAGCGTGCTCGATCGTGGAGGCGGGAGTGGAGTGGGCTAGCTCGACGACATGCGGGGAGTCGAGGATCCGATTGGCCAGAACGCGGATTTCGTCTGGCATCGTGGCCCCGAACAAGAGGTTCTGGCGTCTGTCGGGCAACATCGAAAGGATGCTCTTGATGTCGGGAAGGAAGCCCATGTCGAACATCTGGTCGGCTTCATCGAGAACCAGGATCTTGACCTGCCCTAGCATCGCCTTACCCTGCCGCAGCAGGTCGAGCAGCCGGCCGGGGCAGGCAATGACGATATCCGGTTGATTGCGCAGGGCGCGAACTTGCGGGCGCTCCGAGACACCTCCAAAGACCGTGATGGCCTTGAGGCGGGTGAACTTGGCCAGCTTTTCGAAATCGCTGTGGATCTGCATCGCCAGTTCCCGGGTAGGGGCCAAGATGAGGGCGCGCGGACCGGGCCGCCGTTCGGCGATCAAACGCTCGATAATCGGCAGTGCGAACGCGGCGGTTTTGCCGGTTCCAGTCTGCGCCAGGCCGAGAATATCGGAGCCGGCTAGCGCCGCCGGGATCGTATCGCTTTGAATTGGCCGCGGCTCAGAAAAACCGGCCTCGGCAATGCCTCGCTGAACCGGGGGCGCCAATGAAAATTGGGAGAACCCGGCAGCGGGACTAAAAGTTGTCTGTGACATAAAAAAGGGATTGTTCCTGCGGATACACGAATACATACACGTGTACCGCGCTCATTCGAACCTATACAACAGTGACAGGCAGAGAAAAGTAAAACGACGCGATCCTGGAAGGGGTCCTGTTGTGCGCCGCGGGCCGCGAGACTGCGACCTAAGAGGTAGTAGCTTCACCATAGCAGCTTGGCCGCCGAAGCGCCAGCGGCACGCTTCCGGAGCACGCCGGCGGCAATGGACGGGTGGTCCTGTTCTTGAGCGAACCGGCGGGCAAACTAATGCGCGGTGCATGTAGCTGAGCAGACTCAAGTCCAGTTCCCGTTCCAAGATCACCAGAAGCTCGGCGAAGGCGGAATGAGGCTTGTCCTCGACGCTATGATCTTGAAGGCAACTATGGCGATCCATGGAGAACTGCGGATGACGAACTGGCAGACGCGGATGCTCCTTGCCGCGGCCATGTTCGCGATGGGTCTGGCGTCAGCAGTATCTCCGCTGGTCGCCCAGAGCGACGGCGTCCCGCGTGCCTTCGACGGCCATCCGGACCTGAACGGGATCTGGCAGGCGACCGGTACGGCCCACTGGGACCTCGAAGATCACCCCTCGGGACCGGGCCACCCTGAACTGGGCGCCATCGGAGCGACCCCGCCGGGGCAAGGCGTCGTCATAGGCGGCGAGATCCCCTACCAGGACTCGGCCCGGGAACAGAAGCAGAAAAGCTTCCAGAACCGGGTCACCAACGATCCTGAAGCGAAGTGCTACCTGGCGGGCGTGCCGCGCGCTACCTAGATGCCCTATCCATTCCAAATCATCCAGGGTGACAAGAAGATCATGATTGCTTACGGGTTCGCCGAGCGAATCGCACGATTCATATGGGTAAGGAATACCCCGAGCCGCCGCCGATCGACAGTTGGATGGGGCGCTCGTGCGGCGCGGCTGGCGCAAGGACTCCGTCAAGTCCAGCGTCGAGGTACTGGTCGAGGGCTATCAGGCGATCGATGGCACCAAGAAAGCCAACGGCCGCGATGTGACCCTCCCGGATGGCACGCGGCTTTTCGTCGGCTCGTCGGGCACCGGAGCCCCCTACGACGACAAGCCTCCTGCCAGCCGGAGATAGGGCGACTTCGCCCGATAGCAAGTATTTGGCGCAAGCGTCAGTGTATCTATCGCTTCGTCACCCAGATCGGGCTCTCCCAGGCCACGTTGCCGTCCTCCTGCTCGGCGCGGACGTAGTATGTGATGGCCGCCAGGGTCAGCCACGGCCGAGCACAGCGCCAATGGCTCCGCCCGCCAAGGCCCCCCGGATGGCGGTTACCACCGCTTCCACTGGAATTACGGCCTAGTCGAAAACGTTCATCGTGGAGTACAGGGCAAGGCTAAAGCCCAATCCCAGCAGCACTCCGAGCGACGCCCCAGCCTGCGCCCCTTGGGCGAGGGTTCCGGCTCCCGGCCAGCGTCTCAACACCATCGTGAAAAACGCCCCAAAGATGAGTTCGGCTAGGATCAGTGGGCCGAAGTCGGGTGTCTCTTTCATGACTCCCGCCGGGGAACTCGCCACCATGAAATCGTGAAGCAGGACTCCGTAAAAAACGTAACCTGAAACAAAGAAGATGATTCCGCCGGCCAGCGACGCAAGCAGAAAATTTTTCGTGTCCATGTGCTCTTAACTCCTTGTGCCAGTCCTCAGCGCTAACCAGCCCTGGTCGGGCGCGTCAACAGTATAGGAGTGAGGCTAACTTGAACGCAATACCAAAAGTGATACACGGGCGGTATCTCGTCGAATCAAGCCAGCTTTTCTCACCGCGTGACGAGGCGAAGTGCGTGAGAGGCCCGTTGCTAAGAGACGCGAGTGTCTGAGGTGGCGCGCGCCTCCCGGCGGGCCGCATCGGCCTCCGGGCCGACGTCGTCGTCTCGACACAATGCATTGAGCGCGGCGAGCAGGTCCAACGAAGTAGTGGGGCCTGTCGCGTGCTTCGACTGTCAGACGGTGAGTAATGCGGGTTAGCCCGGGCTAGCTACTTTTCGTCGCAAGAAGGGCTAGAGCTCGTGCTCGGAGGGCTTGACGCCCGTCTTAAACTCGCCAAAGCCGTAGGGGATCGGCTCGTAGGGTCCGACGTATTCCACGTTCGCCTTTTCGGGCACTTCGAGCTCGAGACCCCAGTAGATGGCGTTGACGATGAGGCGCCGGAGATCTTCGCTCAGCAGATCGACCGAGGCTCCCATGGTCGTGGTGAAGATGCGATTGGTCTTGCCGCTTTCACTCTTGTAGTGCCGCACCCAAGCGATCGGCATCAAGGACTTTTCGAGATTAGGCGGGTCGCCGGGATTGAGGCCGGTCAGTGCCATGCCGTGAAGCAAGATCCGCGCGTCGGCGGGGAGGTTTTTGACACCGTAGACGTCGCTTGTCCCGAAAATATCCTGGACGCCGCGGAGAATCGGGTGGTCTTTGTTGCGGCCGTCAATGAGTCCTCGCGTGGCTTCCTTTTTATGGCGTCCGTGATGGTTGATCCACGTTTCTCCGAGAACTTGCTGACCGAAACCGCCGGGCCAGTCTTCGCTGCGAAAACTGTATTTCGCGTAGGGGCTCTTGGGGTTCCGCTCGTAGTTGAAAGCATGGGTCGCCGTGCGCAGCGCGATAATCGGTTTACCGGAATGGAAGTAGTCGACGAAGTGCTTCATTTGCTCGTCGGGAAGCTCGCGAAACCGGGTGAACAGCACAACCAGGTCGGCCGTTCCAAGATGTTCCATGCCAGGAATGTTGGTTTGTTCGTCCGGGTTAATCGCTCCGATCTTGAGATCGATGGCAAACAGAACCGTGCATTTGAAGCCGTGCCGCAGAGCGAGAATTTTCGCCATCATCGGCATGCCCTCCTCGGAGCGGTATTCCTCGTCGCCGGTCACGAAGACAATGTGTTTGCCATAGCCAGGGCCTTGCTTCCCTTCGTAGGCGACCCAGTCTTTCGCTCGAGCCGGGACGGCGAGGGTTGCGAAGGCGAGAGCTAGAATGGCGAATCGGGCAGTTGTTGCTTTCATGGCGTACTGAGAGTGATTGTAAGTGTTTCCGTGATGCTGGCGTGCCCCCGTAGCGCGGGACTCTCTGCGGACGGAGAAGTTCAGCCTGCAAGCGCGAAGTCGTGTCCCGCCCTCCCCGCGCTACAGTACCTTGAACTAATTTGGAGCTACGAATACCAGTTTATGGACGGATCTGGGTCAGGCGAATCACGTCAGTCAAGCCGCGAGATCTCATCGAGCGGATAGATTGGCCGCGGTACCCTCTGGTAGGGGAGTGACCGCAAGTTCGCCGTGCTGATGCCAGGAGTGTCCACGATAATAATCTTGCTGGCGAAAGTATACTCGGATCGAAAACTATTCGCCGAGTTGACGACAACGATCTTGTAGTCGCGCGGTTCCAGGCCCTGGCTGCGGTAAACCTCCGGCGCAATCATGTTCGCTGCTTCGTCGGATATCACCACGGTAATGCTTCCGGCTTGAATGACGACGGTGCGCCCCATTTCGTTCAGCATGCCCTTGTTGTAGTTGCCGGTGAAGCGAAATCTGCCGTCCGAGAGCGAGCGCAGAGTTCCTTCGATCAGGGCGGGGATGTGATTCATCTTGTCGAAAACGCCGCCGACGGCCATGCGGATCGGATCCCCCGGACGCAGCCCCCAGACCTCATCGACAGCTTTGGGATCACGCAACCACAGCAGCGACGCCACGCCGGGGGCAAACTGTTGCAGGGGGCCGATCAACTCGCTGCTGTCACCGGGCGCACCTGCTGTCGGGCCGTCAGACGATTCCGCCAGTACAACCGGTGAACCCTCCTGAGCCAAAGCTTGCTCGATTGCCTGGCGCGGGCGCAGCAGTTGCGGGGTGAACTCTTCGCGAAGACTCCAAAGCTTTTCCGCCATCAGACCAGCACAGTCCCGCGAACTGCCCTCATTGCGATCCGCGACGGCGAGGGTGGCGCAACCCATCTCCTCGATATCAAGCCAGAGCTGCACCCCAAAACTCAAGACCGACAGCACTTCGGGATGCGCGAGGCGATAGGCGTATCCCGTATCGAATACCTGCTTCATGGGACCATGTGTCGTTTGCATGTTCTCGGCGGGGACGATCAAGGGCAGC
>Ga0310123_10002715_pt1 | contig 13946 bp, 13 predicted proteins | sample CB6_AW_1057_MG_FD_203505 | JGI IMG/M metagenome (GOLD analysis project Ga0310123, IMG submission 203505) | Marine microbial communities from Western Arctic Ocean, Canada - CB6_AW_1057 | ecosystem: Environmental > Aquatic > Marine > Oceanic | place: Canada: Western Arctic Ocean | collected... | reverse complement strand
ATGTTGACGAAACCGAGTTCTCTGTTGACGAGTTGCGGGCGCTGGTTCGTGAACAGCAGCGTGTGATCGATGAATTGCGGCGGGAACTGAAGGCGGCGAAGGAGAAGATCAACCAGCTGTAGGAGCGGGCCGACCGGCATCCGACTGAGCGTGTCGCCGAGGAGTATTCCGTGGATGCTGAGGATCAGCGACGCCGAGGGGGCGGAAGCAGCAGAAGTCCGCCCGTCGCGGCCGACGAACGACTGCGGAGAAGATCAGGCAGGCTGATCGTACGGAGAATGTGTTGTGCGAGGGCGTCGACCTCGAAGACGCGAAACTGTTCCGGGAACGGGTGGTGACGCGACTGATCGACAACCGCGCGGTCAGGATCGTCTATCGGATCTTCAAGAAACCGGGAAGCTCAGAAGTGCCAACCGTACCGGGACTGTTGCCTCGACGCGAATATGGCATCGAAGTCCTGATCCTGATTGCCACGCTGGTTTATCTATACCGTCTGTCGATTGCGCGGACGTGCCGGGTGCAACGGGACGGTCGAGACAAGCAGGCGGGCCGTGAACGAGCGGCCCGTGGATTTGAAGATCGCCTGGGGGACCTGCTGGGTGATGAACTTGCTGATGAAAGCGAACCGGTGGACGACCACGCGCGCGAGTTCCGAAACCTGTTCCGCAAACTGTCTTGCCTGCTGATGAAGGCCGAGCTGTTTGTCTTCGTGACTTCTGATGAAGCTGTGACAGGAACAAACAACAAGATGGAACAAGGGCTGCGCGAGGCAGCGATGTACCGTCGCACAGATCAGACGAGCCGCACTCTGCGTGGTGCTCGCCGTCGCACGGTGATCGTGACGGTTCTGGAATCGACCTGTCGTCTGCTCGGTGCTTCCCGGATCACACTGGAGTCTCTGCTGGAGCACGTGCAGTCGTGGACGATTCGCGGTCGCAGCGTGTTTACTGATCAACTTGCTCGGTTGGGACTGAATGTCTCGACGCAAAGTCGTCTGGACCGAATATTCGCCCACGGCAACCCGTCAACGCCGCAACCCCCACGGCGGCATGAGACCGCTTCAACCGACGCCCGCAACAGACCAACACCACACGGCGTCTGCGCCAGCGTTGCGCAAAATGGGCGCCTACCTCAGTCGATGCCCGTGGCGTCGGCCAGCTCCAGAAACCGCTCGACGCGCCGCTCCACAATGTCGAGGCTTTGGTTCCAAAACAGGGCATCGGTCAGGTCGTAGCCCAGCGTCGATTGAACGGCCTCTTCGGCGTCGCAGCATCCGGTGGCGATCAACAGTTGGCGATACCGCTCGGGAAAGTCGTCGTTTCCCTGAATCCCCACCGCATAGATGCCGAGCGACAACAGATATCCAAACGTGTAGGGGAAATTGTAAAACGACATTTCGCTGATGTAAAAATGTAGCTTCGAGACCCAGAAATTCGGATTCCAACCATCCTCCGCCAGCGCCTCGGCATAGGCCTGTTTCTGGGCGGCCTGCATCAACTCTGAAAACCGCTGCGCGGTCAGTTCGCCGTCGGCCCGCTGCTTGTAGAAATTGTCTTCGAAGATGAACCGGGCGTGAATGTTCATGAGATACACGACGGCGTCGGCAAGCATCATGTCCAGGATCGCAAGTTGCTCGAACGGCGATTCCGATTCCCGCAACCGCTGTTCACCTAGCACCGCTTCGGCAAACGTGGAGGCCATCTCGGCCAGATTCATCGGATATCGTCTGAGAAATAACGGCCGATCACGCAGCACCCACGAATGATAGGCGTGTCCCAATTCGTGGGCCAGTGTCGACATGCTGTCGGTGGTGTTCGTGAACGTCATAAAAATACGGGACTGTTTCTGCGTGGGAAAATTGGTGCAGAATCCGCCCTGCCGTTTGCCGGTGCGGTCCTCAACCTCGATCCAGCGCTGTTCAATCGCCCGCCGTGCAAAGTCGCCGAACTCCGGACTGAACTCGTGAAAGGTTTCGATGACTAGCTCACACGCTTCGTCGTAAGAGACTGTGTTGCCATCGCCCAAACCGGCCGAAACGGGATACGGTGGTGCAATGTCGTACCAGGCTAGCTTTTCAAGACCGAACGCCTCGGCCTTGCGGTTCAGGTACTTTAGCAGAACAGACTTTCGCTGACTCACCGCCGACCACATGGCCTCCAGCGTTTCGCGGCGCAGACGATTGTTCCGGCAAGGGACTTCAAGGTGGTCCGGCAGCCCCAACCGGCGGTCGAGCGTTAGCCGTGTGCCGGCAATATGGTTCAGCGCGTCGGCACAGGTGTCGGCGATCGAGTTCCAGGCTTTGTCAGCTGCGTAGAAGTTGTTCTCACGGAGAGCCCGTTGCGGTGAATCGAACTGCACCTGACCGGCCGATTTCTCGACGATTTCGCCCCGCTCCATCACCCGGACGCGCAACGCCCCGGAAACCCGATCGTAGAGCCTGCCCCAGCCATGAATTCCGTCGACCGCCAGATCGGCGGCCAACAGCTCCTCAGCTTTGGGAAGCCGTAGCTCGGCATTCCGCCGGCGATCGTGGATAAAAAAGGCGATCGCCCCCAGCCGCGGATCTGCGTCGATGAAAGCCTTCACCTGCTGGTCGGAGACCGCTTTCAGGGCAAATTCGATGTTGGTCGAAATCCGCTCGCGCAACGGTTCCAGCGCCGAGAGCCGTCCTTCCAGTTGCTGGAACAGCTTGTTCTCCGCATCGGCGGCGGCATGACAGCCGACGAACGCATTGAGGTCTCGCGCCCTGCCGGCGAGGGATTCGTACCCTGTCAGAAATTCGACCCACTCGTTCACGTTGTCCGCATCGCCACCAACGGCGGGCAAATGCTCGGAACGTTCGGCCAGTTGCTCCAAATCGCAGCGGAATTGCTGCAGCTCGGCGCGGAATTCGTCCGTCTCTGGATGCGGCAACAGGGAGTCGAGGTTCCAAGTCAAATAGTACTTTCCAGCGGTTGACATGCACATTCGTCCTTGTTTTTCAGATCCATTCTGGGAAATCTCAGTGAAGGGAACTCAGCGGAACTGAAGCAGTATACCTTCCCACGAATTCTCGAACTATCATGGACGCCCATCTGAGGGTTGAGTTTTTTCGTCCGGTGCTCGAAAGAGCAAACGTGTTTACGAACCAGGAGCCACGATGGCAGTCCGCTCCAATCAGCCGACGATCCTGATGTGTCCGCCGGACTACTACGGAATTGAGTATGAAATCAATCCCTGGATGAGCCGCGGTCGACAAAGCGACCCGGCTTGGGCCAAGTCGCAATGGCACGCATTGCACAAGCTGCTCTGTTCGCTGGGTGCTGACATCAAGTTGATGGAGCCGGTGCAGGGTCTGCCCGATTTGGTCTTCACCGCCAATTCCGGGCTCCTCTGGCATGACAAGCTATTCCTGCCCCGCTTCCGTCACGAAGCTCGTCAGGCCGAAACCGCGGTCGATGACCAGTGGTTTCGCTCCCAAGGTTTCCAGACCGTTTCGCTGCCGGACGACATGAACTTCGAGGGAGCCGGCGATGCCCTCTTTTGCGGCGAGACTCTTTACGCTGGTTACCTGATCCGCAGTGACGCCCGCGCCATGCAGTGGGTCGCTGAGAAGATCGGCTGCCGGGTGATCCCTCTCGAACTCGTCGACGAGAACTACTATCACCTCGACACTTGTTTCTGCCCGCTGAGCCAGTCCGAAGCGATCTACTTTCCCCCAGCCTTTGATGACTATGCCCAAAAAGTGCTTCGGGAACAGATTCTGACGTTGATCGAAGTCCGAACCGAAGAGGCCGCCCGCTTTGCCTGCAACGCGGTCGTTCTCGGCAAGCACGTTGTGCTCAATACGGGTTGTCCCCAACTGGAAGCTGATCTCCGGGCGCGCGGTTATTCGCTGTACAGCACCGAGCTGGATGAGTTCATCAAGGCCGGCGGCAGCGCGAAATGCCTGACGTTACGGCTGGACGGTGAAGACGCAGCCGTTTGGCTGAACCGTTGATCGATCACCGATCCAAGCCAGACGGCCGGAAAACACGATCTGCAGGGGGTGTGCGGTCTGCAAGCGGAACTGTGAATTATCGTACCGAATTGTGGGACGGCGGCCCCTAGAATGGACACGGCCGTTCGGGAAACCATCCACCGTGTTGGAGCAGCCGAAAGACTCTCGCGATCAGAGTTCATGCACTTCCGCGAAGTTCTGTTTTTCCGAAGCCAAGCAGATCTTGGAAACATGATTGAAGTGTTGAAGTATTGATAAAGAAGTCATGAATGCAGGAAGTGAGGTGACAATTATCGCAATGGCTCAAGCTTTCCGTCATCTTCCTGAATTCATGGCTTCCTAAGCGTTCTTCTTGTTTGTTGCCGTATAGTCTGTGCTGAACACGTCACCCAGAAGAACGGCCCTCAAGTCGATTTTCCGTGCCCGATGAAGTCCGGGAGACACGTCCTGAATGGTCTGATAATCATGAGTTTCACTACGACTTACGTTTCCAGATCCAGGGGAAGCCCGTTTACGTCGAGACTCGTCTGCATTACCGGCCGCCATTCAGGCCAGATGAACCTTCAATACTTGTGGTGAGTGTCCATGACGTCTGAAGCAAAAAAGCCGCTCGTGTCGCATCGGCCTTTTCCATGGCGCTGTCGAGATTGTGGAGAAAAGGCAGTTAGCAGTTCTGGATCGCCTTGGGAGAAGGTCGGATGAAAACGATAACATTCTTTTCTTACAAAGGCGTAGACTCAAAGTTCCCCGGTTTTGAGCTGCCCTTGGGACAATTAGGGCTCATTGATTACATTCTTGAATTCCAGCGACATGATGATGCGCCTGGCCCCGTTAAGGACATCCTCTGCGATGTGGAGATTTCCTCGCCTCGGCAGGAGTACTCTCTGGGCATGATACCAGCGGGTGACTATCTCGCGGACGACTACTCCGCGAAATTGAACGAACTGGATTGGTCACTCATTTTTTCAAATCTGGATGGTGTGGCATTTTTTCAACTGTTCCTCAAACGGATCCAGGAAAAGTTGGATCCGCAGGTTCTCATAATCGATTCTCGCATAGGGTTTAGTGAGATTGGAGGGCTATGTACGCAGCAGTTGGCTGACGAGACTGTGATGCTCTCATCCTCGGCAAGCAAAAGCATCAAGATGACGCGACATCTGGCGAGGCTGATTCGTGACAGCGAGATTTCACGAAAGTTAGACAAGAAAGAAGTAGAAATGAAGATTGTCGTAAGTCGAGTGCCGAAACCCCGAGAGATTGACAAGATGAAAGCGAAGTGCTGCAAGAAGTTTGACGTCGATGACGCCAATTTGTTTTTCCTCTTTTCTTGCCCTGAGCTTGAGCGAGAAGAGTTCGTTGCCATGCTGGACACAGAGAAGGAGGATGGCCTGCATACAGTCTGAGCAGATAGAGAAGTCACAACTCCGCACAATTGTGGTGGCAATCGCCGCAAGAATTGCTATACAGCTTGGCAAACAGGGCGAAGCTGAGGAACTTATTCGGCAGATTCTAGTGAGTCGTCTATCTGGGATGCTAGCGTATTTTGCGATTCGAATGAAAGCCGAGAACGAGGGCGATGCGGAAGCGTTTGAATTTGCAAAGCTAATTGTCGCGCAAGGAGATTCAGAGCAAGCGTTTTTGACTGCGGCAAAGTTGACACACAAGTTGGGGCGGATTGATGAGTTTCAAGAGTTTATTCGGGATGTCGGAGAAGAAAACGACTGGTCACCGCACATACGACGCGAGATGGAGCGCTATGGGTACGGCCTCGAAGAGCCGTCTGACCGGAAATTTTCTCCGCGTGCGAGACGGGCACGTCGCCGCGAGAACTAACGTATGTACAGAAAAGATGGTTACTGCAAAACGTCGCAGCAGGTGACAAGATTCTGGTCGCTCAAATACCGATTCTGGCCGACTGAGGCGCCTATGCGGGGTATCCAGAGATGACCGGCGGTGGTAACGCGGTCGAGGCGCCAAGTAGACATCTAAGGTTTTTCGTCAAGCGGTTTCGAGTACCTCAAGGCGCGATGAAGCGGGCCTCATGATGCAACGAACGACGTTGACTTTTCAACGGACATTCGGAAATTCTCCCCCGCTCGGAAAGTCAGGCACGGGGTGCCAGACCTACTGGATTATTGGACTGTCCAGGCAAATATCGCCCAACCATCACGCTGAGGTGTGAACGGTTACCATGTTTTTATCCAGCCGTAAATGGTGTCTCCATATTGACGATAACCCTCGGGGGAAAGATGAGCTCCGTCGTACACACGCTTCTCTTGAGCAGGCATTCTGGCATTGCTCGGATTACTCCGCATCGGGAAACCGTGTACACAATCTAGGTTCACGTTGACGGGAATCAAATAGACATTGCTCTCCTCTTGGTCACCATATCGTGCAATCAACCGTTCAACCATGCGATGTTGGTTACGTCGATATTGCCAACGGGTCTGCTTGCGAGAATCCCTGTAGTTCCGAAAACCATGTTGCGAGCGCGGTTCCAATAGCATGACTCCTACTTTGGTTTTCTTGTCAAAATCGTGAATCATTTGGATGAGCACATCGAAATAACCGACGACCCGATCAATATTTCCATCCGTTCCTCGCCAGACGTCGTTTCATCCGACTTGAATCATCACAAAATCAATGGATTCCCCGCCATTAAATTCTTTGCAGTACCGTGGGAAATCGAGTTTTGGATTGCCGTCCTCGTTTTCGTAGATAAAGGGGCTGCCGATTCCCAGCCGCACATGATGACCCGTGCGGGATTTGGGTCCGGGCATCGCGGCAAAAGATTGTGCCTTCCATCCGTTGTAACCTTCGTGCCGAAGATCACTCGTAGGTGGCTTATTGCCTGCACCACGTGACCCAATGAGTGTCAACTGTAGATTCTTCTCCGCCTTGCTTAGATCGAGAACATGCTGCAGATAAAAATATCGCTGGAGATGACTATCACCGATCGCCAAAAGCGAAACGTTCTTGACCGTCTCCGCATTGTTACGTGTTACGCGGATCGTCGATCTAGATTTAGCCACAACCGCGTTGGTTTCATCGCGGACCTCAATGATGATCGAATGATCGCCGAAATCGTCAGCATCAGGCGTATACGTCCACCGCCTATCATATTGAAAACCTTTCTCACAGGTTACGTCGAAAATGTAATTGGCAACATTAACCACCAGAACAATATTGTCGAAGTAGATGTTCATCTCCACACCTGGGACGGTGTAGATCGTCTTCGGTAACGCCAGTCAAACCTTCCCAGAAAAATCGCCCTTGCCGGCATCTTCTTGCCCGAATCCGACCCCTGCCCGAAGTAAGCTGACCACGAGACCCACGCAAATCGACCGCCGAAGTTCAGTCGCAATGAACGCTGCCATTATAAAAACACCTGTTCCTGAATGAACTTGGCCAGAAACTGCTTGTAGGACGCCTCAACAATGTTTTAGCCGAGATTTCCCATTTGGGTTTAACCTGGAGACGATCCGGGCTCGCAGTGTCGCGAGTATAACACGCTGCACTCCCCCCCGTGTCTATCGCGTGGTGATTTTTGACATGTTCTCCCCCGCAGCCACGGCGCGAGCTGGCGTTGTTTGTGGCTGCCGATTCGACTCTTCTCGAAGGTGTCTTGAACCATTTCGGTCAGCCGGGGCGCCTCATCGAGTTCGCAGTGTCGTCAGCTTGGACCAACGCTCGCCGTGGCCGGTTCTGTGGGGTGGGGCTGCGGCCGGATACTTTCCAGCGGCGGCAAGGCCTCTTCGAGAACCCCCTTGGCTCGCGGCCATAACAGAATTCCCTCGACGACCATCCACACCTGAAGGCCGATCACAGCCAGACCGATGCCCAGCAGCAAATGTGAGTTGGTCCACTCCCAGGCTGCCTGGCTGGTCATCATGGCCCACAACGGCCATAACCACCCGCTTGTCTGGTTGAACAACTGCCACAGCAGCGCCCAAGCTGGCATGATCAGCATGAGGACCATCGGAAACAGAGCAAACCAAATCGGTTTGCGCCGTCGCCAGAGGTAAAAGACGATGACCATGAAGGCCAGACCGGCTAAGAGCTGGTTGGTGGCGCCGAACAGAGGCCAGAGAATCAATCCGCCGGTGCCTGCGGCTTTGCCGGGCGCCGGCAACATGGCCATGGCACCGCCCAGGACCACGGCCAGACCGGTGGCCACGTATTTGTTGGTCAAAGGCGCCAAGCACATGGTCGATCCCAGTTCCTGAATCACGTATCGCTGCAATCGGGTGGCGGTGTCGAGGGTCGTTGCGGCGAAGGAGGCCACCAGCACGGCGATCAACCCGATTCCCAATTCGAGTGGCAGGCCCAGCGAGCTGAGAAAATTCGCGCCGCCGTCAACGAACGCCCCGACCTTTTCCCCCAAATTGAAGGCCAGCCAGCCCGCCTGAATGTCGTAACGGGTCGTCCACGCATCATTTCCGACCAGTTGCGTTCCGGCTGCCGTCATCACGGGTTCGTAGACACCGGTGGCCGTTCGCTCAAACTTGCCCATTCCCACGCCGGCGCAGCAGGCCAGAATTACCAGGACGGCCAGCCCTCCCTCCAGCAGCATCGATCCGTAGGCGACGTACTGCGCGTCGGTTTCCTTCGAGATCTGTTTGCTGGTGGTGCCACTGCTGACCAGGCAGTGGAACCCGCTGCAGGCACCGCAGGCGATGGTGATGAATAGGAACGGCCAGATTGGCGGTGCCCCGACCGGAATCGCCACGGCAACCATCGGTGCGCTGCCAAGCAAATCGGCCTTTCCAGTGAGGCCGGCCACGAAAACACCCAGCACCAGCAGCACTAAGGCCACGAGCAGTTGATGGCTGTTGATAAAGTCGCGCGGTTGCAACAGGACCCACACCGGCAGCACCGAGGCCACAAAGCAGTAGGCCATCAGCACCAGCGTCCAGACCACGACGGGATTGGAAACCGGCAGCGAAATCGGCCGGTGGTACACACCGACGTAAACTGCGGCGTACAGAATCGCCAAAGCGAGAAGCGACGGCCCGAGCAGACCACCTCGGCGTCGATAAACCCAGTAGCCGACGCCGACGGCAATCGGCATGGCAATCCAGACCGACAGGACCGACTCGGGATACGTCTTGAATACCGATGCAATCACCAGGCCGAAAATCGCCAGCACAATCGTCAGAGCGAAAAACAGAATCAGCAGGAACAGAACTCTTGCCCGAGGTGAAATCAACCGGCCTGCGATTTCCCCCACCGTCTGACCGCGGTTGCGCAGCGAGACCACCAGCGCCCCGAAATCGTGGACGGCACCGATGAAAACCGAGCCGAGCAGCACCCACAGCAAAGCGGGCAGCCAGCCCCAGAAGACCGCAATCGCCGGTCCCACAATCGGGCCGGTCCCGGCAATACTGGTGAAATGATGTCCGAAGATCACTTCCTTACGGGTTGGAACAAAATCGACGTCGTCCCGCAACTGACGGCTGGGGACATCCGCTTCCGCGTCCAGGTTGAAAATCTTCTTCGACAGCCAGCGACCGTAGGTGTGATAGGCCACGATATAGCCGACAAACGCGCCGACAGCAATCAACAGCGTGAGCATCAGTCATCTGCCTTTGTGGAGAATCGTTCCTGGAACAGATACCCGAGAGCACAACCAGCGCAGCTCGAGCCCCGAGAGCGTTTCTTACAAATTATACGACTCGACCTTCTGACGCAATATGACCGAACTGCGAGCTCAGGGCTGGTCAGTTTTTCATTCTGGGGTCTCGGGCAGGGGGGCTGGCCCTATCCAGAAATGGGCCAAATCCCAAAACTCATTGTGACCGTGCGGATGGTCTTTGGAACGAACAATGCCCACGAATCCGTGAGCATTGGCCAATCCTTCTGCCCGACTGCTGCGATTTGCCCCGGCTTCCAGATCGCGAATAGCACTCCGAAATTTCCATAGTCAGCATCCGGCAGAATCGGTCATTGCGCGAATCGGAACCTTCGGAAAAACCGCTATAGCTTCGCGCTCGTTTCAACAGCACCCGGAGAATTCCGCAATCAACGCTCGTTCCGGCCATCGAGGGTGACGATGTACCATACACGCCTTTGGCAGCAGTATTCGGGTGCAGGACACTTCCCGCCTGTGCTGCTCGGCGAACATTCTTATCACTTTAGGCAAACGAACCGTTTTCAGACAGACCGGATGGAATTGCCGCAGCGGTGCCGGTCACTCGGAACGAGAAGGAGTTCTACCGATGCTTGTTTTGTCGAGACATCGCGACGAAAGCATTATCATCGGGGACAATATCGTCATTACAATTGTCGACATCCGCGGCGACAAGGTTCGGCTGGGAATCGAAGCCCCTACGGAGATCCCGGTGCATCGCCAAGAAGTGTACGAGGCCATCCAGCGCGAAAACCGCCACGCCGCCGAACTCGAAGCGAACGCCCCCCCGGAAACGTCCAACGATTCTGCACCCTCGGAAGATGCAAAATCGACGTCTTGAGCATTCCGCAGATCTTCCCTCACAGCTTCCGCCCCGCCGACATTCGCCAGGTTTTCTGGTTTTGTAGGCAAACGCCCCTCATTCGACCCAACCCCCGCAACCAATATTAGGTTCCAAGCGGCTGCTCTGCGCGCCGCAGGGCCGGCAACCCAAAGCACCACAGAGAGTTCGCCCCCTTGGTGGCGTGTGGGTTTGTGTCGACGGTCTCTTCAGTCTTGAACAGACACCGGGTATCGATAGAAATCAGCAGGGTCGCTGGTATGTCGGGCATTGCGGAACTTTACGCCACGGCGCTCAGCCATCATCAGGCCGGGGATCTGGATCGGGCCGCAGGGCTGTACCGAGAGATCATCCGGATCGATTCGTAACATGCTGACGCCTTGCACCTGCTCGGCGTGGCGGCCAATCAACGCAGCCGTAACGACGAGGCGGTCGAATATATTGGCCGCGCCGTTGCCATCAAAAATACTGTTCCGTCCTATCACAGCAACCTGGGGTCCGCCTATTGGGCCTTAGGCCGTATTGACCAGGCGGCCCAATGTTTGCAGACCGCTGTCCGCGTCGATCCCGAATACGCCGAGGGACACCAGAACCTGGCAGTTCTGCTAAATGAGCAGGGAAAGTTTGCCGAAGCCAATCAATCTTTGGAGCGGGTCAGACAACTTAAATCGGCCGCCTACAAACCGGCACCGCAATCCCAGACGTATACTTGGCGGGTGATTTACCGAAACTTCGACGAAGTGCCCATCAAAGGGACCGGTCACAAGGGAACTCGCTGGGCGCAGGCGACGTTCGAAGGAAGTCGGCGGCTGTTGGATGTTTTGAAAACCTACGGATCGGTTCCGTACAACACCATCGGCTATCACAATTTCCTGTCGATGCTGGCCGGCATCGTCACTCAGACGACCGGAAAAGTGAGAATTCTCGACTTCGGTGGGGCGACCGGAACGGCGTTCCTGCACATGTTGGCCGCGATGGCCGATCCCTCACGGGTCGAGTTTCACATCGTCGAAACAGAAAGTGCCTGCGAGCTGGGCGAGCAACTGATTCCGGACGACCCCCGTCTCAAGTTTCACCGGGCCATCTCCGACGTTCCCGGCGAGATCAACATCGTGCACATCAGTTGCGCGCTGCAGTACGTGCGGGATTATAAAGGGCTGCTGGCAGACCTCTGCGCCTTTCAGACGCCGTATTTTTTGATGCCGCGATGCTCCGCCGGCGATTTTCCAACCTTTGCGATAGCCCAGTGCAACCTCTGGGACGACGTGGTCCCGTACTGGTTTGTGAACATCGGAAAATTGATCGAGCGAATGTTGGAACACGGCTACTCGCTGCTGTTTAAGGGCGCCGATCAGCAAATCTACGACCAGTCGAACTTCCCACCTGAATACCGCATGGGACGGGCCTGCAACTTGTTGTTCGGTCTCAAGACAGCCGATGCCTCCCAGGAGTCGATCGAATGTTGAGGCAACAGAACCGGAAGTTCTGGAACTCTCGGGCGGCGATTGGCCAGAAGGCCGGGACAGATGATTTTGTCCTCAAACAACTGAAGCTGGATTTGATTCTGCGACGAATTCCACGCGGAGTTTCGATGCTCGACGTTGGTTGCGGAAACGGGGAAACACTCGTTCGGCTGGCAAGCCAAAACGGCTGCACCGGGACGGGGATCGACTTTTCATCCGAGATTATCGCAGTCGCCACAGCCGGTGCGAAAGCCGCAAATTGTCACGATCGCCTTAGCTTTCGGGAAGCGTATTTACCGTCGTTGCCGCAAGACATCGGCGAGTTCGATGACGCGCTTTCCGAGCGTTGTTTCATCAATCTTGCCGATGCCAACGAACAGCACAACGCATTCGAGGGCATCATGTCTCACCTGAAACCGGGCGGGCATTTCCTGATGATCGAGAGTTTCATCCAAGGACTGCACAAGAGCAACGAACTGCGTCGCCGGCTCGATTTGGAACCGATCGATCCTCTCTGGCACAACTGTTCCCTCGATGAAGAAATCGTCTCAACATGGGCCAACAAAGACTTCATCTTGGAAGAGACGCTCCCCTTCACCAGCACGTACCATTTCCTCAGCCGCGTGATCTACGCCCGGCTCGCGGCGGACAGCGGCAAGGTACTGCGATACGACTCGGACATCAACAAGCTCGCGTTGAAGCTGCCGGGAATCGGCGATCTCGGCCCCGTCCGACTGTGGCTCTGGCGGTGAAAGGGGTCGCGCAAGCCATCGGCAGAAGGCAATCAATCCTGCAGTGTACGGTGAGTCCTTGAACCGGCAATCGAAAACAGGTGAACCGGTCGACACAGTCGAGCCGCACACAATGAGGTAAGAATGACGGCAAAGACGGCGATGCCACCGATTCACATGGCCGGTCCGTGGATCACCGAGCACGAAATCCGCACGGTCGAAGAGGCCATGCGCAACGGCTGGTATGAAAACGCCCACTGGTACTGCGAGGAGTTCCAGAAGCTGTTTGCCGAGTATAACAGCCGCCAATATGCGCTCATGACGCCCAACTGCACTTCGGCCATTCACCTGTTGCTAAGGGCGCTGGGCATCGGACCAGGTGACGAAGTGATCGTGCCGGAATGCACCTGAATCGCCACCGCCGCCCCGATCACGCAATTGCAGGCGGTTCCGGTCTTCTGCGACATCGAACCGGTCAGTTGGTGTCTCGATCCCGACTCGGTCCGACGGAATCTCACGCCGCGAACGAAAGCGATCATCGTTGTCGATCTGTACGGTAATATGCCGCAGATGCAAGAGCTGCTGGCGATTGCCGACCAACACGGCTTGCCGCTGATCGAAGACGCCGCCGAGGCGCTCGGGTCGAAGTACCAGGGACAAACAGCGGGCCAATTCGGCATCGGATCAATCTTCAGTTTTCATCACACCAAAACCTTAACGACCGGCGAAGGGGGCATGCTGCTGCTCGACGACGAGCAACTCTTTAAGCGGTGCAGCGTGCTGCACGATCATGGTCGTGGTCCCGACAGCCCGATGTACGTCAACGACGAAGTCGCCTACAAATACATGCCCTTCAACGTGCAGGCGGCCCTGGGGTACGCCCAGTTTCAGCGCGTCGATGAACTGATCGTCCGGAAACGGTGGATCTACCACACGTACCACCAGAAGATGGCCGACGTTCCCGACATCTCGCTGAATCCCGAGCCGCCCGACGTGATCAACGGCGCCTGGATCACGGCATTGGTTCTGGGCGAGACCTACCGGCTGACCAAGCAGGAGCTGATCGAGCAATTGGCGGCGGTGGGTGTCCCGTCGCGGCCGTTTTTCTATCCGCTCTCGTCGCTGCCGGCTTATCCCGGAGCGGATGTCGTCTACCGCGAGAAAAACCGAGTCGCCTACGACATCTCATCCCGTGGAATCAATCTGCCCTGCGTATTGAACCTGACCGAAGAACAGATCGACTTCATTTGTCGGGGTCTCCGGACCGTTCTTCTGTCGCCCTCGAACAGCAAAGATACCAACG
>Ga0310123_10002713_pt1 | contig 13952 bp, 9 predicted proteins | sample CB6_AW_1057_MG_FD_203505 | JGI IMG/M metagenome (GOLD analysis project Ga0310123, IMG submission 203505) | Marine microbial communities from Western Arctic Ocean, Canada - CB6_AW_1057 | ecosystem: Environmental > Aquatic > Marine > Oceanic | place: Canada: Western Arctic Ocean | collected... | reverse complement strand
CTCAAAGGTGTTTATGCGAAACATCAGGTCCTGCCGAAATTTGTCCGCGGCGACCATCTCGTTCAAGTCACAGTGGGTGGCGCAAACGACGCGCACGTCGACGCGATAATTCTCGTTGTCACCGACACGCCGTATCTCGCCATTCTCCAAAGCACGCAGCAGTTTGCCTTGCATCGCCTTGGGCAACTCACCGATCTCGTCCAGAAACAACGTCCCTCCGTCGGCCACTTCGAACAGACCGATGCGATGTTCATCCGCGCCGGTGAACGCGCCCTTACGGTGCCCGAATAACTCGCTTTCGATCAGGCTCTCTGGAAGTGCACCGCAGTTGATAGCCACGAACGGTTTTCCCGCGCGTAAGCTCTGGTCGTGCACGGCCTGTGCCACCAGTTCCTTGCCGGTACCAGTTTCGCCCCGAATCAGCACAGTCGAGTTCGTGGGAGCAACTTTGGCCGCGCGGTCCCGCACGGACTGCATCGACGGGCTGTCCCCCACGAGCTGACCGGACCCAGAGATTCGTTTCAATTGCCGTTTCAGAGCCCGATATTTGTTTGTCAGCTCGCGTTTGGCGGCAATCCGAATCAATAGCGATTTCAACTCGATGAGCTTACACGGTTTCGACAGGTATTCGAAAACACCGTGTCGCAGTGCTGCGAGAGCCGTGTCGAGCGACGATTTTCCGGTCAGCACAACCGCTTCGGTATCGGGCGACAGTTCCTTGGTCCGGGCGATTACCTCGATGCCGTTCATGCCTGGCATGTCGAGATCGACCAGTACACAGTCGTAGGTATTGCGATCCAGGGCGGCAGCTGCCGTGGTGCCGTCCGGGCAGACGGTCACGACGTGCCCCATCCGTGGCAGTTCGACACTCATCAGAGACTGCAAGGAGCTCTCGTCGTCGGCAAAAAGAATCTTCAATCCGTTAGGCGGCTTGGTACTGATTGCGTTTCTCCTTTGGCGCGGTTGGCGCGGTTGGCGCGGTTGGCAAATTCACCTGGAATCGTGCTCCTTTTCCAGGACCCTCACTGGTCACATCGATGTTACCTCCGTGCTCACTGATGATGCGGAAACTGATCGCCAATCCCAAGCCAGTCCCTTTGCCGTCTCGTCGCCGAGTAAAGAACGGAACGAACATATGTTTTTGCACTTCTTCGGTCATTCCGCAACCATCGTCGGTAACCAGGATGACGGCCCGATTCTCTAGCTGTTTGACTTCGACGTCGACGGTTCCGCCCGCTTCGACGCTGTCACAGGCGTTCGTGATGATATTCAGCACGACTTGTTTGATCTCCTGCGGATTGACCATCGCCCGGACCGGGTTGTCGGCCTGAAACCGGATCTTTTTTCCTTTGTACTGCCCGACGTGCGCGGCCATGTCGATCACGCCTTGCACCAGCTCGCGGATGTCGACGACGTGCCGCTGGGAATCGCCTTTGCGCGAGAAGTCGAGCAGCGTCTCAGTAATCTGTTTGCAGCGGAATGCTTCGTCCTGGATCATCCGCAGATAGTTCCGCGTGACGGTGATTTCCCGATTGTGCTCGCTATCTGCCTTTGTGTCGTCGGCTTGCATGATGTCGTGTAACCGCATCTCCAACGATTCGGCAGCCAGCGCAATCGAGGCGAGTGGATTGTTGATTTCGTGCGCGACACCGGCCGCCAGGAACCCGACGCTGGCCAATTGCTCACTGCGCACAACCTGTCTAGTGCGCAGCTCGACTTGGCGGTCTAGGTCGTCGCGGATGTCTTGAAAACGGCTCGTCATGGCGTTCATGGCGTCGGACAATTCCGACATTTCGTCATGTGTACTGAGTTTAATCCGGTGCTGGAAGTTTCCTCTCGCGACATATCGAGAGCCGTCGATCAACAGTTGCAGCGGCTGGAAGATCCAGACATAAAACAGTCTTGCCAGCAGTCCGAGCAACAACAACGCTGCCAGGCTGGTCACCCACATCAAGGCAATAAAGGTATGATACTGAGCTCGCACGTCATTGGTGTACTGCCGCACGCGCTCGTCCTGGAACTCTGGTAACTGATCGCTCAGCAGGTGAAGCTTCTCCAGCTGGTCACTCAAGAGAGCGATATTGACGTCCTCCAGCCACCACCAGCCTTGGTCCTGGGCCAGGCGGTCGATCCCGTCCACCAGGCTTTTCATCTTTCGCACGGTTTCCCGCTCGTCGCGATTGTCACCAAAGCTTGATTCCAGGTCACGATTCCAGTCAAGCCGCTGGTGGTAAACTTCGAGAGCGTTTTTGACTTCGTTGAATTTGGCGCGGAAAGCTTCACGCGGAAACACGCTGGCCGCCTCACGCGTCTGTTCGTGGATCTGCCGTACTTGGCCGAGTTCCACGCGCAATTCGCTCACGCGCCGCGCCAGGTCGCGAGCCAAGGGACGTTCCTCAACCCGGTGGCGCATGCTGCGGACAAGCCCGCGGTAAGCGTACACACCGCGAAAACCGCTAATGGCTAGCGTACCGACGATGAGCACCAGCAGGGAAATACCCAGTAACAGTTTTTTGCGAATCGGCCAACCCGAGAACATCCTTGCCACCGTTCAAGAAACGGGCAATCCAGTTCGTGCGGACAAGTCACTGCAATCGGTCCCTTGCGGGATCGAAAAACAGCAGAAGTGTACATAGAGAACGGATCGTTGGCAATGGACGATTGACCAAGCTGAAGCGATACCAATTTGACAGCCTGCTGCTGTCAGAAAAGGGTCAACACGTGAGCTCCCGCGTGTCCGCTAGCGGTATCAACACTTTGGTGCCTTGACTGTGATTGGGGGCTCGAACCGACGGACATCTTTGAAATAGGTCGGTTGAAGCTAATCTGTTATTCTGCGTGTCACTTTTTCGTAGCGGAATCGGACAAATACCCTGCCAGACAAGGCACCCCTGCTGCTTATTACCGATGGGACGTTTCACTCAATACGTTACCTTGGACATGGTCAAGGTATTTTTGTTCACGTTGACGGGTGTGACGTTTTTATTGTTATTGCTGGGCGTTGTCCAGGAAGCGAGTCAACAGGCCGGATTGAGATTCGGCACGATCCTGCGTATTCTTCCGTACTTATTGCCAAACGCTTTGCGGTTTGCCGTGCCGGCAACCGTACTGTTCGCCGTGTGCAGCGTCTACGGCCGCATGTCAGCGGCGAATGAAATCGTGGCGCTCAAGTCGCTCGGGATTTCACCAGCTGTCGTCGTCAACCCTGCACTCATCTTCGGGTTTCTCATCAGTCTGGTCGGCGTGTGGCTCAACGATCTAGCGGTCTCCTGGGGCCAGCAGGGTATTCAGCGAGTTGTGGTCGCCTCTGTCGAGGAGATCGCGTACGGCATGCTTCGCGCGCATAATACTTATGCTACGCAGCAGTTTTCGATAAGTGTCCGTGGACTGGACGACCGTACGTTGATTGATCCGATCGTGACGGTTACTCCGGACAACGGCGCCCCGTCATTGACGATTATCGCTGAGACAGCCCAGCTGAGTTTCCATCCGGACGCGGGTGAACTGACTATCTCACTGACCAATTATACGGTCGAGTATGGCGATGATGACGCGGAGTATCGGGACGAGGGGACGCTGGAAAAGACGTTTGCGCTACTCGATGATTTGCGGGCAGGCGCGTCCAGCAAGAGACCATCCCGAATTGCACTTCGCGAACTAGTGGGCGAGTCGACAGTACAGCAGGCACGGCTCGAAAATCTCCAGCGGTCCTATGCGGCAGATGCGGGATACCACCTGTTGACCGGCGACCTGGACGCGCTGACGAAGACAAGTTGGCGACAGCGGCAAAAGGACCTGGACTTCCATCAGGAGCGGCTTCACCGGCTACAAACCGAACCGTACCGGCGGTGGGCCAATGGTTTCAGCTGCCTTGGATTTGTGTTGGTGGGGGTCCCGCTAGCGGTGCGTTTTCGGAACGCCGACCTGATGACAACCTTCGGCGTCTGCTTCCTGCCCATTTTGATTGCTTACTATCCGCTGCTGATGTTCGCAGTCGACCGGGCTAAATGCGGAGCTTTGCCGCCTTACTCGGTATGGCTCGGAAATGTCGTCCTGGGACTGGTTGGCGCGTTTGGGTGGCGACATGTCGTGAAGTTCTAAGTCGCACGGGGCAGGGAGCAAGGGCATTGGGGTCATTCCTAGTGCTGGGAGCTGCGCAACAAGTGACCGATCTGCGCAATGAAATGACCGAACCCAAGGCGGACGACCAAAGACCGAATACGCGATCAGTGTGTCGAGTCCATTCTCCATTCTTCACTCTTCGCTTACTCTCCACTTCCCGGTTCGATGGTCGATGTCGCTTTTTGCTTTTGGCGACGTTGACGAAGCTGTTCCATAATGTGGCTGATGCCGAGTCCATATTGTCGTACGGCGTTGCGGAAGTCCCGCTGCTGGGTGGCGAGTCGTGCCGAGTCGCGAAAACTGTCGAACTGTGCAAAGTCAATCTTCCATTCGGCTTGGTTAGCGGCCTCTTTGAGTTCCGCGGCCAGCTCGTCCAGTTGCGTGACGAACCGGTTGGTGGGCAGGCAAGTCGTACGCCGATGTGGACCCTTGCCGAGCATATCGCCGGCTCCGACCACGTGTGAGCTGTCGCCATCGAATCCACCTAGTTTTTGGATTAAGGCCAGCAATCCGGCGATAGCAGCTCCGGCCCCGGCCATTAATGCACCCTTGTGCAGATCGCCGGCGTACAGCATGAAGGCTGCCAATGTACAGAGCCCCATGATCACCCAGAGGACGGGATGGACCGCTGTTTTTCTCCTCGACCGGCTGGCCACCGCGGAACGAATTCCGTCTGCACTGGTTATCAGTTCCGTTCCCGTAATCTTCACGATCAAAACCGTAATATTGTCGGGTCCACCTCTAAGATTGGCGAGGTCGACCAGCACACGCACCGCTTCTTCACTATCAAGACTAGCCAGGAGCGCGCCCAATTCGTCATCCTCGACTTTGGCCGTTAACCCATCGCTGCAGAGCAGAAACGTGTCACCCAATTCGATCGGAAATGGGCCTTCCAGATCTACTTTCACGCTTGAGTTCGGTCCGAGTGATCTGGTGATCACATTCTTGGGAACTACCGATTCCAGTTTAGCGTTCTTGGGGAATTTTCCCGTGGCCTGCATTTCCCACAATAGACTGTGATCAAACGTGATTTGATCCAGTTGATTTTGTCGCAAGCGATAAATGCGGCTGTCACCCACATGGCCCGCGACCGCCCCTTCGGGAAGCAACAGCAGCACACTGGCGGTGGTTCCCATGTTGTAGAAATCGGTGTTCGCTTTACCCCGCTGGTGAATCTGTGTATTCGTCTCAATAATCGCTAGGCGGATCGCCTCGGCCGCCGGCTTATCGTGGTGGATGTAGTACGTATGTGGGATGCCTGCAGCGGCGAGCTTGCTGGCAACTTCCCCTGCCGCATGAGCCCCCATGCCGTCAGCTACCAGAAACAGATGGCCTCGTTCGCGCCAGTTTGGCAAGTCACCGGCAGGCAGAACAACGAACGCATCCTGATTATTTGTGCGGCGCATACCAACGTCGCTAGCTGCTGCGCGCTGCATGCACTGATCCCACTGGATGTTTTCTGGCATCATGGATGAAGCCTTGCCACCGCAATTTGACCCGATCGTTAACACATGAGCCAGCTGGAATCGACGGTGGCTGCGACTGGAAGCAACAGCCATGAGACATTCGGCTGATACGCTGCTAATTGTGTCATTGACAGCATTCTAACCAGCTCCTCAGGCCACGAATAGTTCCCGTGGATTTTCGACTGGCCGCGATCATGTGGTCCAATTATACTCCACCGTCTCGTCTTTCACTTCTTTTTGCCTGCAAAGAACAGCATTTCCGCTGTTTGTTTCCGCCGTGGACCCAGCCGAACGCTGCCATCGTGCTGCCTACCCTAAACTGTTCGCCAGTTTGGTACTGGCTGCCGTCGTGATCTGCCAGATCGGTTGTGTCCACAGGCGGTTGACGATCCGCAGTAATCCACCCGGCGCGCTGGTTTATGTGGATGGCGTGGAAATCGGCCGAACTCCCGTTTCGACGTCTTTCATCTACTACGGGACGCGGACGGTCCGCTTAGAACTGGACGGCTACGAAACGGTTCAAGAAGACCATGGCATACGGACCCCTTGGTACCAGTTTCCGCCATTGGATTTCGTGAGCGAGAATCTGATGCCGCAGGACCTGCGTGACGAGCGCGTACTCTACTTTGAACTGGTACCGATGCGTGTCGTGCCAACCGGGCAATTGATTTCGCGAGCTGGCCAACTGCGAATGAGTTCGCAGTTGGGTATCGTCGCCCCGCTGCCTGGCGTGCCGTCTGCGACAGGGGCATTGCCCACCGTTCCGCTACCGGCTCCTTCATGGCCGGCAAATCGGACGCCGACCGATCCGTCAGACGTACCAAGTGGCGTCCTACCATTTCCTTCCGGGGCTGGCGGCGCCGGTCCGGGGTCAGTATTTACGCCTCTGCCGCAATCACCCGTCTGGCAGTACCCGGGTGTGGGACCAGGGTTGCCGGAGACTCCGCTTCAACCCGGACTGCCGCTTGTCCAGGGCTCCCCGTAGTCCAAGTTGGCGGGGATCACGGGCGATCTTGTCAGTAAAAATGCGCGCATCCTCGACGACCGGCCGGAGTCGCTGCGTCAGATATTCAATGTTACCGACGGTCCGGTTGAGGCGGTCATACAGTTCTGAATCATGCAACAGTTTACCGACCGTCCCTTGCCCTCGATTGATGCTTTCACCGACGGTGACCAATTCCTGGAGGACGGCGTCGACTAGTTGCAGGTCATCGTCGATCCGGTCAACAATCCCCGGGCTCTGCCTTGCCAACGTGCCCGTCAGTTGCTCCATATTCTCTAGGTTCCTGGCTGCGGATTCGGTAAGCCGTTGCAGTCCACTCAGGGCGTTGCCCAACTGGGACAAGACTTCAGGTATCTGCTGATTCATGCCGCGCAAACCATCCTGAAGATTAGGATCGCCAATAATATCTCGAAACACTTGTGCGGCTTCATTGATACTACTCAGTGTCTGTGCGGAACTGTCTAGCAAGTTGCGAATTTCGTCCGTATTTTCACCGAACAAGGAACTGATGTTCCTGGCGAGCGAACCAACTTCGTTTCCCGCCGTGGTGACGGAAGTCAGCGCCGAGGTAACGTCATCCTTCAGATTGATAATCACTTTCTGCAAGTCTATGAGCATTGTCAACGGATCGTCGGCGACTTCGCCGCGCAGGTAGTGACCGTGCCGAAGTACGTCAGGATTTGGCACCTGAGCCTCACGGCGCACGAATTCCAGTACCGCGTCCCCGAACAGATTCCCCGTGCCAATGCGGCAGATTTCGTTCGTCGTCAGTTCAAAACGAGTTTGGATGCCGATTGTGACCGTCACTTCGTCCTCGTCGAATGCCACCTTTTCCACTCGCCCAATCATGATGCCGTGTTTGCGGACCGGTGTTCCCTGTGCAACGCCCGGCGCTTCGGGTAGCTGCACATGGATGGAATATTTTCCAGGGCCCAAGGTTAGCAGCTCGCCAAAATACATGACGAGCAGAAAGGTGATTAGCAGGGTCGCCAACACCAATAGACCAACACGGAATTGGAGGACGCGGTTATCCATGTGAGTTGCAGCTTAAATGACGAATGACGAGGTTTCAGTGTTCGTGTTTCGGTCTTGAGAGAGGTTACTTCTGATCATTGATCCGCTTTCCGATTCATCTCTTACGGCAATTTTCAATCGCAAAGTAGCGGTGTCCAACTAATGACGAATGACCAGTCACAAATAACCAATGACTGATGGCGAATGACCAATGATGGGTGGGTACAAGTTCTACAAGTTCTCTCGCATTTCCATGAGTCGCTCACCTGCTTCGCCCCGCACGAACTGTGAGACACGTCGGTCTTGTGAGCGTTCCAACTCGGCGGGTGTACCGTCGAAAATGATCTGCGGCTCGTCGTCGGCCAATCGCTCGAGTGGAAAAATCATCACCACGCGATCGGCCACTTTTCGCGCCGTGCGCATGTCATGTGTAACGACGACGCTCGTCGCCGTGTGGTGCTTGCGCGTACGCAGAATCAGCTCATTGATGACATCACTCACGATCGGATCCAGGCCGGTGGTTGGTTCGTCGTACAAGAGTACTTCCGGATTGCTGGCCAGGGCTCTTGCCAAACCGACTCGCTTCCGCATTCCACCGGAAAGCTCGACCGGTTTTTTGCTGATGACTTCATCGGGCAATCCTACTTCGGCCAGTTTTGACAGGACGACCTGGTGGATCGCTTCCGGGACGTGGGAGCGTGCTTGACGCAATGGAAAGGCAACATTCTGTCCTACGGTCATGCTGTCAAACAGAGCGGCGTTCTGAAATAGGAATCCAAACCGTCTCCGTTGAGCCATCAGTTGTTTTTCCGGCATGTTCGCCAGGTTTTGGCCTGCGAAAAAGGTGGCCCCTTGGTAGGGCTTGATCAAGCCGATCAGCGATTTCAACAGCACGGTCTTACCGCAGCCACTTTCTCCAATCAGAGCCACTGTTTGTCCCGATGGAATGGCAAGGTTGATTCCGCGTAGCACGGTCTGAGTCGCGAAGCGGACCTCCAGATCCCGAACTTCGATCAGTAGTTGCGCCCCCTCCGAGTTTGTCAGGTGTGTCGATTGCATGGCTAAAACACACGGGTTCCTTTGGGCCAAAAGTAGTTGTGGACAGTGTCCAATGTGATTCCGACCGTAAGATCGAGCATCAAGATCAAGACAAAGGAAATGACAAATGCCGCCGTGGCTGCCCGGCCGACACCTTCCGCGCCTACCCCGCAGCAGAAACCGCGATGACAGCTCACCAAGGCAATGGCAGCACCGAAAAACACGCTCTTAAGCACGCCGTAAAATAAATCCCAACTGCTGACGAAATCCTTCGCATTCTGCCAGTAATGGAATTGGTCGATGTTCAACACGTAGACACTATAAGCCATTCCCCCGACGACCCCCATGAAATCAGCCATGATCGTCAGTGATGGAATCAGGATGACGCAGGCCAGCACGCGAGGTACGACGAGGAAATAAATCGGGTTAGCTCCCATACAGGTCAGTGCATCGATTTGTTCCGTGACTCGCATGGTGCCCAGTTCGGCCGCCATCGCGCTTCCTACTCGACCGGCGAGCATGGTCGCCGCCAGCACAGGCCCCAACTCGCGGACCAGCGACATATTAATGACCGCGCCAAGTCGGGTTTCCAGTCCCAGGTCACTGAATTGGTAGTAGCTTTGCACGGCAAGCACCATACCGATGAATGTGCCGGTCAGTGCCACCACAGGCAAGCTGCGGACTCCAATCTGATAGAAGCTGGAAAGTAACGTATCGCGTTGTGGAACGCGTGACACCAGCCACGACAGCGCGTTCCACGAAAATAATGCCAGGTGCCCCACATTCGTAGCCGCTTCCACGATCAGCTGGCCCCAATCGGCCACCATGTCGAAGAGCGCATCGCCCAAACCGCGTCTCCCAGCGGGACGGGTTCGATTCCAATCCGATCGGGAGTTCATGCGTGTCTGGTTCCTGTTCTGCTGTCCCTGTGTGTCAGGCCGTGCCACAAATAGTTGGCGTCATGGCGCCCGCCAGCTGTCAGTGCAAGCTGCGCAGGCGCACAGCGATCCTGACGTATCGCTTCTTACTTCGTCGCGCCGACTGGGACACTTGAGAGAACGTTGCCGGCGAACTTGAAAAACTCAGTTGGGTAAGAGAACCAAGACAGGCAACCCAGTGAGTCGGTCGGGGGAATCGGCAAAAACGATCCGCTAAGATCACAGGCTACTGTAGCGAGGTCAACAGTTAGCCCTCTGGCGCATCGTCAGCGGCGAGCGCATCGGGCGATGAGGAGGTGGCACCCACCGGCTCGGCGGGTTTCTCGGTCAGGCGTTTTTCACCGCGAAGTTCCAGGCGGGTTACTTTACCCTTATCATTCTTAAATCCATCCACGACGATCATGTCCATGCCTTGGAATTCGCCGCGCAAGATTTCCTCGGACATGGGGTCTTCGACATAGTTTTCGATGGCCCGGCGTAGCGGCCGTGCTCCGTAGTCGAGGTCGGTACCTTTGCGGATGAGGAACGATTTGGCGTCTTCGGTAAGTTCCAGCATGTAACCGCGTTCTTCCAGACGTTTGCGGACTTTGGCGAGTTCGAGATCGACGACTTCGAGCATGTCCTCGTTAGTCAGATGGTGGAAGATGATTGTGTCATCCAACCGGTTGAGGAACTCGGGCCGGAAGACGCGTTCGATGCGTTCGGTGACTCGTTCCTTCATATTCTCATAAGACGCATCGTCGTCAGGCTTGGTAAAACCGAACGCCGATTCGTTCTTAATCGCTTCGGCACCTGCGTTGGTGGTCATAATCAAAATGACGTTACGGAAATCGACGTTACGTCCGAAGCTATCAGTCAGACGTCCTTCTTCCATAACTTGCAACAACATGTTGAACACGTCGGGGTGAGCTTTCTCAATTTCGTCGAGCAGGACAACCGCGTAAGGTCGGCGGCGGATTTTTTCGGTCAGCTGGCCACCTTCTTCGTAGCCCACGTAACCGGGAGGCGCTCCGATCAGGCGACTGACGTTATGTTTTTCCATGTATTCGCTCATGTCGATCTGGATCAGCGCATCCTGGTCACCGAACATGAATTCGGCCAGGGCCTTGGCCAGCAGCGTCTTGCCGACGCCAGTTGGTCCGGCAAACACAAAGCAGCCAGTGGGCCGTTTGGGGTCCTTCAAACCGCTGCGGCTACGCCGTACGGCCTTAGAGATCGCTTTGATCGCTTCTTCCTGACTGATGACCCGTTTGTGCAATTCCTTTTCCATTTGCATCAAGCGGACGGTGTCTTCGGTGGACATACGGGTGAGCGGAATGCCAGTCATTTTGGAGACGACTTCGGCGATGACTTCCTCGTCGACCACGCCGTCAGTCTGGCGTGATTTTTCCCGCCATTCGTGGGTGATCGACTCTTTTTTCTTTTTCAACTTGTCAGCTTGATCACGCAGCGAAGCGGCGCGTTCGAAATCCTGGTTGGCCACCGCTTCTTCCTTGTCTTTATTGAGCCGTTCCACCTCCTCGTCGATTTCCTTCAAGTCGGGTGGACGGGTCATGGTGCGCAAGCGAACCCGAGCTCCGGATTCATCAATCACATCGATTGCCTTGTCGGGTAGGCAGCGACCAGTGATATAGCGTCCGGACAATTCGACGGCCGATTCGATCGCATCGTCGGTGATTTGCACGCGATGATGTTCTTCGTAGCGTTCCCGAAGACCCTTCAAGATAGCGATCGTTTCGCTCTTGGAGGTCGGCTCGACGAGGATCTCTTGGAAGCGACGCGCCAGAGCGCTGTCTTTCTCGATGTACTTGCGATATTCGTCCAGTGTGGTGGCGCCGATACACTGAATTTCACCGCGTGCCAGTGCGGGTTTGAGCACATTGGCGGCATCGATAGCGCCTTCCGCCCCGCCGGCTCCGACCAGCGTATGCAGCTCATCAATGAACAGAATGGTATTTTTGGCGCGGCGCACTTCATTCATGACCGCCTTGATACGCTCTTCGAATTGGCCGCGGTACTTGGTTCCAGCGACCATCATTGCCAGATCGAGGACGATAATCCGCTTGTCTGCCAAAAGTTCCGGAACGTGTCCATCGACGACACGTTGCGCGAAACCTTCAACAATGGCGGTTTTTCCCACACCCGCTTCGCCCAACAGTACCGGATTGTTTTTGGTGCGGCGGCAAAGAACCTGGATGGCGCGTTCGATCTCGCGGGCGCGGCCAATGACCGGATCGAGTTTCTTTTGGCGTGCCAGGTCGGTCAAGTCACGGCCGAAACTATCGAGAGCGGGGGTCTTCGATTTTCCGCCCTTGGTGGAACCACTTTCAGATCCGCCCCCTTCGCGTCCGCTCCGTTCACTTCCTTCTCCCTCGGCGCCGTGACCGAGCAGATTGAGAACCTCTTCTCGTACTTCCTCGAGTTTCAGTCCCAGGTTCATCAGGACCTGTGCCGCGACACCCTCCTGCTCGCGCAACAATCCGAGCAGGATATGTTCCGTGCCGACATAGTTGTGGTTCAGATTCCTCGCTTCCTCCATCGAATACTCGATCACCTTCTTGGCGCGCGGCGTCTGCGGCAGTTTGCCCATAGTCACCATTTCCGGTCCGCTTTGGACCAGTTTTTCCACCTCCAACCGGATTTTGCGCAAGTCGACCTCGAGATTTTTCAGCACGTTGGCGGCGACACCACTGCCTTCCTTCACCAGACCGAGCAGAATGTGTTCGGTGCCAATGTATTCATGGTTGAATCGCTGAGCTTCCTGGTTCGCCAGTTGCATGACTTTTCGGGCACGGTCGGTAAATCGTTCGTACATATTACACCTTGATACGTGATGGAAATCGCCAAGCAGCCGCTAAGCTGCCTCAAGGAAACTGTCGGATCGATCCGTTCTGCCACCCTGCTCCATGCGATTCAGTTTTTCGCGTTCTTGCCTAATCTCCCATTGCCATTTCCCCGAACTGTCCATTCGATCGAGATATCGCAATGCGCGTCTCGATTGCTCGAGGCGATTGGTGCGCCGATAAACCGCCGCGATCATCATCTGTGCGTCGACATCCAATGGATCCAGCTGCAACAAATGTTCTAACTTTCGCTCTGTCTCCAACCAGTCCTGACGGAGATAGTGTTTCTGGGCCTCTCGGTACAAACTTACTTCACGAAGGAATGCGTCTTCCTGCAGGGGGTCGTCTTGTTGTGGGCCAGTTTTGTTGTCAGAGGCTTTCCGTTGCGCGATTTGGTGCATTCCTATCTTCTCAGTCTCTTGTGCTGGCGTCGACATCCTGGTCGCCGTCACTATGCCGGCTAACCAAGTCACCAGCGCGACTACCCAACCCGTCGTTGCAACCGATCGCCCGGCCCACGCGGGCCACACGAAAGACGCAGCTAAAACAAAGTTGAGCAGTATTGTAAATGTTATCGCAAGGGCGAGTCCCCACCAACAACCGCGCAACCATAGTTGCGCCAGTCCGGGCCACAAGCACAGTGCTCGCTGTGGAATCCGCATCTTGCAACTGCTCCAGCTATTTCCGCGAGGGCAATACTATAGGTTTCGGCTTTTGGGACAATCTCGCCCCAGAATTGTAACCCGTAATTTGGCCCTGATCAAGCCAACTATAAATATAGTCACGGGTTATGAAATGACCACTGGCTGAATGGGCGCTAGGTGATCCGGGCGACGGCGAGCCCAGTTCCTCCGTGTATCGGCACACCAATTGTGCCTACTACAGCCGGGACCGTTGCAATAACGGATATAATCGGGACACTTGGTACAATACCTTTTTTCATGGACATTTCGCTGTGAAATTGGTCGGGAAACGAAAATTAGCCAAATCCGTAGGCCCACGCGCGAGTCAGAGACACTGCCAGCCCCTAACCGCTGCTCTCGCCTATGGATAATTTAGTTTTTCGTTGCCAAAAAGTCAAAATTCAAGAACTGACGCCGACGTGACGACCACAGGTGTGGCCGCGCGGACTGGCGCGGTCCGAAGCGGCATATTTAGGCAACTCCCGGATTCTGTGCTCCCAGGCTTGCCCTGTTTTTACTCCGTTGCCGGACTAATTATCACGTCGCACTTGGGAAGTGGTTGGTGACGACAGAGACGTTCTTGTCGCTGTTGAATGCTTGAGTGCCGACTTTGACTCCAGTTTCGCAGGTGCCTGCAAGCATCTTTACGATGGCGGAAATACTTTTCCATGTCATGGTTTTCGCCCATTCAATGGCAGTCTCGCGATCCGTCAGGAGCGTTCTATTCCAATGATTTTCCAAGATGCCCCAAACATGTTCCATCGGATTGTATGTGCGATGATGCGGTGGATAGTAAACCAGGTGAATGTTGAGTGGATATCGGTCCGCGAATTCAATCATCCGTT
>Ga0310123_10002712_pt1 | contig 13953 bp, 12 predicted proteins | sample CB6_AW_1057_MG_FD_203505 | JGI IMG/M metagenome (GOLD analysis project Ga0310123, IMG submission 203505) | Marine microbial communities from Western Arctic Ocean, Canada - CB6_AW_1057 | ecosystem: Environmental > Aquatic > Marine > Oceanic | place: Canada: Western Arctic Ocean | collected... | reverse complement strand
GCCTCACCGGCGCCCTCGCCGCCGTTGCTCCGCACAACGTTCAAGCTTGCTTCCGCCACTGCGGCTATGGATTATGAGAACTCTGAATTTGCTCTAGCTAGTCCAGCCGACTGCTCGATTCCTACCAATTCAAGCTCATTCCTCAATTCCAAGCACGTCAAACAGAAACGCATACTCGAATGCTTTTTCGCGCAGCTTTTCGTAGCGGCCCGAGGGCCCGCCGTGCCCCGCGCCCATTTCGGTCTTGAGCAGCAGGCGATTTGTGTCTGTCTTGTGGACACGAAGCTTTGCCGTCCATTTGGCCGGTTCCCAGTACTGCACGCGCGGGTCATTGAGCCCGGCCGTCACGAGCAGGTGGGGGTAGTCCTTCGCTTCCACGTTGTCGTAGGGAGAGTAGGACTTGATGTAGTTGTAAAACTCGGGTTCGTTGGGATTGCCCCATTCCTCGTACTCAGTCACGGTGAGCGGAATCGAGGCGTCGAGCATGGTGTTGACCACATCGACGAAAGGAACCGCCGCGATCGCCGCATGGAACAGGTCCGGCCGCATGTTGAGGACCGCGCCCATCAGCAGGCCGCCGGCACTGCCGCCTTGGGTCACTAGCTTCCGCGGGTCCGTATACTTTTCGGCGATGAGATGCTCGACCGAGGCAATGAAATCGCTAAACGTATTCCGCTTGTGGAGCAGCTTGCCGTCGTCATACCACTGGCGTCCCATTTCCTCGCCGCCGCGTATGTGGGCGATGGCGAAGACGAAGCCGCGATCCAGCAGGCTGAGGCGGCTGGAAGAGAAGTTCGGATCGATGCTATAGCCGTAGGAGCCGTACCCGTAGAGAAAGAGCGGATTGCCGCCGTCTTTCACCAGGCCCTTCTTGTAGACCAGAGAAATGGGCACTTTCACGCCATCCGGCGCCGTCGCGAAAACTCTTTGCGACTCGTACTCGGAGGGGTCGTAGCCTCCCAGAACCTCGTACTGTTTCTTTAGCTCGCGAGTGCGGGCGCTCATGTCGTAGTCGAACACCGACAGCGGCGTTGTCAGCGAGTTGTAGACAAATCGCAATTGCTGAGTCTTGAACTCGGGGTTCGAGGAGCCGCCCAAGCTGTAGACCGGTTCGTCGAACTCTATATGGTGGACATCGGAATTATCGGCGGCACTATTATCGGTGGCACTGATGCGGATTCTCTCCAAGCCGTTTTCCCGCTCGTAGACGACCAGATGATCTTCGAAGGCGCTGAGCCCTTCGAGCAGCACGTCGTCGCGATGCGGAATCATCTCCCGCCAGTTCCCGAGCGTTGGATCGGATACGGGCGCGGTCATGACCCGGAAATTCTTGGCCTCGTGGTTAGTGCGAATCAGGAATTGCTCGCCGTGATGGGCGGCGTAGTATTCCATCTCTTGCGTGCGCGGGACCATGACCGCAAAGGTCCCGTCCGGCTGATCGGCGTCGAGGTAGTGAACCTCCGTCGTCGTGTTGCTCTTGAGTCCCGCCAATAGGTACTTCTTGCTTCTGGTTTTCGAGAGCCCCAGAAAAAAGGCGTCATCGGCTTCATGGAGCACTAGGTCGTCTTGCGCTGGGTCGCTGCCGAGCACATGGCGAAACAGCTTGTAAGGCCGCTTGGCTTGATCGAGAACGTTGTAGAAAAGCGTGCGGTTGTCGTTGGCCCACTCGACTGAGTAGTAGGTGTTGGGAATCTCATCCCCGAGAAGCTCGCCGGTTTCGAGGTTCTTCACACGAAGAGTGTAGGTCTCCGAGCCGTCCGTGTCGGAAGAGTAGGCCAGCAGCCGGTGATCGGGGCTGATCTCGAAGACTCCCAGGCGAAAGTACTCTGTGCCTTTGGCCAGCACGTTCTGGTCGAGAATGATTTGTTCCGCCGCTTCGAGGCTGCCCTTCTTGCGGCAATGGATGCGGTATTGCTTGCCCTCCTCGGTTCGCGAGTAGTAGTAGAAGTCATCCATGCGGACCGGCACGTCGACATCGGTCTCCTTGATGCGGTCGAGCATCTCTTGGTAGAGCGTCTCTTGAAGAGGCTTAGTGTACGCCATGACCGCTTCGGTGTAGGCGTTTTCGGCTTCGAGGTATTCGATGACTTCGGGGTTGTCTCGCTGACGCAGCCAGTGATAATTATCGACACGGGTCTCGCCGTGGATGGAATATTGATGTCGTTCGGCTTTGGCAACGGGAGGAAGAGGCATTTCCGGATTCGTGCAAGACATCAAAATCAGCATACTGGATGAGGCGAGTGCGGTCGCCCAATGTGCGTTTGAGCGCGGGTGGCTACACCTGTCGGCTGGGGTGATCATTTCGGAGTTCTCGGGCAACCTATTCGCACATAATGTATTGCGCCCGGATGTATTGCGCCCGGCCGGAAGCCTTGTCCGCTTGGACGATCATTCGCTCGCCTCCAGGGGCCACCCGGCGCTCGAGCGCTCATGCGAGCCGGAGGTTGCGGACGCCGCGCCCCGATGATGCTTCTCTATTTTTTCTCGCAGGACTTCGCGGTAATGATGTTCCAGCCGGCGAGTCATCGGTCCGGCATCCCAGTGCTGCTCGACCTCGCGGCGAGCTCGGCGGGCCATGGCGCGGGCTTGTTCCGGGTCATCAAGGATCGCTAGCACTTGCCGGGCAAACCCTTCTGCTGTATCGGCCAGCTCGATGATGTCGCCGCCGCTTTCGGCCAGACCTTCCGCGCCGATCGTCGTCGAAACTGCCGGGATGCCCGCCGCAAACGCCTCGAGCAGCTTGACCCGCACTCCTGAACCGCTCAGGATGGGACAAACGAAAACCGCATATTTGCCGTAGACACCGCGAATGTCAGCGACCCGTCCGAGGAACTCGACTCTGTCGCGTTGGAGCAGCCGATTCACGCTGGTCGGGGCCTGCGCTCCGGCGACCACCAGGCGGGCTGAGGGTCGCCGCTCCAGCACCTTGGGCAGCACTTCTTCCACGAAGAACTCCAGCGCGGCTTGGTTGGGCGGGTGCTGAAAGCTGCCGACAAACAGCATCGTATCCGGCTCGCGTCCATCCTCCACATAGTTGTAGAGACTGGCGTCGACGCAGGCACGCAGGTCGTGGCGGATACGCGACGGCTCGGCGCCAAACGATTCCAGGTAGCGGCGGTTCTCCCTGGTGCATACCTGGATGCCGTCGAAGCGGCCGAGCGATGTCAGCTCGAAGCGCAGCGCTCTCAGGTATTCGTGGAAATGCACCAGCCGAGTCACCGGGTTGGCCACGGACTTGATGCCCCGCAGCAGTGACTGAAAATAGACATCGTGCTCGAACAGGAAAGTGGCAATCCGATGAAACTCCGCACCGTAGTTTGCCAACTGCGTATAGTCGAGCTGGACGATATCGATCTCGTTCACAAAGATGTTGCGGTGGATTTGCCAGAGCAAGTCACTGCTCTCCAGCTCTTGGGCGGCGTAGGGCAACAGCGCGCCGAGGCTCTGCCTGGGGGCCCGCCAGCGAACAGGGAATTCCGTGCTGGCGCAAATGTCGGCGAGACGCTCGTTGGTTGCGAGGTCTTCTTCGCGATCGAGCAGGCAAAGCAGATGAAGCCGGGCGATCGGCGCCAGGTAGCGCACCGTTTGATTCATGAACAGCGCTCCGCCATGCATTGGAGGCTCGATCGGGTAAGGGGAGACGAAGAGAACATTCAGCTTCTCGCGCTCCGGGTCGACGGCGCCGAAGCGATCGCGAAAGTAGCCGCCCAGCGGCCGCCGGAGAGCTTCCGTATCGCCGATCGTCGCCGTCCGGCGGGCTTGGTTTCTGGAACGCAGCGCCCCCCTGAATTGCCCCAGGGCTCGCAGCAGCGCGGCCGAGTTCTGGCGAGTCGTCGCTGGCCCGGCTAGCAAGCGAACCCACAGCCCCGCATAGAGCCAGCCAAAGTGAGCCAGCAAGCGGGGCCATTCGTGGATGTTTTTCCACGCGAATAGGAGATGATTTTTCTCGAGGACTCGCTGGATAAAATCCTCGCTGAAGTGCTTGCCAATGGTCCCGCGGTGATCGTGGTAAACGACGCCGCGGGGCTGGTAGAGAACGATCCAGCCTCTCTTCCAGGCCATGTGACTGATGTCGGTATCTTCCAGGTAGAAAGGTTCCCACAGCGGATCGAATCCACCCAACTCGAGAAACTTGCGGCGGTCGTAGGCGCTGGAGCCGCCGCCAGCGTAAAAGGTCGGGAACAGATCGGTCACCTTCTCGTCGATGACGTGACCAACCGACAGCCGGCCGTTGAGCCACAACCCTCGGGTTAGACCGGTTTCCTCGCGCCGCTTGGCGGGATCGCTGAAGAAAATTTGCGCTGTGACGGCAAACACTCGCGGATCGCGAAAGCCCTCGACGATGGGGGCGAGGAAGCCCTTCTCTACCCGCATGTCGTTGTTGAGCAGGAGCACGATGGGGTTGCGGGCGTGCTGGAAACCGGCGTTCGAACCGCCTCCGAATCCGCGGTTCTCCTCCAGGGAAAGAATCCGCACGGACGGGAAGTTTTCACGAAGCCATTCCGCTGTTCCGTCGGTCGAGGCGTTGTCGACGACAACGATTTCATGATCGGCGTTGCCTGCCAGCGCCTCGAGTACTGACGGCAGGTTTCGTTCCAGATGCTCGCGTCCGTTCCAGGTGGGAATCACGACGCTGACTGTTTTGGAAGAAACGGCTTGATCTGAAGGCAGGGCGCACTTTCGCCGGAAACGGGCTAGAAGGTCGTTGACCGCCATCGCGGTGATCGCCATGACAATCAGCAGCGGCGCGGCCACGACCAGGAAAACGACTTCGCCCAACGCCTTGAGCGCGGCGAACAAGGCGCTCATGACGAAATCGGAGATTCGGCGGATTGCGAATCTTGCAGGCGGCTATTGACAGCCACCTGGCAGGGCAGGCGGATATAGCCGTAGACTTGGCTCTCGCCGCCGCCCATCTGGAGCGCGAGCGCGTTGTCGATCCAATCGCACATCTCATAGCCGTCGAGAGGTCCGTTGGCGACAGCGGGCGTGAACGAGAAGTTGCCGGGATACAGCTCGGGCAGATCAAAGTGGAAATCGACCGTGTGGATATCTCCCGGAGACATTGGCGGCAGGACGACGTTTTCGCCTCCCGTATTGAGCCCGGCAAAGTCGATACCCAGGTGGTTGCGCAGGACGAAGCCGACGTTGGGGGATTCGAGGGGCCGCCTTGCCCTTACGCTGATCCTGACGATGACTCGGCTGTGGGGTTCGAGCATTTCCAGCGGGCGTGCTTGGGAATCGAGGGCGGCAATGCCGATGATCTCAGCGTTCTTGTTTCCGTGGCGAAAGTCGATATTGGGAATGGTTTCGACGATTTCGGGAGCGATGGATTGAGTGGTCCGCCCGGGTCGCGATTCGGCGTCGTGCAGCTTGACGTAGGCGGCGTCCTTCTCCGACATGCGGGCCAAGTATTTACTGATGACCGCGTCGGGTTTGCCGATCTCAACAAGCTTTCCGTCTTGGAGCCACATGGCGCGCGTGCCGATCGCCTTGACGTCGGCGATTGCGTGAGAAACGAACACGATCGTGACATTGCGCCGGCTCAGCTCATGCACTTTCCTCATGCAGCGCTGCCGGAAATAGTAATCGCCCACCGCAAGCGCTTCATCGACCAGCAAGATCTCGGGATCGACATTGATGGCGACAGCGAAGGCCAGCCGCACCAGCATGCCGGAGGAATAGGTCTTGACGGGCTGATGGATGAAGTCGCCGATCTCGGCGAACTCCTCGATATCGCTGTAACGCTGCTTAATCTCAGCGGTGGTCAGCCCCAGGATCGTCCCGTTGAGGAAAACGTTCTCGTGGCCCGTGAATTCGGGGTTGAAGCCGGCACCAAGCTCCAGCAGAGATGACACCCTGCCGTTGATCTCGACCTCGCCTTCGGTCGGAGGGAAGATGTTGGCGGCGAGCTGCAACGCCGTGCTCTTGCCCGATCCGTTCTCGCCGACGATGCAAAACGTCGAGCCGCGTTCCACTTCGAACGAAACATCCCGCAGGGCCCAAAAATCCCTGTGGTAGCTGCGGCGGTTGAGGGTAACCAACTCTTTGAGCCGATCACCGGGGGAGCGGTAGATCGCGTAGCTTTTCGAGACGCTGCGGAAGGCGAGAGAAGGCATATGTCCGTTGAGCGGTTGAGCCGTTGAACCGATGATCCGTACTCCGTTGAACCGCTACCCTTTGACGAGCCGCCACCTTATTCCAGCAGCGCCGCCAGTGGCCATTATCTCACCCGAGCTTTGCTTTTGGCCTTTCGGACAAGCGCTCCCGCGCGACCGAAAGGCAGTTCCGGTTCAACGGCTCAACCGCTCAACGTAACTACAATACATCCGCAAAGCCGCGTTTGCTATGCCGGAAGAATAGACCTCCGGCGAAGAAGGCGGTGACGGCGAACGCGGTGAGGGCTAAGAAGTCGGTCAAGGCCGGGACGTGGGTTCCCAGAATGCAGTCGCGGTAGGCTCGAACGACATACGTGAGCGGGTTCAGCTTCAAAACGATGGAGAGCTTCCCCTGGAACTGTCCCTCGAAAAGGAATACGGGAGTGAGCCAGAACCACGCTGTGAGTACGACCGTCAGAACTTGAGCCGTGTCGCGCAAGTAGACTTGCAATGCCGCGGCGATCCAGGCCAGCCCCAGACTGAACAACCCAATTACCAGGAAGTAGACCGGCAGCAACAACAATGCGGGGCTGACGTGATGATCGCGGATTCCAACGATCCCGATCAAAAGGCCCATCGCCAGCAGATGGCTGATCAGCGTCGAGAGGAAGATGCTGAGCGGAACGATCTCGGCGGGGAAGACGGTCTTTTTGATCAGGCTCGAGTAGTCGACCAACGAAGAGGCGGAGCGCTGCAGCGTCTCGGAGAAGAGCAGCCAAGGCAGCATCCCGGCAAACAAGAACAGCGGATAACTGTCGGTGACCTCTCCCTGGGGGAGTTTCATGCCAAAGGCGTAGACGAAGACAAACGTGTAAACAGCCAGCAGAACGAGCGGGTGAATGACGCCCCAGAGCCAGCCGATCACCGAGCCGACATAGCGCTGCTCGAAGTCCCTTCGCACGAGCTGGTAGAGCAAGCTGCGGCTACGAACGAGATTCTGCAGAAAGTAAGTTCCAGGAAGAGGCATGGGGCCGGCCGAACGAAGTACTCCCAACCATAGCAGAAGTATTCCATAAACGCTTCGGAAACACCGCTAAGTCTAGTATCTACAGTGATTTATTTGTAGTCAAACAGAAAAGTGGCGCGGGCCGACCACCCGCGCCACAGGTCTCTTGTGGGTTCGCAAAGAGAAGCAACTGGCAGTTTTGATGTCTGCAGTCTCACTAGTAGAGACGGTTGAGAAGCGGTTTTTTTCGTCAGGCGCGAAGAAAAAATTTGCCCCCAGAGGGCCTGGAGACCTTAAGTTGCTGAAACATAGATACTTTCCATGTTTTCTTTTATGTTCTGCGTGATACAATCGCATCAAGTGCCCCCTCCCATTCGACTTTTTCAGCTCTTGGGGCGTCTTCCTAGTTGTTTGGAGCGGGAATTTGATCTTCCGTGAAGTTGAAGACAGGGACCTGATCCTGCGCAGCCGGCACGGCGACGTCGAGGCCTTCAATGTGCTGGTCTCGCGTTGGGAAAAGCGCGTCTATAACTACCTGTTGCGGCAGCTCAGGGGCCGCGAGGATGCCCTGGACCTGACTCAGGAGAGTTTCCTCAAGGCCTATCAGAACATTGGCCGGCTGCAGGAGGTGGACCGTTTTCCGCAGTGGCTGTTTCGGATCGCGCATAACGAAGCGATCTCGCTTTTCCGGCGCAATAAGAGGCTGGTGGATGACGAGGTTCCCGAGGTCAGTGATGGCGGTGCGGTTAGCGTTGCGGGATCGGCGGTCTATCCGGCGGAGTTGACTCTGGCCGTCGCGCGGGCCTTGGAGTTGCTCACGCCGGAACAAAGAGAGACGGTTGTGCTCAAGGTTTATCACGGCTTTAAGTTCGACGAAGTGGCGGAGATTGTTTCGTGTCCTGTTTCGACCGTGAAGTCGCGGCTTTACAGCGCTTTTGCGGCGTTGAAGGGCACCCTGGCTCCGGCCGCCAAGCCCAGCGTTTGAGTCGGCGAGCGAGAAATATCCGGCTGGTTCCGGTGCAAGGAGGTCAAGGAGGTAAAGATGATGGCGCCCCACGACTTACGGGATTACTTATTTGATGAGCTGACAGCTGAGCAGCGGACCGAGGTGGAAACGTATCTGGAAACCTCGCCGGAAGCTCGCGAGGAGTTGGACGGCCTGCGGCTGACGCGAAAGGCGCTGTTGAGCGTCCCGGATGAAGAGATTCCGCGGCGGATCGCATTTGTTTCCGACAAGGTATTCGAACCTTCCTGGGCGGCGCGGGTGTGGCGGGAATTGTGGGCCGGGGCGCCGCGTGTTGGATTCGGCATGGCAGCGGTGATTGTGGCGTTCTTTGGCGGCCTGTGGCTGGCTCAGCCGACGCTGACCGTTGACGGCGCCGGCTGGCAGGTAGCCTTCGGCGGGCCGGCGCAGGCGGTCGAGGCGGTCGCCGAGCCGCTTCCAGAAAGCGGAAGCGGGGGAGAGCCCGGCCTGACCCAGGAGCAAGTCCAAGCAGTGGTTGCCGAGGTGGTTGCCCGGTATGGCGCGGAAAGCGAGGCACGGCTCCGTGGAGACCTAGCGGTGCTGGTTTCAAAGCAAGGTTCTGAATCAGACGCGCGCTTGCAGGCAGCCGTGAACGGGCTGCGCGGAGAGGCGGAACAAGCTTGGTGGTTGCTGAAAACCAAGATCGATAGCATCACCTATACCACTTCGGCGGAAATGCGTCCCGCGGGATTGCCGAGGTAACAGCCGGAGGTAATGGAGATGACGCGAGCGGCCCTCACGTTTTTGTTGGTTGCGGCAGTTGCGCCCCATGGTGCGGCGCCGGCGGCCGAGCTGGCCCCTGCATCTCGCGAGCTGCGTGCCGATCTCAGGACGGTCGAGCGGTCAATCGACCGTAGTTTCGGCGACACGCGGATGGTCCTGATCGGCAGTACGCGGGGAGGATACCTGCAAGGCTTTGGCGCCGTCTTCACACTAGAAGTCAACGTCGTGCCGATGGCAAACGTGAGTCCATTCAAGCCGTCGTATACCGAACAAGAATTGCGTCAGCTCAACCAGCGCAAACGCGGCCGGATTCCAGAGCTGGAAGAGCTTGCCGCCGGCATTTTGGTCACCGAGGCCGGCAAGCTAGGCGCGATACCTGAAGGGGAGAATATCGCGCTGATCATCTCGCTGTTTCATTTCACCTGGGAATATGCCGGCGATCTGCCGGCACAGGTGGTTATCCAGGCGCCTCGCCGTACGCTGCTCGACCGCCAGGCCGATCGAATCAACGAGCAAGAACTTACCAAGCGCTTGATGGTAAGGCGTTTCTAAGGGGGTTCTGTTGGCTGACGGTCCGGTTTCCACAACTCAAAGCGAGCCATCGCCGGTCGCGCCGCAACCTGCCGGCTCGGAGGAATCGCAGGCAACACCGGTGCGAGTGATGCCGATGCGACTCGGCGAGCGCCTCATCGCCAAGGGTCTTCTGGCGGCCGATGATCTGGAACGTGCGCTTGAGATACAAAAGGAGCGCGGTGACAAGCTGGGCAAAATCCTAACGGACTTGGGGTTTGTGGCTCCCCGGGAAGTTCTGATAACGCTGGCCGAGCAGCTCGAAGTTCCTTTGGTATCAAGCCAAGATTTTCCTCCAGTCGTGCCGGACCTCGAACGAATCACACCGCGCTACATGCGGCAGTTTCGCTTTCTTCCCTACCACCAAGAGGATTCAACGGTGATGGTCGCGATGGGCGACCCGCTGGATTTCGAGACTCTCGCGTCGCTTCACAATCTCACCGGGCTTCGGGTAACAACGGCTCTGGCCGCCGAACAAGAAATCCTCGACGCGATCGACAAATACTACGGCGCGGAGGAACAGGACGAAACGGAATCGGAGTACGGCTCAGCCAGCGGTGACGAGTCAGCGGAGATCGAGCTGCTGCGCGACATGGCGAGCGAGGCGCCGGTCATTCGGCTCGTCAACAACATGATCTCGTCGGCGATTGATCTTCGGGCGAGTGACATTCATTTAGAGCCGTTCGAAAAAGAGTTCCGGATCCGATTTCGCGTGGATGGGGTGCTGCAAGAAGAGGAGCCTCCGCCGCGAGAGCTGCGGGCGGCGGTGACCTCGCGCATCAAGCTGATGGCGAAACTAAACATCGCCGAGCGGCGGCTCCCCCAAGACGGCCGCATCAAGATCAAGGTTGTCGGCCACGAAGTTGACCTTCGCGTTTCCACGCTGCCGACGCTCTATGGCGAGAGCGTCGTGATGCGGTTGCTCGATCGCAGCGCCACCGATTTCTACGATCTAACTCGGCTGGGCTTCGACGATTTCATGATGTCGCGGATGGAGTACTACACCTCGCTTCCGCATGGCGTGTTCCTGGTCACCGGGCCGACCGGGAGCGGCAAGTCCACGACGCTCTATTCGGCTTTGAAGCGCATTAATGAGGTCGAGCGAAAGATCATCACGATCGAAGATCCGGTTGAGTATCAGATGGACGGCATCAACCAGATTCACGTGAACGCCCAGATTGGGCTGACGTTCGCGGCGGGCTTGCGGCACATTGTCCGCCAGGATCCCGACGTCATCATGGTCGGTGAGATTCGTGACCGCGAGACGGCTGACATTGCCATTCGCTCGGCACTGACCGGCCACGTCGTTTATTCGACACTGCATACCAACGACGCGCCGAGCGCGATTACGCGCCTGACCGACATGGGAGTCGAGAACTATCTGATTAACTCGGCCCTGGTCGGAGTGCTGGCGCAGCGGCTGGTGCGCGTGATTTGCAGCGAATGCCGCCGGGACGATGAGACGGTGACGTCGCCGGAGGGAAAGAGCGTAAAAACTTGGCGAGGCACCGGTTGCGATCAGTGCCGCGGGACAGGCTATACGGGCCGGGTCGGCATCTTTGAGCTGATGGATCTCAACGCAGAAATAAGAAACCTGATCATGGAGAATGCCGACGCCGGGCGGTTGACCGAGGCGGCAAGAAAGAACGGCATGCGCAATCTGAGGGAAGACGGCTGGGGGAAGATCGCGCTCGGCGTGACGACGGTGGAAGAGGTTGTGCGGGTGACGCAGGAGTTTTGATTCCGTTGAGCTGTTGAGCCGCTGATCCGTTTTTCCGTTTAGCACCGGAGCCGGTTCTCATGAAATTGAACACGATGAACTTGTTCAGACTGATCCGGTGTCGCAACGGCTCAACGGCTCAACGGCTCAACGGCTCAACGGCTCAACGGATAGTCAGATAACCCGATGCTGATTGAGACATTTCGCGATTTGGACGCCTGGAAAACGGCTCACGAGCTTGTTCCGGTCGTTTATCGATTGACGCGCAAATTTCCGAAGGATGAAATGTTCGGTGTAACTTCGCAGGTGAGAAGAAGCGCGACTTCGATTCCAGCGAACATAGCGGAAGGGTTCGGACGGCAAGGACCGAAAGACTTCCTCGGATTCATTCGAATTGCGAACGGATCGCTGCAGGAGACGAAATATTTTTTATTTCTCGCGAAGGATCTGGGCTATTTGATTCCAGAGGAGTATTCGTCATCCACCGAGCTTTCTGACCGAGCCGGCGCCCTGCTCGGCGGCTTGCAAAGGTCCCTGAAAAATCAGTTGGAGAAAATGGGAGGAAGTTGAACAACGATGACGTTGCCAGCATAAACGACGGAACGCGCAAGGTTCAGCCGTGGTCGGCCAATCACGGATCGGCTCAACGGCTCAGCGGATCAACGGCTCAACGACTCAGCGGATCAACGGCTCAACGGCTCAACGGCTCAACGGCTCAACTGCTCAACGGAAAAATGTTCTATCGCGCTCTAGCTGCCAATGGCAAGATCCAGACCGGGACTCTGTCGACGGACGACGACCGCGTGGCGGCTCGCGAGCTGCGGCGACTCGGGTTGACTCCTGTCTTTATCGGCGCCGCGAAACCCTCCGGGTTCTCATTCAAGATGCCGCGGTTCAGCGGGTGGCGCTCTCGCGATGTTTTGCACTTTACGCAAGAGGTCGCGACACTGCTCAACGCCGGGATTCCACTGGACCGGGCTCTTTCGATCACTTCGGAGCTGACCGAACGCCCGCAATTTCACGCCGTGCTGAGCGATGTATCGCACGCGCTGCGGTCGGGGAAGTCGTTCGCCGATAGTCTGGGGACGTGTCCGGAGTATTTCTCCGATCTCTACCTCAATATGATTCGTGCCGGCGAGGTCAGCGGCACTCTGCCGCTGACGATGGACCGCTTGGCGGAATTTGAGCGTTCGCGTGATGAGCTGCGCGGGTATATCCTCTCGTCGCTGACCTACCCGGCTTTGCTGATCGTGGTTGGCTCGGGTTCGGTATTCGTTTTGCTGCGATTCGTCATTCCGCGGTTCGCCGAGGCTTTCACGCAGTCGAACATTGTGATGCCGCTGCCGATGCAGGTGCTGCTGACGGCCAGTGACATTGTGCGCACCTGGGGCGTGGCCGCGATTGCGCTGCTGGTGATGGGGATTGTGGGGTTGCGGTTCTACATCCGTTCACCGGCGGGCCGTTTGAAATGGGACCGTTTCAAGCTGCGGGTGCCTCTTCTGGGCGCGGCGTTGCTCAAGGCGGATACGGCCCGGTTCGCGCGAGCGATGGGGACACTGGTTAAGAGTGCGGTCCCGTTGGTCCAAGCCCTTACCATCGCGCGAGGGATTTTGGGTAATCGTGTCTTATCGAACGCCCTGGATGCTGTCGCACGCGGAGTCAAGCGCGGAGAAGGCCTTGCCGGTCCGTTGCGGCAAACGAAAGCATTCCCGGAATTGGCCGGGCATCTGCTGACAGTCGGCGAAGAAACGGGCCACCTCGACAGTATGTTCGAGCGCATGGCGGACATCTACGACAAGGACACGCGCGACGCCATCAAGCGATTTACGGCGCTCTTTGAGCCGATCGTTATTCTGTTCATGGGTTTGGTCGTGGGCGCGATGATTCTGAGCATTATGCTGGCGATTACGAGCATTCAGCAGACGGGGTTGTAGGGACCGTTGAGCGGTTGAGTCGTTGAGCGGTTGAGCCGTTGAGCCGCTGAAACGGCGGCGAAACGCAAAACGGCAAAACGGCTCAACGGATAAACAGCTCAACGGATAAACGTTCGCTATGATGGCTATCACCCAGACAGCTTCGAGCAGACAGCCTCAAGCAGACAGCCTCGATATTAACAATGAGTGAAACAAAACAGGAGCCGGAGATGAGCGAGGTATCACGAAAGAACGAACGGCCGCATGTGCGCCAAGCCGGCATCACGTTGATCGAGATGCTGGTGGTCATCACGATCATCGCGCTTTTCTCCGCCATTGCTTATCAGCGTCTGACACCGGCGCTGGACGAGGGGCGCAAGGTTGCCGCCAAGGCCCAGATCGACAGTCTTTCTGCTGCTACTCAGTTGTTCAACATTGAGAATGGCCGATTCCCGACGCAGGAAGAAGGCCTCGCCGCGCTCAGGCCATTTCTCCAAAAGAACATTCCCGACGACCCTTGGAAGCGCCCCTATATCTATCGCTATCCCGGCGAGCATGGCCCCGAGCCCGATCTCCTCAGCTACGGTGCTGACGGAATCGAAGGCGGAGAAGGGCCGAATACGGATATTGCTAGCTGGAAGTGATTTTTCCGTTGAGCCGCTGTTCCGTTGAGCCGTTGAGCCGGCCAACCGCGATCAGACTCACGGTTCAGATGAATTGAGCTTGTTCGAGAAGTTTTGGGTGACCCTCGTTTTTCCGTCCGCAACCGACGTCTTTGAAAGTGGTTCGGTGAGGCTAGCCCGCATTTCTCACCGGCTGACGGGCCAAGCACATGAGGGGCCCGCCATTACTTCGTTGCGCTTGCTCGCCGTGCTCAACGGACTGTAAGAGTACGCCTG
>Ga0310123_10002711_pt1 | contig 13953 bp, 7 predicted proteins | sample CB6_AW_1057_MG_FD_203505 | JGI IMG/M metagenome (GOLD analysis project Ga0310123, IMG submission 203505) | Marine microbial communities from Western Arctic Ocean, Canada - CB6_AW_1057 | ecosystem: Environmental > Aquatic > Marine > Oceanic | place: Canada: Western Arctic Ocean | collected... | reverse complement strand
GCCTGCCCACCGGTCAACTGCTGCACCTGGACCCGTCGTGTGACCTGCGGCACGGCGGCCGCTTCGGCGACATGCAACTCGATCACGTCCTGACTTCGATCGCCGACAGCGACGATCGGCCGTTGGAGGTACTCGAGATGAGCGTCTGCGATCCGGGTGCCGGGCAATGCCTGACCCAACGCTGTGACGGGAGTGTGTTCCGCGAAATCGTTGTCTACACGCCTCCGGGCCGCGACGCGGTCTGTCTCGAGCCCTACACCTGCGTCACCGACGCCATCAACCTCGACCCGGCAGGAACCACATCCGGCTGGCAGGTCCTGGCGGCCGGACAGAAATGGGAAACCCGGATCGAACTGTTCACCGGTCCCTTCGAGGCCGAAGGGCTGTTAGACTGAACTGGTTTCCCCCCCAAAACCCTTTCCCTCGGTTTTGACGCGAGTCTCTCCGATGACCCTCCCTTCCTCAAATCACCTGCTCACAAGTCTTTTGGCAACGGTCGCGATGGTCGTGGCGACCTCCGCATTGCCGGCCCAGGCCCAGGCACCGGCTGCAGCGAAACCAGCCCAGGAGAACCGCTCGCTGATCCAGAAGTTGGTCGAGCGAGTCGAGACACTCGAGGTGGAACTGAAGAAACTCCGCGAAACGGGCAAGACGGTGGTCCCGATCGACCCGGCCAAGCAGCGGGTGGTGGCGATGGTCGAATCCTCGTTCCTGGGCGCCCCTTACTACCGCACCACCGGCAACAGATTCCTCGCCGCCAAGCTGGTGCTGGTCAATCTCACCGGCAAACCCCTGAACATCTCGCGCGACGCCGCCAAGCTGAGCGTCGATGGCAAGCCGCACTCGATGCCCACCACGCTGCCTTCGACGATGAGATCGGCATCGTTCCAGATCGGCAACCAGAGTTTCCAGTTGAGCAGGCTGAAGCGGTTGGGGGAACTCAACCTGCCCAGTGGGGGAAGTGGTTCGACCTGGGTGGTCTTTCCTGAACTGCCCCAGGGACCCCGCGTCCCGAAGCTCAACCTGCAACTGGGCGTCGGCACCGGCTCGGTCGAGATCAATCTGAATGCTCGAGCCCGGGCCAAGCTGGCGATGACCACCCGCCGCATCGGCCCCCGCGGCAGCCTCGGCCTGCTGACCATCGGCGGACCGCTCGACACGATCAACATCGCCGCCCTGGTCGACCAGCTCGACACCCTGGCCACCGCCGGAGTCGTCCGCTCGGTGATCCGCTTCACCGACAAGGCACCGCCGATCGAATCCAGGATCTTCGGTTGGCTCAACCGGGCCGCATCACTGGCCGGACGTGGTACCGCGACGGGCAGCACCCCCTTCCCGACAATTCCCGCCGTGATCCGCGAATTGCACCTCGCAGCGATCCCCAACCAGCGATCGAACAGCGTCAACAGGCCCAACAGCGGATCGTTTCCGACCAACCAGGTCATCCTGAACCTGCAATCGGTATCGCAGAACCCCTTCGGGAACCAGGCCCGCGTGCACAAGACGGTCGAGCAGGCGGTGACGGCCGCCCTGGCCACCGCCTACCGCGTGCTGCCTCGAGCCGAGTTGCTCGAGGAGATTCAGCGGGGCGACCCTCTGACCCGGCCGGCGGCGTTGGCCTGTGGTGGAGGCCGGCTGCGAACCGAGGACCTTCCGCTGCTGCTGTCCTTGACCGGAGACGACTCCCCGGCAATCGCCCACGCCGCGATCGTCAGCCTGCGGCACTTCGGCGAACCCGCCGCGATCAGTCGGCTCAAGAGCCTGTCGCTCCGCAATCAACCTCTGCTCTCGAGTACCGCGTCCGAGAGCCTGGCGGCGTCGCGGTATCCCGAGGCCCACGCGACGTTGCTGACGATGCTCTCCGATGCCGATGCCAAGGCCCGCAAGAACATCGTTGGCACCATGGCGAAGTATCCTCGACCCGCCTTTGCCGATGCCATTCACGGGTTCGCCACCAACGCCGACCCCGAGCTGTCGCTGGTCGCCATGAAGGCACTGGCCCAAATCGGACACCCCGGCCTGATGAAGGTGCTCAAGGAGGCACTCGAGGGCACTCACCCGCCGCGACGCGATGCCGCCCTGAAAATCCTCGCCTCGCGACCCGACCGACCCAGCCAGCAACTGGCCGTCGAACACGTACTCAAGAGACTCGAATCGGCCCCACCGGATGCCACCATGAACTCGCTGCTGGTCCGGATTCGCGAGCCGCGAGCCATCCCGCTGCTGCTGAAACACCTGGCCAACTCACCCGTCAACCGGGCCGCCGTGATCAACACCCTGATCCAGATCGGCGACCAGGACATCGCCTCCAAGCTGCTGGAACATTACCCCAAGCTCTCAAACAGCGAACGAGCCGCGGTGCTGCGAGCCGTTGGCCGGATTGACATCAAGACCTTCCGCAAGCTCGCCCCCGACGCACTCGCCTCCAACAACAGCTCGCTGGTCAACGCAGCCTGCGAAACACTCACCCAGGATGCCTCGCCCGAAGCTGTCGCCATGCTCATCAAGGCGTTCAATTCCACGAGCTCATCAAACACCTGGAACTACACCGCCAACGCGCTGGCCAACGTGGGGACCTCCAATGCCCGCAAGGCACTCGAAGCAGCCCGCTCTGACAAAAACAACAACAAGAGAAACTACGCCGTCAATGCGCTCAGGAACCTGCTGCAGCGGTCGCCCGGCTACCAGTACATCTCGATGGGACGACACTACTCCCAGCAACTCGACTGGAAACAGGCTCTCGCCCAGTACAACCTCGCCGTCAAGATCGACCCCAGGCTCTCGGCCGCGTACGCCGGGCGAGGCAACGCACGACTGCAAATGAAGGGATACAAGCTCGAAGAGGTCCGCAAGGACTTCCTCAAGGCCGTCGAACTCGACCCCTTCAACTCGCAGGCCATGACCGGCATGGCCATCGTCCTGCTCCGCGAAGGCAAGCTCGACGCCGGGCTGAAATACGCCGAGGACTCGCAGACAAAAGTCGCGTCAAACAGCTCCTCGGTCCGACGCATGTACGCCTACAACCTCGCCTGTGTCTACAGCCGGGCCGTGGAAATGATCAACCAGAACAAGACCATCGCCGATCGAAACAACCGGATCGCCTCCTGCCGCAAGAAGGCACTGGCACAACTCGAACTGGCCGTCCGCTACGGATGGCGCGACAAGGTCTGGCTCAACAAGGACCCCGACCTGAAAGCCGTCCGGGGATTCCCCGAGTTCAAGAAGATCTTCGGAACACCACCGCCCAAGCCCGCCGCGAAACCAGGCGGCGATACCCCGGCTCCGAAACCCGCTGTCAAGAAAGCTGTCAAAAAGGGGACCAAGCCCGCTCCCAAGGCCAAGCCGGCAACCAGGAAAGCTGTCAAGAAGACGGCCCGGCCCAAGGCCGCTCCGAAAGCTGTCAAGCGGCAGGAGGGCTGAGCAGCGCAATGGTCTACCTGGATCGGATCTACACCCGTGGTGGGGACGCGGGCGAGACGTCGCTGGGCGACGGCAGCCGGGTTCCCAAGACCAGCCAGAGGATCGTCGCCTACGGAGCCGTCGACGAACTCAACGCCACGATCGGGATCGCTCGAACCCTGGCCGATGAAGATGTCGGCAAAAGCCTGGCCAAGATCCAGAACACGCTCTTCGACGTCGGTGCCGACCTCTGCGTGCCCGAGTCGGGTGAATCCGAGGCGTCCTCGTTGCGGGTCGTTCCCGAACAGGTCTCCGCACTCGAATCCACCATCGACACCTTCACCGAACGGCTTGAGCCCCTGACCAGCTTCGTGCTACCCGGCGGTTCTGCGGCCGCCGCTGCGCTGCACCAGGCGAGAACCGTCTGCCGCCGCAGCGAGATCGAAGTGCTGCGACTGGCCGAAACGCAGACCGTCAACCAGCAGGTCCTCGTCTACCTCAACCGGCTCTCCGACCTGCTGTTCGTCCTGGCCCGATCCGCCAATGACGATGGACACGACGATATTCTCTGGATCCCCGGCCAGGGGACCGAGTGAACCAACCCAGCCCCGTGCGACAGGATACCTGCTGCTCATGCAACGACGCTCCTTTACCAAGCTGCTGGCCCTAGGTGCCAGCGGCCAGTTGATCAGCGAGACCAAAGCCCAAGCCGAGGCCGCCAACGAGGCCGCCAACGAGGCCGCCAACGAGGCCGCCAACGAGGACGGCAACGAGGACGGCAACGAGGCCGCCAACGAGGACGGCAAGCCGGTGCCCGCCAAGAAATCGACCGGCTGGACCGCGTCGGATCGGCCCGATGCGGTGGTCGTGGAGGACTTCATCGAGTTGTCCAAGCGGAAACTGCCCGGGGCCACGTGGGAGTACATCACGACCGGGTCGGAGGACCAGGTGACGCTGGCCGAGAATGTCAACGCGTTCCGCCGCATCGGGCTCCTGCCACCGGTGCTCCACGGGGTCGGCAGCACAAAGCTCGCGACCACCGTGCTGGGCCAGAAGATCGACATGCCGGTGATGCTGGCTCCGGTAGCGGGCCTGAGGATGTTTCATCCCGACGGTGCGCCGGGTTCGGCCCGGGCCGCTCACAAGGCGGGCACGATCTGTGCCGTCAGCAGCAGTTGCCACAACAGTGCCGAGGAGGTGGCCGAGGCCAGCCCCGGGCCGAAGTGGTTTCAGATCTACATGCCCAGGGACAAGGGTGTTGCCAGGTCGCTGGTCCGGCGGGTCGAAGCGGCCGGGTACAAGGCCCTGGTCATCACCGTCGATCTCGGAGAACGTAAGGACGCCGATCGCCGCAACGTCTTCAGTGTCCCCCGCAAAATCCTGCTCAAGCACCTCCGGGACATTGGACACACCCTGCCCGATTCGATCAGCACCGACGATCTCGAGGCGTTCAATCTCGGAGCCTGGCGACTGTCGATGTCGTGGGACATCCTGGACTGGCTACGGGGTATCACCAAGCTGCCGCTGGTGGTCAAGGGAGTGCTGACCGCCAGTGACGCACAGCGGGCGGTTGTGGAGGGTGCCGATGCGATCGTCGTCAGCAACCACGGCGGACGACGACTTGATGGCATGCCCGCCACGATCGATCGCATGCAACGTGTGGCCGAGGTCGTCGATGGCAACGCCGAGTTGCTGCTGGACAGCGGAGTGCGTCGGGGAACCGACGTGCTCAAGGCCCTGGCACTGGGAGCCCGAGCCGTGCTGGTCGGGCGACCGCAGGCCTGGAGCCTCGCGGCCTCAGGCGAGGCGGGTGTCAGCCAGATGCTGAGGTTCTTCAAAGAAGAACTCGAAAACGCCATGATCTCCTGCGGCTGCCGAGACGTCGGAGACATCACCTCCGAGCTGCTCGCAAATGCTCCCCTGGCGGATCGCCCTGATGAGTAACACTCGGATCTCGACGCTGCTGTTGACTACCGCCTGCCTGGCAATCGTCTCGGACCTCCACGCCCAGGAGTGGACTCGTTTTCGAGGCCCCAACGGGTCCGGCATCAGCTCCACCCGCGGCATCCCCTCGACCTGGAAACCCGACTCGTACCTCTTCCAGGCCAAGCTCCCCGGTACCGGACTCTCGTCTCCGGTCGCCTGGGGCGAGAGGGTTTTTCTCACGTCCGCTGACACCGATGCCGGCCGCCGACACCTGCTGTGCCTGTCACTGTCCAACGGCAAGCAGCTCTGGAAACAGGACGAACCGTTCAGCAGCCACAAGAAGAACCGCCAGAACACGTTCGCCTCGGCCACGCCCGCCGTCGACGCCACGCAGGTCTACACGACCTGGCAGTCCGCGACCGAATCGGCGCTCCTGGCCTATCGCCACGACGGCACTCCTTCGTGGCGGGTTCCGCTGGGCGGCTTCAAGGGCGGACACGGCCCGGCCGCCTCACCGATCGTCCACGAAGGCATCGTCTACCTCTGCAACGACCACGAAGGGCCCAGCTTTCTGATGGCCGTCGACGCCGCCACCGGAGCGGTCAAGTGGAAGGTGCCCCGCAGCGGCAAGCGCGCCTGCTACTCGACTCCCTGCGTCTTCAACCGGCCGGGTCACGGCACCGAGATCATTTTTGTTCACTCCTACCAGGGCATCTGGGGCGTGGCAGCCGACTCGGGGACCCGCAACTGGGAAATCGATGTCTTCGGGACCTTCAAGCAGCGAGCGATCGCCTCGCCGGTCGTCGCCGGCGACCTCGTGATCGGATCCAGCGGATTTACCACCGCCACAAAGAACATCGTCGCCGTCCGGCCGGGTAAGAAGATTGGCGAGGTGTCCGAGGCGTTCCGCGTGTCGCAGTCGGTGCCGCACATCCCCACGCCGCTGGTCTACCAGGACCACATGTACCTCTGGGCCGACATCGGTATCGTCTCGTGCGTGTCGATGAAGACCGGCAAGAGTGTCTGGCGCGAGCGGATCGGCGGCAAGTTCTTCGGGTCGCCGATCTGCGTCGACGGTCGCCTGTTTGCCATCGACGCCAAGGGCGTTGTTGTCGTCGTGGCCGCGAGTCCCGAGTACAAGCTGTTGGGCAAGAACCCGCTGGGCGAGGCTTCCAGGTCCACCCCAGCCGTTTCAGGCGGCAAGCTGCTGCTAAGAACCGATTCGCGGTTGATCGCCGTCGGTTCCGAGTAGCCACCGATCGGCGGTGCCACGGCTGGTCGTGTTCAATCACCGGTCTCTCAACGCAGCGGCTTCGGTTCACCCTCTTCGACCTGGGGACCGATCTTGCCCGTGAACTTGACCCCGGTCACCCGGTCGACGTTGTCGGCCCGGCGACGGCGGCTGGCCGGGAAGTCGCCCGTCCGCTGCCGCCACCTCTGTAACGCGTCCTCCAGTTGCTTGCGGATTGCGGCGTGTTGGGGATCGGCACCCAGGTTGCGGAATTCTCCGGGGTCGCGTCGTGTGTCGAACAGTTCGATCGCGGCCCGAGGCGCTCCGAAGATCCTCAGCTGGTCGGCATTGAGTCCGCCTGCGGCCCTGGCCTGCACCAGGTCCTGCCACGAAGGACAACGGCTGCAGTCGGCCGGATGGCCAAAGGGTCGATCCAGGTAGGCATTGGTGATCAGCTTGTGAGTGGTCGTCCTCACGCAACGGATGTGCTCATCGGCGTTGTGCCAGTTCCGCTCGGCGAAGATGTAATCACGTCCCGGCCGCGAGGGATCTCGAAGCACCTCCAACATGCTGCGGCCCACCATGGTCGACGGCTGCTTCAGCCCGGCCAGGTCGGTGAACGTCGGGGCCAGGTCGATCACGCTGGCCAGCCCGCGATGCACGCCACCGGCCTGAATTGTCCTGGGCCAGCTCATCACCAGTGGCGTCCCGATGCCCGAGTCGTAGACGGTGCCCTTGGCCCGCGGGAACGGCTCGCCGTTGTCGCCCAGGAACACGACCAGCGTGTTTGCGAACTGCCCGCGCTGCTTCAACTCGGCCACGATGCCCCCGATGTCCCCGTCCATCCGCCCGATCTCGTCGTAGTACATCGCCAGGTCGCGGCGGGTCGAAGGAGTGTCCAGCAGGTAGGCGGGCACAACCACCTTGGCCGGGTCGTGTGGCGGATCCAGTGCCCCGGCCCTGTAAGGCCGGTGGGCATCCCGGAACCCCACCCACATGAAGAATGGACTCTTGCCGGCCTGGTCCAGGAACTGAGGGAACTGCTTGACCGACTTGCCATACCAGTCGAACTGCTTCATCCCATTGCGACCATAGTGCGTCTTGAGCATGTGACCGGTGAAATAGCCCGCTTTCTTCAATGGCGTCGAGACCAGCACGCCATCGGCCGGCAACGGCATGTGCAAATCCTCGGCTCCGGTCTGATGAGGGTAGCGACCGCTGAGAATGCTGATCCGCGAGGGGCTGCACGAGGAGGTGGTCAGGAAGGCGTTGGTGAACTTCATGCCCGCAGCGGCCAGGGCATCGATGTTCGGAGTCCGGATCGACGGGTGACCGTAGCAGCCATAGTCCTTCCAGCCGATGTCGTCACCGATCACGACCAGGATGTTGGGACGGTCGCCAGCCAGGAGCGGTGAGGTGGCCAGTGCCACGAGAAGCAAATGGCGAATGAGCGAGTAGAGCATAGACGAGACCCTGGCCTTCAGAAGATCCAGCTGTCGAGGGCACCGAAACGATAGTAACCTGCCGGGGTGCACGCAGCCTACCGACCGGATCGGGTCGGATTCGTGGAGATTGACCGGCCTACGACACCGAGACTATTCTGGAGGGTCAGACCGAGTGACCGGAGTCGTTTCGATGCACAAGTTCGCCGCTCTCGCGGTGCTCCTGGCCGTGGCCTGTCCGGGTTGGTCATCGTCGGTCAACTCGGCCGAGGCGGCCGACCCCTACGCGGTCGAGATCTCCAAGGACAAGCCGGTAGCCTGGTGGCGGTTCAACACCACCGGTTCTCCGTTCGCCAGCCGCGGCACGGCGCAGCTGCCGGCCACGGCGACCAGTTCGGTCGAGACGGGTGTCCCAGGACCCCGGCCGCCCTTTTACCCACTGTTCGACTCCACCAACCGCTCGGTCGGACTTTCCGGAAGCGATCGCCTGGTGGTCACCGATCCGGGTGACAACAGCCCGCTCGACTTCACCAACGGGGATGCGATCACGCTGGAGGGGTGGGTGCAGTTGAACCGGATCAGCGGCGATCAGAACATCTACGTCATCGGCAAGGGCCGCACCAACAACAAGGGTCAAGAGTCCGAGAACCAGAACTGGGCCCTGCGACTGACCGGTCGCCAGGGAACCGCCCGGGTCAGCTTCCTGTTCCGGAACGCCCAGAACCGCTCCGGCGTGCGTAACGACTTTCACCGCTGGATCGCCGCTGTCGGTTTTTCGCCCGGGGACGCCTGGCACCACGTCGCGGTAACCTATGTCTTCGGCAAGCCGGACAGCCTGCGGGGCTACCTGGACGGTGAGCCGATTTCCGGGACCTGGGACCTGGGTGGCAAGACAACCGGGCCCCCGGTGGTGGACAACGACGAGGTCTGGATCGGCAGCACGCTGGGCGGAAACCCCGGTACGACGCTGCCCGGCCGGCTCGACGAGGTGGCCATTTACCGCACGGCACTGGCTCCCGTTCGACTCGCCGCGCACTTCAGGTCGAACCGTCCCGACCCACGGCTGGCCGAGATTCCCGATTCGAAACTGCCCGGCAACGCTGTGCTGGTCGAGCTGATCGAGAGCGTCCCGGCCAAGACCTCCTGGGATTTCCCCCGCACCCGCCCGCTGGAGCGCTGGCAACAACCCGCGGCCGCGTGGATCGGGCTGCCGCGACGATATTCATCCGGGGGGCTGATCGTCGATCGGCCAGCACCATTCCTGTTGCGAGCCAGGACCCGTCTCCACCTCCCCCCCGGCAAGTACCAGTTTGTCCTGCGGGCTCGAAACGCCGCGAGGCTCTCGATCGACGGTCAACTGGTCGCCTCGACCGGGTTCCTCAGCCGCAACGCCAGCGGCCACGAGGCCGTCCCCAAGCAGGTGAAAAGCAACCGAGATGATCTCGTGGATCTCTCGCCCGGACACAACCAGGCATTGGTCGACGTGAAACTCGAGCCGGGCAAGAGTAATGGTCACCTGGTGTTGCTCGAGACGTTTGTCGGGGGCGAGGGTGTGCGGACCGAGCTGGGTGAATTGATGATCGGATTCGCCCCCGAGGGCAAGCCCTTCCGACTGCTGTCGGCCGATGGCACCCCGCCGATCGGTCTCTCGGAAATTGAATGGGATCGCTACATCGTCGCTTTCGAGCAACAACTGGTTGCCTGGAACGACCAGAGACGTCGAACCAGTGACCCACTCGAACAGGAATACTGGAAGCGCCGACACCGGCTGGCCCGGCAGGCGATTCCTGAGGTACCACTGCCTGGAACCGACTCTTCGCTGGCGGCGGTTGATCGCTGGCTAAAAGCAGCCGACGCGCCCGGATCCGACGAAGCCGTCGTGGCTGACCACACCTTCTTTCGCCGCCTGGTTCTCGACACGACCGGCGTGGTGCCGACGCTGGCGGAGATCGACTGGTTCGTCAATCGACCGGCAGAGACTCGTCGCAACAACGCGATCACTCGCTTCCTGGCCGACCCGCGATGGGCCGACCACTGGACCGGGTACTGGCAGGACGTACTGGCCGAGAACCCGGGAATTCTCAAGCCCAAGCTGAATAATACTGGTCCGTTTCGTTTCTGGATTCATGAATCGTTCCGTGACAACAAGCCCATCGACCGATTCGTAACCGAGCTGGTGCTGATGAAGGGCAGCTCTTACGGAGGCGGTCCGGCCGGATTTGCAATGGCCACCCAGAATGACGTCCCGATGGCGGCCAAAGCACATGTGCTGGGGACGGCTTTTCTGGGGATCCAGTTGAAATGTGCCCGTTGCCACGACGCTCCCTATCACCCGTTCCGGCAGAAACAGCTCTTCAACCTCGCCGCGATGCTGAATCGCAAACCCCTGACGCTCCCCAAGACCAGCACGATCCCCGGTGGACCACCCTCCGCCGATTCCCCGGTCAAGGTCACGCTGAAACCGGGAGCCACGATCAACCCCGCCTGGCCCTTTACCGAGCTGGCCCGAGGCGACCTGCCCGGCGGAGTCCTCCGTGATCAAGACAATCCCCGCGAACGACTCGCAGCACTGGTCACCTCGCCCACCAACACCCGTTTCGCACAGGTGCTGGTCAACCGGCTCTGGAAACGTTACCTCGGCTGGGGATTCGTCGAACCGGTCGAGGACTGGCACGACGCCAGGCCGGCCCATCCCGGACTGCTCGATTTCCTCGCACGTGAACTGGTCCGCAGCGGATACGACCTCAAGCACGTCGCCGGGCTCATCTTCCAGTCCCGCGCCTACCAGCGACCGGTGCTTGCCGGCGAAACAACCGCCTCAAAGACACCTCCCGCAGCCGCTCCCCTCAGGCGACGTCTCGTCGCCGAGCAGATTGTCGATTCGCTGTTCGTCGTCAGCGGCAAGTCGATGCGGACCGAGTACCTGACGCTTGATCCCGAGGGTCGACGCGGGGCGAACACGTTCCTGAACCTCGGCATTCCACGGCGGTCGTGGGAGTTTGCAGCGCTGAGCAACGAGCGGGACCGGCCGGCGCTGGCCCTGCCCGCGGCCCGCAGCGTCGTCGACGTCCTGATGGCATTCGGCTGGCGCGAGAGTCGGCCTCATCCGACCACCCTCCGCGACGGCACGATGACCGTGCTCCAGCCACTGGCCCTCGCCAACAGCATCGCCTCGCAGCGAACCGTCACACTCAGCGACGACCACGTGCTGACCGATCTGCTGATGTCCGAACTGTCGTTGCCCGACATCATCCAACGCCTCCATCTCAGCATCCTGTCGCGGCCGCCGACGTCCGAAGAGCATGCCGATCTTCTCGCGTTCCTTGCACCCGGTTTCTCGAAACGCCGCGTCGCCGGGGCCAGGCGGCTGCCGCCACCGAGTCGAAGACGGACCCGCGTCTCGTGGTCCAATCACCTCCATCCCGAAGCCACCCGCCTGAAACTTGCGCTCGAACAACGCGTCCGCGACGGCGATCCGCCGACCAGAAGACTGGATGGCGAATGGCGCGAGAGAGCCGAGGATGTGATCTGGGCCCTGGTAAATTCTCCCGAGTTCGTGTTCGCACCATGACCGACTTCCCAGCCAACCCGATCGATTCCCGACGCCGGTTCCTGCACCAGGCCGCGTCGCTGACCGCGCTGGCTCCGGCGATCGGGCTGGCCTCCGAGCCGCCCGGAAATGAGCCCGGAAAGCCGTTCGGCAAGGCAGAGAACTGCATCCTGTTGTGGCTCGGCGGAGGAGCCTGCCACATCGATACCTGGGACCCCAAGCGGAAGGGCGATGGCAAGAAGATCGCCGGTTCCTACTACGACCCGATCCCCACCTCCGTGCCCGGCGTCCAACTCTGCGAACACCTCAAACGCTCAGCCCGCCTGATGGACCGCTGTGTGCTGTTGCGAGGTGTTCACCACGAGGTGATCGACGAGCATGCCGCGGCCACAAATCGCATGCACACCGGGCGGCCGCCTTCGGGGACCACCATCTACCCGTCGATCGGCTCGGTCGTCGCCCACCAACGGGGCGCCGTCGGAGACGGCGTGCCGCCCTACGTCGTGATCGGATACCCCAGCGCCAGTCGGGGACCGGGATTCCTGGGTGCCAAGGCCGGATACCTGTACCTGACCGATACCGAGTCGGGACCGACAGGACTGCAACGGCCCGGTGGAGTCGACCAGACTCGCCAGCTACGGCGAGAGAAACTGCTGGGCCGCATCCGCCAACGGTTCCTCACCAAGAACCCCGGTGACGAGCGGGTCCGTGACTACTCGGCCGCCGCCGACCTGGGCCTGAAACTGGCCGGGCGAAAGTTCATGAACGTGTTTGACCTGAAGTCCGAGAGCGATGCGTTGCGAAGCGGGTACGGATCCGAATTCGGACAACGCTGCCTGCTGGCACGTCGGCTCGTCGAATCGGGTGTGCGGTTTGTCGAGGTCGCCTTCAACCTAAACTTCATCAATGGCACCGGCTGGGACACTCACAACGAGGGCCAACAGCAGCAACACCGCCTGATTGACCAACTCGACCAGGGCTTCGCTGCACTGATCTCGGATCTCGAAAAACGCAACCGGCTCGACCGCACGCTGATCGTGATCGCCTCGGAATTCGGGCGGCCACCCGAGTTCGACAAGGGGGGAGGCCGAGGACACTACAGCAAGGCCTTCAGCGTCATGTTGGCCGGCGGCGGACTGAAGACCGGACAGGCCATCGGCACCACCGACGAGCTGGGAAAGAAAATCCTCAAGCACCCCGTCTCAATCCCCGACCTGCACGCCACCATCTACGCGGCACTGGGGATCAACCCGGCCAAGGAACTCTATGACGGCGTCCGCCCGGTGCCCATCACCGACAACGGACGTGCCGTGGCCCAGGCATTTGTGTAGCGAAACGGCCTGCCACCGGTCCCGTCGCACCTGATTGACCACGTCGACTTACACCACCTAACCTAGGGCCTCCGCACACCCGCGTACCCACCGCTGGAGCCGCCATGCGCCGCCATCGTCTCGTTCTCCTGGCCTGCCTCACCACCGCAGCCACCACCGCAGCCGCCGCCGACGAAGCGAAACCACTGGCCGCCTGGAGCTTCAAGGAAAACACCTCGGGCTGGACCTCGGTGAAGGACTGCAAGCTGACGGTTGCCGACGGCGTGTTGAGGATCCAGTGCACGGGAAATGATCCACACATGGTTGCGGCTGTGCAGGTCAAGAGCGGCTGGCACCGGTTGACCCTGAGGGCCCGCTTCCGCGGCCGCCTCAATGGGCAGTTGTTCTGGGGAACCGAGGCTGAGTCGGATTTCAGCGAGGCACGCTCAGAGGTATTCCAGTTCCGGGCCGGCGGTGCCATCTGGGCCGACTACCACATCTTTTTCCACACCGACAGCGACCTGGTCCAGTTGCGGCTCGATCCGGGCAACCGCAGGGGCCGCGTGGAGCTGGCAGCCATAACACTTCAGCGGAAACGGCCTCCCGCACCGCAGGCGACCCCCGTGAAGCGGATCAAGGCGGCTCCGGGCTTCAAGGTTGAACTGCTCTACTCGGTCCCCATCAAGCAGCAGGGTTCGTGGGTCGCCCTGGCCACCGATCCCAAGGGTCGTCTGATCACATCCGATCAGTACGGCAAGATGTACCGCATCACTGTGCCGCCGATCGGCCAATCGAGCCAGGGCATCAAGCTCGAGACCATCCCCGCCAAGATCGGCATGGCTCATGGCATCGTCCACGCATTCGACAGCCTGTACGTGATGACCAACGGTCCCGGCGGCGGCCTGTACCGGGTCACCGACAGCGACGACGACGACCAGTACGACACGGTCAAGCAGCTACGGGCCGTCCCCGGCGGCGGTGAGCACGGTCCTCACGCCGTCATCCTCGCGCCCGACGGAAAGTCGCTTTACGTCTGCGCCGGCAACCACACCAACCTGGTAAAGATGGAGAAGTCGGTGGTGCCGCGGAACTGGC
>Ga0310123_10002710_pt1 | contig 13961 bp, 11 predicted proteins | sample CB6_AW_1057_MG_FD_203505 | JGI IMG/M metagenome (GOLD analysis project Ga0310123, IMG submission 203505) | Marine microbial communities from Western Arctic Ocean, Canada - CB6_AW_1057 | ecosystem: Environmental > Aquatic > Marine > Oceanic | place: Canada: Western Arctic Ocean | collected... | reverse complement strand
GAGGCATTTTTTCATCTTAAACTATCGCTTCCCCATAATAGTTACACTACGAATGGCTACTCTCCAGAGATATCGTAGATCATGGTCGCATCCCAACCTCTATTGGTTCCACCATAGTGCGGGTATATCAAAATACTCTCAATCGCATTGTCGATTATGGACTCATAATTAACTCGTTCCGTATCGGATGGCTCAACCTCCAGTGGAGTGGCCAGCGGGCGTTCATCAATCCTCGCCCATTGATAGGGAATATCTGGTCCCACGTCGCGTTGCTGTTCAAGAATCATGATGTGATCGAAAGTAATCGGCTTCACTTGTTGAATCGTGGTTAGGTTTTGACGTGCTGGTTCAAATGACCACAAGACAGACCCGTATTGGAGAAAATTACGGTGAACGACAGATGAATCGCGCTATCGATGAGCGGGTGGTGCGTTACTTCGTGGCTGATTGCCCCCCTGGGAACACGTTCTCGGAATAGACCGAACCGATATGACGCCCAGGTTGCCGCCGCTACAATCGCCACAATCTGAACGATGTCCTTGGTGATACCGACGATCCACTTGAGATGGTCAGTCGGCGTTACCGTCAGAGGTGTTGCCTGGAGTGACGCGGTGGCAGGCGAAACCGGATTGCCAGAGGCACATCCGACTGCTATCGTAGCCAGCAGGCTTGCTCCGATGAGGATTTGAATAGCGGTTTTCGTTAGGCTACGAATTTGCGGACTCGCTTGCAAAACGTAAGGACTGACAACAGGATAGTCATTATCTGTAGCAAAACAGAGAACCATCGAGGCCAACACGAAGACAATCGTGTATTAAATTACGACTCCAATACGACCTAACAAATAACGAGGCGAACATGAGCGTTGATCCCATCACCCTTGAGATCGTCCGAGGCGCGGTAAGCTCCATCATCCTTCAGATGGAGGGGCTGGTTGAGCGCACGGCCATGTCTCCGGTCATCAAAGAAAAGATGGACTATTTCGTAGGCATCTATGATCTAAAGGGCAGAATTGTGGACGCCTTTCTATCCACCAGCGGCCCGAAGATCGTCGATCCAGTCATTCGTGTCTACCCCATTGAGGACATGGAACCCGGCGACTTGTACTGGTACAACGACCCCCACCTCTCTAAAGGAGCCATCCAGCATACCGGGGATATGTGTTTCCTCTCACCTGTCTTTCATGAAGAAAAGCCTGTCGGGTTTGCAGTCAGCTTCGGTCACTTTTGGGACATCGGAGGCAGTGTCGCAGGCAGCCTTTCGCCTAAATCCTCGGAGATATTTCATGAGGGGATTCTGGTCCCTCCCATTCGCATAATGAGGAACGGAGAGCTGAACCGTGAGGCCTACGCCGTCATCCTCAACAACTCTCGATTTCCTGAGATGCTGGAGGGCGACACCCGCGCTCTGATGGCCGCGTGCCGTCTGGCCGAAGACCGGCTTCAGGAGCTTATGGACCGCTATGGGCAATCCCAGGTTCTAGAGGCTTTCGACCAGATTATCGAGCGCAGTATCGCCGAGTACAGAAAATTCGCCCGTGAGGTGATTCCTGAAGGAGAACACCACTTCTTCGACTATGTCGACGCCGACCCTGTGGACGGCGAGCCTCGTCGCGTGGACGTGAAGTTCATCCATAATGGCGACAGACTGGTGGCCGACCTCACAGGCTCCGGTCCCCAGGCCACCGGCCCGGTCAACTTCATCACAAGCCCCGGAGCCTTCAACCTGATAATGGCCCGTCACCTGAGTTACATGAACCCGGAGCTTCCTTTGAACGAGGGCGCGGTGGATTTTCTGGACGAGGTTCGCACCAAGCCTGGCACCATCACATACCCCATCTTCCCCGCGCCCGTGGGACTGCGAAGTCACACCGTAATCCGTTTGATGGGCTGTCTGGGCGGGATAATCGCTCAGTCCAACGGAGGCCGCGCTCCGGCTTCGTCACCCGTCTATGTCATATACAACCTGAGAACCATCGGCGATGGCGGAAAATACCTGTACTTCAGCGAAGGGATAGGCTCAGGGCAGGGCGCGAGACCCCATGCTGACGGACTCAACGGCATCTACTTCCGCGACCAACGCAACTATCCTGTTGAGTTCGAGGAAGGCGAGTTTCCGCTGAGGATTGAGCGGTATGCCATCCGGCCCGACTCCGCCGGCCCCGGATACTTCCGAGGCGGGTGCGGCATCATTCGTGAGGTGCGGATCATGGTAGATTGCACCCTCAGCACTCGGATGGACAACGTACGGTTCCCGTGTTTTGGTATCGATGGCGGCATGTCCGGCTGGCCCGGTCGGTTCACTTTGAATCCTGGCGCTCCCGATGAGAAGGATATACCTCCGGCCAGCGAGGGGATTTCCGTCAAGTCGGGAGATATTCTCAGGATCGAAACGGGCGGAGGCGGAGGTTGGGGAGACCCGTTCACCCGAAACCCAGAGGATGTCCAGCGAGATGTGTTAGAGGGCTATGTGACCCAACGCGCCGCGCTGTCAGAGTATGGCGTTGCGCTCTTCGATAATGGTCGAGAGATCGACCAACCCGACACCAAAGCCGCTCGAAACCAATCTCGATCTCCGAGGCCAGACGTTGATCGCGGCCCCCACGGTCAGGAGTGGTTGAACCGGCTGGGAGTTTCTTCATAGCAAGGTAGTCGAAAATTTCCTGCCGACATTCTATCTCCAGCCCGAAGGAATCTCTCACATTCGAGCGGCGACGCTCCTGCATTGGGTAACGATTTAGTGAGCCAACTCCCCGCCTTGACGGCGTTGACTGTTGTTTGTAACCTATGCTGACACAATTCCCAAGGCCCAACACAACAGCAAAAGGAGTCCCGCATGGCTACCAGCACGCAAACCTATGAAGTTGAAGTCGCGGATGTAGAATATCTCCGACATGTAGACACCCCACTGATGGCGCGTGTCTACAAGCCCCAAGGCGCCGGACCGTTCCCCATCATGGTCGAACTGCATGGCGGGGCCTGGGTCCGGGGAGACCGCCTGAACGGCGATTCGGCCAACGAAGCGCTGGCCAAGTTGGGAGTAATAGTGGCGGCCCTGGACTTCCGAATGCCCCCAGATGGGCCGTACCCGGCCTCTATGGCCGACATCCACTATGGGGTTCGTTGGTGCAAGACTCAGGCTGCGGAATGGAACGGGCGCCCCGATGCCATCGGCGCTATGGGCACCTCGAGCGGCGCGCATCAGGCCGTGCTGCTAGGCATGCGCCCGAACGATCCGCGTTACGCCGAACTGTCACTGCCAGCCGGGGCTGAGGAAGTGGACGGAACACTGGGCTGTGTGATTCCTATTTCCCCCGTGATCGATCCCCTGGGACGCTACCATTATGCCCAGGGCCTGCGAGAGGATGTCACTCCGCCAGACGGGATGGCGACCGAGAACGTGGTGAAGTCTCATGACGCGTACTGGCAGACCGAAGAGGCCATGGCTGAAGCGGCGCCGGCGCGTATTCTGGCCGGCGGAGAGCGCACAGCCCTGCCGCCCGCGTTGTGCGTCGCGCGCAGCTACGAGGCGGCGCATCCACGCCCGGACCTCGACGAATTCATCGAGCAGTACCGTAAGGCCGGCGGCCAGATAGATGTGAACATCTTCGAGGGCGAAGGCCCAGGATTGTTGAGCGACCTCTCCTCGCCAATCGCCAAAGAGACGCTCGATCTGATGAGCGCATTCATCCACCAACACTTGGGATAATCTAGACAGACTGGCGCGCAGTCGGGGGCCAAGTAGGTTCCAAGTTTTTTCCTGACGCCGCGCCAGTTTTTTAGTCTATTTGCTGGGGGCGTTCGCTTTCCTGGCTCCTGATCCACCGGAAGCCAGCCTCGGCCGCAGAGGCCAGGCAAAGATAACCCGGTTTTACGGACTGATCTTGCCAAAAAACAGTGCCCTCAGGAAACGTGATGGTCGAAGAATTGGTAGAAATGATAGCCACTGCTTTCGCCCCAGGCGCCGCATCAGCAACGAAGGACAGAGCACCTCATGCGGTCAAGGACGCTTATTAAGATCTCAAAGGGATTCTTAGTCGCCGGTTCCGTGGCAACACCTCAGCGGAAATGGCACTGTCAGAGGCAGAGAAAGCCCCGGAAACGGGGGAATTACCTTTGGCCAAGAGCATAGAGTATGTATCCGATGATGAGGTCTTTGAGCTTACCAGGCGTTTGATGGACTTGTTGGAATCAGAGTTAGCGTCGAGGCCTGGAGACACCTACAATGTCTATGCCCGTAATTTCCAGGGCACGGTGACTGGCCCCACCGCTGAGGTTACGCAGCATTTCAACAGTCCACCTGACAAAAATCCCGATGAATGATCGAGTGAGTTCAGATGTCTTCAGAGCAAGAGCTCGACCGATATAATACTGATGCCATGGTCTCTCTGGACAACGTAAGCGGTCCTGACGCACAAGTCACCAATTACTTTGGGAACCCTCCATTGCAAAGGCGAGAATTCGCCTGTTGGGCAAAATAATGCAATTCGATTCATGAGTTTACAGAGGCACTAATCACGTAGGAGAGCAACGGACATGGCTATATTCTCAGGCGGCGACGTATTTGCGAAACTGGGTGTTCGGCACGTTATCAACGCGCAGGGGAACCAGACGGTTCTCGGCGGCTCAAGCCCGTCGGACGTTGTCCGAGACTCTATGGAAGACGCCAACGGCAGCTATGTCGAGATGCGGGAACTCCTGGAAAAATCAGGAGAATTCATCGCAGATTTGGTCGGGACCGAGGCCGCATACGTGACCGCCGGCGGCGCGGCTGCGATGGCCCTCAGCACGGCGGCCTGCATGGTTGGCAGCGACCCGGACAAAATACTCCAACTACCGGACACAACCGGCCTGAAGAATGAGATTCTCATTCAGAAAAAGCAGAGGTACAGCTACGACCGCGTCTATACGTTTGCAGGCGCAGACCTAATTCCCGTAGGAGACGACCACGGCTGTTCCGCCGAGGAGTTGGAGGAGGCTATCGGCCTCAACACGGCAGCTATAGCCTACTTCGTCCAGCCCGACTGGGATGACTCGGTGGTGTCTCTTGAGGAGACAGTCAAGATTGCCCATGCCCATGACGTCAAGGTGATCGCCGATGCGGCATCACAGATTTACCCTCTGGACTACATGCTCAACAACGCTCAGGGAGCCGATCTTGTGTGCTTCGGGGCCAAGTATCTCGGCGCCCCACACGACACCGGTTTCGTTTGCGGGACCAAAGAGATGGTTGACGCCGTTGTGGCCAACGGGTTCATAGGGTTCCACACAGGCGGCAGACGGGCAATGGGCAGAGCATACAAAGTCACGCGCCAAGGCATCGTCGCCGTAATCGCCGCGTTGGACGAATGGTTCACTATGAACCACGAGGACCGGCTTCTCGCCATCGACAATAGGCTGACTCATATGGAAACTGGCCTGCAAGGGATGCAGAACGCCGAGGCCCAGGTGTTACAAAACGATCGATTCTGGGGCGCGACGCTCCACGTGAAGGTGGATCCCGCTACCGGCCTGACTGCCCAGGATGTCCTGGATAAATTGGACGAAGGCAATCCGAGGATATGGGCCAACTCCGTGGGTGACGACACCGTAACCTTCAATGCCCACACCCTGAACGCCGACGAAGAAGACATCATTGTCCAACGTCTGCGTGAGATTATTTCATAGTGGCCTCGCCGTCATTCTGAGCGAATCCGAGACACATGATCGCAAGAGGGCCACGTTTGTCTCAGATGCGACCAGATTCTTCGCTGTCGTTCAGAATGACAGGCTCCTGACACCTAAAACCTGATACTGGAGGAACCCCATGACCACACAGAAACTCCGACTGGGAATCATTGGAGCCAACGTCGGCTACGGCTGGACCCCTCGCGCCCATGCTCCAGCGATAGCCAATCTGCCGGACATCGAGCTTACAGCGGTATGCACTGCTCACGAAGAAACTGCACGTGAGTCCGCCGAAAAGTTCGGCGCGAAAATGGCTTTCCATAATCATATGGAGATGCTTGAGAAGGCTGATCTGGATGTCGTAGCTGTCGTCGTGCGGGTTCCCATTCACCACCAACTGGCGATGGATGTCCTGCGTGCGGGCAAGCACGTCTATACTGAGTGGCCGCTGGGAGCCAATCTCCAGGAAGCCCAGGAGATGGCGGACCTGGCACGAGAGAATGGCGTTCTGTCGATGGTCGGTCTTCAGTCTCGCGTCGCTCCCGTTTTCCTGACGCTGAGAGACCTGATTGCCGATGGCTACGTGGGCGACGTGCTGTCCGTCAATCTCAACCAGATAAGCTCTGGTGTCCTGACCAGGGTATCGGGCCGAACGTGGCAGAGGGACAACACACTGGGAGCCACGACGCTGACAATACCCTTCGGTCATTCGATAGACGCACTGTGCATGTGCTTGGGCGAGTTCGAGAGCGTGTCGGCAACGGTTCGCACTCAAGTCCCACAGTGGCACGAGACCGACACCGACAAGATGGTGGACGTGACTGCCCCGGATAACATCATGGTCAACGGAACGCTGGCCGGCGGCGCGGTGGTGTCAGCGCAGTCCAGCAGCATCCCTTACCATGGTTCGGGCTGGAAGCTGGAGGTTTACGGACGCGAAGGCACGCTGGTGGTGACCAGCGGCGACTCGCCTTCCACAAGCGGAGCGCGGCTTCAAGGTGGCAAGGGCGACGTGTCGGAGTTGGAGGATATGGAGATTCCAGCCCGCCACACATGGGTTCCGGACTCGGTTCCCCAGGGCCCTCCTTTCAACATCGCCCAGCTATGGAGTCGATTTGCGGATGCCATCCGATCTGGAGAACGCGTCGAGCCTGACTTCGACACAGCCGTTCAACGCCACAAATTGCTGGACGCCATACGGCGATCGTCAGACACGGGACAAGCCCAGACTCCATGACCAATGCCGTTGAAAACTACGAACTGGGCGATGTGGTTTTACAGTCGGGCCTCACGTTGCGAGGCGCGAGTCTGGCATACAAGACTTTTGGAGAACTGAACGCTAATCGAGACAACGTAATCGTGTTTCCGACGTTCTTCGGCTCCAACCACACGGGCAACGAACCGATGATCGGCGAGGGCATGGCGTTGGACCCGTCGCGATACTTCGTTATAGTGCCCAACCTGTTCGGCAACGGGATGTCGTCGTCCCCCAGCAACACTCCGCAGCCGTATGATCGGGCGCGTTTCCCAAAGGTAACCTACTACGACAACATCACGTTCCAGCATCGCCTGGTCACGGAGCATTTCGGCGTCGAGCGCATCGCACTGGTCTGTGGATTCTCAATGGGCGCACAGCAAACCTTCCACTGGGGAGCCCTGCATCCCGATGTGGTCGAGCGCATTGCTCCCTGGTGCGGCTCTGCCAAAACATCCCGGCACAACTTCGTGTTTCTGGAAGGAGTCAAGGCCGCGCTCACCGCGGACGACGCCTGGAACAACGGATGGTACGATCAACAGCCCACAAAAGGCATGCAGGCGGCGGCCCGCGTTTACGCGGGCTGGGGGCCGTCTCAGGCGTTCTACCGTGAGAAGGTATATCTTGAGATGGGGTTCTCGTCTGTTGAAGACTATCTCATCACAGGCTGGGAGGGCCGATTCCGAGAGACTGACGCTAACGACTTTCTGGCGATGATAAACACATGGCAAAACGGCGACATCTCCAACAATCCGATCTACGATGGCGACTTCGAGGCCGCGCTTGGTTCAATCAAGGCAAAGGCCATCGTCATGCCGTCCCAGACCGACCAGTACTTCCCTCCAGAGGACAACGAGATCGAGGTGTCCCACTTGCCCAACGCTGAGCTTCGGGTCATCCCGTCGATATGGGGTCACCTGGCAGGGGGGCCGGGTCGCAATCCTGTCGATACTCAGTTTATAGACGACGCGCTGAAGGAGTTACTGGCTAGCGGAACATAGGGAGAATCTATGCCCGAAGATCAAAAGTACGACCTGAGAGGCCAAGTCGCGATAGTAACCGGTGGAGGTCGCGGAACAGGCCGAGCTTTCGCGCAGGCGTTGGCCGAGGCCGGAGCGTCGGTTGCGGTTACGGCTCGTACTCAGATCGAGCTTGACCAGACCGTTGAACTGATCCGCTCCGCTGGAGGTCACGCGATTTCGATTCAAGGTAACGTTTCCGACTCAGCGGCGGTCGGGCGGGTTGTCAAGACAACAGAGCTCCAGCTCGGTCCTGTGGACATTCTGGTTAATAACGCGGGCGTGACAGGGCCCGTGGGTGCTGAGTGGGAGGCCGACCCCGACGACTGGTGGCGCACGATGGAGATCAACCTGCGCGGGCCGTATCTCATGACCAGAGGCGTGTTGCCTGGGATGGTCTCTAAAAAGTGTGGTCGGATAATCAATATTTCGAGCGCTGTGACTGTGCGAACCTTCCCATACTTCGCGCCCTACACCGTGTCTAAGGCTGCCATTATCTACTACACCCAGAATCTGGCGGGTCAGGTCAAAGAGCATGGAATCAGCGTGTTCGCTTACCACCCAGGCGGACCTGAGACCGAGATGTCCCGCTATCTGGCTGAGTCTTCGGAGGTTCACGAATCTGTGGGCAACATATTCCGAGGCCTGTACGAACGCGGTGCCCACACTCCGATGGAGATTCCTGTGCGCGACGTTATGCTGATGGCCTCAGGCAAAGCCGACGCTCTGACCGGTCGGTTCCTCATCCACACCGACGACCTGGAAGAGATGCTTGCGCGAGTTGGTGAGATTGAACGCGATGATCTCTATGTCTTGACCCGGAGGACGTAGGAAGAGTCGTGTTTTCCGGTGTCGGTAAGTCAGGAATTTGTCATTCTGAAATCGGAACTGAAGAACCTGGTCAGTGCAATTCAACTTCTGGCCTGCACGTGACCAGATGGTTCGCCGCTCAGCATCGCGACCTTGTGATCGTCAATCACTTCATCGATTACGTGTTGTGGCAGCGGGCGATCCCGAAGTTGGTTCGTCAACCGCCAGTTGTAGAGGCCATATATGGGTAGTTTGATTAGGGAGAGTAAGTCCATCCTGCTAACACACTGAATCCACAATGCAGTTGTGCCCTGCGCCAATTTCTAATATTTTTCAGGTCTCATCGAGGTCCATTGAAGACGCCACACTCCATCCGAACGCTCATCTCAGCGACCACCGGAGTCAGTCACCCCGGACAGTGCCCCCTGCGCACGCGATTCAGTCATTGTGCCTCTTTTTTGGAATACAAAGCGGCGCTAGGTGGAGTCTCCCAACCGGTACGCCCTCCGAGCAGTGTCCCTGAACAGTGATGCCTTCTCAGAGTCCGAAAAACCTTCCGAGATACGTTTGAATGCGTTCCACATCATGTTGTAGGAGTACGACACCTTATCCACAGGGAAATTGCTTTCGAACATGCAGCGGTCGGGGCCGAACTGTTCGATGCAGTAGAGGTAGTACGGCTTCATTGCCTCGGCTAGCTCTTCCGATCCGATGGGTTGGTCACGCTCGTGCCAATCGTAGCCGGTGAAGACCATCCCCAGACCACCGACCTTGACCGTCACGTTTGGGCATGTCGCCAGGTCTGCCATAGACTGTTTCCAGGTCTCCAATACCTCGTCGCGGCGTCCTTGGTAGGGGCCGATGCCTATGGGGCCGCCGATATGGTTGAGGATGATGGTTATGTTCGGGAACGCCCGCGCCAGGTCTGTGACTTCAGGAATCTGAGGGTGATAGACCCAGCCCTCGAAGCTCAGATTCATAGGCTCCATCCGAGCGTACCCTTCTCGGAATTTCGAGTCCATAAGTATCCCTTCGGGTGGAGCGCCCGCTACGTTCGCATTGACATTCGCGTCCCAGGCTGCCCTGTGTCGGATTCCTCGAAATCGGTTCGGGCTGGCTTCCAGGTGGGCTTCAAGAACCTCGGTCACTGAGTCTCCCAGCGTGAAATCTGCGGAGCTTACGATGCCAGCGGCGACCTCTGTGGAGCCATGGTTCCCCGTTGCGCTCTCGTCGGCGATGCCCTGAACATAGACAGTCTCGCCCACAACTTTCAGAGCTTCCGGACCGTCGTCCAGATATTCAGAACTGCACTCGACAAACACCGTCTCAGTGATGTTGTGGCCTGATCCTGTATCACCTAACAAATCTTCCAGGATATATCTGCTGGATGGACGGTCCCAAAAGTGGTGATGCGGATCGCATATGGGCAGGTCCGGGTCGATCACGTCTTCGGCTGTCAGGGCCAGCCACGCCTGGCGGTCTGTGGTCATGCTGTCTCCCTAGTAAGTTAAATGTCTTTAGTTTGATTCGTTAAGGTTCGGTTATCGCGCTTAAACCTTCGAGCCCTGGATACGCCGTTCTCGGCCCTCCCACTCGCGATCTCGGAGGATGAATTTTTGGATTTTGCCGGTGGCGGTTTTGGGCAGGTCTCCGAACTCTACGTGTTTAGGAGCCTTGAATCGGGCTATGCGCTCCTGGGTGAATGCGATGATCTCCTGAGAGTCTATATTGGCGCCCTCGCGGGCCGAAATGAACGCTTTGGGAACCTCGCCCCATCGGTCGTCGGGAACGCCCACGACGCAGACCTCTAGAACTCCGGGATGCTCCATGATGACTTTTTCGACCTCCTGACTGGAGATGTTCTCTCCGCCGGAGATTATGATGTCTTTGGCGCGGTCCTGAAGCTCGATGTACCCGTCTGGATGCCACACGGCCAGATCGCCGGAGTGGAACCACCCGCCCTTGAAGGCGGTGTCGGTGGCGTCCTTGTCGTCGAAGTAACCGGTCATGACATTGTTGCCTCGCATGACCACCTCGCCCATACTCTTGCTGTCCTGGGGAACGTCGTGCATGTCCTCGTCAACGACTCTCAAATACGGACCTGCGAGGATGAATGGCACACCTTGGCGCGACTTGAGGTTTGCTCTCTCCTCAATGGGAAGTTCGTCCCAGCCGGGTTGCATGGCGCATATTGTGTGCGGCCCGTAGGTTTCCGTGAGTCCATAGGCGTGGTGAATGACGGCGCCCATGCCTTCGATAGTGCGGATGACCTGGGGAGCAGGAGGAGCGCCTGCGGTCATGATCGAGAGGCCAGTCAGATCCGCTTCAGCGGCTTCGGGCGCCGAGTACATCATGGTCAGAACGGTTGGCGCGCCGCACATATTCGTGACGCCTTTCTCTCGGATCAGTCTGTAAATCTCGGCGGCGTCAACGCGGCGCAGGCACAGGTGCGTGCCGCCCATCGCGGTGATTCCCCACGTGTGGCACCAGCCGTTGCAATGGAACATGGGTAGTGTCCACAGGTAGATGCTGCGCCACGTGACTCCAGACTCCACCATCTCGCCCAGGGCGTTGAGGTACGCCCCGCGAGCGTGGTACTGAACCCCCTTGGGAAGTCCGGTGGTGCCGGAGGTGTAGTTTATGGCGATGGGGTCAAGCTCGGAGTCCAACTCCTCACGGTGCGTGCCTTCGGGAGCGGAGTCAAGGAAATCTTCGTATTCAGGGCCAGGGATGTCATCGACCACAGGCGCGACGTCTGCTACTTGAACGAAGGTTTCGACGTTAGGAACGTCGCCCATGAATCCGCGCACAGTGTCGGCGAACTCGGTGTCGAACACCAGCACCTTGGCGCCGGAGTGGTTAAGTATGTAACCGATTTCCCGAGACGACAGACGGATGTTGACGGCCACCAGCACAGCTCCAAGAGCCAGAGGGCCGTAGTGCCCCTCCAGCATCTGTGGGATGTTGGGGACCATAAAGGCGACCCGTTCGCCCTTCTTTACGCCAGCCTGCCTGAGCGCGCCAGCCAGTTTGTTGGTGCGCTCTGCGAACTCTGCGTAGGTATATGTTCTGTCGTTATAGATGATGGCAGGTTTGTTGGGATAGACCCCAACGCTTCTGTCAAGAAAGCTTATGGGGTTGAGGTCCTGAAACGATACTCCGTTGGTCATGTTGGACGCCTCCATCAAGAATGAGGCGAGTTTACCAACGAGGTATTTTCCCGTCAACTAAATCGTGCGTAGCCGCGCTAAAATCTCAAAATAGCAGCCAGCGTTCGAGATGAAGAGGCCCGATGGTTCATGTTAACCAATGGAGTTTTACGCCGTCGATGGTGAAAATTTCGCCATCCGAGACAAGCAGACCGAATCGACATGGGATGCTCAGGGCAACGCCGTCTCCGGTCCTCTCGAAGGGAACGTGTTAAAATTCGTGCCGTCATTCATTTCTGAATGCTACGGATGGTCAGGGTATCATCCTGAAACACAGTTGTTTGCTCAGGCTCGGTAGTCTGGCTTTTATCACATAGGCCAGGACGCGAGACCTGCCTTTTGGAGATCAGGCCGATTATCGACCATCATAAAACGTTCACCCTTGAAGCCAACGACGGCGGCGCTCGCGTCGGAACACTCCACACCGCCCACGGCGACGTGCCCACGCCTGCCTTCATGCCCGTGGCGACCCAGGGTTCCGTCAAAACCCTCGATTCCACCGACATTGACGCCGTCGGGACCAACATCCTGCTGGGAAACACATACCATCTGTACCTGCGGCCCGGCGTCGATCTGGTCGAGGAGATCGGCGGCCTGCACGGATTCATGGTGTGGGACGGCCCCATCCTGACCGACAGCGGCGGATTTCAGGGGTTCAGCCTGGAGCACCTTCGCAGGATCGACGAAGACGGCATACTGTTCAAGTCGCACCTGGACGGCTCGATGCACAAGTTCACACCTGAGGCGACTATCCAATACGAAGAGAGGCTTGGCGCGGACATCATCATGCCTCTGGATATGTGCGTCTCAGCCGACGCTGAGCGACATGTGGTGGAGCAGGCGGTCGAGCGCACAAACCGATGGGCTGTCCGGTGCAAAGAGGCCCATACTAGGGACGGCCAGCATCTGTTCGGTATCGTGCAGGGTGGGCTGTATGAAGACCTGAGACAGAGGTCTGCCGAGTTCATCATGTCTCTAGGATTCCCAGGCTACGCGGTGGGAGGCCTGAGCGTGGGCGAGGGCAAAGAGCGGATGTACGCTATGACGGGCGTGACAACAGAGCTTCTGCCTTCTGACGCTCCTCGATACCTGATGGGCGTTGGTTCTCCAGAGGATCTCGTGGAGAGCGTTGCGCGGGGCATTGATATGTTTGACTGCGTGCTGCCAACCCGCATCGCCCGAAACGGAGCGTTGTTCTCGAAGCAGGGCAGAATCAACATCGTCGCGGCATCCCACAAAAGGCGGGACGAACCGCTGGAAGAGGGGTGTGACTGCTATACCTGCCAGACATATTCCGCGGCGTATGTCCATCACCTGTTCAGGGCCAAGGAGTTGTTGGGGTTTCGTCTGGCGACCATCCACAACTTGAGGTTCATACTCCGGTTGATGGAGGAGATGCGCCAAGCGATATTAGAGGGCAGGTTCAAACAATACCGTGCGGAATTCCACGGCAATTTCACCCCACCCGACGAGCTGGTGAGGCATGTTCAGAGACAGAAGTGGTTGAAGTCCCAGGGGAGGCCAGGAGTCTAGCGCCTAGCCTCCGGCCACGGCTGGGACGATGCTGATCTCATCCCCCTCTGCGGTGGCAGAGTTGATGCCGTCCAGGAACCGGACGTCTTCGCCGTTGACGTAGATGTTGACGAAGTTTCGGAGTTCGCCCTGCTCGTCGCACAGGCGCTCCTTGAGTCCAGGGAACTGGCTGTCCAGATCGCCGATGATCGCGCCTACCGAGTCGCCGTTAACCTGCACCTTGTCCTGGCCGTTGGTCACACGGCGGAGAGGAGTCGGAATCCTCACCATTATGCTCATTTCAGATAGTCCTCTCTATGTTTTTTTGCGTTCTGTGGAGACGTTAATTTTCGACTCTGGTGTAGCCGCCACGAGATTCTTCGATTGGCTTCTCAGAATGGCGGTTTTGATGGCTATATCCGATTAGACACTAAATTTAGACATTAAATCTCGTTGTAGAGATTATCCCTGGATCACGTCGCCGCTGACC
>Ga0310123_10002708_pt1 | contig 13968 bp, 14 predicted proteins | sample CB6_AW_1057_MG_FD_203505 | JGI IMG/M metagenome (GOLD analysis project Ga0310123, IMG submission 203505) | Marine microbial communities from Western Arctic Ocean, Canada - CB6_AW_1057 | ecosystem: Environmental > Aquatic > Marine > Oceanic | place: Canada: Western Arctic Ocean | collected... | reverse complement strand
CAGCGATGGGCATAGAAGGGACCGTGGAGGTTCGCGCGGTCGCTCGGCGGCAAGTGCCGGCCGAACCAAATATTGAATTTATCAGATATGCCAATTTGGGCCACCGCATCGAGAACCTGTATCTCATTGCCCTGGTTCCCGAAGCCAGCCCCGCAGGACCCAGCTTCAGGACAGACAAACAGCGAGCCCCCGTAATTGATGTCGGTGTTAACCATGAAGCTGATGTTGTCGGACGCCTGACCGTTCACGTAGAAACGCAAGCTATTCAGCCTGAAATTGTCTACCGCGTCCCCGTCAGCAGGCTTATGGTGCAAGAAACTGGTCTGTAGACCCGCACCCACAGTGACCGGCGGTGGATCTTGAGCGTACAGCGGCGCCACACTCCACCACAGCAAACACGACACCAGCAGTACCAGCGTCCAACTCCAACGTGGTATACGAGTTCCAGCGTCCTTCCGACTCCATTGAGTGAGCACAGTTAGTCCTTTCCGCAATGTGTACCGTAATGCCACACTGAGCAATCGCGTCGAGCCTACCTCAGCGCTTACTGAGGCCAACAACCGACAACTAAACCTCTTTCAGTATCAAGAGCAATTGCCGTACCAAGTCTCGACACACGTACTCGGGTAGCGCGACTCGGCTCGACGACGTGTCGACAGACCTTCTCCAACTATTTAATTGGCAGTTCTTTACGCGGATCTTGCGACGCCTGATCGGCATAATCGTGAGTCTCTCAAGAGGTTTCCCAGCCGACAATACTTGTTGTTATAGCATCCATGAACATACATTTTTGTAGCATTACCGATTTCAGAGAGCCTTCTGTGGCCTACTCATAAGACTCTTTAGGCTTCGATCAAGATAAGATCAAGACAAAAATGTCTATTCAGATTCACTAGTCGACAGAAACGTCGTGCGACACTGCTTAAGCTACGTCCGCCGAACACACCGTCATGGATTCTGACCAACCGTCGGCGAGCTTGTCGTCGAGACCAGCGGCCGCAAGCGTGGTCGACGGAAGGGGTATGTCTGTCATCGCCGCCGCAAGAACGGCACGTGCGACAACGCGGTGCGCATCGAGGTCCCGACCATGAACGAGGCGGTGCTCCAGGCCATCGAGGAGCAGGGCTGACGCCGGAGGCGATCGAGCAGATAGTGCAGCTGACGGAGCGCGACGAAATGCGCGATCAGCAGGATATCTAGCAGCGCCTGGCGCGTCTGGTGGTGGCCATCGAGATCGGGGGAGAGGCCGCATCGCTGGTTGCGATGGTGACGGAGCTCGAACCCTGCCGAGTTGCCATCGACGGCGAGCTCCGCAGTTTTATCCGGTGCCTCGACTGCGCCCGGAGGTGATGGAGGACTGGTTGACGGAATGCCTCGCGATCGTTGTCGTCCGACGGTTGCGGTCGATTGAGGTCCTCGAGAGGTTGGCGGCGCTCTTCGTGACGGAGGGGGTCCAGGCACAGGCCCATTCTGACAATGGTGCCGAGTTCACCGCGCAGCCGGTCCGGTGGTGGCTTGAGGCTTTGGACGTCGAGACGTTGTTCATCGAGCCCGGCAGTCCCTGGGAGAACGGCTATGTGGAACCCTTCAACGGCAAGCTGCGGGACAAACTTCTTGACCACGAGATCTTTTACACGCTTGCGGAGACCAAGGTCTTCATCGAACGGTGGCGTCGGGAGTACAACACGGTGCGACCGCACAGTGCGCTGCGCTATCGTCCCCCGGCGCCTGAGATGGTCAGGCCAACAGCGATTGGAGCGTTCGCAATGAGCCCAGCTCTCTCATAGCAACTGGCACAACCATGGGGGGCAGGTCAGGTGAGACCAGCGGCCGCAAGCGTGGTCAACGGAAAGAGTATGTCTGTCATCGCCGCCGCAAGAACGGCACGTGCGACAACGCGGTGCGCATCGAGGTTTCAACCATGAACGAGACGGCACCGGCTCACTTCGCTCCACCCGTTCCGGTGTTCGCAGCTGCCTCCCTTTCGACGAGGCGAGCTCCGGCGAGGCGGACCGGCATGCTGTAGTTCCCTTCGTGACACGCATACTCAAAGATCTGGTCCGGGTTCTTGGTCATCGTCGTCTGCGCAGTCCACGATTCGGCCCACGTCGCCGGATCGGTCACCGTGTATTCGTAGAGCAGCGTTCCTGCGTCCGTCCGTGTGAAGCGTTCGACCAGCGACATCTGTGCACTGGAACTCAACATATCAGGTTTCCCGGCCCGCTCATGCTTCCCATTGAAATTGGTGGTCTCGACAACCAGAACCTCGCCTTCCCAGCGGCCTCGGGAATCTCCCATCCACTGCGGAATGCCTGATCCTAGATGCGGCCGCCCGTCCAGAGCAATGACGCGCACGTCATGAATCTGTTCGACGAGAATCGCCACGTAGCCGGGTGCCTGAAACAGCTGAAGATTATTGTTGTAGGCACCGGGGTTGATGGGCGGGCCGGCCTTACTGTGATGGATGCACCGATCCCCCGAATCCATGTCCTCCCAAGACGCGGGCGGGACCACGCCACGATTCGCCTGGGCCACCCGAAGAGCCTCCGGTGAGGCGCCGCGCCGCTCCGCCTCCGGCGTCAACGCCGGCAGCCGGCCATCGGGTGGATCCACGATCCGTGATGTTCGCCGGGTGCCGACGATGGTCGTGCCCCGGTCGAACCAGAATTGGTTGTAGTTGCCGATAATGTCCCTGGGAACCGCGTCATCGAGACCCTCGATCTCAGCCAGGCGAGTGGCCTCGAATTGAGCTGCTTCCTCAGGAGTAAAGACCTCTTTCTCTGCCAGCTCAGCGGGCCGTTCCAAGGGCGTCAGGGTGCGGAAGTCCCAGACGCCCTGAAGGTCCGGATCACCCCACGGCGTCTTGTCCTGCGCTGCTGCAGGGGATGGCACCAGAAATACCGACGCGATCACGACCGCCAGTGCGAGGACATAACTTTGAAATCTCATCTGCTACCTCCAATGTCACCATCCGTGAGCTGACGACACCAGCCATCACTTAACAAGACTGCTGCCGACAGGACCGTCGTCGCGAGACCGTACACCCAGAGCTGGTACTGCGACTACTCAACCATCATTACAGACTCCACGGTAATCGTCTCGCCGGTCACCGAGCTATGGTACGATTCGCCAGTGACGGTCGCCATATTGCCCGCCAGCTTCTCGAGCTCCATTCGTACATCCTCGTCTGAGGTCTTGAGCGTATAGACGGCGTCCTCCACAATCAGGGCGAAGTCGGCGGCGATCCCGACGTGCCCGACGCACGCGAGGGTGCACTTCCTGGCGTCGTCCGGCGCCGGGTCCGGACCACGGATCGCGAGTAGCCGTCCGGAACTATGCGTGACACCACACGCCGTGTCACCCACGATGCCCGTCAACGTCATTTCCTCGGCGCCGAGCGGCGCCCCGCCGATTACGAGCCATCCGGTGAATGCCAATAGGGCGGACGTTTTGAGATGCATCGCTTGCCTCCTTTGCTTCAAATAGGGGTCTTTTCTGGGTTGTCCCGCCCAGAACGCTTATCGGTCTTACCTGTCACACCTAAATCGATTCCCTCTGGTCTGCCGCAACAACCGAGTGAGACGTATCGACACTACTGCGGCGCCTTCTTGCCCGCGGTGCGAGAGCCAGTCAGCAGGTTCCTCATGCCGTAGTTCCCCTCGTGGCATGCGTACTCGTAGATCCGTTCATCAGTTCGCGTCAGCGGGAATGTGGAGGTCCAAGGCCGCCTGAACGTCGTTGGACCTCCACTGTCACTGCGCAGCTAATCGTGTCGCCGTCGCAGCGACCACGCGGATCCCCCAGCCACGGACGCGCTGCGATTAGCATTGCGCCAATAGGCGATATTTTGGGCTCACTTTGCCCCACTCGTCACGGCGTTGCCAGCTGCCGCTTCCTTTTCGGAAGCACGAGCACCGGCGAGACGCACCGCCATACTGTAGTTCCCTTCGTGACACGCGAACTCGAAAAGGTTATCCGGGCTCAGATTCATCGTCAACTGCGCGGTCCAAGGTGTTGTCCACGTCGCCGGATCGGTCACCGTGTATTCGTAGAGCAGCGTTCCCGTGTCCGTCCGCGTGAAGCGTTCGACCAGCGACAGCTGTGCACTGGAACTCAACATATCAGGTTTCCCGGCCATGTCATGCTTTCCATTGAAATTGGTGGTCTCAACAACCAGAACCTCGCCGTCCCAGCGGCCGCGGGAATCTCCCATCCACTGCCGAATGCCGGATCCTAGATGCGGCCGCCCGTCCAGAGAAACGACACGCACGTCAGCATTCTGCTCGTTCAGAATCGCCACGTAGCCGGGTGCCTGAAACAGCTGAACATTGTTGTTGTAACCACCCGTGTTGAGGGGTGGGCCCGCTTTGCCGTGCTGGATGCACCGATCCCCCGGATCCATGTCCTCCCAGGACTCGGGCGGGACCACGCCACGATTCGCCCGGGACACCCGAAGAGCCTCCGGTGAGGCGCCGCGCCGCTCCGCTTCCGGCGTCAACGCCGGCAGCCGGCCATCGGGTGGATCCACGATCCGTGATGTTCGCCGGGTGCTGACGAGGGTCGTGCCCCGGTCGAACCAGAATTGGTTGTAGTTGCCGACAATGTCCCCGGGCACCGCATCATCGCGACCTTCGATCTCAGCGAGGTTCTCCGTGAGAAACTCCGCGGCTTCCTCCTCGGTAAACACTTCCTTCCCGGCCAGGTCCCGGGGGCGTTCCAGCGGTGTCAGGGTTCGGTAGTCCCAGACGCCTTGCAGGTCCGGATCACCCCACGACGTTCTACCCTGGCCTGCTGCGGGCATCGGCGCAAGCAACACCCACACGCTCACAACCGCCAGTGCAACGACGAAACATTGCTTCCTCATCTTGAACCTCCAGCTTTGCCATGCATTCCGTGGTTATACGGCTGCAGGAGAGTGGCACTCTCTCCTGAGATGTTATTTGCGATACCAATCATAGAGCTCGTTTCCCGGGGGGAGTTTTCGGGTGATGTCGATAACGATTGTCTCGCCTTCCCAGTGTCTCACGAGTTGGTCTTTGCGCAAGTTCCCGTATAGGAACTCCTCCACAAAGTCAGTGCAGCGGTAGTCGAGCAGTTGCATATTCGGCTCCATCCGCCGATACAAGGGCATCGCGATCTTCCAGGGCTGCGTGAATGTCTTCGGATCTTCGATCGCGACTTCGTACCAGATCACGTCCGGCGTCATCAGTGTGAATCGTTCCTCGATGTGCAGCGCGTCGCTGTGGAAGTTCCCCGCGCGGTCGAACCAGTTCTTCCCGTTGAAGTCCGTCACGTCGACGACCAGCGCGTCCCCGTCCCAGCGTCCGACCGAATGCCCCATGTACGAGTAAGTGGGGGGGGGTTCCACCTCGTCCAGGTGGATGACCCGCGCTGCATCCGAGAACTCGAACGCCATCTGGATCTTGTTCGTACTCTGGAATATTTGAAACGGATACGGCATGTACATCGCGCGCGGAATGCCCGGCAGATAGCACTTTAGCTCAGGGTCCCGGTCGATCCAGTTCTCCGCGTTCTCCTGCTTGATCACCGCCGCTTCCGGGGTGTACGGAATCTGGCCATCGCCCTCCACCACTCCGAGCGAGCCGGGGACACCTCCCGCTGCGCCGAGCGCCAGCACCGGCGCCGCCGGCACCCGCGCGTAATCGTACGGATACACGCCCTGTTGTGTCACCATGCCGGCCCGCGCCTCGTGAGCCTCCAGGTCCCAGTTCGCCTCATTGGCCGCTTGCCAGATGCCGCTGAAGTCCGGCTTGCCGTCGGCCGTCCGCGCCGAACGCGCGGCTTGCCCGGCCGCCCGCGTCACCGACAACGTCACCACGGCGCTCACACCGGCCGCGACCACCAGCGCGGCAATCATCATCCTGACCCGGCTTCGCATCACAGCCTCCATCTAGTCCTCCTCCGTTCGCTGCACCCGAACCCCGTTCAGCCTCACTAGTCGCGGCCACTCAATGTGGCGGGATCCGGGCCCCGCCCTTCGGCGAAGGCTTTGTCCTTGGCGCGCGCGCCGCTTAGGATACCGACCAGGCCGTAATTGCCCTCGTGGCAACGGTTGTCGTCGTAGACTCGGTTCGCGTACTCATCCTGCTTGTTGTATTCCTCCCTGACCGTCCACGGCCTCGTCCAGGTCGTCGGATCGTCGAACGTGGAAACCAGTTCGAGTGTATCCGGCCCGGTCCGCGTCCAACGCTCGGTGTAGTGGAGGTTCTCGTGCGCTCCGCGATTCTCGTACTTCGGCGTGAAATGTGTGACGTCAACGACCAGCGTGTTCCCTTCCCAATGGCCGCGCGAGTCGCCGCGCCACTGTCGGACCTGGGGCGGAAGATGGGGAGCCGTCGTGATCGGGATGGTGCGGTGAAATCCCTGTCCCTGGCGTGCGTCATAGTAGATCGAGACGAATCCCGGTGATTGCACGATCCGATGACGAATGGCGCCCGAAAGCCCGCCGCCGCTCAAGTCCGCGAGCTTGCCCTGAAGGCAACGCTCGTTCATGCTGCGGTCCTCTGGATTGTCGGAGCGGTTCAGGCGACCGACGTTGTAGTAGGGCGGCGCTTCGTTGAGCCTCGGCGAGGGCGGCCCGTTCGTGCCACCAGCGCAGCGGCGCGTTTGGTTCTCGCAGTCTGGGGTGGCCTGGAGGAGGGCGAGCCGAAACGCTCGTTCGGCCTGCTGCCGTTCCTCGGCTTGAGGGGTGAACGGGGGAATCCGGCCGTCGGGCGGGTCTACAATCAGCGACGTCCGCCGGCCCGATCTTCTCACCGACACAAACACCGCGTTGTACGCACCGCCGACATCCGCTGTGGTCCCGCGCTCCGCACGCTCGTCGCGTCCCAGATCTGCCGCCCGCTCCGTGTCGAGCGCGGCGACCTCTTCCTCGGTGAGAAACTCCCGGCCCGCGTATTGCTCCGGGCGTTCGAGCGGAATTTGGAAGTCGGAGGCCCAGATGCCCTGCAGGTCCGGCTCGCCCCAAGAGGTCTTGGGAGCAGTTGGAGCCTGGCCTGAAACTGGAATAGACAAGAAACCAGCGGCCGCCGCGGCCATCACCGTCATGTAGATAAGATTGAATCGCCTGCGCATGGCTTGCTCCCAAGACGACTGTGTCGCCATCTTTATCAGAACCACTTACGGCCGCTGTGGCTCAGCCCTAAACCGAATATGTCAGAAAACGTGACGAAGGAAATCTCCAGTGTCATCGCACGCCCTGAGATCGCGGAATCCGCTTTGTCCTGAACCATCGCTTGAGCCTAAGCGGCATTTTATACCTAGTGACAAGAGGAGCCTAGAGGAGTCTAATGCAGGACTTGCGCTTCGCGTTCGAGGCGAGCCAGCCGCTCGGGATCAGTCGCAAACGCCTCGGGCAGGACCTCCGGTGCGACGTCTCGGTCAAGCTTGGTGTAATACCCTCGCCCAGGGGAGTAACGTTGGAGACCGATAATGTCGAGGAAGACGATCGAGATCGATGATGACTTCTACGACTATTTACTGAGCGTCTCGTTGAGAGAAACAGGTCATGCTCTCGATCATCTGCATAGCGGCTGGAATTCTCATTATTGTCCGTCGTGGGCCACTGATATTCGCGCCGAGTGCGACACTGCGGTTCTACGATAGATGGATTCTTTCGACCAATGCCCGATTTCGAGTATTCGGTGTCGTGATCGCAACATTGGCGATGGCACTCCTCTTCTCCGGCTTTGGCGAGGGGGTACTGGCCGGATTGCTCCACACCTTCGGATGGTGCATGGCAACCGTGGCTCTCTTATTTTTGGTGCTGCCGAATGTCCTCCGGCGTTTCATTCAGACCATATTCGGCTACATCGAAAAGTCAGTGAACGATGAGATCGTGCGCGTCGTCGGTTTTGTGAGCGTGGTGTTTGGGCTTACGCTGATCTACGTGGGGGTCTACGTTACATGAATGGCAGGGAGTGGGACGCCGCGCACCCGGCTGGCTAACCACCGTCCTCGTTGAACCGCCCGCCGCGCCACGGTACGCTAGATGCGTCGCCGTCGTTATTGTGGTCGGAAGACCCCTATGACCGGTCGCTACGCACGGTGGGTCGCCTGGACTGTCGGCATTGCTGTATTTGTGACACGGTCAACCATGTCCCAGTACTACAACGGTAAGCGCACGAGAAATCTATTTAGTCCGGGAGCGACGACGCCGTTCAAGCTGTCCCGCTCAAAACTCGACCTGTTCGTCAACTGCCCGCGCTGTTTCTACATTGATCGGCGCCTAGGCGTGGGCCAGCCGCCAGGCTTTCCCTTTAACATCAATTCGGCGATCGATCTCCTGCTCAAGAAGGAGTTTGATGAATATCGCCAGTCCGGTCAGCCGCATCCACTGATGTGCGAGGCTGGGGTTGATGCGATTCCGTGTCCGCACGAGAAACTGGAGCAGTGGCGGACAAACTTTACGGGTGTGCAGGTCCATCATAAGAAGACTAACTTACTGATTACCGGGGCCATTGACGACCTCTGGGTCACGTCAGAGAAGCAGTATGTGGTGGTGGACTACAAGGCGACGAGCAAGGACCAACCCCTAACTATCGACGCGCCGTGGCAGGACGCCTACAAGCGCCAGATGGAGATTTACCAGTGGCTTCTGCGCGGGAATGGTCTCACCGTGTCAGATACGGGCTACTTCGTTTACTGCAACGGACAACGCGGCGCGGCGCGCTTTGATAGCCATCTGGATTTCGATATTTCGGTCATTCCCTACGTTGGCACCGACGACTGGGTCGAGGTGTGCGTTGTGGACGCGCACACGTGCCTTATGAGCGATGTGACTCCGCCCGTGACATCGGATTGTGACTATTGCATCTATCACGCGGCTGTGACGGACGTCGTTCAGGCTCGATGCTGACTTTGGTCCACCGTGTACCCACGCAACTAACCCTCGTCCCCGTTGACCCGCTAGTTTTGGCTCGGGGGACAAAAGTCGGTCACCACCCCCGCATTGCACCCTCTTCCTGCTAGGGGCAGGGTGCGTCCTCGTCCTCTACGACGCGCATCCATGCGTCACGTTCACGAGACCTAATTGACCCCATTGCCCGTGACGAAGAAACCGTTCTCCCCACTGGCCCGCACCACATCCTGTGGTAAGGCTATAGAAGGTGATGAATCAAAAGTGGCGTCCCCAAGGGGGTCGCACTTATGTGGACGTCAAAACTCCAAGAAAAAACGCAGGTTGCTGCCTGAACGTGGTCCGGCTGCCCTGTAAAGAACATTCGGAGAACAATGCCCTTCCAACCCGGTCAATCAGGTAATCCACGTGGACGCCCGAGAGGATCGCGGAACAGGTCTGGCCTTGCCGTGCGGGAGTGGGCCACGGGCATCGTGGAAGACCCCAAGGTGCAAGCGCGTTTTCTGGCTGGATATAATGCGGCGACAACAATGACTATAAGCGCGAAAGGAGGCGCCGATGACACCGTTGCGTCGTGGAGTTGTGAGTGTGTTGGCGATAGGGGTACTGATGCTGATGGCGGATGTGGACGCGAAGGCTCAGGCCAGGTTGGCAGGTTCCGTCACGGATGAGTGGGGTAATGGCCTCGCAAGTGCTCGCATCATTCTTCAAAGCGAGCGCGGCGGAGGAACGCCTCGAGAGGAGGTGACAGACGAAGACGGTAACTATCTCATTATAGGTGTGCCTACAGGCCCCGCCACGGTCGAGTTCCATGCGGAGGGATACCAGGCCATTGCGTCAGCCCTCGATATTCGAGTAACAGACCGTCGGCCGGTTGACGTCGAGCTGGAAGCGCTGCAGTTCGGGAGCCTCTTCCGTGACGAGACCGAGTTCGAAGCAGAAGAGGGAACGCCGATGATTGTGTTCGACGGGGATGGCAAGTTCGAGTTCAAGGATGCCAACGGCGAAGGCGAAGGCACTTACGGGATCGATGCGTTGAATGTGGTCATGATCATCCGCGACTACGACGGACCGGATGATGCTTATTCGATCAGTGAGCCCGTGCTGGTGACATCCCCCGACGACCAGTTTTCGAGCCTGACATGGAGTGAGACGACGCTCATAAAGAAGTAGTGGTGCCTTATAAGGGTTCCGGGTAACTTCGCCGGAGGCCGCGCTTTGGTTGATCGATATCGACGCAAAGGGTTTTGAGTCCAGGCATCGTGAATGGTGGAATTCGGCGTTGGATTATCTGTCTGACCAGGGCGCTTGGCGCGTGACTTTTGCCGGGTGGCGAAGCTCCTTGCGGCATACCTGAAGGCGACGGTGGTGGTCGGTGACAGCCCTCACAGCGAGCTTGCGGTTGTCATTCATCCGCCTATTGGTCGCATTCTGCTCCAGCGCCTGGCTGCGGCCGTAGCGATTGACGCTCCGCATCGGGCGCGGTGGTAGTCAGTGGCATGGACGAAGCTGACCGAGGGCGAATACTATGTGCTCCTCGCAGAACTCTGAGCCGTGCTTGCCGACGAGGATCCGTGGTGAGAACTTAAGGAATATTGGAATGTGGCGAGTGATTAACGAACTAGTGCCGCGCAGCAGATGACTGCGAACCGGACGCCGAACCCCAACGCTTCGCCCGTGAGTAGAACGTGCGCACCCGCCGTGAGCCGTAACCCCCGTCTCCGTTGAACAGCCTGCCAGCAAGCGGTAGCATCGGCGTCAATACTCACATCGTTGTTGTCACGGAGCAGGAAACGCCAGTGGACAAACTAGCAGGCCTATCTGAAATCGTGATTGTCCAAAAAAAGGAGCTTGGCGAAACCCTGACGGGGTTCGAGGGCAAGAACCGGTATGCGGTGCACGACCCAGTAGGCAATAAACTGTACACGGCGGTCGAGATTGGCAGTTCGTGGATAGGGCGGCAGTTCCTGAAAGCGAATCGACCGTTCACGATAGAGCTGTTCGACTCCATCGACACCGACGGCACGAACACTTTATTGCGTGTTCAGCGACCTTTCGCCTGGTACTTTCACGAGGCGTCGGTGATAGATGCGAGTGGCCGTCTGCTTGGCTCGCTGCGGCGAGAGTTCTCGCTGCTGCAACGCATCTATTCCGTGACGACGCCGTCTGGTGATAAGAACTACTCGCTGTTTGGGCGTTTACTTCGCCCGTGGACGTTCGAAATTCGTAAGCGCGGGCAACCCGTCGGCGGGATCCGGAAGAAGTGGAGCGGAGTCTTCACGGAAGCGTTCACCGATGCGGACACTTTTTCATTGGAATTCGATCCCAGCATGAGTGGCGATGAGAAGGCGTTCTTTCTTGGTGCTGTGTTCTTGATCGACTTCGTGCACTTCGAGGGCAGATAGGGGAGTCACGTGATGCGTACGGACTCGACGGATTAATTCCGGCACTTTCCGCTACGCGGTGTATCCGAGCCGTCAGCGTTGAACCGCCCCAACTGTATTTGCTTTCAGTAAGTTGTTAGAACAAACGCAGGACGGGATAAAAGTGGTGTCCCCAAGTGGGATCGTACTCAGGTGGACGCCAACACTCTAGGGAAAAGCACTCATTGAGGCCTGAACACTTCGAGTATGAGCCGTAACCCTACTCGCCCTTGAACCGCTAAGCTTGTAGCGGGCTACAAAGAGTGAAAAGTGTTTCCGGAAGATGTCGCACAAAGTCGCACAAAATTCTGACACTGCACACCCGCACGTGGCTCAATGAACATTTCCTTCGACAACACGTACGCTAAGTTGCCAGAACGTTTCTTTGCCAAACAGGAACCCGCCCGTGTTCCGGAAGCGAAGCTCATCCGCTTCAACCGCGAACTAGCGGCAAAGCTCTCGATCGACGCCGACTGGCTGGAATCAGCTGACGGCGTCGCGATGCTCGCGGGCAACACGATCCCAGAGGGAGCCGAGCCGATTGCACAAGCCTATGCAGGCCACCAGTTCGGTGGATTCTCGCCACAACTCGGCGACGGCCGCGCCATCCTCCTCGGCGAAGTCATCGACACCGACGGCGCACGTTACGATCTGCAGTTGAAGGGCTCAGGCCGCACGCCATTCTCGCGGGGCGGCGATGGCAAATCTGCGCTCGGCCCGGTGCTCCGCGAATACATTGTGAGCGAAGCTATGGCCGCGCTCGGAGTTCCCACGACCCGGGCGCTCGCCGCTGTTACCACCGGTGAAAAAGTAATGCGCCAAGAAGGGCCGCTTCTCGGCGCTGTGTTCACCCGCGTTGCTGCAAGTCACATTCGCGTCGGGACCTTTCAGTATTTTCTAGCACGCAACGATATCGACGCCCTGCGACTGCTCGCCGAGCATGCCATTGCCCGGCACTACTCGGCCGCTGCCGAAGCGCCAGATCCTTGCGTGGCTTTGTTAGAGTCGGTCGCGGCTGTCCAAGCGGATCTGATCGCCCAGTGGATGTCTCTCGGTTTCATCCACGGTGTGATGAACACAGACAATACCGCCATTTCTGGGGAAACGATCGACTACGGCCCGTGCGCATTCATGGACGCCTTCCACTCGCAGTGCGTCTTCAGCTCCATCGATTCCGGCGCGCGCTATGCCTGGGGCAACCAGTCTGATATCGGGCTCTGGAACCTCACCCGTTTCGCGGAAACCCTGCTACCATTATTGTCTGAGGATCCGAGCAAAGCGACCAAGATCGCCGAAGCGGCTCTTTCCGGATATCCTGAGCGATTCAGCGGTCAATACATCGCCCGCTTCCGCGCCAAATTCGGCCTCCCACGTGAGGCACCAGTCGAGCTCATTAAGGAGTGCCTCGATCTACTGGGCACCCAAGCGGTGGATTTCACTCTCTTTTTTCGTCAGCTCACGCGTGTCGCCGGCGGAGAGGATTCTCAGACGCTGACCGCGATGTTTTGTAGCAGTGAGCCTTTCAAAAAATGGTTCGCCAAATGGCGTCGCGAAGCCGATCCCGCCAAGTATCTCGCCGGCATGCGCGCAGCCAACCCGATCCTAATTCCGCGCAACCACCGCGTCGAGCAAGCCATCCAGAGCGCCTACGCTGGCGACTTTGCCCAGTTCCACCGTCTCGTCGATGCGCTAGCCGCGCCCTACGCTGATCAGGTTGAATACGCTGATCTCGAAACGCCACCACGACCAGAAGAGATCGTCCACGAAACTTTTTGCGGTACCTAGCCAGAACTTAGGGTTCTCGATCATCAGAAGGATGTTGGTAGAGGCTGATCAAGCGCGTGCGGTCACCAGGGCGGAATAGAACATTCCTATGACCCCTTGGAGGATGAGACGATAGATTCACGCTGGCGGGTCTCAGGCGGCACCGTGTCTTCTTCGTGATCCACCCGCAGCTGGGCGGTACGTGGATGGAACAGGTGGGCCCGCGATTGAACCGATCCGGTCACGTGATTTCGGCTGTTCCCGATCGCGAGGTGCTTCAAGGGATTGTGAGTGTGAGCCCGTGCCGATGCTCGAGCAGTGGTCGGTCAGGACCGGCATACCCATGGATAGGGCGGTGGGTGGGCTTGACCCTCTCCGTGACTGGGAGGTCTTCCTCTGGACGTTTCGGCAGTTCGTCTGGTGGAGCGCTGTCTGACCGCGAATCGGCAATCGGTCACACCCTCGTGACTCATCCCCGCCCCGGTTGACCCGCTACTTTTGTACCGGAGTACACAAGAGGATGCTCGGACATCGCTGGAAAAGTGGCGTCCCCAACCGGACACCCGCATTGCCAGCGAGTTGAACATTCCCAAGCTACGGGGCGTGAGGCGTACGGACTCGACGGGCTAACCTCGGCGCCTTCCGCTACGCGGTGCATTTGAGCCGCAACTGTTGAACCGCCCGTCGGCCTTCGCTACGCTCGTCGGTCATGCCGTACAATGTCGGCATGTCCAAACTGACCGTGGAAGGATATGGGACCTTCGATGTCCCTGATGATAAAAGACTTGTGCTGGCAATCGAGCAGGATGCCAAAGTCGACGTCTTGCATGCCTGCGGTGGCAACGCACGATGTACAACCTGCCGCGTGGAGTTCATCGACGGAGAACCGACAAAGATAACAGG
>Ga0310123_10002707_pt1 | contig 13968 bp, 12 predicted proteins | sample CB6_AW_1057_MG_FD_203505 | JGI IMG/M metagenome (GOLD analysis project Ga0310123, IMG submission 203505) | Marine microbial communities from Western Arctic Ocean, Canada - CB6_AW_1057 | ecosystem: Environmental > Aquatic > Marine > Oceanic | place: Canada: Western Arctic Ocean | collected... | reverse complement strand
GCCGAGAGGTTTCGAAAATGGGAGTGCATGAGTTCGGTCTGGCGGCCGGTTTGAGATCGCTGGGTTGAGTCGAGTGTCAGAGTGCGGGTCGGGGCCGATTCTTGGTACTGACCACGACACGTTTCTTTTTGCCGGTCTTCGGGTCGGTCACAAACAGCACTCGTGTCTGGTTGTTGGCGGCGCCTCGGTTGCCCGAGGTGGTTGCGGCGCGGTGGCCTTCGACCCAGCCCCATCCCATCGGCGCGCTGAGTTCTCGTTCGGCCAACAGGGCCCACGGGGTCCCGGCGTGGTCATCGACGACGCGGTTGAGGTATTGGAGAGACTTCTTGTGGAGCCGTTTGACGGCGCCTCCGGCGGTGATGTCGCGGTCGGGGGTCAGTCGCCAGAGGTTGCTGTCCTTCTTTTCAAACGTCTTGGGCTGGCTCTTCATCTGGGCCAGCACCACGTTGTAGCCATAGGCTCGGACTCGCATCGCGAGCACGCGTCCCATGGCGAGATCGTAGCCGGCCTGCCAGCGGGAATCGGCCAGCTTGCCCCGATCCTCTTCTCCGGTCTCGAGTTCGACCTGCAGTTCCCTGAGCCGGAAGTCGAGTTCGGCGACCGGTTTCTGGGCATCGTTGAGCACGGTGCGGAGTACGTTGTCGTTGGGGGCATTGAAGGAGAGCGCCAGGACCGGGATCCGTCGCTCGCGGGTCAGCAGAGCCGCCCGCAGCAGGCTCCGCTTGGCCGAGTTGGTCTCGACGTCCTTGAGATAGGTGCGGATCGGGCGGTAATCGGGTCGGTAGCCCCGCATCACCGCCTGGTTGAATTTCTGTCCGCGGCCGTTATCGGCGATCAGGTAGATGCCCTTGGATTCTGAGCAGAGTCGATTCAGCGCGTAGGGTCCGTAGCCGGAGGACATCTGGTACTTGCCAAAGCCTCGTGTGCCCCAGAACGGCAGGTTCAGCCGTTCCATCATGACTGTTTCGGGCCCCTGGTCGACGTCCCATTCCCGGGAGTAGCCGTCGGGGTACTTGTAGAGCACCCAACCCTTTTCGCGACCGAAGACCGCGGCGTTGCCGATGCAGTAGACGCGGACTCCGTTGGCGCGGGTCAGTTGGATCACTTTTTCGAGAGCGGCACCATCGTCGCCGTAGTCACTGCCTCGCTCGTCGGTCACGATCACGACCATCACGTTGTAGCGCATCTTGCGGCGGTAGTTGAGCCATTTGCGAGTGACCTGGGTGACGGCGGTGAAGACGTTTTCGTCGGGCGATTTGGCCGGCTTGATGTTGCGGATCTTTGTGACGATCTCCGCGACATCGTCGACAGGCTGTTGAGTGTAGAAGTTGGTCTTGTCGCTGAACCCGACGACGGCGGTCTTCAGAGGCCTGCGTTGTGTGTCGGAGTCGGCAGACTTCAGAGCGCCCAGTTGCTTGTAGATGCTCTCGAAGCGATCGGCGATCGCCTTGCGGCGGGGAGCCATCGAGCCGGACTCGTCGAAGAGCCAGATCACCAGCGTTTTCTTGCTCTGCAGAGACCGGTCGATCTCGACGGAGATCCGGTCCACCGCACCCTCGATCCCGCCGGGGTTCTCGGTCTGGCCCTGGATGTCGATCACGTCGGCGAATTCGTTCTCAGGCGGCAGAGGAATCTCGGCCGTCTCGGGCGATTCGATCTTCAGGACCTTCTCATCGAGCCGTTTCTGGACCTCTTCCTGAGGCGTTGTGCTGAGGCTGGTGGAGGCGGCCTGAGAGGGTGAGGGGTCGTTGAGATCGCTCTGGTTGCCCATCGACTCGACGACCGCCGTGTCGAAGCTGTAGTTGTCCGGATCGAATTCCTGGAACAGGCTGTCCAGCGGCGCGTTGTCCTGGCTCGAATAGCTCACCTGGGTCACGCTGTAGAGCACCAGCAGGATGCCGATGTGAAAGACCAGGCTCATGGCCCAGGCAGGGCGTTCCCTGGGAGTCACCAGCCCGGCCGAACCGTCGGTCTCGTGGGCCGGTACCGATGCCTGTTGCGGTGCCTGAACCGATGCCTGAACCGATGCCTGAACCGATGCCTGTTGCGGTGTGTTTTGCGGTGTGTGGACTTCGCTCACGTCCAAGTCCCTTCAAAAGCCCGTCGTCGAATGATCGGTCGAGAAACACGGCCGCAACCGACCGACTCGACAGATACAGACCTTCCCCTCGGCCTCCATTAGTTTACTTCGGCGTTCGGGGTGCGACAACTGCGGTTCCGCTGCGGTGGGACTGAGGTGGGACTGCGGTGGGGCTGCGGTGTGGCTGCGGTGTGGCTGCGGTTCCGCTGCGGTGGGGCTGTTACCAGAGCAGCGGGCAGATCCGCCAGCGGACTCGTTGCATGTAGAGTCGGTAGTCGGACCAGGTCTCACCGAGCAGTCGTTCTTCGGCCCGGATCCTGAGTGCGAGTAGCGGCAGGCAGGCCAGTGGGATCAGCAGGCCCAGCAGTGGCGAGCTGCTGATTCCGCAGCCGGCAAGCATCAGCAGTTGACCGACGTAGGCGGGGTGACGGACCCATCGATAGACGCCGGTACACACCGGTTTGCGCGCCGCCGGCAGAACTCCGAAGCTGCGGCCCAGGGTCAGCAACGAGACGACTGCGAGGAGGCTTCCGGCGGTGAACACGGCGGTACTGGCGAGGTTCCAGTCGGCCCAGGGAGCCGCGATGGCCACCCCGATTCCACCTGCGGCGAGTGACGGCAGGCTCGAGGCGACCTGTGCCGGGCTGGCCGTGCGTCGCAGCGGTCGGTTGAGCAGCAGCAGGCAGCCGACGCTCAGCTGCAAGATTCCCACCAGGACTCGTTCGGGAGTCCCGCTCTGGAATGAGACGACGGCGCAGAGGACGACCGAGAGTCCCATCAGCAGTTCGAGCGTGCGAGGAGGTCGTGGCATGCTGGAGTCCGTGTGTCGCCTTGCCGGTGAGGCCTAGTAGATCCAGAACGGCCAGTCGAACGCCCAGCTGAGCAGGTTGATGACGACCAGGGCTCCGAGCCAGAGCACCCAGCCGCCCACTCTGCTTCCGCCTCCGGACGAGGGTTCTTCCTGCATGGCGGCTTCGACGGACGTCACCAGCGAATTGGCGTCTTCCTGGCTCCAGCCATCGGCCACGAGGTCCTGGGCCACCGCGGTACGCGGTCGTCCTGCTGCGAGTCCCTTGGCAGCTTTCTTGGCGGAGTCCTCGTAGGCCGCATCATCGTGTTCGGGAGTCATGGACATCCTGCAGGTTCTCCTGTGCCGACCCCCCATCGTAACCCGTCACGACCGGTTCGCCAGAGATTGGAGTCTATTCACCGGGGGTATTCGATCAGCACACCTGCTCCGAGGCACTGGAGGTCTTCGGGTCGGAAGTTGTCGTGGCAGGAAACCACGAGGGCACCGGCGTTGAGATGAAACGCGAGGGTCTTGTCGGGGTGGGAGCCTGCGGAATGGAGGTCCAGGTATTGGGTGAGTGATTGGTGAGGTTCGAGGTGGCGGCCGGTGGGGCGTGTGAAGCCCAGGACTCTGTGGATGCCGTCGAGAGTCCGGGTCCGCTCGACCTGGTGGTCGACCAGTTGTCGTCCGATCCCCTGTCCACGCGATGCGGGATGGCTCGAGACTCCGACCAGCTGATAAATTTCGCCGTTGCCAGTGTGCGTGGCGGTGAAGCGGTCGTGGTCGGTCAGCGTTACGTAGTCCAGCGGTCTGCTTTCGAGCAGTTCGGGCGAGATACGTTGTGCGGAGCTGTAGCCCAGCAGTTGTGCGTCGAGTTCAGCCACCCACTGTCCGTCCCGGTAGGCGGCGATGCGGGCCTCGATCTGCAGCGAGTCGGCGGCCAGGGCTTCGGGCCAGCAGGCCGCTTCCAGTCGCACGAGTTCGTCGACGTCGTCGGGTGAGGCGGTTCTCAGGACGAGTCGGTTGCCAGCCATTGGCCGAGTATCTCCTGGTGGTGTTCGTCGAGGCCGGGAATCGAGTCCGAGAGTGGCGGCGGGGTGTCGTTCATGCGAAACGGTGACCCGGCCGTCAGCAGGGTGCCTCCCTGCCGGTCGTCCATCATGTGCCACATCCCGCGGCTGGCCAGGTGCGGATCGGCGACGACCTCGTCGATCGAGCGGATGGGTGCCGAGGGGATCCCGGCTGCGGCGAGTCGATCGAGCCACTGGGCGGCGGTGCGGCCCGAGAAGGCCAGTTTGAGTTCCGTTTCGAGGTCGTGGTGATGCGTTGTGCGGTCGCCATTGGTGGCAAAGCGAGGGTCGTTGGCGAGATCGTTTCGGTCGAGGCATTTGCACAGAGCGGCCCAGAGTGCGTCATTACCCGCGGCGATCACGATGGGAGCATCGGCGGTGGGGACGGCCTGGAAGGGTGTGATCGAGGGGTGGCGGGTCCCCAGCGGTTCGGGGGCGACTCCGGACGTCGTAAAGCGGCTGATGGCGTTTTCGAGTGCCGCGACGGTGCAGTCGAGCATCGCGAGATCGATCACGGTGCCCTGCCCCGATGTGGTCCGGCCGTGAACGGCCGAGACGATGGCCACGGCACCGAAGATGCCGGTCAGGATGTCGCTGATCGAGGTGCCGACGCGGACCGATTGACCGGGCCCGGACCCGGTGATGCTCATCAGGCCACTGAGTGCCTGCACGACGACGTCGTAGGCGGCCCGGTCGGTGTCGCTGCCGGCGTGTCCGAAACCTGACAGCGAGGCGTAGATCAGGCGAGGGTTCTGCTCGCAGAGAGTCTCGGGTGCCAGCCCCAGCTTCCGCATCGTGCCGGCGCGGTAGTTCTCGACCAGGATGTCGGCGTGGTCGACGAGTTGGAGCAGCGTCTCGCGGTCGGTCTCGAGCTTCAGGTCCAGCGCGATACTTTTCTTGCCGCGATTGATGCTGGCGAAGTAGGCGCTTTGTCCGTTCTCGAGAAACGGTCCGAAGGCGCGGGCGTCGTCCCCCCCATCGGGCCGCTCGACCTTGACCACCTCGGCACCCAGGTCGGCCAGCAGCAGCGTGCAATAGGGGCCTGCCAGCACGCGGGTCAGGTCCAGGACCCGCAGGCCTGAGAGCGGTCGAGGGTGCACCGGCGGTGGTCTCCTGGTGACCCCAGACTCTCGGTTTTTCAACGGGCTGCTAGCCGTAGAGGTCCTGGGCTTCCTTGTAGGCGATCTTGCGGGCGCGAATCAGGCCGCCCTTGAGTTTTTCACCGTTGGGGTCGATGTAGGTCCGCCCGGTCCGCTTGGCACCCTGCGTGACGTCGAGCACGTGGATGTTGAAGATGAAGGCCTTGTCGGTGAGCGCCTTGAACCAGTGGATGTTGTCCTTGTAGTCGCTGATCGACGAGTGACCTCCGGGTGCAAACGTCTTGTCGATCGTGGGCCGGATCACGTATTCCTTTTCCCGGTCCTCGATCCGGTCGTAGTGGCGTCCTCTGAGCTTGCCGTCGAGGATCAGGAAGGCGGTGGCCATGTTGTCATGACCGTGCGGCACGACCGAGCGGTTCTTCTTGAGTGCGAAGATCTGGCGTCCGAAGACGTACTGTGTCGGCAGTCCCTCGATCTTGGGGAACTGAAATCTCAGGCTCCGCGCCCCGCTCTCGACGAACTTGGCCCCCTTGGCCAGCTTTTCGAAGTCGACCATTGTCAGCAGGTCGGCCAGTTCGACTTTCTCGAAGAGTGCCTCGACCTGCTTCTGCCAGTCGACCTGCTTGATCTTCTTGTTCTTGACCGAACGGGCCAGGTCGTTGACCTCGGTCAGCCACTTGCGGGTGATCGGCTTGACCTCGGCTGCGAACAGGTCCTGGTTGGCAAGGTCCTCGAGCAGCGTGTAGGTCAAGAGCGTCCCGAGAGTCCTGGTGGTGAAACCGCGTCGAGTGAGTTGCTCGGTCATCAGGTCGGCCTTCGTGTGTGAGGTTGCGTGGCGTCATCGTAGTCGGCAGCCCCCCTGCGCTGCAAACTTGTTCGGCGGCGTCGGGGTTGATGGCCGGAGGCGAACCGGCCAGAGTCTGCTGGATCCGAAGTCGTGAGAGCCGTGTTTGGGGAGTCGGTCGAGAGTGCATCGCATTTGCGTATTTTGCGGTTCGAAGACCGGTGACGATCCGGTGTACGCCGAGGTGGCCCGGGTATTGGGTCAGCGGATGGCCGAACTGGGCGTGGGGCTGGTCTACGGCGGCGGCGGGATCGGGCTGATGGGCGTGCTCGCCGACTCGGTGTTGCAGGCCGGCGGAGAGGTGATCGGGGTGATTCCCGACGGGTTGGCTGTCGAGGAGGTGATGCACCAGGGGGTGGATGACATGCGGGTGGTGCCCGACATGCATCTCCGCAAGGCCCAGATGCACGAGTTGTCCGACGCCTACATCGCCTTGCCGGGCGGCGTGGGGACGTTCGAGGAGTTGTTCGAAGTGCTGGCCTGGCGGCAATTGAAGATCCATTCTCGGCCGATCGGAGTGCTGGATGTGCGAGGCTTCTTCGGTCCCTTCCTACAGACGATCGAGACTTCGGTGAACGAGGGATTCATGACGGAGCAGAACCGTCGCCTGTTCGTCCTGGAAACCGACCCGTCGCTGCTGCTGGATCGGCTGCTGGAGATGGTCGAGGCCGTCTGACTCGGCACGACCGTTGCAATCGACATCCCAAGCCGTCGGGGGATCGATAATGTGCCGGTTGCCGTCGCCTCTGCGGGCTAGGCTTCGGTGGAAGTTGCCCGGCGAGCTGCCTCGCCCACGTACCGGAGGTGAGACGATGCTCGTACTGAGCCGGAAACGAGACGAACGGATCATGATTGGCGACGAGATTTCGTTGCTGGTCGTCGACATTCGCGGCGACAAGGTGAGGCTGGGCATCGAGGCTCCCTCGGACGTCTCCGTCCACCGCAAGGAAGTCTACGAAGCGATCCAGCGCGAGCAGGCCCTGGAAGTGGAAGTGGAAGTGGAAGCGGAAGTGGTGGCTGCCGACTGATTGGGCAGCCGGATTCGCCTGGGTTGGGCTACGGCTTTCGAGGCCGAAACGCCAGCGACGTCTGGATGGCGAAGTTGCAGGTGCATCCGGAACTGGCCTCTGGGACCAGCAGCAGTCCTCCGGCCGGGATCATGTTGATCCAGCAGCCGGGTCGCGTGCTGGTGGTCACCTTGCGGTAGGTGTTTGACTTGAGGTCGAACATACTGGCGGTGCTGTCGCGGAAGAACACGGTCGAGGCACTTGCGGTCAGCGTGCCGCAGCCTCGCCGGTGCTTGTTGTTCCAGCCGAAGCTCTCGATCCGCTTGCCGGTCTTCAGGTTCCAGGCAAACGGTTCACAGTAGAGGGTCGAGCCGACGATTACCGGGTGATGATCCTGTTCGCCGTGCGAGCCGCCGATCTGGGTCCCCTGTTTCTGGCTGGCCGCCCACAGCCGATCGCCGTCGGCATCGTCGAAGACCTGGATGTCGTACCAGACCCGTGACGTCTTGGGATCCTCGCCGTCGTTTCGCGACCCGACCACGATCAGGCGGCCGTTGCTGGTGGCCAGGTAGACCGAGTGTTGTATGGCCGAGAAGTCGTGGGGTCGGCTGAAGCGGACGCTGCCGGTCTTGAGGTCCAGCGACACCAGCCGTGCGCCCTTTGAGAAGAGGTCCCTGGGGGTGGCGCGGCCGGTGGCCGAGGTGACCGTCTGCTTGTTGTCGCTCTCGATCAGGCTCACCGCTCCGTTGCCGATCGCGATGGCCGGGTTGGGCAACAGTCCCGCTCCGGTGTGGTAGCTCCAGAGGTGCCGGCCGCTGCGGCGGTCAAAGGCGAACAGGTACTCGCTGCCCACCAGTGGCCGCCGGTCGTAATAGGTGCCCTCCTGGATCGCCTCGCGAGAGTGCTTGCGTCGCGACGCGCCCGGTGACACGGCCGAACCGACCAGCGTATCGCCGACGACAGCCAGGTAGCCCCAGTCCCTGGGCTTGCCATCAGCGGCCGGGGGCACCGAAAACGTGTTCAGGGTCTTACCGGAGTCGCCATCCATTCTCAGGCACTTGCCCTGTGTGGCGATGTAGATCGAGTCCCCGGTGGCGGCCAGGTAGCTGCAGTCGCGGAAGGCTCCGATTCGCAGCGAGCCGGGGACGGAGTTGTTCCACAGCACCGTGCCGTTGTACCCGTCGACGGCGATCACGCGGTTGTTGCCCGGTACGAACAGTCGCCCGGCCACAAACAGCGGTGCGACCGTGCGGTGGTGCCGGTCGATCATCTGGCGGGGTCCCGGGGGTCCGAACCACTGCAGGTCGAGTGGTCCGGAGACGTGCTGGTCGTCGCTGCAGACGGTGTTGGCCGCGTTGGCGTACATGTGAGACCAGTGTCCGGCTCCTTCGAGCGGGCCTCGTCGCGACAGGACCTTGCCGCTTTCGAGTTCCACGACCAATCCGCCCCAGGGTCGGACCAGTCGGGAGGCGATTTTGTGAGTCCGGGGCCGGGCAGCGGCGGGGACCAGGGCGATGTTGAACAGTCCGTCGACGTAGGCGGGTTCCCGATCCGGGGGGGCATGGACGGGGGTCACCCGTCCGGTGAGTCCCTGGGACCAGATGCTCTTTCGCGCCGAGGCAACCTGACGGGCTGTTTCGAGCAGGACGTGGACCTGGATCTGGGTGTGGCGTGCCAGTTCGATTCCGGCCTCCGGGTCGGTACCACCCAGCACGACGGCGTAGCCCTTGAGGTGTCCCAGTTGCTTGATGAGCCGCGTGGTCCACGCGGCAGGCGCCGAGGCTGGTGTGTCGGGTCGAGAATCGTGAGTGACGGGTTCTTTGACCGGCCGGGGTCCGAAGGCGGTCACCTGGCCGGCATCGGTACTGACCAGCAGGCAGCCACCGGCAACCGCCAGCGACCAGGCCCGTCCCTGGACCTTGGCCGACCAGGTCTTGGCTCCGCTGAGGCGGTCAAACGCCGCCACGTGTCCGTCGGCACCTCCGAATCTCAGGTCCGAGGCCCCGACGAATGCAAAGCGGTACTCGTCGGGCAGTGTCGAGAGTTCTCGTCCGATTCCCTTGCCGCGTCGTTTCAATTCGGCGACGAAGCCTCCGGCCGGATCACGGCCGGTGGCCACAAACAGGCGGCCCGAGCGGCGGGCGAGGTATCCCTGGGCCGAGACGGAGACTCGGTTGGCGGCCAGGCGGTGACCATCCTGGACTCGGAAGGCGACCTGGTGAACGCCCTGGTTGGGGAAGATCCCCGCACAGCAGTAGGCCACACCCTGCTCGACCAACACTCCGGTGCGGATGGGCCAGGCACTGATCAATCGTCCGTTGCCGGCGATCACCCGCAGGTCGGGGGCGGCGGGTTGTCTCCAGATGCGTCGGCCGTCGGCCAGTGCGACGCAGTAGACGTATCCGTCGTCGGATCCGAACAGCACACGGTCTCCGGCGATGGTGGGTGCCAGGCGGACCGGGCCCTCGGCGGTGACGCTCCAGACCAGGCGGCCGGTGGCCAGTTCGAGACAGCGGACGGTGTCGTCGGCCGAATGGCCCAGCACGACCCGGCCGGCGGCGGCGACCAGGTGCGGAGCCCGGTCGTAGGTGACTCGTCCTCTCAGAGCCTGCTTGCGGTGCCAGAAGTCCTGCCGGGCCGGGTCGGGCCAGGCAGGGACCGGCAGGGGCACGCGGTGAGTCCATTGCCGGGTCAGCGGCAACTGGAGCCGTTGGCCCGAGACGCCTGTCCGCTGGTTGTCTCGATTGAACGTCGGCCAGTCGACCACCCGGGGCGGCTGGGCCTTGATTCCGGGGAAACGAGCGGATCGCTGGTCGAAGAGTGCCTTGATGTCGGTCTCGGATAGAGCCTTGTGCCAGAGGCTGGCGCTTTCGAGCAGTCCGCTGAGTGGGTAGTACTCGTTGTCGTCCTCGTAGGCACCCAGGGCGACGACGCCGCGGGGCGGGTAGGCGATCGGTCCGGATTGAGCCTTCGATTCGCTCTGCAATTGGCCGTCGACATACAGCCGTTGCCAGCGGCCGTCGTAGGTGCCGACCACGTGATACCAGTGGCCGGTTTCGAACAGGCGAGGTGATTCGAGATAGGTCAGGCGTCCGGTCTTTGTGGAGCAGAGCGCGAAGGCGAAACGTGAGCGGTGCTGGCCCAGCAGCCAGCCCTTTTCGTAGTTGCCGTTGTCCTGCAATGCGCTGACGAAGCCGGTCCACTCGCCGGCCGAATCGATTCTGAGCCAGGCCGACACGGTCATCGCCGTGGTGGGCAGGATCGCAGCGGCGTCGGAGATCGAATCGGCGACGTGGAATCGCTGTCGAGGCGACTTCTGCCCGGTCAGGCGGATGAGCTCTTCAGGACCGTCGGCGGTCGGTGAAGTAAACTGCAGCGGTCCGGTCACTCGGGCAGCCAGCGGCCCGGCGATGGGCTTGATGCTGCGATCTGCGAGGTGCTTTCGGTCGAACTGCCAACGAGCCACAGGTGGTGGGGTGGCGGCCGGCAGGGGAGCGACTGTGGCCAGCAGCAGGCAGGCGGTCAGGAGTCGGGTCACGAGTGGTGTGTCCGGGGAATCCGGGTCAAACGGACGTGCCAGTCGATTATGGTACCTCGGACGGATGGGACGTGAACAGATCGAGGCCGGCTGGGGATTGGTAGGCGGAGGATCATGAGGGTTTCGGTTGTCGTGCCGGCTTTGAACGAGGAGCCACGAGTCGGCGCTGCGGTCTGCTCGGCCTGGTCCTTTGGTGCAGCCGAAGTGATCGTGGTGGACGGTGGCAGCGGGGACGCCACGTGTCGGATTGCCGCAGAGGCTGGGGCAGAGGTGTTGTCGAGCCTGCCGGGTCGGGCGGTCCAGCAGAACGCGGGAGCGGCGGCTTCCCACGGCGAGGTGTTGGTGTTCCTGCACGCCGACTGCCGGTTGCCCTCGGGTGGGGTGCAGCAGATCGAGGCGGTGCTTGAGGACCCGGCGGTGGTGGGCGGTTCGTTCCGGCAGCGGATCGAGGATTCAGGGTGGATGTACCGCTGGCTCGAGCGAGGCAATGCGTGGCGAGCCGGTTGGCGTCAGGTGCCCTACGGTGACCAGGGGCAATTTGTGCGACGTGTGAGTTTCGAAGCGGCCGGCGGGTTCCCCGAGGTCCCGCTGATGGACGACGTGATGCTGGCGAGGTCTCTGCGGCGACTGGGCCGATTGAAACTGGTCGAGGGTCCGCTGGGAGTGGATGCCCGCAGATGGCAGCAGCGAGGGGTTGTTCGCCAGACGCTGAGGAACTGGTGCCTGCTGGCGGCCTGGCGACTCGGTGTTTCGCCCCAGCGGCTAGCCGGACACTATCGACGTCACGATAGAGAGTGAGCCTGGTCGTCGCCGGGTCCGGTCAGCTTGAGGGCCTCGGCGATTCCGGGCCACGAAAACCCCGAAGGGGTTTTCGGACTCGACACCATCGGAAGGCGGGGCGAGTTGCCGTGCGGCCTGGCCCGCCGCAGGCGGGCTAGGGCCCATCAGGCGTAGGCACCGACAGCACCTCCCAGAGGATGAAGCCGCTGAACCAGCAGGCAAGTGTGAGGCCCTGGCTGATCAGCCAGGCCCGCACGCCGCTGCGGTCCCGGGCGTGAGCGGTCCAGGCCAGGCGGATCGGCAACACCAGGCCATAGACGGCCAAGGCCGCAGCGAGGGCCATGAGGAGCGGGAATGTCGACCAGTAGCCCGGCACGAATCCCTTGAGCATCGCGAACACCAGCACGTGGTAGGCAAGAAAGGGAAGCGTCGCGGCTGCCACTTCGCGATGAGTGAATCCGCCAACCCTCAACGTCCGTTCCTCCCTGTCCTCTAGCAGCCCGTTGAAGAACACAGGTTTGATGTCCGGACGGGGTCAGACGCCGCGCGTGGCGGGGCCTGACCCCTTCATTCGAGCGATGGGGGTTGGAACAAAAGGGGTCAGGCCCCGCCACGGGCGGCGTCTGACCCCGGGCTCTCGGTTTTTCAACGGGCTGATAGATCTCGCTGATCGGGCAGGCACGTGAACAGCACATCGACCGACGATTCCTCGACCAGGCGGATGCCACGAGCCGGGCTGCTGGTGGCCGTGCTCGCGCTGGTCGCGTTCGTGGCCTGGACGGGCTGGGATCGCGATGCGGCTGTTGAGGACAGCGGGGCCGGGGCCGGGGCAGGGGGCGGTGGCAAAACGGGCGAAGGTGGCCAGACCGGCAAGGCCAGCGATTTCGTGGGCAGTGCCACGTGTGCCGAGTGTCATCCGGGGATCGCCGAGACATTTGCCCGGCATCCGATGGCTCGCACGATGCAGCCGATTGGCGAGGTCGAGCCGATCGAGGCCTTTGGTGAGGGGAAGGACCGGTTCACGGTTGGCGGCAGGACCTACCGCGTCGAGCGACGTGATGGGGAGGTGATCCATCACGAGATCATGCACGACGACGACGGCAAGCTGATTTACGACCAGGCCGAGTCGGTACAGTTTGTGATCGGCGGCGGGGTCAAGGGTCGCGGTTACGTGTTGCAGCGGCAGGGACTGCTGTTCGAGTCGCCGATCACCTGGTACAGCCAGACATCCAACTGGGGTCTCTCGCCGGGATATCCTCCCGAGGAGCACTATCGTTTTCAGCGTCGGCTGGGCGCTGATTGCCTGGCGTGTCATTCGGGGCGAACGGCCCCGGCAATCGGCAAGGATCGCTACGTGGCCGAGAAGCCGTTTCACGAGGCGTCGATTGGCTGCGAGCGGTGTCACGGTCCTGGTGGCCGTCACTCCGAACTCTACCGGTCCTCGCGCGGGGACCGCCACGAGGATCCATTGATCGTGAATCCTGCGAGCCTGGCCGACCAGCAGCAGGACGACATCTGCAACCAGTGTCACCTCGAGGGCAAGCTGCGGGTGTTGAAAAAGGGGGTTGAGTTTTCCGATTTCCGGCCGGGTGAGTTGCTGGGCAAGACGTGGACGGTCTACGTGGCCGAGACGCCGTTCGACGACGAGGGTCGTCCACTGTTCACCAGCCACGTCGAGCAGATGCATTCGAGCCGCTGTTTCCAGGAATCCGGCAAGGCGATGCGTTGCACGAGTTGTCATGATCCTCACCGGGTACCCTCGGCTGCCGAGAGAGTTTCGTTCTACAAGGCTCGCTGCAACAGCTGCCATCAGAAGCGAGGCTGCTTGTTGCCCGAAGCCGAGCAGCAGCGGGGCGGTGCCGCGGGATCGTGCATTGCCTGCCACATGCCCAGGCTGCATTCCAGCGATGTGGCTCACACGACCCAGGCCGACCACCGCGTGGTGCGTCACGCTGCGGAGACCCGGCCACTGGAGCAGATGGAGCAGGAACGAGCGGGTCGTGCCTGGCTGCCGTTTGAGGAGATGGGGAAGCTGCTGTCTGGTGATGAGCGTCAGAGGGCTGATGCGTTGGCCTGGCTGCGGCAGGCCAATGACACCGGCGACATTCGTCTGCTCGAGCGGGTCCGCAAGCAGCTGGGGCAGGTCCTTGCTCGCGATGCCTCGGACACCGAGATCCGCGGCAAGCTGGGTTACGCCTGGTTCCGGTTGGGGAACATGGCAGCGGCGAAGCGGGAGTTGGAGCGGAGTTTGCAGGAGCGTCCTGATTTCGAGCCGTACCTGACCTTCCTGGGCCTGATCGCCTATTCGGGCAGGGACGATTCGGGCGGCCGCTACTTCCGTCGGCTGATGGTGTTGAACCCGGGTGACGGCAAGGTGCACGGACCGTATGCGGACATGCTGGCGGCGTCGGGCAAGCTGGAAGACGCGATCCGGATGGCCGAGAGTGGCCTGTTGCGGGATCCCACGCTGCTGGAACTCAGGCAAGCTCTCGCCCGGTTCTACCGCACTGCGGGTCGGGTGAAGGATGCGGAGGAGCAGGAGCGGATTTTCGGGCAGATTCGCAAGCGGATGCGTTGAGCTGGGACAGGCACCGGCGGTCCTGACGGAGCTCTGGAGCCAGTCCCTGGGGGGCGGGGGGCGGGGGGCGGCTAGAAGAGTTCGGTCAGGGGTTCGCCTTCTTCCAGGATCCGGTAGGGGCGGCCCTGGCTGTCGATCGCTTCGGGGTTGCCCAGTCCCATGGCGTGGTAGACCGTCTTGG
>Ga0310123_10002706_pt1 | contig 13970 bp, 13 predicted proteins | sample CB6_AW_1057_MG_FD_203505 | JGI IMG/M metagenome (GOLD analysis project Ga0310123, IMG submission 203505) | Marine microbial communities from Western Arctic Ocean, Canada - CB6_AW_1057 | ecosystem: Environmental > Aquatic > Marine > Oceanic | place: Canada: Western Arctic Ocean | collected... | reverse complement strand
ACGAAGGAAGACCATGAGCTCATCAGAATAGCCAGGCGTCGGATAAAGCTCGGCGAGACGATCCATGCGGTCTGGCACCTGACCGATCTCCTCGTGACACTCGCGTCGGGCCGCCGTCTCGATATCCTCACCGGGATCGACGTTTCCCGCGGGAACCTCCCAGATCCAACGGTCGATGGCGTAGCGATACTGTCGAACCAACACGACATGGTCGGTGTCTGGCATCGGGAGGAGGATCACCGAGGGCTGGTGTCTGACGACATCCATCGTCGTTTCTCGTCCGTTCGGCAGCTGTATCCGATCGCGACTGGTCGTAAACACCTTGCCGGCGTGAATAGGTTGGCTACTGAGTACGGTCGCGGAGTGTTCTTGCATCAAGGGTCTCCTGACGAAGGACGTCACGATCAGGGGCGGCCCGGTTGGGCCTTGCGCGTCTTGCTGACGGCTCGCAGCTCGTCCAACACACCTTGTAAATCTGGTGGTAACTCGCTGTCAAATGAGACGAGCCGGCCGTCCGCCGGATGCCGGAAGGACAGATGCGATGCATGCAGGAACGGTCGGTCGAGACGCCGCACGGCGCGAAGGTTCGGCGGCGGATGGCGATGCTGACCGCCGTAGAGCGTGTCACCAACCACGGGGTGGCCGATCGCGCTGAGGTGTACACGAATCTGGTGGGTCCGGCCGGTCGCGATCGCCACGCCGACCATGGACACGCCCTGGAGATGCTCTGCGGCTGTGATTCGAGTCACGGCCTCACGTGCTCGTCGCGAGCGAGTTGATATTTTTTTTCTCTCGACCGGGTCACGGCCGAGGGGGAAGTCGATGCGTCGACCCGCCTGCACGACCCCCCAGACGAGTGCACGGTAGCGTTTGTCGACCAGGCGATCCTGAAACTGCCGGGCGAGCTCCGCGTGCGCTCGGTCATGTTTGGCGACGACCATCAGTCCCGACGTGCCGCGGTCCAATCGATGAACGATACCGGGCCTGCGCTCGCCGCCCACCCCACTCAGGTCCTTTACGTGATGCAGTAGGGCGTTGACGAGCGTTCCCTGACTGTGACCGGCCGCCGGATGTACGACCATGCCCGCCGGCTTGTCGACGACCACGACGTCAGCATCGTCGTAGACGATCGCGATCGGGAGAGCCTCGGGTTGCGGCGTGGCTGGTTCTGGAGGCGGGATCTCCAGGGTGATGAGGTCGCCTTCGCGCACAACCGTGCTGGCGTGACCGACCTTGTCGCCGACGTTGGCCATGCCCTGCTTGATCAGACGCTGAATCTGCGAGCGTGTGCGGTCCGCGATCTGTGCGGCGAGGACATGATCGAGGCGCCGGCCGCTGAACTCCGCCGTGACCTGCAGGCGGACCACCATGTCGGTACCGTCGTTCACAGTGGCCGTCACGGGCTGCTAGGCTGCTCGCGCGTGGGCTTCGGTCTGAGCGGGCGCTGGGGTTCCGGACCGCCCCAAGACGATCAGCATGACGATGCTTGTCGGGATGAGTAGTAGTGATACGAACTGCGATGTCGAGACCAGGTCGAACACCGTTCCCCGCGGGTCTCCGCGATAGAACTCGATCACGAACCGTGCCATCGGGTAGAGGAGTAGGTAGGTCCAGAAGGTTCGTCCCGCGAAACCCTTACCGCTGCGCTCGGCCAGCAGTAGACCCCCCAGGATCAACAGGGCCGCCCCGAATTCATAGAGCTGGGTGGGATGGAGGCTCACCACGAGTGGCGTTCCGACGTTGGCCGCAGCCAGCTGATTCGTGAAAGTGATCCCCCATGGCAACTCGGTTGGTCTGCCGTAGCAGCATCCCGCCATCAGGCACCCGATACGACCGACGGCTTGCCCGAGTGCGATCCCAGGCGCGAACGCATCGCAGGTCGTCCACAGCGGAAGGCCGTGGCGACGGATGAACCAGAAGGCGACGGCAACGGAAGCGATCAAGCCGCCATAGAATACGCCGCCCGAGCGAAGAAGGGTCACGATCTCGGCCGGGTTCTGACGGAAATGGTCGACCTCGACGACGATCAGCAAGAGCTTTGCACCCAGCAGCGCGCTAATGATGATGTAGATGCCGAGGTCCATGACGCGGTCGCGGTCGAGGCCCCGCGTCCCCGCCCGCACCGTCGCGTACCACAGGCCCGCGAGGTACGCTGACGCGAGCAGTACACCGTAGGTGTAGATGCTCACCGGGCCAAGATCAAATAGTTTCGGAAACATGCCGGTCCATCCAGATCATGTCAAGTATCAGTAACGACGCGCCAATCGTGATGCCCGCGTCGGCCACGTTGAACGCCCAAAAGTGCCATCCGCGCCAGTACACGTCGACAAAATCGACGACGTAGCCGGCTGTGACCCGGTCGATCAGGTTCCCTACGGCTCCACCCATGACGAGAGCGAGACCTATCTGGGCGGTCGGCTGGAAGATGGCTGTCCTGACGGCGTACGTGCCGATAGCGATCAACGCGGTGAGGGCGATCACGGTCATCACGGCCGTCTTGAACGGGAAGTCGACTCCGTTCAGTATCCCGAATGCGGCACCAGTATTGCGCACGTGCGTAAGGCTCAGAAACCCTGGGACAAGCTCCACGCTGTCGTGCAGAGGGAGCGTGGCGCGCACGATTGCCTTCGTCGCTTGGTCGACGACCACAATCAGTCCCGCCAGCGTACCCAGCACGATTCTTGAGTGGTCCGACCGAGCTCGCGAGTCGACGGGGGATGGCCCCGCAGACTTCGTCACCGCCTCTGTGCCGAGCGTCTCGTCGTCGCTAGCTGGCACTGACCGTCTCCGAAAGGGCGCCAACGCATCGTACGCACAGTCCCTCAACTGTGCTGTCCGACGACACCGACCGCACATACCGCCAGCAGCGCGCGCACTTCACGCCATCCACCCGGCTGACGTTGATTTCGAGCGCGCCATCTGCCTCGCGCCAGACGCTGCCCGCCGTGTCATGCATGTCTGCCGCGCTGGGGATGTGTGGCTCAGTCGACAGTTCGACCTCAGACGTGATCAGCAACATCGGAAGGTCATCTCGATACCGCTCGAGCAGCGTCGCTGTAGCACCCCACGCGCGCAACTCCACCCGTGCCTCGAGGGAGGTGCCAACGGTCTTTTGTTGTCGCAGATGTTCGAGATCGACGTTGATGGCGTCACGGATCGCCCTCAATCGAGACCACCGCAATAGAAGTGCACTGTCAACAAGTTGCTGGGTCTCCGATGGGAACTCCACCAGGTGCACGCTGTCGTCTCGGTCGCCCGGAAGGTGCTGCCAGAGCTCGTCAGCCGTGACCGGGAGCAGTGGAGCCATGAGGCGTGTCAGTCCGTCGGTGATCAAGTAGATGGCTGTTTGTGCTGACCGTCGCTCTGGGGACGCATCGCCGAGCGTGTACAGCCGGTCTTTCGAGATATCGATGTAAAAGGCGCTCAGGTCGACGGTCAAGAGGTTGTTGAGTGTGTGTGAGATCGTCTGAAAATCGTATGTCTCGTACGAGCTGATAATTTTCTGGGTAGCCTCGCCGTACCGAGCCAGCGCATAGCGGTCGATCTCCTGAAGACGGTCGGCAGGGACACAGTCCGACGCGGGGTCGAAGTCGTACAGATTCGCAACCAAGATCCGCAGTGTGTTTCGGATCTTGCGGTACGCCTCGACGACTCGGGCGAGGATCTCCTTTCCGATCCTGATCTCTTCCCGGTAGTCGACCATCGCGACCCATAGTCGAAGGATCTCGGCGCCGCTCTGTTTGATGATCGTCTGTGGCTCGATCATGTTGCCGAGCGACTTCGACATCTTTCGGCCCGATTCGTCCACGACGAACCCATGCGTGATCACCTGCCGGTATGGCGCTTGGCCACGCGTGCCGACGGCGACGAGTAACGAGCTCTGAAACCATCCACGGTACTGGTCCGAGCCTTCGAGATACAGCGTCGCCGGCCATCCTAGCGTTGGGTTGTCAGCCTGGACGGCCTCGAGGCTGGTGCCGGAATCGAACCACACGTCGAGGATGTTGTTTTCACGTTCGAAGTCGCGACTCCCACAACCCAGACACGCAAGGTCGGCCGGCACGAACTCCGACATGTCACGCTCATACCACGCATCGGCACCGTGCTCCGTGAACACCTGGGCCGTGCGGTCGATCACCGCCGAACTCAGGACAGCTTCGTCGCAGGTCTGACATCGAAGGGCAGGGATTGGCACACCCCATGAGCGCTGTCGCGAGATGCACCAGTCTGGGCGAGTCGCGAGCATCCCTCGGATCCGTTCCTCTCCCCAGCTCGGGAACCACTCGACCTCGGTGATGGCGTCGAGCGCACGCGGGCGAAGGCCGCCGTTCGCGCCATCGTTGGTGTCCATGGCGATGAACCACTGTGGTGTTGCCAGAAAGATGACCGGTCGGTGGCAGCGCCAACAGTGCGGGTAGGTGTGCTCGATGTCGTCTCGATGCCACAAGCGTCCCGCGTCGCGAAGCGCCCGCTCGACCTCAGGATTGGCGTCGAAGACCCGCATCCCCGCGAACCGCTCCACGTCGTCCGTGAAGCGTCCCCCCGGGCCGACGGGTGCGTAGACGTCAAGTCCGTAGCGCTGGCCGGTGAGAAAGTCGTCGGCGCCGTGTCCCGGGGCCGTATGCACGGCACCTGTCCCCTGTTCAAGCGTGACGTAGTCGGCGAGCACGGCCACCGAGTCCCGGTCGTAGAGCGGATGACGGAACCGTAGACCCTCGAGTGTGCGTCCCTTGAACCTCGCGATCGGTGTATTGAGCGCGCGTCCCACCCTCGTGCCAACCCGCTCGCCCAGCGGTTCGGCCACGATGACCACGACGCCGTCGGTCTCGTAGGCGGCGTAATCGAGCTCGGGGTGAAACGCGACCGCCAGATTCGACGGAATCGTCCACGGCGTTGTGGTCCAAATCAGGACTGAGACGGGCCGTCCGGCCAGGGACGGGGCAATCTGCGCAAGTAGCGGCTCGCTCTCCTCGGCGAGTGGGAAGTCGACGTAGATAGATGGCGACGTATGTGGCTCATACTCGACCTCAGCTTCGGCGAGTGCCGTTCGGCACTGGATACACCAATGCACCGGCTTCTTGCCCTTGTACACCATGCCCTTCCGTACAAGTGTTCCGAGCGCGCGTACGATCGCCGCCTGATACCCAAAGTTCATCGTGAGGTAGGGTGATTCCCACTGTCCGAGGATTCCGAGGCGCTTGAAGTCCTCACGCATCAGCCCGACATATTTCTCGGCGTAACTGCGGCACTCACGACGGAAACTTGCGACGCTGAGCTCGCGCTTCTTCTTCCCGAGATGACGGTCGACCTGGAGCTCGATCGGCAGCCCGTGACAGTCCCACCCCGGCACGTAGGGTGCGTCGAAGCCGGCCATCGTGCGCGCCTTCACGATGACGTCTTTGAGGATCTTGTTGAGCGCGGTGCCGAGGTGAATCCGGCCGTTGGCATAGGGTGGACCATCGTGCAGCACGAACCGTGGTGCACCTGCCCGGCGCTCACGGATGCGCGCATAGAGACCGCTCGACTCCCACCGTTCGATCGCCTTGGGTTCCGCCGTGGGAAGACTGGCTTTCATAGGAAAACCAGTCCGCGGCAGGTTCAGCGTGTGCTTCCAGTCGGTCATTGTGCGAACGATCTTCATTGTAGTGCAAAGCCTGAGTAACTCGGCGGTGGCGAGGGCTGCGGCGAGGTGGACTTGTATAATACGGGTGATGACGAGGGTATCGAGCGCGGCAGGATCGACGTCGGCCGAGGCCGAGCTTCACACCCATGCCACCATGCTGGACAACGGATTGCGCGTGTTGATTCGGGAAGTGCATACCGCACCCCTTGTGTCGGTGTGGTGTTGGTACAAAGTGGGCTCGAAGGACGAGCGCCCTGGGCTGACGGGGGTGTCGCACTGGTGCGAGCACATGAACTTCAAGGGCACGACGAACATCCCGCGTGAGGAAGTCACGGGGGCCATAGACCGGTTCGGGGGCTTTTGGAACGGATACACGTGGATCGACCAGACGACCTACATGGAGACCGCGACGACGGATGCGCTGGATAAGATGTTATTCATCGAATCCGAGCGGATGGAGCGGTGTCTCTACGATCCTGTGGATGTCGACTCCGAGAGAACGGTGATTATCTCAGAATTGCAGGGGAATGAGAACGATCCCGATCAGTTGCTCGACACCGAGGTAACCGCAGCGGCCTTCACGGACCACCCCTATCGTCACCCTACGATCGGGTGGCTCCGCGATCTCGAGACGATGTCGCGGGATGATCTCTACGGGTACTACCGTCGCCACTACCGTCCGAATAACGCCACTCTGGTCATTGTGGGCAACATCGAGACGGATGACGTCTTGCGCCGAAGTGAGAAGGCGTTTGGTGGCCTCGAGGCCGGGTCGCTGCCCGAGCGCGCACAGACATCTGAGCCCAAGCAGACCGAAGAGCGACGCGTGACTCTGAGGCGCAAGGGCTCGACCGCGTACTTGAAGGTCGCCTATCACGCCCCGGCGGTGGACGATGCCGATTTCGCCCCGATGCTGGTGCTTGATGCCGTGCTCACTGGAGCGAAGGGTCTCAACCTGTGGGCAAGCTTTCGCGCCGCACCGCCGCAACGGCGCTCACGGTTGTATCGTGCGTTGGTCGATGCGGGGCTCGCCGCTGCGGTCGGTGGCGCGTGCGTGGCGACCGAGCACCCCTATCTTTTTATGGTGTCGGTGACGGCGGCCGCCGGTCAGGAGATGCGCACCGTCGAGGATGTGACGCTTCAGACGCTGGATGCAGTGTCAACCGTCGGTATCGGCGCGGAAGAGCTCGATCGGGCGAAGCGCCAGCTCCGCGCGAGAATCGTGTTCGAGAATGACAGCGTGACCAATCTGGCTCACCAACTTGGATACTTCCAGACAGTGTCGAGCCTCTGGACTTATGCGGCGCTTCCAGAACGTATCCGCGCCGTGACCACCGACGATGTCACTCGGGTCGCGGGTTCATATCTGGCACCGACGAATCGGACGGTCGGCTGGTTCGAACCGTCCTGAGCCATGGCAACGTCCGCAGCGGTCGGTCTCCACCCGGTCCCCACCGTGTTGGCCAATGGCGTTCGGGCGCTTGCGGTGCGGACTCGCATGATACCCGCGGTGACGATCAACATCGCGCTGGAGGCAGGGGCGATGCATGATCCCGAGGCCACGCCAGGTGTGGCATTCCTCCTGTCTCTGGTCATCGACCGGGGCACGGCCGAGCGGTCGGCAGAGGCGATTTCCGAAGACCTCGATTTTCGAGGCGTGTCGCTTCGTCTCACCGTGACTCGACATGCCGTGAACGCGACTTGCGACTGTTTGGTCGAGGACTTCGAGGCGATCCTGGGCCTGCTCGCCGACATCATCCGGAATCCGACACTCCCGGAGGCGGAGATCAAGACCCGGCGTGGCGAAGTGCTGACCGCCATCCGGCAGGACGACGACAATCCGGCGGTCACGGCCACGGAACAAGTCATGACGCTGCTATACGGGGCAGACCATCCGTTCGGTCGCCGCACCAAGGGCTCGACCGCATCGGTCGGACAGATCGATAGGACGGCGCTCGGACGGTTTCATCGTGTGCGCTATTTTCCTGCGGGTCTCTCGGTCGTTGTGGTCGGTGACGTCGAGCCGTCAGAGGCCATTGATGCCGTGTCACAGGCGTTTGGCGACTGGCAGACAGAGCCCGCCCTGGCAGGTTCGCTCGAGTCGCCGCCGCCGCGGACTCGGCGACAGCGTGTCGTCGTGCCGATGATGAACAAGTCGCAGGCCGATATCGCCTACGGCTTCACGACCATTGTTCGCGCCGACCCTGCGTACTACGCGTACTGGCTGATGTGCAACATCTTCGGGCAGTACGGGATGGGTGGTCGTCTTGGCTCGAGCATCCGGGAGCGGCAGGGCATGGCGTACTACGCGTTCTGCGGGTTCGAGGCCGGCCTCATCGAGGGACCGCTGATCGTCAGGGCCGGTGTCAGCGCCGCCAATGTCGACAAGGCGGTGGCATCGATTGACGCCGAGGTCTCGGTGTTGGCGAACGATGGGGTCACCGATGACGAGCTCGACAACTCGAAGCGATATCTTGCGGGCTCATTGCCCCGTACGCTGGAAACCAACGCTGGCGTTGCCGCGTTCCTCCAAAACGTGCAGCAGTTCGACCTAGGTCTGGACTACGATCGCCGACTGCCTACGCTGATCGACGATGTCACCCGCGAGGCGGTCAACGCGGCGGCGCGGCGGACACTCGACGCGGACCGGGCTGCGGTCGTGGTTGCCGGTCCCTACGAGGGCGGCCTGGACGTCTAGAACACCAGTGTCGACGACAGCGGTCTTCTTCGACGTCGACTTCACGCTCATCTACCCGGGTCCCACGTTTGACGGCGAGGGGTACCGTCAGTTTGCTGCGCGTCACGGCGTGGACGTCGATTCTGCTACCTTCGCCCCGGCGGTTGCGTCGGCGTCAGTGGAACTCGATCGTGCCCAGGATGACATCTATCGGCCGGAGCTGTTCATCAGGTATGCGCGTCGGGTGTTGGAGCAAATGGGTGGCGTTGGTCCGGGTCTCGACGCGTGCGCGCGTGAGATCTATGACGAGTGGGCTGCCTGCCAGCACTTTTCTCTCTATGACGACGTCCAGCCCACACTGGCGGAGCTCCACGCGGCAGGGGTCAGAATTGGTCTGATCTCGAACACTCATCGCTGTCTGGCGTCCCTGCAAAGCCACTTCGAGTTGGAGCCTTACATCACCGCGGCCCTGTCTTCGTCCGATCACGGCTACCTGAAGCCGCACCCCAGCATTTTTGAGGCTGCACTTAAGCTCGTCGGCGTCACGCCGGCCGAATCGGTCATGGTCGGTGACAGCCTGAACCACGACATCCGTGGGGCTCGGCACGTCGGGATGAAAGGTGTATTGATCGAGCGGTCAGCGACGAGTAACTCTGATGCGCAGGAGGGAATTCGCGTTATTCGAACGCTGGTCGAGCTGCCCGGTATGCTTCGAGGGCTGTAGGGAAGTGCTGGCAGTCGGAGGCCTGGTTTACCCCGGCGGCCAGGTCATGGGACGCCCGGCCAGGAGGTGGAGGTGGATATGAAAGACAGTCTGCCCCGCATCGGCGTTGCAGTTGAGCACCGTTCGGTAGCCGCCCTCCGTATGACCAAGTTCCTTCGCGATCTGGGACGCTCGTCTCACCATGTCGCCAACCATGGTGTCGTGGTCGGCTGAGAGGTCGTTGAGTGTCGCGATATGTGACCGTGGAATCACGAGAACGTGAGTGGGTGCCTGGGGGTTGATGTCCTTGAACGCGACGACCCGGTCATCTTGATAGACGACCGCGGCCGGGACGTCGCCGTTGGCGATCTTGCAGAACAGGCAGTCTTTTGGCATGGCTCGTTGACCTCGAAACGTTAGCGCATCGGGCCGGGACGTCGCCCATCGATGTCCTCAGCAAGCTCGGGGTCGACAGATTCGGGACACCCTGAGCCTGCCGAAAGGCGCCGCAGCGTCACGATACGTGGAATACCCTGGAGATCGTCTCGAGTATCGATCACCTCTAGGCCAGACGTCGCATCCAGACGCCGAGACAGCGAGGCTGCCTGCCCGAGCCCGAGTTCGACGAGCAGGTAGCCGCCAGCCGCGAGGCGCCGAGAGGCTACCTGCACGAGCTGCGTAACCACCCGCAGCCCGTCGGGTCCGCCGTCCAGCGCGATGCGCGGTTCGAACGCTCGAACTTCCGGTGGCAGTGTCGAGATGTCTGCTTCCGGAATGTAGGGTAGATTGGCGACGATCACGTCCGGTGTGTCGTGAACGCTATCCAGTAGAGGGGTGCAGGTCCATCGAATCCGGTCACCAACGCCATGGCGCTCGGCGTTTCGCCGGGCCACCGCGATCGCGGCGTGTGAGACGTCGGTTGCCGTCAACCGAGCGTCGGTGTTCCGCGCGATGACGACGGCCACACATCCCGAGCCGGTGCCGACGTCGACAACGTGCGGTCGCACTTGGTCGTACTCCTCGATACGCGCGACGGCCGCTTCGACGAGGAGTTCTGTTTCCGGACGGGGTGTGAGCACATCCGACGTCACCTCGAAGTCGAGTCCCCAAAACTCCCGGTGGCCTGTGATCAGCGAGACCGGCTCTCGCTGCGCGCGTCGCTCGAGTAACCGATGATACCGCTCGGCAAAGGCGACGGGAGCTTCGGTCCGACCGTTTGAGAGATAGGTCGCACGGTCCCATCCGAGCGCAGTCCGGGCGAGAACCTCGGCATCGACGCCCGCCTCTTCCCGTTCGAGGCCTGCCGAGATGAGACGCGCTCTGGCCCCGGCCACATGGCCGCGAACCGTCGTCACCCCGCGACCTCGTCTTCCTTCAATTGTTCAGACTGGAAGTGGGTCGCAAGGGTATCGGTGATTTCATTCACGTCACCGTCGAGCATCTGCGCCAATCGGTGGGTCGTGAAGCCGATCCGGTGGTCGGTCACACGGTTCTGTGGGAAGTTGTAGGTACGAATCTTCTCTGACCGTTCCCCGGTGCCAACCTGCGTGCGGCGGTCCTGCGCGATTTCGTCTTGCTGCCGCTGTAGCTCGATCTCGTAGAGTCGAGACCGCAGCACTTTCATCGCCTTGGCTTTGTTCTTGATCTGCGATTTCTCGTCCTGCTGCGACACCACAAGACCGGTCGGGATATGCGTGATTCGAACGGCAGAATACGTGGTATTGACGCTCTGTCCTCCTGGTCCGCTCGAACAGAACGTATCAATTCTAAGGTCCTTCTGGTCGATCTGGACGTCGACCTCCTTGGCCTCTGGCAACACAGCGACGGTCGCCGTCGATGTGTGGATGCGGCCGCTGGCTTCGGTGGCCGGCACCCGCTGGACCCGGTGGACTCCGCTCTCGTATTTGAGACGGTTGTAGACGCGCTGACCTTCGATCAGCGCCACGATTTCCTTCAGAGCCCCGACGCCAGTCTCGTGTGCCGACAGCACGTCTACGCGCCACCCTTGCGTCTCTGCAAACCGGGAGTACATCCGAAAGAGGTCCGCGGCAAACAGACCGGCCTCGTCACCGCCGGTCCCCGCCCTAATCTCCAGAACGACATTGCGTTCGTCGTTTGGATTTTTTGGAAGGAGGAGGAGTTTGATCTCTGCGAGCAACGCGTCCCGACGCGTCTCCAGAGCCGTCAGTTCCTGTCGGGCAAGCTCTCGGAACTCGGGGTCCTCGCCGGTGCTCTCGGCCAACTCCTGGGCCTGCGACGCCTCTTCGACGACCACCTTATATTCTCTGAACTTCTCGACGAGGGGCTGGATCTCTGCCAGCGCCTTGGTGTGCTTGCGGTACTCGTTGGGATCGGCCTGCACCGCGGCGTTACTGACCAACGCCATGAGTTCGTCGTATCGCGTCTCTACCGCGCTGAGTTTATCGAACATCGGGCACAGGCCTCACGTGCGAGTCGTGTCGTTATCCCCCCGACACCGGTGGCAAAAACGCGACCTCATCACCGTCGGACAAGGCATGGTCCATCTTGGCGTACTCTTCATTCACGGCTGTCGAGACGGCATCTCGATACCCTTCCAACGCCGTGTGTTCAGCCGCCAACGAATCCCACAGAACTCGAGCGGTTGAACCGTCTGGTAGCTCTCGGTGCAACTCACTCGAGCCAGCGATGTCTCTCAGACGTGCAAACAATCGGACGGTCACACGCATGCTCGCCGATACGCGTCTTCACGCGCCCCCTCGTCATCCGGATCTGCCGTTGCGCCCTCGATCCACACGTCGCCGCCTTCGAAGAACTCGTGCTTCCAGATTGGTGCGATCTGCTTGATCCGTTCGATCGCATAGTGACATGCGGCGAACGATTCGGCCCGGTGAGGTGACGCGGCCGCGATTGCGACACTGGTCTCTCCCGCCATCAGGGTTCCGAGTCGGTGGTGCAGAGCCAGGACGATCTCTGGCCACCGGTTGTGGGCTTCCGCTGCGATCCGCTCGAAGGCCTTGAGCGCGAGCGGTTCGTAAGCCTCGTACTCCAGCCGCAGAACGCGTCTGCCTAAATTCTGGCCTCTCACCTGACCGAGAAACGACGTGACGGCGCCGTGTGGCGTCGGCGGGTTATTGGCGATTTCGCACACCGCCTGGACAACATGCTCAACGTCTAGCGGTTCCTGCGTGATGAGAAACGGCGGAGCGTCCATTTTTGGAGTATAGCAGCCGGCCTCGAAGCCCTCGCCGTGGTCGGTTCCTCCGTCCATCACTCTTGACTCGGCCCGGAACGCAGATGACTGCTGTCAGACGCGGCCTTCGGGAAGAGCGTCGGGACGTGCACGCTGGAACCGACCGTTGGCCCTCGTCGAATCATTTCGCACACGTACGACTTCGCGGCATCGATTGCGCCGGTGAGCGGCTGGCCGTGGGCCAGCGCAGCCGCGATCGCGGCGCTGAACGTGCACCCAGTGCCATGAGTATTCACGCGCCAGAGACGCGGTCCGGAAAACTCGATGACATCGTGGCCGTCGAAGAAAATGTCGATCACCTCCTCGGTCGGGAGATGCCCACCCGTGATGACGACCGCGGCCGCACCAAGGTCGACGATACGCTGTGCGGCATCACGGGCGTCGGCCACCGATTCAATGGAGTGTCCGACAATCAGCTCGGCCTCCATTCGGTTCGGCGTAATACAGCGGGCCTTCGGCAGTAACTCCGCCTGGAGTGTCGCAACGGCGTCGGCATCCAGTAGTCTGCGACCGCTCGTTGCGATAATGACGGGATCGACCACCACCGACGGAATGGCAAGCTCGCCGATGCACCCGGCGACCGCCTCGACGATACCTCGATTCGCAAGCATCCCTGTCTTCGCGGCGTTGACGCCGATATCACCGACGACCGCCTCGATCTGGGCGACGACGACGTCGGTCGGCACGCAGTGAACGGCCGTGACTCCCATGGCGTTCTGAGCCGTGACCGCCGTGAGGGCGCAGACGCCATACACATCATGGGCGGCGAACGTTCTAAGGTCGGCCTGAATCCCAGCGCCGGCGCTCGAGTCACTGCCGGCGATCGTCAGAGTCGTCTTCATGAGCGCTCACGGGTGGTCAGCCGCCGGGAGCTGGGCGTCGGACTCGGGCCGGCCGAAGACCAGCACATATTGATACGTCAGGAATTCCTCGCGTGCCAGCAGTCGGAGGCCTGCTCGCTCGGCATCTCGCACGACCGTATCCGGTTCGACGCGCTCGTCGATGGGAGGACCGGGGCCTCCGCCTTCACGCCTGAAGTCGATGATCCCGACGCGGCCATTCGGTCTCAACAAGTGAGCGACGTTGCGGAGGAGGGTGACCGGGTCGGTCATCTCAGGGTAGGTCGACACGATCAGCACGGCGTCCAGATCCGTCGGTAGTTTTGGGTCGTTCGGGGTGCCCAGGATCGTCACGACATTCGTGAGTCCCTCTCGACTCACGCGTCTCGCGATAGATTCGATCATCTGGGGCTGAATGTCCTCGGCGTACACCCGACCATTCGGTCCAACACGCCGTGCCAGCCTCACGGTGAACCAACCGCCGCCGGCTCCCAGATCGGCGACCCTCGCGCCGTCGGCAATGCCGAGCGCATCCATCACTTGCTCAGGCTGTTGCCAAGCGTCGCGGTCGGGTCCTTCGAGCAGGCCCAGGTCCTCGGGTGGGAATAGCCGGCCGTGCGGTACGTGATCCTGAGCGACGGCTCGCTCGGACCAAGACGAGCCGGCCACCAGTAGCGCAACGGCCGCCACCTGGACGGCGCACGCGCACAGACCATTCCGGTGTTCGAAGTGCCGCATCATAGTCTCCACCCGTATCCGAATTATATGGTCCTCGGGGCATGTGGGCCGACGAAGCGCCTGTCGTCCCCGACCATTACGTGCCGACCAGTGTCGCGAACCGAAACCGAGCCCTACGCTGTGGAAGGAGGGGGACAGGGCAAAGCGTCACCCGTCAC